>Ga0247667_1000038_pt1 | contig 100979 bp, 91 predicted proteins | sample CNK08_metaG_FD_183027 | JGI IMG/M metagenome (GOLD analysis project Ga0247667, IMG submission 183027) | Soil microbial communities from Purdue University Martell Research Forest, Indiana, United States - CNK08 | ecosystem: Environmental > Terrestrial > Soil > Temperate forest > Bulk soil... | reverse complement strand
CGGTGGTGGCGGGGGCGGGGGCGGAGGACATCGCCGGCCGTAACACCGTCCAGTCGACGTAACTGAAGGGGCGCGGCTCGCTGCGCCCCTTCGCATTTCATGGCACATTCTCGGGTCCTCATGACCGAGCTCAAGAAGTCTCTCCGTCTCGTGGACGGCCTCGCCATGGTCGTCGGCATCACGGTGGGGTCCGGCATTTTCCGGACGCCCGGTCTCGTTGCCGCGCGGCTCGGCCGGCCCGGCCTCACGTTCGTCGCCTGGATGCTCGGCGCGGGCCTCGCGCTGCTCGGCGCGCTCTGTTTCGCGGAGCTCACCACACGATTGCCGCGAGCCGGCGGCAAGTATGTGTACATCCGCGAGGCGTTCGGGCGGCGCGGCGCCTTCGTCGTCGGCGTGATGGAGAGTCTCGCCATCAACGGCGCCGCGATCGCCGCGATCGGCGTGGCCGCGGGAGAGTTTCTCATCCGCCTGGCCGGCTGGTCGCCCGGGCTGGCGCAGGCGGTGGGCGCGGGGTTCGTCGCACTCTTCACCGCGATCAACCTGTTGGGCGTGCAGTCGGGGCGCTGGGTGCAGAACGTCGTCACATCGGCGAAGATTCTGGCGCTCGGCGGCGTGGTTGTCATGGCGTTCGCGCGTGGGACCGGCGCGGGCTGGCACGGCGCCCTCGCCGAGGCCCCGCATGGATGGGCGGTATGGGGCGCGCTCGCGGCGGCGTCGCCCGCGGTGATCTGGACCTACTACGGCTACCCGGACCTCGCGAAGATTGCCGAAGAGGTGGTGGACCCTGGTCGCACGCTCCCGCGCCTGTTCCTCGGCGGGCTGGCGATCGTGGCCACGCTCTACCTGCTCCTGAACGCCGCGTTCTTGCAGGTGCTGCCCATCGAGCAGATCGCGGCATCCAAGCTCGTGGCCGCGGACGTGGCCACTGCGATCCTCGGCGCGAGTGGCGGAGCGGTCGTCGCGGCGCTCGCCCTGCTGGTGGTGCTCGCTTCCCTCAACGGTAACGTCTTCGTCACCCCGCGCGTGCTCTTCGGGCTCGCTCGAGATCGCCTCGCGCCCGCGCGCCTCGCCGAAGTGAACGCGGGCGGCACGCCCTGGGTGGCCATGCTGCTGGTCGGGGCGGTGGCGATCGCGCTCGCCACGACCGGCACGTTCGAGTGGCTGATCGGTCTCGCGATCGTGTGGATCCTCGTGATCGACGGCTGGGCGGTCCTGGCGCTCTTCCGGTTACGGCGGCGCGAGCCGATAGCGCCGTTTCGCGTCCCCCTCTATCCATGGGTGCCGCTCGCATTATTCGCTGTGTACGGCGCGCTGTTCGTGGGCACGGCCGTTGCGCAACCGATGCTCATCGTGCAGGCGCTCGCGGTGCTCGCAGGAGCCTACGGGCTGAGCTGGACCGTCGACTCCGCGGCGCCGTGAAGGGTTAAGGTCGTGGGAGTCGCGAGTTATGAGGGGCTGAAGCCCCTGCTCGGCGTGGTGTGCGCCCTTACAGGGCGCGCTCCGGGCCGAGCCCGCCCTTCAGGGCGTGGACAACGGTGGGCGCTACTACCGTGACCCAGTGGATACTTCTCGGGGCAGCCGCATTCCTTGCGAGCACCCTGGCCGCCGTCGCGGGATTCGGCGGCGCGGCAGTACTGCTTCCGGCGCTCGTGGCCGTGTTCGGCGTGCGCGATGCCATCCCGATTCTCACGGTAGCGCAGCTTGTGGGGAACGGCAGCCGGGTGTGGTTCAACCGGCGCGAGGTAGCGCTGCCGGTCGTGGCGTGGTTCTCGCTCGGCGCGGTGCCGCTCGCGCTGCTGGGCGGCGTGCTGTTCGCGACCGCGCCGCTGGGCGCGCTCAAGCGCGTGATCGGCGCTTTCCTCCTGCTAGTGGTCGTCTGGCGCCACGCACGCGGTGCCCCTACGTGGCGACCGAGCGCGCGAGCGTTCGCTTGGCTCGGCGCCTTGTTCAGCTTCATCTCCGCGCTCACCGGCAGCGTGGGGCCGCTCATGGCGCCCTTCTTTCTTGCCTATGGACTCGTGAAGGGCGCTTATATCGGTACCGAGGCGCTCGCCACCGTCGTGATGCACGTGGTGAAGCTCGGCGCGTACACAGGAATGGCGATTCTCACGGGACGCGCCGTGATCGCCGGACTTGCCCTCGGACCGATCATGATCGTGGGGTCGTACGTCGGGAAGCGGATCCTCGACCGGCTGCCGGAGCGAGTGTTTGTCGCGATCATAGAAACGGTGCTGGTTGCGGCGGGAGTTTGGTTTGTGATTGGGCGGTAAGGCCCTAGCTTCCTGCCGCCGTGCCGCCCTGCCGCCCTTTAACACGTATCTTTGTCTTATGCCCCGTTTAGCAATCGCCCAGCTCCGCCCCAAGAAGGGCGACTACGCCGCCAATCTGGAGAAGATCGGCGGTGTGCTGGCGCAGCTCGCGACGCTCGAGCCGGCCGTCGACCTGGTGATTTTCCCTGAGACGGCCACGTCTGGCTACTTCGTGGAAGGCGGCGTGCGGGACGTTGCGGTGACGGCGGGGACCCTGTTCCGGGACCTGACGCTCGCCCACGAAACGGCCAAAGCGCCACCTCTGGACCTCGCCGTCGGATTCTATGAGGTGTTCCAGAACCGCTACTACAACTCCTGTCTCTACGCCTCTCTCGGCAACGCTTTATCCGGGAACGCCTCACCCGGCCTCGCCTCACCCGGTATCAAGCACGTCCATCGTAAAGTCTTTCTCCCCACCTACGGCGTCTTCGACGAGGAGCGGTTCGTGGAGCGCGGCCGGGACATCCGCGCGTTCGATACCCGCTGGGGCAGGGCCGCGATCCTGATCTGTGAGGACGCGTGGCACTCGGTGAGCGGGACGATCGTCGCACTCCAGGGCGCGCAGCTCGTGATCGTGCCGAGTGCGTCGCCGGCGCGAGGCACGGGGATGGACGAGGAAGGCATGCGGCTGCCGACGAGCGTCGTGCGGTGGGAGCGGATCGTGCGGGGGATCGCGGACGAGCACGGCGTGTGGGTCGCCCTCGCGAATCTGGTCGGGTTCGAGGGGGGCAAGGGATTCCCCGGCGCCTCGGTGATCATCAACCCGTCGGGTGACATCGTGCTGCGCGGGCCGCTGTTCGAAGAGGCGGTGCTGACGTACGATGCCGATTTCGACCAGCTTACCAGGGCGCGGGCGGAATCGCCGCTCCTCGCGGATCTGGAAGTCAACTTGCCGTACCTGGTGAAGAGCCTGGGGAGTGGGGAGCGGGGAGTGGGACGCTCCAAGCGCCGGCCCGCCGCGGTGAAGTTTGACCCGGCCACGAATGGAACCACTCCCCACTCCCCACTCCCCGTTGCTCCGATTCACGTGTTCGGGAAAGGAGTCGAGGAAGGCGATCCCCTCGCCATCGATCCCGATCTCGCACGCCGCTGGCTGGTCTCGTTTCTGAAAGACGAAGTCGTGCGACGTCGCGGCTTCACCAAGGGGATCGTGGCGCTTTCGGGCGGCGTGGACTCGTCGCTTACGGCGTTCTTGGCCGTCGAGGCGCTCGGGAAAGAGAACGTCATCGGCGTACGGATGCCGTACCGGACGTCGTCCCCCGAGAGCCTCGAGCACGCCCAGCTCGTGATCGACAAGCTCGGCATCGAGTCGCTCACGGTCGACATCAGTGCCGCGGTGGACGGCTACCTGGCCCAGGTGGGAGACGCCGACCCGACGCGCCGCGGCAACGTGATGGCGCGCGAGCGCATGATCGTGCTGTTCGACCTGTCGGCGAAATACAAAGCGCTGCCCCTCGGCACCGGGAACAAGTCCGAACGCCTGCTCGGCTACTTCACCTGGCACGCCGACGATACACCACCGGTGAACCCGCTCGGCGACCTGTTCAAGACGCAGGTGCGCGCGCTCGCGCGTCACGTCGGCGTCCCCGAAGAGATCCTCCGCAAGCCACCCACGCCGGACCTCGTCCCCGGGCAAACGACCGAGGGCGACTACGGCATCAGCTACGACAAGGTGGATCGCATTCTCTATTATCTGATCCGCGGCATGAAGCCTGAGGAGGTCGTGGCTCGTGGGTTCACAACGGAAGAGGTGGCCAAGGTGGCGGGGCGGCTCGACTCCACGCACTGGAAGCGCCGTCTTCCCACGGTGGCGATGATGTCCCAGACGGCGATCGGCGAGTTCTACCTGAGACCGGTGGACTACTGATGCAGCCCCGACATCCCCGCGAGTCGGAAGCCGTCATGTCGGAGCTCATGATGCCGCAGCACGCGAACATCATGGGCAACGTGTTCGGCGGCGTGGTCCTGTCGCTCATCGACCGCGTGGCCGCGGTGGCGGCGATCCGCCACGCGCGCAAACCCTGCGTCACCGTCTCCGTCGACAAGGTCGACTTCAAGGAGCCGATCCACGTGGGCGAGCTCCTCACCGCGTTCGCGCGCGTGAACTTCGCGGGCCGCACCTCGATGGAGGTGGGCGTCAAGATCATCGCGGAGAACGTGCTCACGGGGGACAAGCGGCACACGAACTCCTGCTACGTGACCTACGTGGCGCTCGATGACAAAGGCGTGCCGACGGAAGTCCCCCCGATCGTGCCCGAGACACCGGACGAGAAGCGACGCTACGACCGGGCTGCCAAACGGCGCGCTGGGAGGGTGATGGATCGGCGGTACGCGACGGGGGCGGGAGAATGACAAGTGCGGAGTGCGGAACGCGGAGTGCGGAATTGAAGTGGGAGGTCGTGGCGCAGCACGAACCTCACCCTGACATTCCGCATTCCGCACTTCGCACTCCGCACTAGGGCGTGGGGTGAGGGTAGTCGCGGCGTTTGGTGGGGGAGGGGCAAAAGCCCTCGCCCACGCCGGCGCCTGGAAGGCCCTCCTCGAAGCAAGGCTCGTCCCATCGCATATCGTCGGCACGTCAATGGGCGCCGTGATCGCGGCCGCCTTCGCCGCGGGGTCGACGTACGATCAGGTGGTCGGAACGGCGCTCGCGTTCCAGAGGAAAGACTTCGCCGCGGTGGACGCGTGGTCGGTGGCGAAGGGAGTATTCGCCGGAAACCTGTTCAAGGCTGAGCCGTTGAAGCGCACGATCGCGCGGCTCGTTCCGGCCCCGCGGTTCGCCGACCTGAAGACCCCCCTCACGATCACCGCAACAGATCTGGATTCAGGCGAGCTGGTGCTATTCGGGGCACCGATTGAGAGGGCAGTATCGGACGAAGTAGGGACGCAGCTGGTTCACCTCGGCGATGACGTACCCTTGGTCGACGCGCTCTACGCCTCGTGCGCGCTTCCCCTGTATTTCCTGCCGGGGCTGATCGACGGGCGGCGGCTGGGTGACGGGGGGCTACGTGCGGTGTTGGGGCTGCCCGTTGCGCAAAGGGTGACCGCCGATCTTGTGGTGGCCGTGGACGTGGGCCCGGGGTTCGACGAGCCGCCCGTCGACAAGAAGGCGCCGGTCCCGCCGCTGATCCGCGCCCATGGTGAGGCGATCCGCGTGATGATGGCCGCCCAGACGGAGCGCGCCATCGCCGACTGGCCCAAGGACGCGGCGCGGCTGGTCGTCGTTCGCGCCGTCGCCGAGCGCGAGGCTACGTTCGCGATCGGACAGGGAGAACGGTACTTACAGGCCGGCTACGAAGCTACAAAGCGAGCATTGGGTGATAGATTAGACCCACAGACGCAGCAGTAGTCCTGGAGGTTCGTTGCTAGCTCGCGAAATAATGATCCCCGAGCCGTTTGTCGCCGCCGCCGGCGCCACGAGCGCCGAGGTGGCGCTGTTGATGCAAATGAAGGACATCTCGGTCGTGCCGGTGGTGGACAACCCAAAGGACCGCCGCTATTTGGGCACGATCTCGGACCGCGATATCGTCACCGGGTGCGTGGCGGCGGGACACGATCCTACCACGTGCAACGCGCAGACGCACGCGCGGCAAGACACGATCGTGGTAACGGGTGAGACCGAGTTAACAGGGTACAAGATCGAACAGTTGGATGAGAAGGACACACACATCCGGTCGACGATTGTGGTCGTGGACGGGAACAAGAAAGTGATCGGATTCATACCGCATCCGGAGTTCATACAGGGGATAGTGATTGTCAGGGAATAGGAAGTATTTCACCCTCGCCGAAGCCAACCGTACTCTTCCGCTAGTCCGGCGCATCGTCGCCGACTTGGTATCTCTTCACCCTCAATGGCGCGATCTGGTGGCGCGATACGAAGTCGTTGCCGCCGGCGCTCGTCCCGAATGGGGCGAATCGACGGAGCAGCTCGCGCTCCGGGCTCGCGTCGAGGACGTAGCGCGACAGATCAACGATTATCTGCTCGAGCTGGACCAGGTCGGCTGCGTATTCAAGGGTTTCGATGAAGGACTCGTCGACTTCTACGGGAAGCTCGACGGGCGGGACATCTTCTGGTGCTGGAAGGCGGGCGAGGAGCGCATCGAGCACTGGCATGAGCTCGAGTCGGGCTATGCCGGACGACGACCGATACCCGTGGCGGTGGGAGGTGATGGATGAGGGGTGTGTGGCTGCTGGTGCACGTGATCGGGTTCACGCTCTGGCTGGGCGGCGGGATCGCCACGATGGTGGCGGGCGTCGGCGCGAAGGGCTTCGGCGCGGCGGAGCGTCTGTCCGCGTACCGACTAATCGGCGCCATTCAGAAGATCCTCGTCGGACCAGGCGCGATCGCCGTCGTCCTGTCGGGCATCTTCCTCGCCCAGCCGTACATGAAGGCGGGCACCGTCCCCGGCTGGCTCGGCGTCATGATGATCTCGGGGATCCTGGGCGCGCTCGGTGCGGTGGGGATCAGCGTGCCCACGGCCGCCAAGCTCGCGCGGCTCCAGGCCGAACGCGACCAGCTGCCGGCGGCGTTTCAGACGCTCAGAAAGCGGCAGATCTTCGCGGCGACGATCGCGGGGACTTTCGGCCTGATTGCGATGTTTGCTGCGACGCTAGGTCGCGGGTGAGTTACTTGGCGCCCTCAGCCGTGAGTCGCACCAGGCGCTGACGAACGTCGCGAACGAGCGGCTGCAGCTCTGGATCCGCATTCTTCCAGAGATCGATGAATCGTCCGTAGTAGTCGCGGGCCTTGTCGAGCTGACCGCGATCCTCGTACAGCTCGCCCAGGCGACGGTACGTGGGGGCGAGGGTCGTGGCCTGATCGAACAGCAAGCCTAGGCCGTTCGTGTTGACCGAGCGCTCGTACAGGGCGAGCGCCGAGTCGGGTTGACCCGACCGCTCGTACGCGCGCGCGAGCTCGAACATGCCGCACACGGCACAGTTGTCTTCCTCGTACCAGGCGCGGAACCCCGAGATGGCATCCGGGAGCCGGCCCTCCGAAAACGCTATCGCTGCTGCGGCGCCGAGCCGCCCCGGCTGACCCCGGCGCACGTTCTCCGGGATCTCCCGCTCGTATTCGGCGAAGAGTGCCCGCCCTCGCGCCGGGTCGCCGGCCATGGCGTAGAAGGCGGTTAAAAGGAGGTACGGGCGATCGCTCGCGGGCATCGACGAGAGGGGGTGGCGCTTGAGCGCCGCCTCGACCGAGGCAAGCGCGCCAGGCGTCGCGCTGCGATAACGGATCTCGGCGAACCCTTCCTGGATGGCGTAGCTGAGGTAGTTCCCAGGCAAACCGCGCCGCTCCGCCGCAGCCAGCGCCTGACGCAGGTCTCCCTGGGCGGCCGCCATCTTGCCGCGAATCTCGTCGAGTCCGGCCAGCCCGAGGGCCCCCGCCTCCTGGAATCCCATATCGGGCTGTTGCAGCAGCCGCCGGGCGTACACTTCGGAGCCGTCGAAGTCGCGCCGCGATGACGCCAGCCCGCCTCGGAGCACCGTGACGACCGGGTGCGATGGCGGGCGGCTCTCGGCGTACTGATCGATCGCCTGCGCCGCCGCTGCAAACTTCCCCTGCGCCACGCGCGTCTCGACGACGTTGATGGTCAGTGCTCCGGTTTGTGACGACGCCTGCGCCAGGCCCCGGACGACCAGCGATTCGGCGGCCGCCCAGCGGCGTTGCCGGATGTAGACGAGCGCCAGGTTGTTGAGCGCGATCCCGTTTTCGGGGTCGACCTCGAGAACCGAGCGGTACGCGGACGACACCTTGTCCGGATCGTAGTCCACGGTCCAGTAGTAGTACGCGATCGCCAGGTCGCGCTCGATCGGCGGCAGGCGGTCGCGGTGATTGAACGCGGCGGTCGCCGCGACGTTGACGCGCGAGGGCGAGCGGCCGGTGTTGCTCAGCGTCACGGCGAGCTTGCGGTACGCCATCGCGAACCCGGTGTCGAGCTGCGTCGCCTCCTCGAGCAGGGCGATCGACTGCTCGGCGTCCCCTTCCTCCCAGACCTTCACGCCCTGCGAATACTTGCGCAGGGCATCGAGCGACCCGGTCGTGACCTCCTCGAGCGGCTCGCTCGCCCGGATCGTCCGAAGCGACTCGCCGATGCGCTCGCGCAGCCGGCGCGACAGGCGATCCACGGCCTCGATGATCGCGCCGTCGTCCTTGGCGTTCTCCCGCAGCGAGAGCAACACCGCGCCATCTGCCGCCTTGATGAGGTCGGCCGAGACGACGTACCCGCGGCCCACAGGATCGATCTGGCCTTTCACCACCGCCTTGGCGTTCTCGCGCTGCGCCAGCTCCCGCGCGACGGTCAGATCGAGCGGCGTGCTGGGCGGCCGCCCCATGCGGCCCAGCGCCTGGGTGATGGCAGCGGCATCGAGCAGCTTTACCACATGCGATTGTGCGAGATCGACCCGTAAGGCCTCTGTAAGCGACGGGCCGAGGGTCGAATCCGTCGTGCGGTTCTCGACGTCGGCGAGCACGAGGCGATCCTGCTCGGCGAGGACGCCACTCGCGACGAGCGTGCCCACCGGCCCGATGCCGAACGCTCGCATACCCATGTAGAACGCAGTGGTGAGTCCGAGCGCGGCGAACGCTGTCACGCCGCCCGTGAGCGCCCGGCGCCAGGTGAGCCAGCGGTGCACGCCCCCCGTCGGAACGACCGTCCCAGCACTGCTCGAGCTCGCGAGCGCGCGCCGTCGCTCCATCATTCCCGTGAACCACACGATCGGGAGACCGATCGCGAGCAGCAGGGCCACACCCTGCATCACCCAGCCGGGCAAGGCCAGCTCGTGCATGAGACCGTACGCCGCGCCGAGCACGGCGAGCGAGGCGACCGCGAAGAGCCCCGCGACTCTGACGGGATGCGACCGCTCGGCGGCGGCGAGCGAGGCCGCCGTGTACGCCGCGCTGCCTCCGCTCGGCGTGGTCATCGGCTCGAGCTGCTCCAGGATTTCGTTGGCGGACTGGAATCGGTCCGCCGGGCGCTTCTCGAGGCACCGCATGATCAGCGCGTCCAGCGCCGGCGGCGTGTTCGGCCGGTACTTCGTGACGGGATCGGGCCGCGTGCTCACGTGCTGGGCGAGCACCGACGACGGGCTGGGCCCGATGAACGGCGGCCGGCCGGCGACCATCTCGTATGCCAGGGCGCCGACCGCGTAGATGTCGGCGCGCTGGTCGGTGCCGGGGTCGGCGGCGGCCTGCTCGGGTGCCATGTAGGCGGGAGTCCCCAGGGCCACACCGAGAGAGGTGAGCGGCGAGTTGTCGGTGCTTTGGGCGACCGCTTTGGCCACGCCGAAGTCCGTCACCAGCGCGTGCTTGCCCGAGAACAGCACATTGTCCGGCTTCACGTCGCGGTGCACGATGCCGTGCCCGTGGGCGTAAGCGAGCGCGTCGCACACGTCCCGAAGGATCCGCACCGCTTCGCCGATCGGCAGCTCGTGCTCCTGCACGAGCCGGGCGCGGAGCGACTGCCCCTCCACGCGCGGCATGATGTAATAGAGGAGATCACCGCTCGCACCGGCCGTCAGGAGCGGCACGATGTGGGGATGCTGCAGCTTGGCGGCGAGCTGGATCTCGCGCTCGAACCGCTCCGCGCTCACGCCCGCCGCCCATTCGGGCGGCAGCACTTTCACGACCACCTCTCGGCCGAGCCTGACTTCCTGAGCGAGGAACACGCGGCTCATGCCACCGCCGCCAAGCTCAGAGTCGAGCTTGTACGAGTCTCCTAGCGCAGCTTGCAGACGGTCCTGTAAGGATGACATGGCCCCTTATGATAGACCGCTAAGACGGGGAAAGGCAAAAGCTAGACGCAGCAGACGCACAGCGGTGAACAGTACGGAGTGAACGGGTCAAACGGTTCACTCAAACTGTTCTCCCCTGTGCGTCTGTGCGTCTAGCCTTGCCTGTTCTACATATCGGTCTTACAGGACACTCTGGGCATTTGGGCTTCTTCGCGACACAAACCAACGCTCCGAGCTCCATCACTGCCTGATTGAATCGCCACGCCCGCTTTCCATTTCGTGGCGTGAGCATGCGCGCCAAGTCCCACACTGCTCCGGAACGTACCTCTCCCCTCTCCCCTCTCCCAAAGAAGACTCTCCGGTAGACTCTCGACACATTCGTGTCCACCGCCGGAACGGGTTTCTCGTAAGCGAACGAGGCGACGGCGCCAGCGGTGTAGGGGCCGATACCTGGAAGCTTCAGTAGCTCTTCGGGATCATCGGGCACCTGACACCGGACACCTGACACCTGCTTGGCGAGCTCATGCAGATTCCGCGCGCGCGCATAGTACCCCAGTCCGTCCCAAGCCTCCCTCACGGCGCGCGGCCGAGCTCGGGCCAGCGACTCGAGATTCGGGAACCGCTTCAGGAATCTCGGATAGTACTCCTCCACTCGACTCACCTGCGTCTGCTGCAGCATGAACTCGGAGACGAGCACGCGGTACGGATCGCGCGTACGGCGCCACGGCAAATCGCGCGCCGCGCGCGACCACCAGCGGAGCAACTTGCGGGTAAACGCTTGCGCGTTCGCAGGAGTACGGGCTCGGGGGGTAGACGAACGGGCCATGGCTCCCCAAGATACAGCACATGGCAAACGGGGCGGAGCTAACGCTGAGCCCGCTACGGCTGGTCGCGCGCTCGAGCCTCCGCTCGTTCGACCACGTCGGCCGCTTCAGCATCCTCGTCGCCGACATGTTCCGCGGCCTCGCGGAATGGCGCATCTGGATCCCCCGCACGCTCGAGCAGGCCACCGCCATCGGCTACGGCTCGCTCTTCATCGTCCTACTCGTCGCGGGCTTCGCGGGCGCCGTGACGAGCCTCCAGACCGGCTACCAGTTCACGGGCACCCTGCCGCTCTACTACGCCGGCGCCGTGATCTCGGAATCCATGATCCTCGAGCTCGGCCCCGTGCTCACGGCGCTCATCCTGGCGGGCCGGATCGGCGCCCGCTACGCCGCCGAGCTCGGGACTATGCGCGTGACAGAACAAATCGACGCGCTCGAGAGCCTGGGCCGGTCTCCCGTGTCGCACCTGCTCATCCCGCGCGTGGTGGCGGGGCTGCTCGTCGTGCCGGCGCTCACCATGTTCGCGAACGCGACCGGCATCGTGATCGGCTATCTCACCGCCAAGGGATCGCTCGGCCTCACCTACGCCGACTTCGAGTACGGCGCGCGCTATTTCTTCCGCCCGCTCGACCTCTGGTACTCGCTGATCAAGAGCTACTGCTTCGCCGTCGCCGTGACCACGATCCCCTGCTATCTCGGTTTCAACACGCAACAGGGCGCCGAGGGCGTGGGCCGCTCCACCACGGCCGCGGTGGTGGCCGCGTCGGTCGCGATTCTCATGCTCGACGCGCTCACCACGAAGCTGCTTCTGGGGGTGAAGTGATCGAGCTGCTCGACGTTCACAAGCGGTTCGTGCACAACGTCGTGCTCGACGGCGTCTCGCTCGAGGTGAAGGACGGCGAGACGCTCGCGCTGCTCGGCCCTTCCGGGGTGGGGAAGAGTGTCACCCTCAAGATGATCAACGGCCTGCTCCGGCCCGACGTGGGCGACGTGATCGTGGACGGGCTGCACGTGCCGAGGCTCACCCGCCAGGAACTCGCCCAGTTACGCTCGAAAATCGGCTACGTGTTCCAGTACGGTGCGCTGTTTGACTCGATGAGTGTGGCCGAGAATATCCGGCTCGGCATCACGGACGAGACGTGCTATAACGACGAGTCGTACTGCTCGAACCGCGTGCTCGAGTGCTTGCGGCTCGTGAACCTCCCGCCCGACGTGGCCGAGAAGTTCCCCGCCGAGCTGTCGGGCGGCATGAAGAAGCGGGTGGGCATCGCGCGAGCGATCGCGGGAAAGCCCAAGTATCTCCTGTACGACGAGCCGACCTCGGGGCTCGACCCGGTAAACGCGGACGTCATTGACGGTTTAATCGAGCGCCTGCGCGACGAGCTCGGCGTGACGAGCGTGGTCGTGTCGCACGACGTGCGCGGCTCGTTCCGCGTGGCCGATCGGGTGGCGCTCCTGTGGCAGGCGAAGATCCGGGTGGTGGGGAAGCCGGAAGAGATCCTCGCGTCCAGGGATCCCGCGGTGCAACAGTTCCTGGAGCGCGACCTCGAGATGGCGCTCGTGCAGGGAGGGTCGCGTGGACCCGACGTATAAACAGGAAGTCACCGTCGGCGCCCTCGTGCTCTTTGGGTTCGTGGTGTTCACGGGCTTCATGTTCTGGCTCACGGGCCGCTCGATCGTGTCCAAGGCCGTCCCGGTCCAGGTGGTCTTCAAGAACATCAGTGGACTGAAAGAGGGCGACCCGGTGCGCGTCTCGGGCGTGACGAAGGGACGCGTGGGGCAGGTCCGGTTGGTTCGCATGGGACAGGTATTGGTGACGCTGAACATCGACCCCGAGGTGCGGCCCCACAAGGATGCGCGCGCGTCTGTCGCCTCGGCCGATTTCCTCGGCGCCAAGTTCGTGGACTACGATCCCGGCGTGAACGACACCCTGCTCCAGAAGAACCACTCGATTCAGGGGGTGACCGAGGAGCAGTTCGCGGACGTGGCGCAGGGGGCGGCGAAGAGCGCGCAGGAGCTGATCGCCAACATCAACAAGGGATTGAACCCGGGCCAACTCGCCACCGATATCCATAACACGCTACTCGCCACGCAGCGCGGCATGGACGCGCTCACGCAGGCGACGAACGGTCCGGCGATCCAACAGACCCAGGCCACGCTCAAATCGCTCGAGCGCGTGATGTCCCACCTCGACACCTTGCTCGGCTCCGCCAATCCGTCATCGACCGGCAAGCGCCTGGACACCTTGAGCACCAATCTCACCCAGCTCACCGGCCGCCTGGCCGACGCGACCGGGTCGCTCAAGACCCTGCTCGACAAGATGGACAAAGGGGAGGGGACGCTGGGAAAAATGGCTACAGATACGGCTTTGTATAACAATCTGAATGCGACGCTCAAGTCCCTAACGGAACTCCTAACTGATCTGAAAGAACGGCCCGGAAGGTATCTAACCGTCAAAGTCTTCTAAGTCGGTAGAAGTCGGTAGAGGTCGGTAGAAGTCGGTAAAGAAAACCTCAACCGACCTCTACCGTCCTCTACCGTCCTCTACCGACCTTCCTCCCATGCGAATCCGTAGTCCCCTTCTCCTGACGGCTGTCTGTCTCGGCTACTTCATGGCCGTGCTCGACTCGACCGTCGTCAATGTCGCGTTGCCCGACATGGCGCGGTCGCTCGGCACGGGGATCGCCGGGATGCAGTGGGTGGTGGACGGGTACGCGCTGTTGTTCGCGAGCCTCATGCTCATGGCCGGGACGCTGGGCGATCGGTGGGGCAACAAGGAGACGTTCGCCGCGGGCTTGGGCCTCTTCACGCTCGCGTCGGGTCTGTGCGGCATCGCGCCTAATCTCGGCACGCTGATCGCGTTCCGGGCGCTGCAAGGTGTGGGAGCGGCGGTGCAGGTCCCGGCGTCGCTGGCGCTGTTGCGGCATCACTATCATGACGCCCGCGAGCGGGCCGAGGCGATCGGGATCTGGGCGGCGGCGACGGGCGTGGCGGTGGCGGCGGGTCCCGTGGTGGGTGGGCTCCTGACGCACGCGTGGAGCTGGCGCGCCGTGTTCCTCGTGAACATCCCCGTGGGGATCGTCGGGATTTTTCTGACGTTGCGATACGTGCCCGCGGTGCCGCGCGTGGCGCACGGGGATCTGGACATCGTGGCGCAGGCGCTCGCGTTCCTGACGCTGGCGGCGCTCACCTTCGCGCTGATCCAGGGAGGGGTGTGGGGGTGGACGTCGGGACCGGTGCTCGTCGCCGCGATCGTGGCAGCAATCGCAGCCCTCTACTGGTACGAGGGCGAGCGCCGAGCGAAGCATCCGATGTTGCCGCTCGAGTTGTTTCGCGATTCCACCTTCTCGGCGGCGACCGCGGTGGGGGCGATTCTCAGCTTCGGCTTCTACGGCGAGCTGTTCCTGATGAGCCTGTTCTTCCAGCAGGTCCAGCATCGCACGGCGCTCGCTGCCGGCCTGGCGCTGTTGCCGCAGACGGCCGTGGTGAGTCTCGCCAACTTGGTGTCGGGCCGGCTGACCGCGCGGTACGGCTCGCGGCCCCCGATGGTGGTGGGACTCGCGATCGGCGGCCTCGGGCTGGGAGGCCTCGCGTTGATCACCGCCCGCGCGTCGCTCGCGGCGACGGTCGGGCCGATGGTCGCGGTGGGGTTCGGCGCCGCGCTCGCCATGCCCGCGATGACGGCCGCGGTGATCGAGCACACCCCGAAGGACCGAGCGGGCATCGGCTCGGCGGTGCTCAACGCCAGTCGCCAAGTGGGCGGCGTCGTCGGAATCGCGCTCCTGGGGGCGCTGGTCGGAGGGCGGGGGCGCTTCGTGGCAGGCTTGCATTCGGGGATGCTGGTCTGCGGGGCGTTGTTCTTGATCGGGAGTGGACTGACCTATGGGTCGGTAGAGGTCGGTAGAGGTCGGTAGAAGTCCTAGAGGATGTAACCTCTACCGTCCTCTACCGACTTCTACCGTCCTCTTCCGACCTATATTCTCCCCCCATGCTTTCCGTCACTTTCCTCGGAACCTCCGCCGCTCGCCCCACCGTCGAGCGCAACGTCTCCGGAGTAGCATTGGTTCGCGAAGGGGAGACCCTTCTCTTCGAATGCGGCGAAGGCACCCAGCGCCAGATGATGCGGTTCGGGGTGAGCTTTGCGTTGTCCGAGATCTTCTTCACCCACTTTCACGCGGACCACTTCCTCGGCGTCATCGGGTTGGTGCGCACGCTCGGCTTGCAGGCGCGCGCCGAGCCGATGCGGTTGTACGGGCCGAAGGGGGCGAAGAAGCTGCTGACGCAGGCGCTCGCGCTGGGGGTGGAACGAGTTCCGTTCGACGTCGACATCGTTGAGGTCAAGCCCGAGCAAGTTGTCGAGGTGCGGGGAGGCGCTAGTCGGGATGGATACGAGATTTGGACCTTCGCCACCGAGCACGGGGGCGGGGGGGGGGGCGGATCGGTCGGTTATGCCCTGCGGGAGCATCAACGACCGGGGCGGTTCGACCCGGAGAAGGCTCGCGCCGCGGGAGTTCCGGAAGGGCCGTTATGGGGGAAGTTGCAGCGCGGCGAAACGGTGGAGCTTCCCGACGGGCGGAGCGTTCCGGCGGCGGGAATCGTCGGCCCCAACCGGCCCGGTCGACTCGTCGTGTTCACTGGCGACACGCGCCCCTGTGCGTCGGTCGTCGACGCCGCGCAGGGAGCAGATTTACTGATTCACGAGGCGACGTTCGGGGAGGAGGAGAAGGATCGGGCGAAGGAGACGGGGCATTCGACGGCGCGCGAGGCGGCGCAGATCGCGCTCGCCGCCAAGGCTCGGCAGCTGGTGCTGAGTCACGTCTCGGCTCGGTACTCCATCAGCGCCGAAGAGCTAGTAAAAGAAGCCCGTGAGGTCTTTAAGGAGACTGCTGTTGCTAAAGACGGGATGACGGTCGAGGTACCCTTCGCGGATTGAGCCGGTGTCGTCGGGGGCTCCCTCCGCGACAAAAATACGCAGTCGCTCCGGGAGCCCCCGACTTCCACCGGCAACGCCTCATCCGGCAACGCGGTATCCGGGAACGCCTCACCCGGCAACGCTTATCTCCCCAAAGCTTTTCTCAAATTCTGCAACAGCCCATCGAACATCCGGTGAGCACTGCGCCGTCTGTAAAACTGCCCCAGCAACCATGCGCGCCACGACGCCGGCGTCCACACGTACTTCATCGTGATCCGCGTCGAGCCGCCCTGGAATTCGAGCTTGAAGTACGTCTTCGATCCGCGCCGGTGGATGATCTCGACCCAGCCGTAGCTCGTGGGGGGAGCGAACTCGATGACTTCGATGACCGCGTCGGCCTTGCGGCCGTTGCGCTCGAAGTGCAGCCGATGGCGGTCGCCCTTGCCTTTGCCCTGCGGCCCCGGGACCACAGAGACGCAGTTCGGCAGCCACTCGGCCATGCGGGTCGGGTCGGTGAGCAGCTTGAAGACCGCCTCGATCGAGACGCCGACGTGGCCGGAGAAGGTGAGGGAGACCGGGCGCATGGGAGATAATATGGCGGTAGAAGTCGGTAGAGGACGGTAGAGGTCGGGAGAGGACGGTAGAGGACGGTAGAGGACGGTAGAGGTCGGTAGAGGTCGGGGCGGTGATGCCCGACACGCCGTACTTCTACCGACTTCTACGACCTCTACCGACTTCTACCGACCTGCCTGTCGGCGCCGCGGTGGCTAGATTGGAGGGGTTGCTAGCGAAGGGGGCCGGCGTCTAAGTTCCGCCTCCGCGCGGGGCTGTAGCTCAGCTGGGAGAGCGCCTGGATCGCACCCAGGAGGTCAGGGGTTCGAGCCCCCTCAGCTCCACTGTTTCCTACCAGTCACTGCGTCCGCGCCGGCAGCGTTGTCTCGATCGGCGGACGAGATTCCGCTACCAAGCGATCGAAGCGCTGATCGGCCCGCAGGGCATCGAAACCGGCCGGCCGCAACCAGAACCATAGGGCCGCGCCGCGCGGCCGCACGCGCGTGAGGACGTCGAAGGCGCGCCCTCTCTCTCCTGCCGCAACGAGCGCTTGAGCCACCAACGCGCCCTGCAATGGACTGGGTCGACTGTGGCCGAGCCTCTGGAGCATCCGGGTGGCACGCGCCCGGGCGGCCGGCATGCGGCGCTCCCGCGACTCGATGAGGACGAGCAGCGATTCCTCCGCTAGATGGCTCCCGGACGGCAGCTGCAGGGCCACCTGGGCGTCCGCGCGGGCACCCGCCGTATCCCCATCGTAGAGTCGATAAAAGCCGCGCGAGACGTACGCCTCATAGAAGCCAGGATCGACGGCCAGGGCGCTGTCCGTCCATTGACGGGCGACGTCGTACCGCCGCGCCAGTGCTGCCTCGATGCCGAGCAGCGTGAGGGTCGTGGGCCGATCGGGCTCGAGCAGGAGGGCCTGACGGAATGCGCGCACGGCTCCGGAATCGTCGCCCAACTCCCGCAGCGTGGCGCCCAGGACGTTGTCGATCTCCGCGTCCTGGGAGTCGAGCGCCAGCGCGCGTTCGTATGCGGCGATCGCTCCATCGTAGGTGCGGGGATGCAGCACCTCGAGGACCCGACCACGCGCGAGCCATGCCTCGGCCAAGCTCGAGTCGGTCGCGAGCGCGCGGTCGGCGTTGACCCGCGTCAGCGTGAGCAGGCTGTCCGTGGTGAGCGAATGGTACGGCCATCCGTAGTAGAGAAACAGCGCGTAGCCGTACGCGAGGCGGGCCAGCGCCTCGACGAACCGCGGATCGATGCGCACCGCGGTGTTGTACTCCGCGATGGCGTGCTCGACTCCGCGGGGCGTGCGCTGCGCGAGATAGTGGTTCCCTCGGAGGTAGTGATCGTGGGCGAGCGGGTCCCGGGTCGGGGGTGAGGTGAGCGAGGCCCGCTCGGACGGCGTCAGCTGTCCCGCCGTGGCTCGCGCGACCGCCGTCGCGATGCTCTCCTCGAACCGCAGGGCCGCCGTGTCGGGACCGTCGAACTCGCTGCCCCAGACGCGCACGCCCGTCTTCGCCCGCTCGAGCACGACGGTGACGCGGAGTCGGTGCCCGTCCCGCCGCACACTGCCGCCGACCACGTTCGCCACGCCAAGGGCGCGGCCGGCGTCATCCGATGGCTTGCGGCAGAAATGCGAGCCGGACGTGCGGGACTTGACCTCGAGTCGTCTGATTTGTCCAAGGCGAGCCGTGATCTCCTCCGTGAGTCCGTCGGCGAGATAGGCGTCCGCCGAGTCCGGGGACAGGCTCGCGAAACACAGCACCGCCACGCTCGGTGCCGGGCGGCGGCGCAGCCAGCCGACAAACCCGCCGACGGCCACAACGATCGCCACCGCCCCCGCCACCAGGGCCGCCCGCGGGACCCTGCGGTGCACGGGTTGCGGGAGCGGCTCCGCTCCGAGTGTCAAAGCCGCGGCGAACGCTGCCCCACTCGGCCAGCGGTCTCCCGGTACCTTGGCGAGCGCTTTGGCGACCGCGTGCTCGAGCTCCGGCGGCACGTCCGGTCGGAACGACGTGAGCGGGCGCGGTGGCTCGATCATGTGCTGCCGTAAGACGCTTTCGGCGGTTGCCCCTTGGAACGGGGGCACGCCGGCGATCAGCTCGTACAACACGCAGCCGAGCGAGTAGATGTCGGCTCGGCCGTCGACCTCGCGACCCGCCGCCTGTTCGGGGCTCATGTAGTGCACCGTGCCCACGGCGAGCCCGGCGTCGGTGAGCCGGTCGCCTGGCGCCGAGGCTTCGAGCGCCCGCGAGACCCCGAAGTCGGCCACGAGGGCGTGGCCCTCGGCGAGCATGATGTTCTCCGGCTTGATGTCCCGATGCACGATGCCGTGCCGGTGTGCATAGTCGAGCGCGTCCGCGACTTCACGCGCGATGCGGCACGCGTCAGCGAGCGGCAGCTGCTTCTCGCGCTCCAATCGCTGGCGCAGCGATTCGCCCGGGACGTACGGCATCGCGTAATAGAGGAAGCCGTCCCGCTTCCCTGAATCGAACAACGGCAGGATGTGCGGATGGGCCAGGCGTCCGGTGACCCGGATTTCTCGGAGGAATCGCTCCGCGGCGAGGGCCGAGGCGAGGTCGGGACGGAGCACCTTCAGCGCCACCGTGCGGTGGTGCTTCAGGTCTTCCGCCTGCCACACCGTCGCCGTTCCGCCGTGGCCCAACTCGCGCTCGAGCCGGTAACGACCTTGCAGGGCCGCACGCAGCCGGACTAACTCGTCGGTCATCGAGGCTTTAGCATAACGCTGGGCGTCCTGACTGGCACGCGTGCCCGGTTCGCCGTATGCTTTCCGATTCCGTGCGGGAACTGCATCGCCTAGAACTGCAGTGTTTTGGGGCACCGAGTGCTCGCCTCGATGGGCAAGCGGCCCCTCCGCAGGTGTTGTGGCATAAACACCTGGCCTTGCTGGTGTACCTGGCACTATCGCCGAACCGCACCAGGACTCGCAGTCACCTGCACGGACTCCTCTGGCCGGAAACGGCCGAAGATCAGGCCCGGCACTCCCTGAACATGGCCCTCAGCCGGCTCCGTCTCGAGCTCGGCGAGAAGCGCTTCGCATCGGCGGGCGACGGGATCACCTTGTCCGACCACCGCCTCGACGTGGATGCGCTGCGATGCGACGCCGCCTTCGAGACCGATCCAGCCGAAGCGATTCGCCTGATGCCCGGCGACTTCCTCGAGGGGTTCGACGTCGACGGAGCCCACGCGTTCGAGGAATGGTGCACCGAGCGACGCAGACACTACCGCGCGCAGGCGGTGATCGCGCTGGTGCGCGTCGGAGAAGACGCCCTCGCGCGTGCCCGCTACGCCGATGCGGTCTCAGCCGCCCGCCGCGCCCTGGTGCTCGAGCCGTACTCCGAGCCCGCGATGTCGCTCCTGATGCGGGCGAGCGGGTTGAGCGGCGACCCGGCAGGCGCGCTGGCGGCATTTCGCGATTTCGAGGCGTGCGCCGCGCACATCGGGGAGAAACCGAGTCGAGAGCTCACCGAGCTGGCCGACCGTGTGCGGAGCCAGCGGTGGCGCGCTTCTCGGCCCGGCAGGGAAGGGCAGACGCCGCTCATCGGTCGCGAAGCCGTCCACCGCACGGCGTTCGGCGTCCTCGCGGACGGCATGCGGCCGGGAGGAGGCCCGCGTGTGCTGCTCATCACCGGTGACCCCGGCACCGGAAAGACGCGGCTGTTCCGGGAGTGCCTGGATCGGCTGGCACTCCAGGGAGCCGTGGTGGCAGTCGCCCGGCCGCTCGAGAGTGATCAAGACGCCCCGTGGAGCACGCTGTGCTCAGTGGTGCGCGCCGGTCTGCTCACGGCGCCAGGCAGCGCTGCGGTCGATCCCGGCGCCCTGCGCGTGCTCACTCGCATCGCCGAAGAGCTGCCCGGAACCCTTCCGACCGATGTGGCGCAGGTCGGGGCCGCGTTGGGATCGCTGCTCCGTGCCGTGGCGGATGAGCAGCCCGTCGCCCTGGGCATCCACGATGCGCAATACAGCGACGACGCGAGTCTCGACGCGCTCGGCGCGGCGATCACCCACGTGGGCGAATTGTCGGTGGTCGCCGTTCTCACCGCCACGGCGACGTGGGATCAGGTGCCTCCCGCGCTACTGCGGATCCGGGCAGAGCTGGGGCGGAATCTGCCCGGAGCCGAGGTGCGCCTCGAGCCGTTTAGCGACAGTGAGACGCGGCAGGTGGTCTTCGCGCAGAGCCCGTGGTGCGTCAGTGACGGCGAGCGGGAGCGCCTGGCGCGGCGCGTGTTCTTCGAGACGGGCGGTAATCCGTTTCTCGTGAGCACGCTGTTGCGCGGGCTGGCCGACGCGTCGTCGCTCCGGGCCGAAGTGCTCGAATGGCCACCGCCCGGGGGCACCGACCAGAGCCCGTTGCCGATCTCCGTTCCCGTCATGGCGCGGCGGGCGACCACGGCCCGCATCGCCAAGCTCGACGAGCCGACGCAAGCGGTGCTGAAGGCGGCGAGTATCGGTCCCACCGCGATCGACGTCGATCTCGTGGTCGCGCTGACCGGTCAGTCCCGGACCGCGGTCGAGAACGCGCTGGGAGCGCTCGAGCGCGCGCGCCTGGTGACGTTCACGGGCGATCGCTATGCGGTGGCGGCGCCGCTCATCGCGCAAGTCGTGTTGTCCGAATGGCTCCTGCCCGGAGAGCGGCGACTGCTGCGCGAGCGCGCCATCACTGCCCTCGCGGCGCGATCGGACATCGAGGCCCGCGTGTTCCGCGCCGAGCTGGCGGCGGCCGTCGCCCCCGGGCCCGCCGCGTTCGACGCGGCCATTGAGGTCGCGCGTCTCGCGGTCGCCGCGCATTCACGCCGCACGGTGCATCAAGCGCTCGGGGCCGCGGAGCGCGCTCTTCCCCCCGACGACGAACCCCGCCGTCTCGCGCTTGCGGAGATGCAAGCCGCGTCCTCTGTAGCAGACTCGTAAGTGACTCGCCGGCCCGGCCAGGTGACCGGGTCGTGACTCCTCCTCGCTAGGTTCGCGCCCACAGTCAACACGAACCACTCGCAAAGGAGGATGTGTGAGCAGTGCCCTGAAGTTCCCTCGTGCAGTCCTGGCCTTCCTGGCCGCTTTGATTCTGTGGCAGGCGGCGCCCGCCACGGCGCAACAGCCCACCCGTCAAGGGTTCTGGGCGGCGTTCGGGCTGGGCTACGGTGCCAACAGTATGACCTGCGGCTCGGGCTGCACCGTCCTTTCGGATGCCAAGGGCGGAAGCGTAACGGCGTCCATCAAGATGGGTGGGACGCCGAGCCAGAAGCTGCGCCTGGGCGGCGAAGTGAACCTGTGGGTCAAGGACTTGAGCAATGGCGTGACGGAATCGGTCGGCAACGTGTCGGCCGCGGCCTATTTCTATCCCTCACCGCGCAGCGGCTTCTTCGTGAAGGGCGGCGTCGGCCTCGCGAGCCTGCAGCTGAGCCAGGGCAGCTCCACCGGCTCTACCAACGGCATCGGATTCCTCGCCGGGCTCGGCTACGACATCCGGGTGGGCCACAAGGTGGCGCTCTCACCTGTCTCGAACTTCTACTTCGGTCATGAGGGCGACTTTCAGCACGCGATCGTCGACTTCGGGCTGAGCATCCAGTACAACTGAGGCCGCCATGCTCACTCCCCTGCGTCTCCTCGCCGCCGGTTTCGGCCTCGCCATGGGGCCGGCGGCCCTCGCCGCCCAGTCCGACACGCTGTGGCGGCACACCGATGCCGCCGATGTGCGATTCACACGGGTGGATCCCGCGGGCCATCTCCTGGTGGTGACGGACCAGGCGGTGACCGCCCTCCACCCCGATTCCGGCTCGGTGGTCTGGAAGTACCCGGCGGCGGGACAGGTGCGTCTCCTCGGCGTCGACCCGCTCGGCCACCTGCTCGTGGGCTACGCGGGCGTCGTCGCGGCGCTCGACCCGGTGACGGGCGACATCATCTGGCGCCGCACCGACCTGCCCGATCTCGAGCACGCGACCTTCCGCACGCGCGCCGAGGATAGCACGGCCCTCGTGCGGACGCGGAACGGGATCGCGGCGCTCAACCTCGCCACTGGCGCCACGCGCTGGGATTCGACCGCTCTGCCTCCGTCCACCATCGTGCGGGATCTGTTCCGGTTCGCGAATCACAACCTGCTGGTGCTGGTGGCGCGTACGCCGAAGAGCGAGGCGTCGCTCCTCGCCGTGACGCTCGACTCGGCCCGGCTGTTGTGGCGCGACGACTCGCTGTTCACCGCGAACCCCAAGTTCGAGCGACCGGGGGACGTGGAGTACTTCAAGGAGTTTCAGTACCCCCTCCTGCTCGCCGACACGAGCCTGCTCCTGTACGTCTCGCGCGACGGACCGATCTCGCTCGACGCGCGCACAGGGCGGGTGCGCTGGCGCGCGACGGAGCTCGGCGGGCAGGACGTGCCCGGAGTCGACCAGGACTATCCCGAGCTCCAGTTGCGGGACAGCTTGATTCTCGTGCCGACGGGCAAGCAGCTCGTGGCGCTGGACACCGCGACCGGGAAGGTCCGGTGGCGGACGACCGGCGAATTTCGGGACAAAGTGAGCTGGCTCTACTCGAAACCGACGCCGATCGTGGCCGGCGGCGTGGCGCGGGAGAAGCCTTTCCTGCAGGCGGTGGATCCGGCCTCGGGCGCCGCCGTGTGGCCGAGCCAGATGGAGCTCAAGCAACCCGCGTACGCGTACTACCTGCGCGACACCCTGTACGTGGCCAGCGATGGCCACTTTATGGCGGTACCGCTCGCGACCGGCGTGAGCCGATCGCTCACCGAGCTCGGCTTCGAGGGAGGCGACGAGGCGCTGGGAATGGATACTGTGGAGGGGGGCGGCTTCGTGCTGTGGAACCGGCAGAACATCATGCGCGTCGGGTTGGACGGGCACGTCGTCTACCGGAAGTACTACAAGGCTCCGGGCGCGAGCTTCCTCAAGAAGCTCGCCTCCACGGTGGCGCTGGTGGGCCTGAGCGTCGCGTCCATCGCGCTGACGCCGCCCGGCGGCTTCGCGCCGATCGCCACGAGCAACCCCGTGCTCTCGGCGCGCTACGCGCAGGCCAAGGCGGCAGAGAATCACTATTACGTCTTCACGGAGTCACCGGACAGCGCGGGCCGGAAGGGGTACAGCCTGGTGCTGGTGGACCGGCGCGACGGGCGCGAGCTGGGCCGGATGTGGTTCAACGAGAAGACGCCGCACTATGCGATCGACAACGCCACGGCGACCGTGTACGTGCGGCAAGGGGATCACGACATCGTGGCCAGGCGGTTTAAGCCATGAGGCCCTGGCTCAAGTCGTACGAGCCCGGCGTGCCGCCGGTGCTCGACTTCGAGCCGCTGACGGTGCCGCAGTTCCTCGAGCGCGCCGCGACCCAGCATGGCGATGCGACCGCCGTCATCTTTCTCAATCGCCGGCTCAGCTACCGCGAGCTCAAGCAGCACGTCGACCGGTTCGCGACCGCGCTGGCGCGACTGGGCGTCGCGCACGGCACGCGGGTGGCGATCCAGCTGCCCAACATTCCGCAGACGGTCGTTGCCTACTACGCGACGCTGTCGCTCGGCGCGCAGGTGGTGATGACCAATCCGCTGTACACGCCACCCGAGCTGGAGCATCAGTGGGCGGATGCGGGCTGTCGCGTGGCCGTCGTGACCGACTTCCTGTACGAGGGCCGGATCCGGGCCGTGCGGGACCGGCTCCCGATCGAGCATTACATCGTCGCGTCGATTCCGGACTACTTACGGCTGCCGCTGCGCTTCTTTGCCCGGCTCAAGCTGGGCCGCGCGCAGCCACCGCGCGTGGCTCGCGTACGGGCCGTGGCGGGTGTCCATTCGTTCGGGAGGCTCGTCAAGAAGACCAGCCCCGAGCCGCCCGAAACGCCGCCCGTGCCCGACGATCTCGCCGTGTTGCAATACACCGGGGGCACGACCGGCGTCGCCAAGGGCGCGATGCTCACGCATGCGAACCTGTCGGCGAACCTGCAGCAGACGCGGGCGTGGTTCACGGGTCTCGAGCCCGCCCGCGAAGTCCTGCTCACGGCGCTCCCGCTGTTCCACGCGTTCGGGATGACCGCCGCGATGAATTTCCCGGTGTCGATCGCGGGGGCGATGGTGTTGATACCCGACCCGCGGGACATCAAGACGATCGTGCGGAGCATCGCCCGGGAACGTGTCACCCTCGTCCCCGCGGTGCCGGCCATTTTCAACGCGATTCTCAATTATCCCGGGCTCGCGCACTTCGATCTCACGAGCGTGAAGCGCTGCTTCTCCGGCTCGGCGCCGCTGGCGGAGGAGGTGTTGCGCCGCTTCGAGGCGCTGACGGGCGCGCGCATCGTGGAGGGGTTCGGCCTCTCGGAGGCTTCCCCGGTCACTCACATGAATCCCCTCCAGGGCGTGCGGAAGGCGGGGAGCATCGGGATCCCCATTCCCGATACGGACTCGAAGACCGTGAGCCTGGAGGACGGGGTGACGGAGACGGCGCCCGGCGAGCCGGGGGAGCTGGTGATTCGGGGACCGCAGATCATGCGCGGCTACTGGAACATGCCGGAGGAGACCGCGCAGGTGCTGCGCGACGGATGGCTCCACACCGGCGATCTGGCGGTGATCGACGCGGACGGATACCATCGGATCGTCGGGCGCACGAAGGAGATGATCCTCGTCTCGGGCTACAAGGTGTTCCCGGACGAAGTCGACCGGGTGCTCGCCGGCCATCCAGCGGTGCTCGAGGCGGCGACCATTGGCCTCCCGGACCCGAAGCGCGGCGAGCGCGTCAAGTCGTTCGTGGTCTTGAAGCCCGGCAGCACGGCCACCGTGCAAGAGCTGCTCGCCTTCTGTCGCGAGAATCTGGCCGCGTACAAGGTGCCGCGATCGATCGAGCTCCGCGCCGAGCTTCCGAAGAGCGCTGTCTTGAAGACTCTGCGTCGGAAGCTCGTGGAGGAGGAGCTGGCCAAGTCGACAGCGGGGACAAGGGGGGAGCCCGGGCCGTGAGGACGTCGAAGATTCCGCTGTGGCTCAAGATCGCCTACACCGCGTTCGTCGTGGTGCTAGTGCCGTACTATTGGCGGACGTACGGGCCCGTGAATTTCCTGTGGTTCTGCGACATCGCGCTGCTCGTGACGCTCGCGGCGCTGTGGCTCGAGAGCCCGTTTTTGTTCAGCGTGGAAGCGGTGGCGATCACCCTGCCGCAGCTCTTGTGGGTGGTGGACTTCACCGCGCGCCTCGTGGGGATTCACTTGATCGGCGCCGCGGCGTACATGTTCGATCCGAAGATCCCGCTGTTCGTGCGCGCCCTCTCGTCGTTCCACGGGTGGCTGCCGATTCTCCTGGTGTGGGCGGTGTGGCGGCTGGGGTATGACCGACGCGCACTGGCGGTGCAGACGCTGGTCGCGCTCGTGCTGCTCCCCCTCTGCTATTTCTTCACCGCGCGCCCACCGGCGCCGGTCACGAACCCCAACGCCGCGGTGAACCTGAACTGGGTATTCGGGCCGGGTGAGAGCACGATTCAGACGTGGATGGCGCCGGGATGGTATCTGGTCCTCCAGATGCTCTTCTGGCCGCTCGTGATCTACGTGCCGACGCATTTGCTATTCAGGCGGCTGTTCCAGAGACCTGCGACGCCGTCGTGAGGAACGTGTCCCACTCTCCTTCCCTCCGGCTGGCCCTGCGCGGGGTGTGGCTCCTGCTGGCACCGCCGCTCCTGTCCGCGCAAGGCCCGTCCACCACCGCGCCGCTGCGGTTTGTCACCCTCGGCCTCGGCGATTATCGGACCTGCGGCGTGACCGTGACGGGAGCTGCGTACTGCTGGGGCCAGAACGAATTGGGGGAGCTCGGCACCGGCTCAGAGCCGCGTCCGACGCCCGCTCCTCATGCGGTAGCGGGCGGTGTCACGTTCGTCTCGGTGGAGCCTGGCGGCATCAGCTCTTGCGGTCTCACGACGACCGGAGCGATCGATTGTTGGGGTGGGAGCTTCTTCCACGAGTTCGTCTTCGATTCCTCGCTCCGCCGACCTGTGACAAAGAACCGCACCGTACCCACACCCATCCCTGGTGGAATGACATTCGTCGCGCTGCGTGTTGCCTCTTACCACGCATGCGCGCTCACGGCGGCAGGCGCCGCCTACTGTTGGGGGTCGAACCGAAGCGGTGCGCTCGGCACTGGCGACACCCTCGCCCCGACGGCTCCCGCCCTGGTTGCCGGGGGTTTGGCGTTCAAACTGGTCAGCGTGGGCGGCAGTCACACGTGCGGACTCACGATGGCTGGGGCCGCCTATTGCTGGGGATCCGACTTCGATGGCGAGATCGGGCGCGCCGCTCCAGAGAAGTGCGGCGTGGGTCTTCGGTCGCCGTGCGCGACGACGCCGCAGGCGGTGCCGGGTGGGCTGGTCTTCACGGACATCAGCGCGGGTTCCTCGACGACGTGCGCCATCGCGGCGGACAGCACGGCGTATTGCTGGGGCAGCAACCAGTTCAACCAACTCGGGGTCGGTGCCGCGAAGGTCCATTCCAGCGCGCAGCCGCTTCCGGTCGCGGGGGGTCTTAGGTTCAAGACCATAGGTGTCGGCGATTACTACGTGTGCGGGTTGGTGACCGACGGCGAGGCCTATTGCTGGGGGTGGAACATTCGGGGCCACGTGGGCGTCGCCGCTCCGGAGAAGAGCCCTGTGCCGGTGCCCGTATCCGGAGGCTTGACTTGGCAATCACTGGTGGTGGGGACGTTTCATACGTGCGGCGTCGCGACCGACGGCGCGACTTATTGCTGGGGTGAAGGCGCGCTGGGCAATGGCCGTCCTCCCGACATGAGCAACAGCAGCTCCACGCCAGTCAGGGTCATCGATCATTGATCATTTCTGGGCGAGCCAATGCCCCACCATCGCGGATCGTGCCGGCGGTGCTGCTCTTGTTGGTGATGGGCGGCTCGGCTTGCGGGCGCCGGGTGGCCGGGCGTACGGCCGCGCAGCGCCTCGAAGAGCTGGCGAGGTTGACAAGCCCAGGACGGGCAATCTTGAACGGCGGGGTGCACGCCCGCCGCTCTTCGTTTGCCCTCCGGTCTCCCCGCGCGACAGCGTATCCCGGTTAGCGTACAAACCCTGCCATCATCGATAGTGCAGCGGTCGTGCCGTACTTAGGTGTTATTTCGGGGTCGCCGGCCTCAGCACTTGTGGCCACACTGCACATCTCGCTGACGTCCTTGTCGGTCAGGTCACGCACGTCGAGGTCGTGCCCATGCCCGCCATCCTGCCCGTGACCGTGTCCGTGAGGAGGCCCGGTCCCGTCGTCATCGTGTCGTGGATCTCCCCTCGGATCCTTTGCGATCCGGTACCAAGCCTTCACGGGGTGCATCTCGAAGTAGACGTCGTGCTCTACGTCCATGATCCAGTCGCCGATTACGCATACGAGATCCCCGACCTCATCCTTGCTGCCTCTTGCGTCCGCGTCCGGTACCTCGGGGAGACCGACCGAGATCGCGCCCGCCTCGCCGTCGTTGGGATCATTGAACACCTTACTCAGTAACCACGTGATGAGAGCCACGAATAGAGCCGCGACTGCAGCAACCGCGGCGCATGCTAACGATAGTCCGCCGACAGCTGCAGAACACAGGTAGCAAACCGTTGCCCACGTTGCTCCAAATGCGAAGATGGTGAGCTTGAGGTTCTCGATGCCGCGCGCAAACCGGTTTCCCTCAACCTCACAGTGCATGTATGGCACGAGCCGTTCCTCGTGTGGTTCCTCCATCGGCTCTCCGAGAAGCCATTCACAGAATACCTCGGCGATGAATGGCGGAGGGGGGCCTGGCTCTCGCTCATAACGGAACATGGGATTCGGGTCGGCACTGGCGAGGTCATCCGGCGGGGAGTTCAGGTAGGCCGGATCTCCCATTACCACCCGATCCCTTACGTAGTAGTGAGCCTGAAATCGGCGATTGGGATAGGGCGCAAACATCTGGTTGTGGACGACGTCGAGATACAATCGGCGGCGCTGAGCATCGTTAAGGGTGGAAAACACATACGAAAGACGGGAAGCCCTGCTGTTGACAAAATCTGGCGGTGGAGCGGGGAATCCAGGGTTAGCGGCGCTGAGCGCGGTCGCGGAGGCCTCGAGCATCTCGCGCTCGACCTCTCTGAATCCGAATGGCGCGATGAGTATATCAATCTTCCGGTCTCCGTCACACGCATCGAACGGGTCGCCGGCTACGGTACCGACTGCGCACCTGTTCGGGCGGATACACATCAGGCGTTCGTTGTAGAACCAGTAGTTGAGGTTATCGAGCGCCGCTATAAGGCCTACGCACAGAGCGGCAATGGCGGCGCATAGATTCAACAGAGAAACAGTGACGATGGCCAACGCGATGTACGCGACGAGGCCGACTGCCATTAGCGTAGTGATCGCGTCGCCGGCCGTGTACTTATACGCGGCTCCGGGACTCGCGCATGTGGTGAAGTGTGGCAGGTTATTCGGCATGGCGACCTGTTCCTACACTGATGATGAGCGTCATCCCACCGAGGAGACCGCGTCCGGGATCGGTGGCGTTGATATTGATCGGGACGCGCGTCCGCGGGGCGACGTTGCCTGGGACAGCGACCACGATCTCCAGGTCGCGCTCTTCCATTGGCTCGAGTGTCAGGCCCTCCCGCAGGTCCTTTCCATCCACCGTCACCCGCCACCCCGGAGGAAGGGGCGTAGCCGCCTTGCGCTGGGCTTCCTCGAGCGCGCCGCGACCCTGGTATTGGTGGCGTTGTAAGCGCGGGAACCGACCCGCCGTACCCGTGATCCAGCGTCGCAGTCCTGCCAGATGGGTCGCCTTTTCCTCGCGCGACAGTAGCCTCCCGCCATGGCCGAGCAGAAATGTTTGCGTACGACGCCGGAACTCCCATTCCTGCTCGCGCGGCTCGTAGATGTCCGCTTGCAGACGGACCGCGGCGCGGCGCCGAGACGGATTGAACATTCGGACGACCACTCGAGCGCGTTCCCCCGCCGCCACGCCAAGCACGGTGGTGTTTTCCTGGCCGACGTTGTTCGCTGTGTTCAGGTCGTCAGGGTGGGCGCATTCAACGCGAAGACAGATGTGTCCTCCCTGCGGAGGCGTTGTCCATTTGAACTGGGCGGTGCGTGAGGAGTAGGGTGGAATGTTGAGGATGACCACTCTCTCAGTGCCGTCAGCATTCAATTCGACCGGCGTGAAGTCCGCAGCGTTGATGCCCCGGCTACGGCGGTAGCAGCGTACCTGGACGCCCAAGGCCGCGTCGAAGGAAGCGTCCCAAATTCGCCCATTGACGACGTATGTATGGCCTGCTTGCAGGTTGTCCGACTCAACCGGTGTGCCGTCCAACTCGGTGAGCCAGATGTCGGGGTTGTTCCAGGTGACCGGTATTCCTTGCTCCATGAGATAGTGCTGGCTGTACAGACAGGGGTCCGGTCGCCGGCGAACGTGCGGCGGAAGCTCGTCGGGGCAGGGGCATCTGACCGGTGCGGGCTTCGGAGGACGCCAGTCCTTCCCGAGTAGGAGCCGGACAAGAGTCCAAAGCAGCCAGAGAAGGAGCAGCAGCAGAAACAGAAGCAATTGCAGCAGCATGAGCGGCAATCGCAGGATGGCGCGAACTAGGTGCCGAATTGCCGCTAACAAGGCTATTGCCCGGTTCCGGGGCGAGTCGATGCGACGGCCTTGCGGGTCAGTACTCGGCCAGCGCCGTCGTTGGCCACCGGTGCGCCACGGACGCTCGACAAGGTGGCTGGCTTCTTGAGCAACGACGACAAGTTTCCTGTGCGAAGCAGACGAAACAGGGCCGCCGCATTGACGAGTGCCGTAGCCAAGCACACGACCGCGAGCCACCGGGCGGCACTCCCCTGCGGGAATGCTGCAAGCACCGCGGGCGCAAGGAGTGTCAGGGCGAGGAAGGCAACTGCGAGGTATCGACGCGTGTAGATGGTTCTCGCGAACCACGCGAGGAGGGACGCCGCCAGCAGCTCAAAGAGGCCGAAGTCGAGAACGGGCTCCATACATCAACGAGCGTAGGGTTGCCACGATGTCTCGGCTATCACAGTCTGAGCACGGCGTGGGCCCGGCGTGTATAACAGTTTGAGCGCGCCGGTCGCGAGCAATTGCCACACTGCGCTCCATTGACCATCATTTCATTTCGGAACAGATGGGTGCGGACATGCTCGCGGAGTCTTTGGCGGCGATTCGGGTCATCCGTCCCGGGATGACGCTCGTCCCGCGCGCCATTGTCGAGGCAATTCTCCTCTCTGAGGGCTCCATTGGCTCGGCGCGGATCGTCGCCCAGCTACTAGGCTTTCGAAATCGGTTTCAGCTCGCGCGGATGCTCAAGCGCGAAGGCCTACCCCCGTTGCACCGTCTGGCCTCCTGGACCACGATCCTGTCCTGGGTTCGAGCCGCCGAGCGGGACGGCGTGTGTTTGTTCCGACTCGCATTCCGCTCCCATCGCCACCCCGCTGCCTGCTACCGCTTGGTGAAGGAGGTAACGGGTCTCTCGTGGACGGAGGTGCGTAGTCGCGGCTCTCGCTGGGTGGAGCGGATGTTGATGAAGGAGTTCCCGCGGTCGTCCGGTTTCCGCTTCGACCACCATCGCGACTGCCGCTGGGAGCGGGAACGGTCGTCGTAGGGTTCTTGCTCCGTCGTCTTCGGGAACCGCGCACTGAGGACCGCTCACCGCGCACCGCTCACCGCCTTCAGTCCACCAGCAGCAGATTCTCGAGCAGGTGGCCCGGTGGGTAGAGGTTGGGCGCCGGGCCCCAGCGGTGAAACTCGTGCCAGAAGCGGTCCCATTTGTCCTCTCCCAGCTCGGCGTACGTCCGGCTGCCCCGCAGGAGATGGTCGTGCAGCGCCGCGCGGGTGAAGGCGCGGAGTCCGGGGGTGGCGTCGAGGGTGCGGATGAAGCGTTGGTGCTCGGCGAACTCGGTCGCCTTGTGCAGGTCGAGGGCGATCGTGGTGACCTGTGTGAGGCAATGTCGATACCACGCGCAGTCGGCCTGGGCGGCGCGCTCCTTGGCGGGATAGTCGAAGGGCCCGGCGGCGGGGAAGCGCGAGGCCAGGTGCCGAGCCACGAGGGCGGCGATGCGCGGGCGCTGCTGCGGCTCACTCGCCATGAACAGCCGGACCTCGTCGCACTTCTCGAGCAGGATGGAGCTCGAGAGGGCCGGGGGGTTGAGCGAGAGTTTGCGGGCGTAGACGCAGTCCGCCTCGGCGCGCACAGCCGGGTCGTTGAAGATGGGCACCACGACGTCGTTGACGATCGCGTGCCGGGAGAGATCTCCGTCACCTTTGCCGGCAGCGAAGCGCCAGTAATAGAAAGCCAGTGAAGCGTGCTGTGCCTCCACGCCCGAGTCCCCATGTGAGTGGTAGTAGACAGTCTGGAACCGCGGCGAGCGCGACTGCAAGGTCGGGGCCGGGGGGGACCGGATCGGTGTAGCGACCGGTCAACAGGGAAGGGAACATGCTACCGCAGGCGACGGGATGCGACTATTTTGGCGGTACTCTGCCCCTTGGTGTAACTGGCAACACGCCTGACTCTGGATCAGGAGAGTCCTGGTTCGAGCCCAGGAGGGGCAACTTGAAAGCCGCTCGGCGTTCGCCGGCGGCTTTCTTCGTTGCATGCCGTAGTTGTTCGCCGACGCGGTGATACGGGGCTAACTTCGTACCTCCTCAACTTCGAAGCGACGCCTGCCTTCTTCTGATCTACGCGACCAGCTTCAAGCGACCCTGAGCGGAAGCTATACGCTCGAGCGCGAGCTCGGCGGCGGTGGGATGTCGCGCGTGTTCGTCGCCGAGGAGACCGCACTCGACCGCAAAGTCGTGATCAAAGTGCTGCCGCCGGAGACCGCGGCGCAGGTCTCGCTCGAACGTTTCAAGCGCGAGATCCTCCTTGCGGCCAAGCTCCAGCATCCACACATCGTGCCGCTCCTCACGGCGGGTGAGTCGAACGGCCTGCCGTACTTCACGATGCCGTTCGTGGACGGCGAGTCGCTGCGGGTTCGCCTCGCGCGGCACGGCGAGCTGCCCGTCAGCCAGGCCATTCGCATGCTGCGCGAGATCGCGTCCGCGCTCGCGTATGCGCACGAACACGGCATTGTGCACCGCGACATCAAGCCCGACAACGTACTGCTCTCTGGCGGCAGCGCGATGGTCACGGATTTCGGCGTCGCCAAGGCGTTGAGCGCCTCGAGCCACGCGGAGCACGGCGGCCTGACGTCGCTCGGCGTGGCGCTGGGCACACCGGCGTACATGTCGCCCGAGCAGGCGAGCGCCGATCCCAGTGTGGACCACCGCGCGGACATCTATTCGTTCGGCGTCCTCGCCTACGAGCTGCTCACGGGGCAGCCGCCCTTCGCGGGCCGCACGCCGCAGCACGTGCTGGCGGCGCACGTGACTGAAGCGCCCGAGGCGATCAATAAGCGGCGCGCCTCACTGCCGGTCGCGCTCGCGGCGCTGGTGATGCGCTGCCTGGAGAAACGGCCGGCCGATCGCCCACAGAGCGCGGGCGAGGTGGTGCATGCGCTGGACGACATCACGACGCCGAGCGGGGGAGTGACGCCGACCGGCACACGGCCGCTCGCGGCGGCGGCACCGTCGTCACGTGGAGGTTCGCGCCGGTGGGGCGCGATCGCGGCGGCGGTGGTCGTTGTCATCGTCATCGCGAGCTGGCTCCTCGCAACGCGAACCGGCGGCGCGGCGAAACTGCGCAGCATCGCCGTGCTCCCGACGGACATCGGCGCAGACACGGCACACGCGTTTCTCGCCGACGGACTGTCGAGCGACCTGACCACCAAGCTGTCGAGAATCCCGGGGCTCTCGGTGCGGGCCTACTCGCCGTTGAGCGTCATGCACGGGCGCACGGTGCGCGAGGCCGGGAAGGAGCTTGGTGTCGGGGCGATGGTGATGGTGAGGATGGCGCGGTCCGGAACGCAACTCCGCGCGACCGCGTCGCTCGTCAATGCCGCGAACGACGACCTCCTCTGGTCGGAGGCGTTCGAGGCGAGCGACCAGGACCAGTTCGCGCTTCAGGACAAGCTCGTCTCCGCCATTGCGGGCGCGCTCAACCTCTCACTGTCGCCCGCGACCACCACCGCCGTGCGGGCGCGCGGCACGCGCAGCAACGAGGCGCACCAACTGGTCCAACGCGCGCGGTTCGAGACGGACGAGTTCACGGCGGCCTCGCTCCGTGCCGCCATCTCGCACGCCGAAGACGCGATCGCGCTCGACTCCACCTACGCCGACGCGTGGGCCGCGCTGGCCGAAGCGTGGGGCTATAGGGCCGATGACTTCGTGTCGGCGGCGACGGCGGGTCCGCAAGTACGGCGTGCGGCCGAGCGTGCGCTGGCGCTCGACTCCACGCTGGCCGACGCTCACGCGCAGATGGGCGTGTGGTCGATGACGTACGGCCATGATCCAGCAGCGGCCTCGAAGGAGATGGAGCAGGCCCTGAAACTCGATTCCGCCAACGTAGCGGCTGGCGCGTGGTACCCCTTCCTGCTCACGAACTACGAGCATCTGCCGGACTCCGCGCGGGCGGTTACACAACGGGCACTGCGGCTCAACCCGCTGTCATTTGGTGTTTGGAACCCGTTCTTCCTCTCGCTCGATTTCGCGAAACTGTCGCCTGACAGTGCGCGCGCGATCTGCGCGCGCGCCGCGCGCATCCAGGAGCGGATGGGAGCGGAATGCGAAGCCCGCCAGAGCCAAGCCGCACGCGACCGACGCGGAGCGGCTGCGGCGTGGCGGCGCTGGGCCGGCCCCACGCCGAGCGGCCGGGATCTCGCCTATGTTGCTTTAAACCTCATTAGTGCGGGCGACGCGTCGGGTGGACGTGCGGCGCTCCGGCAGGCGCTCATGCGTGCGAACACGGAGTACGTTCGGGAAGACCTGATCGCAAACGACTTCATGAGGCTGGGCGACCGGGAGTCGGCGATCCAGTGGTTGGTGAAGGGCGCCGCGTCGAACGTCGGTGGAATCGCTTTCTCGCTCGAGGACTCACTCTATGCCCCCATTCGGTCCGACCCCCGCATCCAGGCCATCATTGAGCGGCTGAAGGTACGATGAGCGCATTGGCGCGCGCCCACCGTCTGTGGCAGGCTGGGACAGTCTTGTGTTACTCATCTTACTGAGTAAAATTACTCAACGCAATGAGCAGTCCAGCGAAGCCGTTTCGTCGCCCCCAGGCGCCTGAACTCGCCCGTCGGCTCGCCGAGCCTCGGCGGTTCATCCAGGTCGTCGCCGGCGCCCGGCAAGTGGGCAAGACCACCCTGGTGCAGCAAGTCACCGAGACCGCAAAAGTGCCGGTCCGCTATGCCAGCGCCGACGAGCCGACCCTGCGCGGGGCGGACTGGATCGCGCAGCAGTGGGAGGCCGCGCGGCTGACCGCCGACTCGGGCGGCGCCATTCTCGTGCTCGACGAGGTGCAGAAGGCCGTTAACTGGTCCGAGGCGGTCAAGCGTCTGTGGGACGAAGACACCCGCGCGCGGCACCCGCTCAAAGTCGTCCTGCTCGGCTCGGCGCCTCTCCTCGTCCAACGAGGGCTCACCGAAAGCCTCGCCGGCCGGTTCGAGGTGTTGCACCTGCCGCACTGGTCCTTCACCGAGATGCGCGCTGCGTTCGGCTTCTCGCTGGAGGAGTACGTCTACTTCGGCGGCTATCCGGGTGCCGCATCCCTCGTGCGTGAGCCAGACCGCTGGCGGCGCTACATCCTCGATGCGCTGGTCGAGACCACCATCGCCCGCGATGTGCTGCTCCTCACCCGCGTGGACAAGCCCGCCTTGCTGCGGCGGCTGTTCGAGCTTGGCTGCCGGTATTCAGGGCAGGTGCTGTCCTACACCAAGATGCTCGGGCAGCTGCACGAGGCCGGTAACACTACCACCCTGGCGCACTACCTCGAGCTGCTCGGCGGCGCTGGCTTGCTCGCCGGGCTCCCCAAGTACTCCGGCCGCGCCGTGCGCCAGCGCGGCTCGAGCCCAAAGCTCCAAGTGCTGAACACCGCACTGATGAGCGCCCAGTCGGGCCTCTCCCTCGAAGAGGCCCGCGCGGACCGCGAGTACTGGGGACGCCTGGTCGAATCCGCCGCCGGCGCGCACCTCGCCAACGCCGCGGCCGTCGGCGAATGCGAGCTGTTCTACTGGCGCGAGGGCAACAACGAAGTCGACTTCGTGGTCCGGGTTGGCCGCGCGCTCGCCGCGATCGAAGTCAAGAGCGCCCGCACCCGCGACACCCAGCCCGGCCTCACGGCGTTCGCGGAGGCGTTCAAGGCGACCCGCAAACTGTTGGTGGGCGGCGACGGGATCCCTGTGGAGGAGTTTCTCCTGGCGCCGGTTGCTCGCTTGGCAGTGCGATGAGCGGCTTGGCGCGGTTATTGAAACTTCCCGCGACGGCCTTCAACCTTTGTTCACTGCTCGCACGTCCGGCAAGCGCTGCACATCGCCAATAAACTTTGCGAGCAACGGAGACGCGTTGTCCCGTCTCCACGTGAGAGCCAACGTGAGAGGCATGTTCAAATCGCCCACGGGTACGACAACGACAGTTTCAGGACACCGCCATCGTGCGGTTCCCAGCACCCACCCCACGCCCAAGCCGGTCGATACGAGACTCAGGATCGTGGCCTCGTTCACTCCCTCCTGAACGATGCGGGGCGACTTCAAACCGCCGCGATAACATTCGCGCATCATGCGGTCGTAGAAGCCCGGGTTGGGCCACCGTGGAAACCAGATAAACGGTGCGTCCACCAGATCCCGTAGGCTGAGCTTCTTGAGTTTGGTGAGCGGATGTCCTTTCGGCGCGGCCAGCTCCACATGCTGCCTGGCGACCAGGAGTTGGTCCAATTCCGGATCAGACTTGGGCATGAAATTGACGAACCCTGCATCCAGGCGGCCGGATCGTATGGCCTCCAACAGTTCCCAACTCGCCGCTGGCCGCAGTTGTAGTTCGGCGCCTGGTTGCAGCTCCCGAAACCGACGGACGGATTCCGGAACCACGCCGCGCCATGATGCATTCTCCGTGAACCCGACACGCAGCGTGCCTGAACGACCGCTCGCCACGGCGCCGGCGCGTCCCGCCGCTTCGCTTACCTCCTGAAGAATGCGCCGTGCATCCTCGAGGAAGAGTTTGCCGGCTTCACTCAATTTCACGCCGCGCGACAGCCGTTGGAACAGCGTAAAGCCTAGTTCTTCCTCCAGATCCTGAATCTGGCGCGAAAGCGCGGGCTGAGCCACGCGCAGCCTGCGGGCGGCGCGTCCGTAATGCTGCTCCTCGCCGACCGCCACGAAATACCGCAGATGCCGCAATTCCATTCTGATACTTTATCGCGATTGGTCTGATAGTAAAGATGTCTTGGACATATCGGAGACTTTCTGCCAAATCAGACCCATGAAGGAGGACACCAGAGTATGAGCAAACACGTCACCATCTCCCCCGAAGAAGCCGCTGATCGCCTCGCCATCCGCGAACTGGTCGAGGCGTACTCGCACTGTGCTGATCGTCGCGATGCGAAAGGTCAGATGGCTCTCTTCACCCCAGACACCCATTTCGTCGTATACATGAACGCCAAGGATCCGACGCCTTCACAGGAGCTGCACTCGCGCGAGGCGCTGGCTCCCGTGTTCGCCGATCTGAACCAGTACGCCGCGACCATGCACTTCCTCGGGCAGACGACGATCCTCACGCTGACCCGCGACCGAGGCACAGGGGAAACGTATTGCATGCCCCATCACCTGACGATCGACGGTAAAACCCGACGCCTGATGATTGCCGCTCTCCGCTATACGGACACGTTCGTGAAGATGGACGGCGCCTGGCTGTTTGCAGAGCGTTTCCTTTATGTCGACTGGCTCGAGCAGCGCGCACTGTGATGATGACCGACGCCCTGCACCATCACTCGCGGCGCATGACGGGACGCGATCCGGGTGAGGTGCACCGCGTTGCGACCTCGCTCGAGCAGCTGTTCGACCTGACGTTCGCGACCTGCTTCAGCCTGGCGGCGTCGCAACTCGCCTTGGCCCTGTCGGCGGGTCGGTACACCGCCGCCGTGTTCGGGTTTGGCTTTGCGAGTTTTGCCATCTGCTGGGCGTGGATCAACTTCTCGTGGTTCGCGTCCGCCTACGACACGGACGACTGGATTTTCCGAGTCGCCACCATGAGGCAGATGGTCGGCGTGCTGGTCCTGGCGATCGGTCTGCCGCGCATGTTCGCGTCGATTGAGCGAGGCGGGCACCTGGACAATTCGATCATGGTGCTCGGGTACGTGATTATGCGCGTTGCGCTGGTCTTCCAGTGGCTCCGCGCGGTCAGACAGGACCCCGCCCGGCGCCGCGCGTGCCTGACCTATGCCGTCACGATCTCGATTGCGCAAATAGGCTGGGTGTGGCAGATCGCCGTTCACTTCTCGACCGCCGCGGCATTCATCCTCGGCAGTATCCTCGCGCTGATTGAATTGATGGGGCCGGTGCTGGCGGAGCGCCAAGATGGTGGCACACCGTGGCACGCGCATCACATCGCCGAGCGCCACTCCTCGTTGGCGATCATGGCGTTGGGCGAGGGAATCGTGGGCACGGTCGCGGCGCTGTCAGCCGTCGTCGAGCAGCAGGGCTGGACGGTGGACGCGACGCTCGTGGGCGTCGCGGGGACGGGGCTGACCTTTGGTATGTGGTGGCTGTACGATCTCTTGCCTTCCGCACCGATTCTCGAGGCCCACCGCAATCGCGCCTTCGTGTGGGGCGTCGGTCAGATATTGATCGTCACGGCGATCGTCGCGACCGGCGGTGGTCTGCATGTCGCGGCGTATTTCATTGAACACCAGACCCCGATCAGCCCGCTCGCCGCGGTTCTCAGCGTGGCCCTGCCGGTCGGCGCGTTCCTTGGATTGACCTATGCGTTGTACTACTACCTGGTTCGACGGTTCAAGGCCTTCCAGGTGTGGTTGCTGATCGGGACCGCCGCGGTCGTGGCTGTCACGGTGACCGCGGCGCTGTCCGGCGTCAGCATGGCGAGGTGCCTGGTAGTCCTCGCGCTGGCGCCGGCCGTGACGGTCGTCGGATATGAAGTCCTGGGATACCGCCATCTTGCAAATGTGCTCCGGACGGAATGACGGACCACTTCGACGGGCACCGATACTTCAATCCGAACGGCGCCAACGGTCCGTCGCTGTGGACGGTGCCGCGCATGCTCCTCACACGGAGGGCGCGTTGGCCGGTCTCGATTCCCGTGCAACCGCGGAAACCACCGAGCGTACCGGAACAGCAGGTAGCGCTCACGTTCATCGGTCATGCGACCTTTCTCATTCAAGCCGCCGGCACAACGGTCCTTACCGATCCTGTGTACGCCGATCGAGCGAGCCCGAGCCAATCTACGGGACCTCGCCGGGTGAGGGCCCCGGGGGTCCGCTTCGAGGACCTGCCGCCCGTCTCGATCGTGCTGCTCAGCCATAACCACTACGATCACTGTGATGTGCACGCCCTCCGCGAGCTCGACCGTCGCTTCGGGCCCACGTTTATCACCCCGATCGGTAACGGGCGGCTGCTGCGCTCGGTGGGAATTCACCAAGTGGAGGAGCTCGATTGGTGGCAGGCCTCGACCCGCAGCAGCATCCCCATCACGCTGACCCCGGCGCAACACAACTCAGCGAGGGGGATGTTCGACCGCAATCACGCCCTCTGGGGTGGGTTCCTGATTGAGGTCATGGGGAAGCGAATCTTTTTCACGGGCGATTCCGGTTATGGACCCCATTTCACAGAGATCGGACGAAGGCTGACTCCGATCGATCTCGCCCTGCTCCCCATCGGGGCCTACGAGCCGCGTTGGTTCATGAAAGACATTCACATGAATCCCGAGGAGGCGGTGCAGGCACATTGCGATCTCGGTGCCGCGGCAAGCATCGCGATGCATTGGGGGGTGTTCCACCTCACGGCGGAGGGGATCGATGAGCCGCCCACGCGGTTAGCCCGGGCACTGTCTACACGCGGGATACCGGAGAGATACTTTCGCATTGTTGAAGTGGGTGCTTCGGTAGTCATTTAATCGGCTCAGAAGAGGTCGGGGAAGCATGCAGGGGACTATATCCGGGCTCATCGTATCCTACGGCTACGTCGTTCTCTTTTTCCTGGTCGGCCTCGAGAGCCTCGGAGTCCCGCTCCCGGGCGAGGCCGCCCTGGTCACGGCGGCCGCTTTCGCGGCGCTCGGACAACTCTCGATCTACGCGGTGGTGGCAACGGCGGTCGCCGCGGCGATCATTGGCGACAACGGCGGCTACTGGATCGGGCGCGCAGGGGGCACCGCGCTGGTGGGGCGCTACGGGCGCTTCACTCACCTCAACCCATCGCATCTCGAGCGCGCGCGCACCTTCTTTGCGCGGCACGGCCCGAAGACGGTCTTCATCGGCCGCTTCATCGCGCTGCTGCGCACCTGGGCCGCCCTGCTCGCCGGGGCGGCACGCATGCCGTACGGCAGCTTCATGCTTTACAACGCGCTCGGCGCGGTCTGCTGGGCGGCAATCGTCGGCACGCTCGGCTATGTGTTCGGCCGCAATCTTCCGCAGCTCGAGCACTACATCGGTCAGGCCAGCCTGGCGGGCGCGCTCCTCGTCGCGCTGGTCGTGGGGCTCGTGCTCGGCTGGCGGTGGTTTGAGACGAACCGCGCGCATCTTGTCGAGCGTACCGAGCTCGTCTGGCAGCGCGTCGGGGAATACCTCGGCCTCCACCTCACGATCGGGTTCGTCATCAGCGTCGCGGCGCTGTGGCTGTTCGGCGCGATCACGGAAGACGTCATCCACCACGACCCGCTCACCCAGTTCGACGTGACTCTGCTCGACTGGGTGCATGCGCGGGCCACGCCGGCTGGGTACGCCATCGCGAACGCGATCAGCCTGCTCGGCTCGCCGGTGACACTGACCATCCTGGCGCTCGGGATGGGCTTCTTCTTCGCGGCCCGCCGTGAGTGGATCCTGCTCGGCGGCTGGCTCGCCGCCTTCGCCGGCGGCGGCCTGCTCAATACGGTGCTCAAGCTCGTGATCCGTCGCCCGCGGCCACCCTATGCGGCTGCGTTCCTCCATCACGCCAGCTGGAGCTTTCCGAGTGGCCACGCGATGGGCTCGCTCATTGGCTACGGCATGCTCGCCTACGCGGTCACGCTGCTCTGGGTCCACCGCCGGAGCGCACAACTCTCCGTGGTGCTGGTTGCCGCCCTGCTGATCGTGGCCATCGGGCTCAGTCGACTCTACCTCGGGGTCCACTACTTCAGCGATGTGGTGGGCGGGTACGCCGCGGGGGTGCTGTGGCTCTCGGCTTGTATCTCCGGCCTCGAAGTCGCGCGCCGGTGGGGTGGGGGTGCGGAGCTGCCGCCGGCTGCTCGGTCCAAGGCTCTCTAGTGCACGGCTGTCGACTTGCCTGGCTAGCGAGCGATTAGGGACCGCGGCTCTGCAGCTTGGCTCCACGCTCGACCCACTCCGCGCCCGCCGGCGCCGGTCTCGAACCTCAACGCCGCGGTGAACCTGAACCGGGTATTCGGGCCGGTTGAGAGCATGATTCAGACGTGGATGGTGCCGGGATGGTATCTGGCCTACTGATGCTCTTCTGGCCGCTCGTGATCTACCGGCCCGACGCATTTGGTATTCAGGCGGCTGTTCGCGGAGACCTGCGACGCCTTCGTGAGGAACCGTGTCCCACTCTCCTTCCCTCCGCTGGTCCTGCGCGGGGCGTGGCTCCTGCTGGCGCCGTAGGGCCGGGCCGTGGAAAAGGGGGCATGTGCGACCCGTCGTCATGTTCCGGCACTCGCATATACGCATTTGCCGCATTCCCACCCGTCGGTGCCGCAAAAACGCCCTAACCCACGGCAGTCGCGTGACGCACCTTCGAGCAACCGTCAGCGTATAACTGTTGGGTGGAGTGCTTTATAGCCCGCGACTGGCGACGACAAGCCATCCAAGCTGGCGCTTATGGCGAAGTAAAAGCGTCGACCGATTCGGTCTGCCCTTGCACCTGGGACTCTCCGGCGGTTCCGGTCCGAGCCGCAGGAGCGACCTACAGGCTACCGTTCTCCAAGGCACTGCGAGTGTACGTCTACTGTCTTACTGACTTCTTCAATCTCGACCTCTGGCCTCGCCACAGGCTGCCCAACTTTGCAGACGTGCGCGACAGTCTGGAGGATCTTGCCAACGCGGTCACGGCCTGGGCGGAAACTTCAAGCACACCTCTCACAGAACTGACTATGCGTCTTTACGGTGGGTGGCACGGACGACGCGTGGATGAACCTGTTGAGATTCGAGACATTATTGAGCAAGTGGTCCGACGGTTTCCGAGACGCGACCGGCGTACACGGCTTCGACTGGAGCTCGCCGATACGCCTATTTGGAACAAGGGAATTCGTCTCCTAAGGAGCGTTCGCGAGGTCGTGCTACGCGGGGAGCCATCGGTGTTTCGCGTACCCATACTCTGCCCACATCGTGGGGCATGTACGTTTCAGCAACTGGGATCGTGGTGGAGTGGCCACTGTCCTGACACCAACTGTTCTGTCAAGCTGGAGGACACAGGTACGACAAAGAGGCAAAAAATGGTCGATACGCTTCTGGCAACCGATGCGCTAACAATCGCGCGCGACGGGTTAGCGAACTTGCTTGTGATTGCGAGCGACGACGACGACATGATCCCAGTTCTGCTAACAGTTAGAAGCTTGGATTTCGCCACGGTTCGCTTGAAACGTGATCGCTCCGCAGATTCGTACTACGATGAACTGTTAGAGACTCAAGGCGTCGAGACCCTGGTGTGGTAGGTGATTCCATGACTTTGCTACAAGAGATAGAGCGCGATATTCGCGCCTTCGCCGATCCAGGCTCTCCGATTCTTGTAGAGGCGGGATCGGCCGTCTGGGAACAAAACGGGCGGGAAATGGCCGTCCGGTTTTCCGCAGCCGGGCCTCACGGCTTCCCAGACGTCACTGTCGATGGCCTGCGGCTCTCCTATCGAGCCTTTCTCTCAGGGCCTCGCATGGCGGATCTTGCGAGGTTTGCCCAGTTTGTCGTCAAAGCATACACCCGAACAGAGGAGTTCATCGATACCGAGGCCGTGCACAGAGACGAGGATACTGAAAAGGCTTCGCGTGGTCCCGCGACAACTGTGGTGCTAGAGCTGGCGACGGAGAATCTGCCCTTTCTGTCAACACGAGTAGTCTTGGTCCGTGGAGAAGCCGGTTCCGGAAAGACGATTGCGCTTCGTGGACTATCGTTGAGCCGAGCGGAACGCTTCGCTAAGGGTGCGGCTGACTCATTGTTCTTCTATGTCGATGCTCAAGGCCGCGCTCTTTCTCGGTTGGAAGACGCTATGGCGAAAGACCTGCAGGACTTGCGCTCGCAGTTCTCCTACGCTGCGATTGCGCCGCTGACCCGTCATGGCCTGATAGTGCCGATTATCGATGGTTTCGATGAATTGCTCGGTTCGGGGGGATACGACGAAGCTTTCTCTTCGCTCGCGGCCTTTCTATCGACGCTTGAGGGCCGCGGTTCAATAGTCGCCTCGGCCCGGTCCGCGTTTTTCGATTACCAGAACTTCTACGAGAACGCTCAGCGCTTTGCCGGAGACGGGAGGTTGAACTACGAGGTCGAGACAGTCGACGTCGAATCTTGGAACGACGACCAGATTCGCAAGTATTTTCGGGGAATCGGTGCTCGAAAAGCCCGTGATGGTGACCACCTGGTCGCTGCCCTTGAGCAACTACAGGTCAGCCTAGACACCCAGAATAAGCAACTCCTTACGAAGCCATTCTATGCGTCACGCGTTGCCGACCTCCTGGCAGGGGGAACGCAGCTCAACTCGCGAGACGATCTTCTTGACCAGTTGGTGGATGCATTCCTCGAAAGGGAATACCGCAAACTGCTGGACAAAGACGGCCGCCCACTGCTCTCAAAAAAGGGCCATAGGGCTTTCCTAACCGGTCTTGCTGAGGAAATGTGGTGGCAAGAGAGTAGGAGAATCGACGTCGGAACAGTTCAAGTATTAGCGGAGCTCGTGACTGACACATTCAGCCTGCCGCCAGGCGCAGCTCGCGCGATTGTGGAGCGCGTGTCGTCGTACGCGTTTCTGTCCACGGATCACATAGAACGCCGCTTTCTTAGATTCGAACATGAAGTGTTCTACGGCTACTTCTTGGCGCAGAAGGTGCAGGAGTTCGTGGAGCGAGAGCCCGCTGATTTGCGGAGGTTTCTCGCTCGGGCGGTTCTGGATGACATCTTGGTCGACGAAGTTGTGAGGCTCATCGGTAGCGACGTCCAGCGCTGCAGCAGAGCCATCGAATCAATTTGCGATGTTCTTCGTCCTGGGGTCTCCGAAGTTGTTGCCCGCGAGAACGCCGGAATGCTCATTGCCGGTCTCATGCGCGGGGCTAAGGCTTTGCGCGACGGCTTGTTGATAAAGAACACCATTTTTCGCCAAGTAAGCTTCGGTGGGGTCACGCTAACCCGACCCCGATTCGAACAGTGCGATTTTGCCGACGTGGACCTGTCGGGGGCGCGGCTGATTGAACCCGAGTTTGTTGATACCCAGTTAAGAAGCTTGGAAGTTGACGTTCGCCGTACTCGAATCGAGATAGCTGATGCGTTAGCAGCGCCGCAAGTATATGGCATCCGAGTGCAGCATGGGCCTGAGGCTGGCGCCTACTATTCGCCGGAGGACATTGAGAGGATCCTGGCAAAGGTGGGCATGAAATTCGCAAAGCACCCCTCAATTGAGCCCGCTGCTGGGGGATACGCGCCCGCTGTGCAACGTCGAGTCGATATTCTTAACCGGTTCATGCTAAAGATGGAGCGTCGCTTTTACGCCTCAGCGGATGACATCGGTAAGTTCTCTTTTGCGACCGGTCCTGACTGGGAGGTAGTAAGAGGGTTATTGAAGAGTCACCAGTTGCTTAAGGAAGAGTTCATCGAAAAGAGAGGACCTCGGGAACCTCTTGTGAGATTGGCGGTCCCGCCGGCAATTCTGCGCAGAGGCGAAAACGTAAGCGATCGGAGCGTCCCCGACGCCGTGAAGGACTTCTGGCGCGATCTGGTGGCAAGCGGCTAGTCGTGTGGTAAGGGCGGGCTAGCGGGCCTGGGCGACGGAACGGAAGGACCTCCCCACTCAAAGGAGGTCGTCGCTGCTGGCGGCAGACAGCGCTTCACTCGGCGGCACCGCCGGTCGTTCGAGGTACGGAGGGCACTCGGGGGACAGCCCCCGAAAAGATGCCCGGATTCCTGCGGTATCTTGTGGCCGGGGAATAAGAAATCCTCTGGGCGCTAGGCTCGGGCCCCGTCGGATTGGCAAGCGGCCGTCCCGGTGACCAATCACTTGCCGCAAAACCCACCCCTCCTGCCGCAAAAACACCCTTACTGATGAGCCTTCCGGCGCCCACCTTCGAGTTGTCTGCCACGTTCGATTCGGGAACGTCGGGGGGGGGTGAAGGATGGCTCGTAAGGCGAAACCGGGGGCGACGAGCGGAGGGCGGGTGACGGGACCGCCGAACAGCGCCACCGTCGGCCTCGAGGCGAAGCTCTGGGCCGCGGCCGATGCGCTTCGCAATAACATGGACGCGGCTGAGTACAAGCACGTCGTCCTCGGCCTGATTTTCCTCAAGTACATCTCCGACGCCTTCGAGGCGAAGCACGCAGAGCTGGAAGCCCAGAAGGCGCAAGGCGCCAATCCAGAAGACCCGGACGAGTACCGCGCCGCCAGCATCTTCTGGGTGCCGAAGGAGGCGCGCTGGACGCACCTGAAAGCGAACGCGCCGCAGTCGAGCATCGGCACTCTGGTGGACGATGCGATGAGCGCCATCGAGCGCGACAACCCCTCGCTCAAGGCTGTGCTTCCCAAGGACTACGGCCGGCCGGGTCTCGACAAGCAGCGTCTTGGCCAACTCATCAATCTCGTCAGCGACATCGGGCTAGGAAGTCCCGCCGACCGCGCCAAGGACATTCTCGGCCGCGTCTACGAGTACTTCCTCGCCCAGTTCGCGAGCGCCGAGGGCAAGAAGGGTGGGCAGTTCTACACGCCCTCACGCGTGGTGCGCGTGCTAGTCGACATGCTCGCCCCTTACAAGGGCCGCGTGTACGACCCGTGCTGCGGCTCAGGCGGCATGTTCGTCTCAAGCGAAAAATTCATCGAGGCTCACAGCGGCAAGATCGGCGACATCTCGATCTACGGGCAGGAGTCCAACTACACCACATGGCGCCTAGCGAAAATGAACCTCGCGATCCGTGGCATCGACGCGCAGATCGCGCACGGCGACACCTTCCACGCTGACAAGCACCCGGATCTTAAGGCGGACTACGTGCTGGCCAATCCGCCTTTTAACGACAGCGACTGGCGCGGCGATCTCCTGAAGGACGACAGGCGGTGGGTCTACGGGGTGCCGCCTGCGGGCAACGCCAACTACGCCTGGGTACAGCATTTCATCTACCACCTTGCACCCACCGGGCTCGCGGGCTTCGTGCTCGCCAACGGCTCGATGTCGTCCAACCAGTCGGGCGAGGGCGAGATTCGCAAGGCCATTATCGAGGCAGACTTGGTGGACTGCATGGTGGCGCTACCGGGACAACTCTTCTATGCGACGCCGATTCCGGTTTGCCTGTGGTTCCTTGCGCGAAACAAGAAGAACGGACGCTTCCGCGACCGGCGTGGTGAGACGCTCTTCCTCGACGCGCACAAGCTCGGCTCGATGGTGGACCGGACGCATCGAGAGTTGACCGACGACGACCTCGCCAAGATCGCCGGTACCTACCACGCCTGGCGCGGCGACGAGGACGCGGGCGAGTACGCCGACGTGCCCGGCTTCAGCAAAGCCGCCAAGCTCGACGACATCCGCAAGCACGGTCACGTTCTCACGCCGGGCCGTTATGTCGGCACGGAGGCGGCCGAGGATGACGGTGAGCCGTTCGAGGAGAAAATGCAGCGGCTCGCCGCTACGCTGCGGCAGCAGATGAAGGAAGCTGCAAAGCTCGATAACGCGATCGCCGCCAACCTGAAGGAGCTTGGGTATGGCGGATGAATGGCGCGAAAGACCGTTCGGCGATCTGACCGAGAACTTTGATAGCATCCGAGTACCCGTGAAGGAGGCCGAGCGACGCGCGGGACCCTACCCCTACTACGGAGCCTCAGGAATCGTAGACTACGTCGATAACTACCTCTTCGACGGGAACTACCTGCTTCTCGCCGAAGATGGCGAGAATCTTCGCACACGCAACACGCCCGTGGCGTTCTTAGCTCGTGGCAAGTTCTGGGTCAACAACCACGCGCACATCGTTCGCGCGAACGATGAGGCAGATACGCGCTTCTTGATGTACGCGCTCTCAGGGACAGACATCACCGGGTACCTGACCGGCTCAACGATGCCCAAGCTGACTCAGGGCAACATGAACCGGATTCTCCTGCGCGCGCCGCCGCTCAACGAACAACGCGCCATCGCACACATCCTCGGCACACTGGACGAGAAGATCGACCTTAACCTGCGAATGAACGAGACGCTGGAGGCGATGGCGCTGGCGATCTTCAAGTCGTGGTTCGTGGACTTCGACCCCGTTCGTGCTAAAGCGGAAGGCCGCGCACCCAGCTTGCCCGCGCCCATTACCGACCTCTTCCCCAACTGGTTCGAGGACTCGGAGCTAGGCGAAATACCTGCGGGGTGGGCCGTAGGGCGATTCGGTGATGTGGTCGAGATTCTTCGCGATCAAGACAACCCGCTTGAGTCTCCGGACGCCCTCTTCGCTCACTACAGTATCCCAGCCTTCGACGAAGGGCAGAGGCCAAAGACTGAACACGGCGAGAGCATCAGGAGCCTAAAGTTTTCTGTCCCATCGGGGATCGTGCTCCTGTCGAAGCTAAATCCTGAAATCGAACGAGTATGGCTTGTTGATGTTCACCCCGAGGAGCGGGCCGTCTGCTCGACGGAGTTCCTTGTCTTGCGCGGCCGCGCTCCATTCACCCGAACTTACGTGTATTGCCTCGCGAGATCGATGGTGTTTCGTCAACAGATCGAAGCGCTGGTGACGGGAACATCGAAGAGTCACCAGCGCGCCCAGGGCGACTCCGTACTCGGTCTCCGCGTGGTTGTTCCCCCTGCTGCCGTCGTAAGGGCTTTCGAGCACGCTGTGGGAGCGGCGTTGCCTCGTACCCTAGATTGCCGTCGTGAGTCTGTGACCCTGGCCTCTCTGCGCGACGCGCTACTGCCCAAGCTCATCTCCGGCGAGCTGCGCGTGGAGGATGCCGAACGGTTCGTTACGGAAGCGACCCCATGACCGCGCGACAGCCCTACTCCATCAAGATCTTCCTGCCCGGTGGTGATCCTGACGGGTTGCGGACTATCGAGAAGTCGAACTGGAGCGGCAATGGACTCGTCGTGCCGCGTTCGCTGTTTGGCGAGGCCAGGCCGCGTAAGGAGCTCGCCCGAACCGGCGTGTACGTGCTGATCGGCCCGCCCGAGGAGTCGGGCCTGCCGCGCGTTTACGTCGGCGAGGGTGACCCGATCCGACCTCGGCTCGAACAGCACGCCGCCAGGAAGGACTTCTGGACGACGTGCATCGCCTTCACCAGCAAAGACGAGAACCTGAACAAGGCGCATGTTCAGTACCTCGAAGCCCGTCTAATCGGGCTGGCGGCGGAGACGAAACGCTGCGTTCTCGACAACGGCAACGCGCCACAGCTCCCGTCTCTGTCGGAGGGCGATCTGGCCGACGCAGAGGGATTTCTAGCCGAGATGACGCTCTGCTTCCCGGTTCTCGGCGTCGGCGTCTTCTCGGCGAGCGGCCGCGAGGGGCGAGCGGGCTTGGAGCTGTTCTTGGGAGCACGGGGCGTCAAAGCGCGCGGCCTCGAGAAGCCGCAGGGCTTCGTGGTTCAGTCCGGCAGCGGTGCGGCAAAGGATGAGGTGCCGTCCTGTCACGCCTACTTGAAAGAGCTACGAGCCGCGCTGATCGAGAACGGCGTGCTGAAGCCGTCTGGCGATGGCTACGTCTTCACGCAAGACTACCTGTTTGCTTCGCCGTCCACAGCGGCTGGCGTGGTTCTCGGCCGGTCGTCGAATGGACGTATCGAGTGGAAGTCCAAGGATGGCACGACGCTTAAAGCCATCCAGGATGCGGAAGCGTCGAGTTGACGGCCTTCACCGAATCCGTCGTCGAAGACGCCGCCCTCACTTGGCTCGCGGCCCTCGGCTACGCGGTCCTCCACGGCCCCGAGATTGCCACAGGGGAGCCCGGAGCCGAGAGAAGCGACCCGACCTATCGCGACGTGGTGCTGGATCGACGCCTGCGGCAGGCGCTAGGGCGCCTCAATCCCGACCTACCTGGCGAGGCGGTGGAGGACGCCTTTCGCAAGCTGGTGCGCGTCGATGCACCGTCGCTGGTCGAGCGCAACCGCGCCGTGCATCACATGCTTGTGGACGGCGTGACGGTGGAGTATCGCCGACCGGATGGCTCCATCGCCGGAGCGCAGGCCCGCGCGCTGGACTTCGAGACGGTGGAGAACAACGACTGGCTGGCCGTGAACCAGTTCACCGTTGCCGAGGGCCAGCACAACCGGCGGCCGGACGTCGTGATCTTTGTCAACGGGTTGCCGCTCGCCGTCCTTGAGCTGAAGAATCCCGCCGACGAAAGCGCGACGATCTGGACCGCGTTCCAGCAGCTCCAGACCTACCAGATCCAGATCCCGTCGCTCTTCGCTTACAACGCCGCACTCGTCGTGTCCGATGGCGTGGAGGCGCGCATCGGCGCGCTCGGCGCTGGGCGGGAGTGGTTCAAGCCGTGGCGCACGATCACGGGGCGTGAGGTCGCATCGACGCATGTCGCAGAGCTTCAGGTAGTACTCGAAGGCGTGTTCGAGCACCGCCGTTTCCTTGACTTGGTGCGCTACTTCATCGTGTTCGAGGACGCAGGCGGCGGAACCCTGGCAAAGAAGCTGGCGGGCTACCACCAGTTCCATGCTGTGAACGTCGCCGTCGAGGAAACGCTGCGCGCCGCCCAAAGCCGGCGTGTTGGCGAGGGGCCTGGTCGCTACGAGGCGGGAGCGCAGCCCGGTGGTGAGCCCGGCGATCGGCGGGTCGGCGTCGTCTGGCACACGCAGGGGTCGGGCAAGAGCCTGACGATGGCCTTCTATGCAGGGAGGGTCATCCTCCACCCGGCCATGGCCAACCCCACGATCGTCGTGATCACCGACCGCAACGATCTGGACGACCAGCTCTTCGGCACGTTCTCGCGCTGCCGGGACCTTCTCCGTCAACCACCGACCCAAGCCGAGAACCGCGCGGATCTGCGCGCCAAGTTGCGCGTCGAGGCCGGCGGAGTTGTGTTCACGACAATCCAGAAGTTCTTCCCTGAGGAGAAGGGAGACCACCACCCGGTCCTCTCGGAGCGACGCAACATCGTGGTGATCGCCGACGAGGCGCACCGCAGCCAGTACGACTTTATTGACGGCTTCGCTCGGCATATGCGTGACGCTCTTCCGAACGCGGCCTTCATCGGGTTCACCGGCACTCCAATCGAGCTGACCGACAAGAACACCCGGGCCGTCTTCGGCGACTACATCAGCGTGTACGACATCCAGCGGGCCGTAGAGGACAAGGCGACCGTCCCGATCTACTACGAAGGCCGGCTGGCAAAGCTCGCGCTGGACGAGTCCGAGAGACCCAAGATCGACCCCCGCTTCGAGGAGGTCACCGAGGGCGAAGAAGTGGAACGGAAAGAGAAGCTCAAGTCGAAATGGGCGCAGCTCGAGGCGATCGTCGGGTCCGACAAGCGTCTCCGACTCATCGCCCAGGACATCGTGAACCATTTCGAGGAGCGTCTCGAAGCGATGGACGGCAAGGCGATGGTTGTCTGCATGAGCCGTCGCATCTGTGTCGAGCTGCACCGTGAGATCGTTACCCTGCGGCCGGCCTGGAAGGACGAGGACGACACCAGGGGCACCATTAAGGTGGTTATGACGGGCTCCGCGTCGGACCCCCTCGACTGGCAACCGCACATCCGCAACAAGCCGCGCCGCGAAGCCTTGGCGAGCCGGTTCCGGGATCCAACGGACCCGATGAAGCTTGTGCTGGTGCGGGACATGTGGCTGACGGGCTTCGACGCACCGTCGCTCCACACGATGTACGTAGACAAGCCGATGCGCGGCCACGGGCTGATGCAAGCGATCGCGCGCGTGAACCGCGTGTTCCGAGACAAGCCTGGCGGTCTGGTGGTGGACTACCTCGGACTCGCCCAAGAGCTGAAGCAGGCCCTCGTCACGTACACCGAGAGCGGTGGGACCGGCCGGACTGCGATCGATCAGAGTGAGGCGGCGGCGCTGATGGAGGAGAAGTACGAAGTCTGTGCCGGCTTGATGCACGGCTTCGACTGGTCTAGATGGGTCACGGGCTCCCCAGTCCAGCGGCTGGGCCTCCTGCCTCCTGCTCAGGAGCATGTCCTGGCACAGCCGGACGGTAAGGATCGCTTCCTCCAAGCCGTCCGCGAACTGTCCCAAGCCTTCGCCCTGGCCGTACCCAACGAGAAGGCCATCGAGATCCGCGATGATGTCGCCTTCTTCCAGGCCGTGCGGTCTGTCCTGGCCAAACGCGCCCCAGGTCAGGCGAGACCCGAGGAGGACCTGGACATGGCCGTGCGACAAATCGTGTCGCGGGCGGTGGCATCAGAAGGGGTGGTGGACATCTTCGCCGCGGCGGGACTGAAGAAGCCGGACATCTCGATCCTCTCCGAGGAGTTCCTGGCCGAAGTACGGGGGATGCCGCAGCGGAACCTCGCCGTCGAGTTGCTCCGCAAGCTCCTGGCCGGCGAACTCAGTACGCGGTGGCGCAAGAACGTGGTCCAGGCGCGCTCGTTCGCGGAAATGCTGGAGCAAGCGATGCGGCGCTACCAGAACCGGGCCCTCGAGGCAGCGCAGGTGATCGAAGAGCTGATCGGGCTGGCGAGGGAGATGCGCGAAGCTCAGGCGCGCGGGGAGGCGCTGGGCCTGACCGACGATGAGCTCGCGTTCTACGACGCTCTCGAGACCAATGACAGCGCCGTGAAGGTGCTGGGCGACGACACGCTTCGGACCATCGCTCGGGAGTTAGTAAAGACTGTGCGGGCGAACGTGACCATTGATTGGACGGTGCGCGAGAACGTGCGGGCCCACCTTCGCGTGCTGGTCAAGCGCCTGTTGCGCAAGCACGGATATCCGCCTGACAAGGAAGAGAAAGCGACTCGGTTGGTCTTGGAGCAGGCGGAGGTACTGTCTGAAGGGTGGGCGATCGCGGCGTAGTAGTGTTGAATCGCGCCGCCAAGCGCGAGTGGCGAAAGGTTTTCCGTAGGGTGATCGAGAACGAGTTTGTCCAACTTCTGTACCGCGGCGAGTCGGAGTCGCTCGACTTCAAGAGCGAGCAGTACGTGTTTGTGGGAGGCAGCGAGGGAAAAAAGGCAGAACTACTCAAGGATATCCTAGCCTTCGCCAACGCCTGGCGGAACGATACCGCTTACATCCTAATCGGTGTTCAGGAAACGCCCAGTCGCAAGGCAAGCGCGACGGGCATCTCACCGGCGGACCACATCGACGATGCGACGCTCCAACAGTTCGTCAACGGCAAGACGAACCGTCCGGTGCGTTTCGCTTACGAAAAGTTTGAACACGACGGCAGACACATCGGGATTATCCGAATCGCACACCCCCACGCGCGGCCCATCTTCTTGGACAAGGATTATGGTTCCCTCAAGGCGCAAGCAGTCTACATTCGCCGAGGCAGTTCCACGGACATCGCGGGTCCCGAAGAGATCGCGGCCATGGGTCGCAGCGATGTCCGGGCTTCCGAGATTCCCGAGATCGAGATCGAGTTCGCCGAGCCCAGAGACCGCCGTCGCCTCGGACCGGAACCCAGCGTGACGGTGGCTCATCTGCGAGTCCAAGAATCCGCGAGATCCGGGTCGTTTGCGTCACAGCCTACGGCGCAGGAGACGGCCGATGCAATGCAATACGAAGCGCGTCTTCAGCGCGCCCGCGATACAGCTTCTCGGGCGGGGTTTGCCCCGATGGGTCTCTGGGTCGAGAACAACGGATCGGTCACGGCGCACGACACGCGCGTCTCAATCACGATCGCGAAGGCTGAAGGGTTGCGGATCCTCGAACGGCGGAAGGTCCAGCCACGCTCTCGGTTCAACCCATTCAACCTTCGCATGACTGGCGACTTCTTCGTAACCGAGTTGAGGGATTGCTGGGAACTCAAACTGGATGTCGGGAAACTACAGCCGAAGTCAAAGCACTTCGTGCCTGCGGTAGTCTATGTCGATGTCAACAATCCGGTCGAGACACAGGTCTCGGTATCTGTCTTCGCTGACAACCTGCCTGAGCCCATTACGTTCGCCACGGTGTTACGGGTCACAGTCGAGGAGTTGGACGTGACGGTCGAAGACATAGAGGAGGCGTCCAAGCCGTCGGACGAATAGACGATCAAGACGGGTCCGGCATGCCGCATTCGCGCCCCTCGGTGCCGCAAAAACGCCCTAACGAGCACCCCGCTCCACCCAGATCTTTCCGCTACCCCTGACGCAAGTGGAGACAGCCGTGGCGACCCAAGTCATCGTGCTTCAAGACCATCAGCTCATCGCTCTCGCAGCGGCGATTCTCATGACGCGACAGAACCCCCCGATTTCCGACGACCAAGCGGTGAAAGCGGCCAAGCGTATCGCGGATATGGCGTACGAGGTAGCGAGACCGAAGTGAGCGGCGTCGTCCGAACCGTCGCAGCAGCCGCACTTGTGATCGCGAGCTTCGCGCTCACCGTCCCGGCGTACGCACAGCACGGCCACGGAGGCGGGCACTCGTCCTCCTCGCGCTCGAACTCCGGCAGCGTGCACGTCCGCGGCTACACGTCGCGCTCCGGGAAGACTGTCCAGCCGTACACGCGGAACGCGCCCAGCGACGGGCGGAGCAAGGCGAGTGCCCCCCATACCTCGACGTCGACGCGCAGCCCGCACGTCTCAGCGCCGCACACAACGTCGCCGCGTTCCCCGGCGGTGAGTCACCCGCGCGCGACGTCGCCCAAGGTTCCCGGCGTGCGCAACAGTCGGGGGCGGATCCAACGCAGCGAGAAGGCCAAAGAAGATTTCATGCGCCAGACGGGGCACCCCCGCGGCTGGCCCGGGCACGTCGTCGATCACCGAGTGCCGCTGGCGTGTGGCGGCGCGGACGCGCCGTCGAACATGCAATGGCAGACGACCGAGGAGGCGAAAGCGAAGGACAAGGTCGAGCGGCAGGGTTGCTCGAGCCGACGCCGATAGTTCCAACGTGCCGACCCTTCAGCGTTGGGGTGTCGGATGGGTTGTCGTGGCTTTCCTCGCCGGCGCTCTAGGGACGCTCGTGATCGTAGATCGACTCCTCCGGTTCGACTCCCAAGCCGTCGCGACGGCTGTGACGCTCGCCGCCACGATCGCGACCACCGCGGCGACGGTGGCGCTGGCGTGGTATGGCTGGGTGCAGATGTCGGAGCCTCGTCGGCAACAACGTGGGATCGCTGCCATGTTGCTCGTGGAGGTCCGTCGCATCCGGAGCGAGCTCGGCCAACCGCTCAAGGGGGGACTGACGCTCAAAAGCGCGGCCAACGTCATCGTCGTCAACGCGCTTCCGCCCGAGATTCACCCGTGGTTCCCGCCGGTGATCCCCCAGATCGCCGAGGCGAGCGCCGATATCGTCCGCCTGTTCCTTGAGCTCGATCGTGACCTGCACAACTACCGCGTCGACATGCCCCGCCTGGACAAGGCGGAGCGGCAGGTCAACGAGGAGGAGGAGACCTTGGCGAAGTGGACCCGCTCGAACGCCGGGGCGGTGCCGATGAACGGCGTCATGCAGAGAAAGGAGATCGAGGCCCGCATCAAGGACGCGCAGCAGAACATGGTGCTGACGGCGCAGGGCGCTACGGCGTCGTACAAGGGATGCCACGAAACGCTCGACGCGCTTGAAAAGGCGCTTAAGGCTGTGCTGACATGAGTGACGTGCGGCGCGCCGCCGGCCAATCACTCGCCGACCTGTCGCCTGACGCGCTTGTGCGAGCGGAGGACGTCGCCCGTTTCATCGGATGCAGCGCCCGCACGGTGCATCGAGCTAGCATCCCCTACGTGGCCGTTAGTCCGCGGGTGCGACGCTACCGTGTGAGCGACATCCGAGCGTGGATTGAAGCGCACGTGCGTGGGGCCGCGTGAGCGTCGGTGGGTATTGTCGCGTTCCCGCCCGTCGGTGCCGCAAAAACGCCCTATGCCAGTTGGTGCCCGCGCCCCATGGTTCTCATAGCATCGCGACAGCCACGTCTCATCGCGCGACGTGCGGTGCGGAGCTGCTCGAAACGAGAGGCGCGAAGTGCCACCATTCGATCCACCACTAGTGTCGGCTGAGATCGAAGCCGCCTTTCCGGGGCGCTACCAGAGCGTCCACGTGCTCAAGACTGGTGGCCAGGGAGCTGTATTTCGGGTTGAGGCCGGATCCCACCAAGAACAGCCGGCCGGAACGCCCGTGGCTCTGAAGATCTACTATGCCGACCAACTCGAAGAGCGAACCGAGCGAGAGATTAACGCCCTGAAACAGATCCAGATCGAGAGTCTCGTCCGGTTCGTCGGGACGGGGCGAATCGCGATTCGTAGCCTCCCGTGCATTTGGCTAGAGACGACGTTCATCGAGGGTGAGCCCCTCGCGGCGGTGATCACGCGCGGCCCGCTATCGTGCTCCTCGGCGGCCACTATGGCGCACGACGTGGCTCTAGCTCTGGAGCAGCTGTGGGCCCACAGGATCGTTCATCGAGATGTGAAGCCAGACAACATCATGGTACGGCCCAACGGTCATGCCGTTCTTATCGACTTGGGTGTCGCACGCCACATCGAGCTTGACTCGCTGACGACGTACGGGAAGACGTGGGGTACGGAGGGATACCTTTCGCCCGAGCAAGCGCGGATTGTCCGCTCGCTCACATGCAAGTCCGACGTGTTTGCGCTGGGCGTCGTGGTGCAGGAGTCCTTACTCGGACGACATCCGACGGCGCGTCACCAGCAGCAGCTCGTCGCGGGCGGTCCGGCGACAGCCTCATTGCAGGCCGGGCTGCCAACTGAGTTCATCGCCCTCGTCGACAGAATGGTTCACCGAGATCCTGTCCGTCGGCCGACGCCTTCGGAGGTGGTGGTCAGCATGCGTTCGTTCCTGCAGCTATAAGGCCGGTAGTGCCCATGAAAGAGCTCTTCGTAACCGCGCAGTACCAAATGAGCCTGTCGCCCACGATCACGGGGGTTGCCGGTGGCGTGATAATGCCAGCAGCCGTGTCGTATCATGCCCTTTCGCGTCGACCCATTGAAAAGAAATGGCCTCACCTCAAGCGGCGGCTGCTCGACCCACAGATGTACTTGGCGGGCCTGAATGCGGCTTCGTGTCGAGAGCCATGCGCCAACCTGGCTAGCTATGGGTGGTTTCCGCTGACCCACGAACTACCGTTTGATAGCTCTGCCCAAAAGCAGACGGAGTGGCGCAAGCAGGCTGCGGCTATCATCGAGACTACGTGGACAGCTCGTGTTCCGAGTGAGGCGAACGAGATTGAGGACTCCATTCGCAGTTGCCTCACTACCCAGCAGCAGTTGGGGGTTGAGGCGCTGATCCTGCCGACGCCGCTAACGGAAGACATCAACTCGTCATTTGCCGCTGAGCTAGAGTGGCTCGAACACGGCCTGCGGCTTGCTAACGCGATCGCACCCGGCATGCCGGTCCTTGCATCCATCGCGCTGTCTGACGTCACCCTTCGAGGACCGGACCCGTGGTCCAATCCGCTGCTCGACGTCGTGCTCGACCAACTGACCGCCCGCGGAGTCCGTGGCGCGTACATAGTGCCGATAATGGCTAGCGAGGATTCCTACTATTTCACGCATCCGAATACGGTCGGCGCACTTTGCCGTTTGTGCAACGGGCTGAAGGCGGGCGGTGTGGAACGCCTCGTGGTGAGTTTCGCCGGTACCGCCGGTCTGGTGTGTCTGGCGGCTGGTGCAGATGCGTGGACAACGGGCTGGTACCGAAGCCAGCGGCGCATGCGCCTCTCGGACTTTGAGAGAGTGAGGGGTAGCGTAGTTCCGGCCTACTACTCGCATCCGTTGGGCGGCGAGTTTCACATGGAAAACGACCTTGACCGTGCGGTCGCGGGTGGCTTTCTCACGCGGATAGAAGATGAAACGCCCGCAAGTCGGGGGCTGCTCCGAGCGCTACGGGCCGGGAAGAGGGTAGCGACGGTCCCGGAATGGAAGTATGGATTGGGAAATAAGACGGCCTCCATTGAGCATTTCTTGATCGCTTGCTCTAGAGAGACCGCTAAGTTGGCCGTCCTAGGTGACGCCGCTCTGCAGGTGGAGACTGGCCGCTGGCTACAGGCGGCGTATGCGCTGTCGGCAGACCTTCAACGAATAGGCCCGTTCAACGCACGCACAGCGACAAGTCATCAGCACGGTTGGCTGCGCGCGTTCGAGAGACTGACTCAAGAGCGGTATTAGTCGCAGGAGTCGTAGCGCGCGTCGAAAGGCCAACAGTTCGCGAGAGGAGCCACACCCGGTCCGCTGACCAAGTTGCACTAACCGGCGCTTCCTCCACGACCCGGGCCCCCTCCTCATCGACGACGACAACGCCCACGCGGGCTTTCGCCGCCTCCGCGGCGAGCGCCCCGTTGCCGTTCACCACCGCGCTTGGCAACGCGACGTACGACTGGTTAGCGAACCGGAGATAAGACGCGGCCTGGTGCAAAGCTTCCCGCCAACGACGCAGCTTGGCCTCCACCGCGACGACGTGTACGGACCACCAGTTCAGCTCGGAACGCAAGCAAAACGCATCATCCCCGACAGATTCCAAAAGGCCCCACTTCTCGAGCAGTCGGAGTCGTGGTGCGACACGTTCGATGCGACTGTACAGTTGTCGGGCGATAGCTCCAGACCGCCGGGGTCTGCCTGGCAAGAGTGCCGCTACGACTGAGGCTTCCAGGGCACTTAGCCCGCGAATGCGGTTCGGCTCCGGAGTCAGATCTGAGCGAATGTATAGGAAATCTGGAATGACCTGTCCGACTGAACGATGTCGGAGCGCTCGAGAGTGCTGCTCGGAACCCGATCGGCCAAAGAGTCCATCGAGGCTACGTCCGAGAACCGCGCACAGGTCATTCTCGCGGCCGAATGGCATGTTCACCCGATTATCTGCTTTCAGCTCGGCTTGCCGGTGTGGACCAGACGGATTCCTCTGGCTGTGGAGTCACCAAGACGCTTTCGAGCCTCCAGGAATCGGTCGCGGACCGTGGGCTCAGCCGTCAGCTCGAAGTCGATGAATCGTCTCAACGCCTGGCGGATGATCTCCGAGGCGGCGGCCCCGTAGTGAGCCTCGCAGAATGCTTCCAGATCGAGAGCGAGATCCGCAGAGAGTTTGAGAAGCTTCTTGTTCGCCGGTTGCTTTGGCTTCGAGGCAGCCAAGTTTCCCCCACCGTGCCGCCGGTTATAGTAGCGGAATGGCTGATATATATCAGTATATACTGCCCTATACAACAGTATCCCGCGGCCACAAGCACCTGGATGAGATCATTCCTGCGCATCGTCCGACCTTGCCGCAAAGCTTGCCGTTCCATGCCCGCCGAGGGGCGTTCGTGTGGTCGGGGCGTGTTGGTGCGGACTTACAAAACGAGGGGGCCGCATGGGCCCCTCGTCTTTTTTCAGTCCGCTGCTCTAACGCCCCGCTCCTCTGAGAGCGCAGACGCCTATTGTCCCCCCGTTGTCCCCCCGACCACCGGACACTCGCGCCGACGACCAGCACAACGGCCGCCGGGGACGGCGGCCGAATTGTTGCCGTAGTAACGTGTAGTGTGTGGTGCTGTGCGGTGGCCCGGGTCCGGTGATGCCTCGCGGGAGAACTGAAAATCCCCGTGTCGGCGGTTCGATTCTGCCCCTGGCTACCCGTAAGACAACCGGTTACTACGGTGTGGCGTCGATTTGGTGCGTTGTTCTGCAGATCTAAGGTTGTCTTGACCGTCCACCGGTAGTGCGGATCAGCGCGTCCTGACTCTGGATCGGGAGAGTCCTGGTTCGAGCTAGTCTCGCGCCGCGGGAAACCCGCCGTCTAGCCATCCCTTCCGCAGGTGCTCGTGGGAATGCGACACTCCTTCCAGAGTCCCAGTTGACGATCTGTTGATTTCCCCTTGATACTCTGTGGCCCATGCGGTTCGTGTTGATCGACGTGACGAGCAACGCTGCAAACCTGGCCGATTCCATATCCCCTCTTGGGCCAGAAGCCACGGATCAGGAGTGGGAGGCGCTCGACAAAGCCTTTCAACAAGTCCTCATCACATCCGAGTTGCTTGTTGCCCTTGCAATGGCCTTGGCAGGCACTCCGTCGCAACAGTGAGGTGAAACCGCCGAGGAGGCAGCCCGATGAACGCCAATAGCACCGGCAAATCCCCCTGGGGCGGGTGGCTGCTGCACGCCGCCGTGGGCCTCGGCCTCACCGCCGTCCTGGCGGCGCTCGGTACCCCTCGCGTCGCCCTGCTCGCGGCGGTGCTCGCGATGGGAATCGCATACGAAATCGGCGACGGCGACTTTCTACGGGCGAATGGTGGCCCCTGGAATGGCGTGCTCGACGTCCTGGCATTTCTCCCGGCGCCACTGGTGTACCTCGGCATCCATCTGTAGGCCCCCGAGCTTTCCTACGCCCCGCCGGGTCGCTTTACGGACGGTTGTGCCTCGCTCGGACGGAGGCGGATGATCATCCCGGGCTCCACCCCCAGGTAGATCAAACCGTTCGGATCCTCCTGCACCGCCCGCACGCGCCAGCGGCGGTCCAGCAGCAGGCGCTCCTCGTGCAGCACGCGGTCGCCCTCGATCACTAGCCGGTTGAGGTGTCCCTGCACCAGCGCGCCGCTGAAGACGTTCCCGCGCCACGCGGGGAAGGCGCTCCCGCTGTACACGATCATCCCGCTCGGCGCGATGTCCGGCACCCAGTAGTAGACGGGCTGCTCCATCCCCGGCTGGTGGGTGATCCCTGCGCCCACGATCCGCCCGTCGTACTCGCGGCCGTACGTGATCACGGGCCAGCCGTAGTTCAAACCGCGCCGGATCACGTTGACTTCGTCGCCGCCCATGGGCCCGTGTTCGTGCTCCCACAGTTCCTGGGTCCAGGGATTCACGGCCAGGCCCACCGGGTTGCGGTTGCCGTAGCACCAGATTTCCGGGAGCGCACCCCGTTGATTGACGAACGGGTTGTCGTCTGGGATGCTGCCGTCCTCGCGCAGCCGGATGATCTTGCCGAGATCCGAGCCCAAGTCCTGCGCGTAGGCGGGCGTATTGCGTTGGCCTACGGTGATGAACAGAAAACCGTCCTGTAAGACCAAGCGCGAGCCGAATTCGTTGCTGTTGGCGATCGCCGGGCGCGCGGTGAACAACCGCACGCGATCGCTCAGGGTCGCGCCCACCAGCCGCGCGCGATCGACGACGGTCGCGTTCCCATCGGGACCCTCGACCGCGTACGCGAGATAGATCCACCCGTTCCGGGCGTACTGGGGATGGACCAGCACGTCGAGCAGTCCGCCGTCGATCTTGCCGTGGACGGCCGGGATACCGGTGACCGCCGTGAGCGCGCCGGTCCCCACGTCGAGAATGCTCAGCTGGCCGATCTGTCGATCGGCCACGAGCAGCCGCCCGTCCGGGAGAAAGGACAACGCCACGGGCCGCTGCAACCCCGTGGCCACGACCTCGGCGGTGAAGCGGGCGTTCTGGCTCTGGTACGTCCAGCTGGTTGCGGTGGAGTCGATCGCCCGATCCTGCGCGGCGACGGGACGTCCGACCACGAGGACCGAGAGGAGTGCGTACGAGATCCTGCGCATCTAGGCCGCCTCCATATCAGAGAACGAGACGCATCCGCGTGACCGGAACGAGCACGTCACCGGGAAGCGCCAGGTCGAAACGTTCGATCACGCTGAAACCTGTCGCCAGGTACAACGGCTCGCCGGGCAGGGTGGACACGAGCTCGAGCGCGCCAAAGCCGGCCGCGCGAGCGGCGCTGATGCACTCGGTCATGAGCTGCCGCCCCAACCCCCGGCGCGCCATAGGCGGGTCCACGAAGAACGCGCGGATGCGCGCCGGTTCGGTGGCGGGGTCGAGCAGCGGGTCAGGACCGGACTTCGCCTGGTCTCCCCCGAATAGGGTTCGTCTCCGGCTCCAGCCACCGCACGCAACCACCTGCCCATCGTTCTCGATCACGAAGTAGGTGCGATCCGCGATGAGCTGAGAATCGACCCCAAACACATACCGCACGGCTGCGTCGGTCTGAGCGGGCGTGTAGTACCCGACGCTGAGCCCTCGCGCGGAACGGGCGACCAGGCCTTGGAGGTCCGCCACGTCGTCAAGCCGGGCAACGCGAAGGCGGTTCATCGCGCAACGAGGACCGGAATCGAGTGGCGCCCCGGAAGAGTGTTGTAAGGTCGACGGCGATTCTGGTCTTGTACGATACAAGCCTGACCCAGCGTCACCGTCCCGGTATTGCGGGGCGTGTCAATGCGAAAGCCGGAGAGCATCACGCTCCCCGGCTTTCGTTTGGCGTAGCGTGATCGGCTACGCAGTGACCTCACAAGTATGCCAAACATCTGCCAACCCGTCAGCCGAGTCAAGAGGAGAGAGGGGGTGCTGGTCCCGGCGATGCGCCTCCGTCTCCAGCCCGCGAGATCCCGACTCCCGACCGTCTGGCGACGGCTCCTGGCGATGCGCTTCCGTCTCCCGCCCGCGAGGTCCCGACTCCCGACCGTGAGGTGACGACTCCCGGCGATGCGCTTCCGTCTCCCGCCCGCGAGATCCCGACTCCCGACCGTGAGGTGACGACTCCCGGCGATGCGCCTCCGTCTCCCGCCCGCGAGGTCCCGGCTCCCGACCGTTAGGTGACGACTCCCGGCGCTGCGCTTGCGTCTCCCGCCTGCGAGGTCCCGGCTCCTGACCGTGAGGCGACGACTCCCGGCGATGCGCGTCCGTCTCCCGCCCGCGAGGTCACGGCTCCCGACGAAGAGTTGACCTCTCCCCACCGTGCGGGCGCTTCTCCTGACGATGCGTTGAGTTCTCCCGACGCACACCGGCCGCTACCAAGAAATCGACCGTTCACCCCGCGAGTTTTCGTCCTCACGTGAGGACAAAATCGAGCCAAAGACCATCGTTCCACTGTGAGACGTGATGGCCCGGTAATCGCACAGGGGCGCCAGGCGTCGGGAGACGTCAAAACTCGGCGGCACGAGGCCCGACACCGTGCCGAAACGGAAGGAGGTTCGTATGAACGCAACATCGCGCAGGCGGCTCGAAAGAGCCTTGCGGGTCCGTGATTTCATCCGGGCCCACCGGACGGACGGGGCTGGTGAGGCGACGGCGCTCACCCGTCTCGAGGAGCTCGTTCAACGCGCCGAGGTGCTCGTGGCCCAGCAGCGGGCCGGTCGGGTGGCGACACGAGCGGCCACCATGCAGCGGGAGGAGCTCCGCCACGCGCTCCAGTCCAAGCTCCTCATCTATCTGGCGGCCGTGGGCGCGGTGGCAGCCAAGGGCAACACCGAGCTGGCGCCGCAGTTCCAGCTGCGCACCAACCACGCCAACAATCAGGACTTCCTCACGGCCGCGCGGGGCATGCTGCAGCAGGCGACCGCCCAGAAGGACCTGCTCGTGAGCCGTGGGATGTCACCGCAGCTGGTCGACGATCTCACCGCGACGCTCGCGAAGTTCGAGCAGACCCTCGAGGCGACGCGCGCTGGCCGGCGCGACCATGTGGGCGCGAGCGCCGATCTCAAATCGGTTCTCGGCGAGATCAGCGAGCAGGTGCGGCTGCTCGACGGGCTGGTGCGCTATCGGTTCAGCGACAACGCCGAGCTGATGGGTGCATGGGCCAGCGTCCGTGACGTTCTCGGGCCGTTCAAGACGCGGACCGAGCCGCCGGCCGATGAAGGACAGGCGCCGGAGGGGACGGGAGCGGATGCGGTCAAGCCCGCGGCGTGATGGAGGAAAAGCCGGAGGGCGTCTTGCTCTCCGGCTTTCATGCGGCCCGCCTTGAATCCCGTCATCCCTCCTACGTAGAGCGGCGGCTTCGCCGCTCCGAACTAGGCGCGCCTCTCCTGACCCGGAACAGGTGAGCCCTGGGCTCGGTCGCGGGCCTGCTCGAGCCTTCACCTTAGGAGCCGCGGGATCGCTCAACCGGGCCGGCTCTTCGCAGAAGGTGGCGCCTTGAGCGGCCGGCCCTGGCGCTGGGGCGGCGGCGCGCGCGGCTCCTCGTCCGCGCGCGAGCCCTCACGATAGGTGTACACCCGGGTGAACTCCGCACCGAGGAGGAAGACCTGTGCGGAGTAGTAGACCCAGATCAAGAGCACCACCAGCGAGCCGGCCGCGCCGAACACCGACGTGATGCCGGTCATGCCGACCAGCCCGATGACGAGCTTGCCGGTCTCGAACAACACGGCCGTCACGATTGCCCCGATCCAGACGTCGTGCCAGGTGATGTGGGCGCGGGGCACGTACTTATAGATCATCGCGAAGGCCACCGTGTAGATGGCCAGGCTCAAGCTGAAGTTGACCACCTGGCCCACGAGCGACCAGCCCGTAAAGCGGGCACCCCACCAGGCGCCCGCCGCTGCGAGGGCGGCCGACACGACCAGCGAGACGATCAACAGGAATTGGATGCCGAGGATCATCCCGAACGACAGGATCCGGGTACGGAGGAGATGCAGGATGCCGCTGGCCTTGGGGGCCGAGGGGTTGCGCCAGATCCGGTTCAAATTGCCGTAGAGCTCGGTGAACACGCTGGTCGCGCCGAGCAGCAGGACGACGGTGCCCACCAAAGCGGTGAGGGCGTTTTTGGCGGGGCTGTTCGCGCTCTTCAAGAGCTCCGCGACGGCCTGGGCGCCGGCCGCGCCCGTGAGCGCGCGTAGCTGCCCGAGGATGTGCTCCTGGGCGGCGTCGGGGCCGAGGATCAGGCTCGCAACGGCGGTGACCATCACGACGAGGGGCGCAATGGAGAAGAGAGTGTAAAAAGCGAGAGCGGCGCCCATGCTGGAGGCGTCGTCGGTATTCCACGCCGCTGCCGACTTTCGCAGCAACGTGAGAAACTGCGGGATCGTCATGACTTGAACCTGCTATTCGAAGCGCCGGGTCGCCAGACCACGCGATGGTGCGTCTCGTCGAGGAGTTCGGGACGACTCTAGAGCTGCGCGCGCGCCCAGTAGCAGATTGCATCCACCGCGAGATTGGCGAAGCCACGCGATGCGACTGTGGCAGGAAGGATTCGGATCGAGCGCTCGATATCGGCCTCGAAGCAGCGCACCATGTCGGCGGCGAGCCGGCGACTGACGATGACCACACCGAATTCCGCGTTCAGCGCGAACGAACGTGGATCGAAGTTGATCGAGCCCACGAGCAGGAGCTCGCCGTCGACGACGATCGTCTTGGCGTGCATCATCGTCGGCTGATACTCGTAGATGCCAACACCGTGCTCGACGAGACGTGGCCAACTGTGGCGGCTCGCGCGCTGGACGATCTTCTTGTTGTGATAGGGTCCGGGCACGAGAATGCGAACATCTACGCCCCGGTCGCTGGCGGCGCAGAGCGCGTCGACGAAGGACGGCGTGGGGACGAAATACGCGTTGCTGATGTACAGGGTGCGCGTGGCGCCGGCGATGAGCGCCGCCATCACGCGCTGCGCCGCCGAGGCGCCATTCGCGGGAGTGCTGCGCACGGCGCAAACGCGGACGTCGCCGGTCGGAGCGAGGTGTGGAAAATCCCGCGCGTCGAGCAGCAGCTCCTCCGTACTCTGATTCCAGGTGTCGGTGAACGCGCTCTGCAGCGCGGCAACGATAGGCCCCGTGAGACGCACGTTCGTGTCGCGCCAGTGTGAGGGACTCTGCGCGTGTCCCGTCCATTCGTCGGCGATGCCGACGCCACCGGTGAAGCCGATCTTGCCGTCCACGATCAGCAGCCGGCGATGCGTTCTCTGGTTGTACTTCATCCAGTCGAACCACTGCATCCGGCGGAACCAGGTGACCTTGCAGCCGGCGTCGCGCATTTGATTCACCAGCTCGCGGGGCATCGGCTCGGTTCCTTCGCTGTCGAGAACGAGCCGCACCATCACGCCGCGTCGGGCGGCATCGGAGAGCGCCTGCGCGAACTCCCGAGGCACCGCCCCCGCCCAATAGACGTAGGTCGAGAAGTGGATGGTCGCTTGGCTCTCGCGGATCGCCGCGAGCATCGGCGGAAAAATCTCGTCGCCGTTCTGGAAGACCTCGACCTCGTTGCCCTCGACCACGCACTCTCCAGCGGCACCGTGCAGCGCCCGCAGAAAGCCGTCGAGCTCGGGGCCGATTCGCGGTAGGCTCATCACTCGATCCTGGTGATTCGCTACGGCATTCGCAGCAAGCGTGATATAGACGAGCGCCACCGCGAGGGCGCCGATGATTCCTGCGAGAAGAAAGAAAAAGTGCGTCATGCGTTGATTCTCGGCATCGGGAGTGTGACGACGAAGCGGGATCCGCTGGGGCCGGTCGCATCGAGCTGTACGGTTCCGCCGTGCGCGGCGGCGGCCCAGCGGGCGATCGAGAGCCCGAGCCCGGCGCTGGCCACCGCGCCGTCGCCTTCCGCCGTGCGCGTGCGCGACTCATCCACACGGAAAAAGCGCTCGAAGATCCGCTCGACCGCCCAGGAGGGGACCCCAGGACCGGTGTCCTCGACGCTGATGCGATAGCGCTCACCGGCGCCGTCGCGGTCGAGCGACAGCCGCACCTCCCCGCCCGGCAGCGTGTACTTGATCGCATTGTCGAGCAGGATCATCACCAGGCGGCGGAGCAGGTCGGCGTCCCCCACGAAGGGCGCTTCCTCCACCGGCGCCGCGATGAGGGTTATGCCGCGCGACGCCGCGAGCCCCCGTGCCGCCCGCGCGCTGTCCTGCAGCAGCTCCTCGAGAAAGAGCGCCTCCCGGCGGATCGGCAGCTCTCCGGCATCCACGCGCGCGAGCAGCATCAGGTCCTCCACCAATCGCCCGAGGCGGCGTGCCTCGCCTCGCACCACGTCGAGCGCCTCGCGCAGCTCGCGCGGGTCGCGGTCTTTCCGTGCAAGTGCCACGTCCGCGACACTCAAGAGTGCGGCGACCGGGGTGCGCAGCTCGTGCGAGGCATCCGCCATGAACTGTCGCTGCCGCCCGGCGGAGTGCTGCTCCTGCTCGAACGCCTGTTCGAGCCTGGCAAGAAGCCCGTTGAGCACTTGGGAGAGCGCACCCAACTCGTCCCGAGGGTTCTTGACCGGCAGGCGCTCGTAGAGGTTGCTCGCGCTGATGCGCTGCGCCTGAAGGCCCATCGCCACGACCGGGGCGAGGCTGGCGCGCGCGAGCAGATAGCCGCCGAGGCCCGCGAGAAGCAGCACCAGCGGGATCGCCACCAGGACCGCCGTGGCGAAGGATTCGGTCGCCTCCACCTCCGCGCGCAGCGACCGGAGCGCGAGCACCGTGAACGAGCGTCCGTTGACCGCGACGCGCATCGCCAGCGCGCGAACGGGCGCCCTGTTCTCTCTGCCCGGGTCTAGCGTCGTAAAGAGCAGGCGCTGCGGCGTGGCGTGCTGTAGAAGCGCCGCGACCGGGCCGCCCTGGAGGTCCGACAGCGCGTGTCGCGACAACGCGGGCCAGCGCGCCGTCGTGTCCGACATCGCGATGAGCCGCCCGGCGCCATCGAACACGACGATGCGCCGGTCGCGCTCGCGGAACTCGGATGCGGCGGCGGCCGCCGCAACGCCCGCGCTGGGCTCGTCCTCCGCGCGCATGCTGCTCCATACGTCGACGAATCCACGCGCCATGTCGGCCAGCGCCTGATCGGCGCGTGCGCCGATGGTCCGCACGAGGAAGATCCGCGTCCCCACCGCGAACGCGCCGAGGAGCGCCGCAACGGTGAGCGTGTGCCACAGGGCGAGACGCACGCGAATCGAGTCGCCCAATAGGCGCCGAGGAAGCGCTCTGGTCATCTCACCCTCGTTCTCCGGGCGGTGCGTCGGCGAGTACGTAGCCCGCGCCGCGTCGGGTGTGGATCAGCGGCGGCAGTCCTGGCGCGTCCAGCTTCTTGCGCAGCCGGTTGATGTAGGACTCGATGAGATTCGAGACGGGGTCGTAGTTGTCGTCCCAGACATGGTCGGAGATCTCCGCGCGGCCGACGACGCGACCGGCATTCCGCGCGAGGAACTCGAGCAGCGCGTATTCCCGCGTCGTGAGCGCTACCTCGCGGCCGGCCCGCGTGGCGCGCTGCCCGCGGGTGTCGAGCTCGAGATCCGCGACGCGCAGCACCGCCGGCGCGAGGGCGGGCCCGCGCCGCAGCAGCGCGCGCAGGCGCGCCAGCAGCTCGCCGAACTCGAACGGCTTCGTCAGGTAGTCGTCGGCGCCCGTGTCGAGACCGGTGATGCGGTCGCGGACGGCATCGCGCGCCGTGAGCATCAACACGGGTGTGGTGAGCCCGCGCTGCCGGAGCTCCCGGCACACGGCGAAGCCGTCCCGTTTCGGCAGCATGACGTCGAGCACGATGGCATCGTAGGGGTTGATAGCGGCCTGGGAGACGGCGGCGTCGCCGTCCGTCGCGACATCCACCGCATATGCCTCCTCCCGGAGGCCCTTCGACAGACTCGACGCGATCACCGCGTCGTCCTCGACCAGTAGTATGCGCATCGCCTTAGCAGTCTAGTGACCGCGACCTCACTGCCAGATCAACATGCGCCCCCGCCGCATTGAGCGTGGAGTGAACCGCACCTGGCTATGCTACGTCCGTCGCATCCGTGGTCCACGGAGCGCGCGAGCAGCCGCCGCCTGGCGGGCTCGTCGTGAACGGACCAAGTCGCGAACCATCGCGACAAGGAGTTGAAATGAGCGCCATCAACAAGATCCGCAACCCCCATGCACGCGCGGCGTTGCTCGCCGGGCTTGCACTGCTGCTCGGTGGAAGCCTCGCCGGCGTGGCCCGCGCGCAGGAACCGGCCCAGGCCAAACCCAAAGTGGAGGCCCAGGAGCAGGTGCCGTACAAGTCGAGCATCCAGGTTCCGTTCGACAGCACGGCGAAGCGCGAGCGCCGGGAGGCTCATAAGCGCCACACCGCCGGCGAGCGGGCCGAGGCAGCTCGCTATCAGAAATTGGCGCGCATCACCGCCGATCAGGCGCGCAGCGCGGCACTCGCGAAGGTGCCCGGCACGGCGAAGACGGTCAGGCTCATGAACGACGAGGGTAATCTCGTCTATGGCGTGAGGGTGATGACCAGCGCCGGCAAGCGCTGGGTCAAGATCGACGCCGGAAACGGCAACGTGCTGCAGGTCAGGGAAGGCCGGAAGCGCTAACCTTCCGGTTCTCGGATTGGTCGAACGGCGCCTACCTTGCGGTAGGCGCCGTTTCACTTCAGGCGCCGCGCGCGCCAGACGAGATAGACGGCCCCGAGCACCGCCAAGACCATCAACGGCCCGGTGAAGATCATGAACAGCGTCCGCTTGCGGGTGGCTTCCTCGCTCCGGAGGCGCTCGGCGTCGTCCCGGATCGTCGCGAGATGGCCAAGCTCATCGGCATAGCCGTACCACCACGCATAGTCGGGGCTCATGTGGAAGGCGCCCTTGTAGCTCTTCAACGCCGAGAAGAAGAACATGTCGAAATACTCGCGCTCGATCGGCGTCACGTCGTAGTAGAGGCTCGTCGGCGAGTGCTGGGCCATGCTGCCGGGGAGCGCGATCGCGGTGAAGCGGGGGCCCGACAGCAGGCCCGCGGATACTGCGGCGTGACTGGGACGGATCAACCCATCCTTGTAGAGCCCGCCGAGAATCGTCCGCGCGTCTACCACCAGCGCGTCCCCTGCGAGCTTGTGCGCGTCAGCCGACTCGAGGTAGCCACGCGCCTTGTCTTCGGAATGACAGGTCATGCAGACCTTGATCATCTCCTTCCGCTTCGTCTCGCCCTCCGGCGCGGCCGCGAGGTCCCGCAACTCGCCGCCCGCGGCCTGAGCTCCCATCCCCCAGATGATCTTCCGGGTCATGTTATGGCTGACCGTGCGCGCTCCGCGGTCCGAGACGTACACCATGTGACAGTACGCACACGTGGGGGTGTCGTACGTGGCCCGGTCGAGGAACGCCGTCCAGTCCCAGGATTTCCCCCGCGCGACGTAGATCGCCCCGTGCTTCGAGGCCATATAGGCTTCGTAGTTGGGATGGTCGGGGCCCATGTGGCACGTGTAGCAGGCCTCAGGCTTCCGCGCCTCCTCGAGGTTGAAGGAATGCCGCGTGTGGCAGGCGATACAGCCGTTGCGGTAGACCAGACTGCTCATGTCCACGTAACGGTGCAGGGAGTCGCTCCAGTACTTCTGATCGGAGGCGCCCGCCTGCGCGTGGCATGCGTCGCAGCCCATCTCCATCACCTTGCGCGGCATCTCCTTGTAGTGCGGCACTCCAATGTTCCGCTCCCAGTTGATACCGAGATTCCCCGGTCCCGGGCCGTAGGAGTGCCCGGCGTCGAGCACATGCTCCTTGTAGATCTGCGCGTGGCAGCCCCCACAGACGATTTCCGGTACGCGTCCCTTGCTCGCCATGATCGCGTCGTGATCACGGCCATGGCAGTCGGCGCACGTGATTTGGCGGATCGGATAGATCACCCGCGGGTTCTGCAGGCCCGGCCGTCCCATCGCGCTCGCCATGAACTGCCGCACGATGGTCGGCTCGAGCTTCGCATGGCAGGGAGCGCAACTGTTGGGGTCGAGCGAGCCGTGAGGCAGGTCGGCGATGATCCGGGGCGGCGGTGCCGGCACGCTCTGCAAATAGCCCCGGATCGCCGCGGCCTCGGCGTCGCTCACGAGCTCCACTGGAAAGCGGGGCATCAGCTGCCGCGGCTGCCGTAGCTGGTGGACGAACGCGTCGAGCGAAAGCCGCGTGACCGCGAGCATGGGGCCCACACCGCCGCGCCCGCTCGCACCGTGGCAGCCGAGACAACCCTTGGTGATGAACAACTCGGCCCCGTTCGGCGCGCCCTGCTGGGCGATGAGGGCCGCCGGAAGCGCGACGAGCAGCGAGGCAAGATGGAGGGAACGTTTCATGGAGTCTGGAGAGGAGTCTGGGCTACGATAGCATCGGGGGAGACGCGCGCAACCCCGCCTGGGTGCTGTTGCGCGACGGTGAGGCCGCCCTGTTCCGTGGCCACGATCCGGCGACTGGACGTGACCCCGTACTCGACTGGGTTTCACGATTGTACGGCAGGGCGCCGTCCCCCATGTTGTACGCGGAGACACAGGAGGCTCGGGGATCGTCGCACGCGGGCAGCACCATACGGTCGAGCGGCGCCTGCTACCGCACCGCCGCACCAACCTGGAGCGTCGCATCGGCGAGCGCCGTCTCGACCTCGTCTCGGTCCAGGAGGAGCGGCGGGGTCAGGGCGAGCGGCGCCAGCCGACCGATCGGCGCCAGCCCATCCCCCGGCGCCAGGTGGAGGCCGCGCGTCACGACAAGCTCGTCGTGCTGGTGGTGAGCGCCCAGGAAGACGCGGCCCGGCGAGTGCAGGAGCTCCTGGACGGCGCCGCGCCGAACGGGTTCGGCGTGGCGACGGCGGGCCCGCAGGCGTCGCTCGCCCGGCTGGCTCGGGGCGGAGTCGACGTCGTGTTGCTCGTCATGTCGATATCCGCCCGCCGCGGCTTCGCGACCTTCACCGAGCTGCGTGCGCTCGCGCCCACCGTTCCGATCCTGTTTCTCTCCGGAGCCGACGACGAGCGGCGCGGGCTCGACGCCGTGCGCGCTGGGGCCCAGGACTTCCTCGTGAAAAGCGACTTGGACGGTGCGCGCCTCGCCCGCGCGCTACGCCACGCGATCGAGCGGAACCGCCTGCATGTAGCCCGCCTCGACCTGGCGCTCGTGGATGAGTTGACGGGCTTGTACAACCGGCGGGGGTTCCTCACACTCGCGACCCGGGATCTCCGCGTGGCGCGTCGCGGCGATGAGACGCTGCGCGTGGCGTTCGCCGACCTGGACGATCTCGAGCGCATGAACGACACGGCGGGCCACGCAGTGGGCGATCGCGCGCTGCGGGACACCGCCGCCGTGCTGCGGCAGACGTTTCGCGACTCGGACCTGGTAGCCCGGATCGGCGGCGACGAATACGCGGTGCTGGTGCGTGACGCGGGGCCCGAGAGCTTCGACGTCCTCGCGGACCGGCTGAAACGACAGGTGCACGAGTTCAACCGCCGCGCGGTTCGACCCTATCTGCTCTCGATTAGCCCCGGCTTCGCAGCGCACAAGGCCAGCACCCTGGGCTCAGTCGCGGAACTGCTCCACCGGGACAAGCGGCGCAAGCACGACCTATGATCCTTGATAACACAACGCCGAGCGCTCCACTTGGCTCGGAACTCTTCCAGTCTCATCGACCACCTCCCATATGCTGACGGTTGAGAAATGACTTGGGTTGACCAAACTCGGACAAACTCGTCATCGTGGATGGCCGCGTGGCGAGCGTCGAGATCGCTCGGCTGCTTCTTCGTGGCGGGGAAGATCCCCCGGCACGAGCACGACCGGGTGACTGGTTTACCTGCCGCGCCTCGAGCCGCGGCAATTCTCCTCCCGGGAATAATCCGGCGGGCCGGTGCGTCCTTACTCGACAGGACGATCGAGACAACACCGACGCGGCGAGGGAGCAGCTCTGTGCGACTAACACCCGAGACGATCATCATGGTCTACCCGTCCGAGCGCACGTATCTACGACAGCTTCGAATCTTGGGCGCGTGGTGGTGCCTCGGCTCGAGCCCGTTTGTGCCACGCGTGCTGCTGCTGTACCCGCCCGCGCCGTTGGGAATATTCGGCCGGCTGAGCTCAGGTCAAGCCTCGACGCGCCTCGTCGGCAGCCACTCATGTGGCACCGGGGCCGACGGTAAAAAACCAGAGCGCGGAAGTCAGCCACAGCCCGAGCAGGATTGAGAACAAGAGACCTCCAACCATGGGGAGCACCCAGGGCGCGAACCTCGTCGACCGAACAATCAGCACCTTGGCGACCACGGCGCCGTACAGCGCCGAGCCGAGCAGCGAGTGAATCAAGACGCGCGGGCCGTGGGTGCCGAATCCGAGCAGGAAGACACAGTGGTAGGCCACCGGAAGCGTCAGCAGGATCGCAGTCCTTCCGAACCAGCGATGGACAATCCGATAGAAGCGCCCCTCGGGTGGAAAGCGGAGCAACTCGTAGATGCGTGCGGCCGTCAGTAGCTGACCACATGCCAGCACCACCGCGGCCGTCACCAGCCACGCCTTCATGTGCAGGGTATCCGTGAAGAAAGGATGGAAGAGCGGAGTCTCATAGGGCTCACGAACCGTCTGCCTCGCCACCAGGCCGACGGTGAGCGTGATGAGCGCGAAAACCACCAGGGGAACCGCCAACCAAGCCTGATTCGTCTTCTCGCTCATCGTATTCCCCTTTGGGTCATCGCAGCGTCAGTGGCGACCTCCTTGCCAATCAAGGTTATGGCTCTCCCCGAGGAGACCCCGGTCGCCCCGGAAGTATTCCCTCGGGAATGTGAGTGGAGCACCCGCGGTCGAAGATGAGGCTCGTCGCGGGAATTTCGGAGTCCATGCCCGAGTCGTGTTGTAGGAGAGGAAGGAGAACTGCCGGGGTTTAGTTGCCCGCTCGCAACGATTCTCTAGACTCACAGCGGCCGAAACAGCTCCGGCACTGCCAGGTCCAACGGATCAGTCGCGCCCGCGGGCAGCCATACGACGCGCTCGCGCTCGACCTGCGGGATCACGGCATCGGGCGTCCAGACCTCCACGAAGTGTGCATCGGGATCGATGATCCAGTACGTGGGGATCCGCACCTCTTGATATAGGCGGCGTTTCGTGAAGCGGTCGGCACGAGCGGTGGTCGGGCTCAGGACCTCGACGACCAGCTCGAGGTGACGCAGCCGCGCCCAGTCGAGCGTACGCGCCTCCTCGATCGGGACGACGAAGAGGTCCGGTTGCACGAGCACGTCGGCTGTCCACGAGATGTCGGCCGGTGCCGACCAGAGATGCCAGCCCGGGTGTCGGACGAGATACCCCTTCAGAACATCACGCAGGCGGTCCACCACCTCCTGATGCCAGGGGGAGGGAGCGGGCGTCACGAGCAGCTCCCCGTGGACCGTCTCGTACCGGTTGCCGTCGTTGGGGAGCGCCCGCACCATCTCGGCCGTGTAGTACACCGGCGCCGCCATGCCCATATGATCGAGTCCTCGGCCCGCAGTTGGCAAGGGAGCGACACGGTGCCAATCTGCGCCCGGTCGGGCGGATGAGCTCACTTGATTCGTTGCCGGGGGAATCGAAATCATGCAGGCGCGATCTGCACCACGCACCACGCCGGGGTTTGCGTGCCCGCTCGAAACGATTCTCTAGCCGTGCCGCCTAAGGTGTTTTCCCTTTGCACTTCGGCCTTCGCCACGCCGACTTCAGGACGCGTAGGGCGTTCCCACTCAGAATGAGGTCCGCATCTGCCGGGTACTCCGTCCTCAGCCAGTTCTCGAGGTTTGACATACCTGCCATGTCTTCGAGGCCACGCAGCATGGGCTTGATAAAGCCGTCAAGATCGGACCCGATCGCCGTGCACTTGTGGGAAGAGATGAGCCTCGCGATCCGGTCGATGTTCTCTTTGAGCCTCTCGAACGTCTCGCGCTCCCCGCGGGGGTTGCGCCTCGACGGCCCGTCGTGCATCCAGTGATCGCAGAAGATCACGCCCATGAGCCCGTTGCGCTTCCCGATTTCGCGGATTGTGTCATCGCTCAGGTTGTACTCGTATGTGCCGAAGCGGCAGGCAATGTGCGTCGCGAGGACAGGTACCGGCGTGGCGACGGCGTACTTCTCCTCGAGCTCTTCAAGCAGGCAGAGAGTCGCCGTGATCGCTGGCTCGCTCATGTGCGTCACGTCGATGAGTATGCCATTGCAGAACATCGCGCGTATGGCGGCTTCGCCGAGCTCGGTGAGCCCCTCTGAGGGCTGGGGAGCGAGGATGTTGTAGATCCCGTCGGAGAGGATGGGGATCGCGGGCGCGTTCGTCGCGATCCGACGATAGAGCAGGTGAGCTAGCGTCACGTAGGCGACGCCGCGCTGGGCGAGCAGGGCTACGTGCCGCTGAATAGTCTGCTCTGAGGCACCGAGCTGGAACCCTCCCTCCACGGCGTGGATGACCGCGATCTTCCGCGCCTTGCGCGCTTTAGTGAGTTCGTTGTAATTGTGCGCGACGCGCGCCCAGGCGCTGAGCGCCAAGATGTCCTGCTCCACGCTCTCGAGCTGGAACAAGAGGTCCTGAAAGTACTCCTCCCGCGGAGGTGATCCGGGGAGCTCGTCCAGAGCAGAACCGGAGAGGGATGCCCGCCAATTGAGAATCGCCAAGACCGCTACCACCAGGAGTGCCAGCACCAAGGCGAGCGCTGCCAACAGCAGGTAGATGACGCTGTGCGCGACCACGGCGAACACAGCCAGGAGGACTGCCGCGGCCGCCAGGAGGGCCCAGGCGAGAATCCACCCGGGAAGGCTCCCGAACTCATTGAATGGGTCCAACAGGGGCGAGAGCACGACGCCGACGCCACCCTTCTTCATTAACTCCAGCGTCACCCCGGGTCCGGAAGCGGGGGAGCGATAGTTGAACGTCGCATTGATCCAGCTGAACAGGCTGCGGAGAATGGCGCGGCGGCGCCGCCGGCGACGATGGCGGTCATACTGGAGCTGCTCCTCAGCGCTGAGTAATGCGCCGAGTTTTTTTACGAGTGCGTCTGAGGCTGGGGACAGGGCCGAGCGCAGTGCCCGTAGCGGGTGGGGATGCAGTTCCTCCACGAGATGCATCGCATAGTGCGCATGCAGATCGACGATCATGCGCTTTCAACCTAACGCTCTGCACGCGTCCCAATAGGGCGTTTTTGCGGCACGGGAGGGCGAAGGGCTCCCCCTAGCGGCGCCGGCCCGCCTGGCTGCACCTTCCCGGTATCCGAGGTCAACCAGTGGGATTAGCTGCGCGCCTCGCAGCCTAATGAGTTAGGCCGCAAACCTCTAAGATCTATGCGAGCATTTAAGTACTTACTCCTACTGTTAGCTGCTGCAAGTGCTCCTGAGCAGGGTCCGGTAGTTGATCACCATCAGCACTTGATCGGTCCTTCGATTGCGGCTCTCCTCTCATCCGGCGAGCGTTCCGCGCCCACTATCAGCGCGCGCCAGCTAGTCGCTTTGTTAGATTCTGCCGGTATCCAACGGGCCGTGGTTCTCTCGCTGGCGTACATGTTCGGCAGCCCCACGAGAACGCTTGACAGCGAATACGCCAAGGTACGCGCCGAGAATGATTGGACTGAGATGCAGGCCGCTCAGTATCCGGACCGGCTTCGAGCGTTCTGTAGCTTCAATCCACTGAAGGACTATGCGATCGGTGAACTAGAGCGATGCGCTGCCAAACCCGACCTGCACTACGGAATCAAGCTCCACTTTGGCAACTCTGACGTGCAGTTGGAGAATTCAGAGCATCTCGAGCGGTTGCGCCGGGTCTTTCGCGCCGCGAATCAGCATCGGATGGCCATCGTAATCCATCTACATGCGAACATCGCCCGGCATCGACCCTACGGTGCTACACAGGCGCGCATCCTCCTGGACTCGCTCTTGCCATTGGCGCCCGACGTGCCGGTGCAGATCGCGCACCTAGCCGGCAGTAGCGGCTACAGCGATCCGGGAGCTGACAGCGTGATGGCGGTGCTCGCCGATGCTGTGGCCGCGAATGATCCGCGCACACGGCGCCTTTGGTTCGATGTAACAACGGTGGCCCTACCAGGCATGACCGACACTGTGGCTGCGCTCATCGTGCGGCGCATCCGTCAAGTCGGTGTGGATCGGATCCTATACGGGTCTGACGCAGCAGTTCCGGGCAATCTCCCACCGCGCGAAGGCTGGGCCGCATTCCGGAAGGTGCCACTCACGACGGCGGAGTTCGACTGGGTCTCGGCGAACGTGGCGCCGTACATGCGATAGCGACCCGGTCCCTTGGTCCCCTTCAGCCTCTCAACAGGTCGCCCGCAGCTTTAAGCGCGATTCGTTAGGCAGCGCCGCGACGAGGTGCCGATGCCACGAGAGATCGTACTCGCCTATCCCGAGGATCGTCGCAACTGGCTTCGCCGGAGTATCGAGGACTACTACAAACTCCGGTGGTCCATCACCATCCCATTCGTTCTGTCCTTCGCGATCGTGTTGGTGGTAGTCGGTTGGCCACTCTTGTTCGGCGCGGGAAGCCTGCTTGCCGAGGTCCTGGGGATTAACCCGAACCAAGCAGTACGAGACCAGCCTCACGGCCGGTTGTGGCTGGTAGCGTTTCTGGTCGTCATGGTTCTGATCATGTTACTCGTCTACGCGGTCTGGTGCGCCGTCGCGATTGCTTGGCTAGTCGCTGCTCGAAACTGGCCACGGACCGACGCTTACAACGCGATCGTTCTGTGCCGTTATCCGACGCACTGGATCAAGTCTGGTGCCCGACCCCCTACATGATCCCATCGTGCCGAGTCCCTTGCGCCCGCGCGCACGCCACCCGCAGCTTAAGCGCGATCTGTTAGGCCGCATGGTGTCTCAAATCAGCAGGACCAACGCATGAGCCACTCTCCTCGGCACCTCGTCGAGGAAATTGAGGCCGCCCCTGCGCTCCAGCCGGGGCTGGACGAGCGATTCAACGGCTACGGCGTCATGGGGCTCCCGTTCATTTCGGGCCACGTCTTGGCGATGCGGCGCTTTCCCGCGACCTCCGTGGGGCCGGGCTACACGTCCGTGTGGCACCGCAACCCCCAGGGTGAATGGGCGTTCTATGCGACCACCGCTCCACAACTCGCCTGCTCGCGTTATTTCGGACGAGACGCCTTGGCCTCGATCCAAACAGAAGTCCGCATCACATGGTTGGCGCCCACTCGCTTCCGCGTTGTCGTTCCCGCGGCATCACTCGAATGGGAAGTCGCCGTAGGGCCGACCGTCGCTACACGGCTTATGAACGCGATGGCGCAGTTTCTTCCAGGTGCTGCGTGGCGCAATCCGGTCTTCCTTGCCGCCATGGGCAGGATGGCTGGGCCCGTCTTAGGGGTCGGTCGCGTTGGTCTCTACGGGACTGCGCCGAATGGCCAGCGCTTTATCGCGAATCCCCGCGTCTTGTTTCGCGTCCTGGCGAGCCGCGCCATAGTCGCGGGTACAGACTTGGGTCCGCCTGGGCCTGTGTCGCCACAGGCGCAGCTTGGCGACTTCTGGATTCCCCAGCACGGCATGTTTGCAATCGGCCGCGCGTACTTCGAGCCATTCGATCCGACGCGGCATTCGGCTCGCACGGCGCGCTCATAGCCGTCGCGCTCTATTCGACATGCCCAAAGCGCACGCGCTTACCGCGAAGCAACGCGACGGCTTGCTGAGAATACTCAAGGCCCGCTTCGAAGCGCACATGCATCGTCATGCAGGTCTCAAATGGACAAGCGTACAAGCACGACTCGAGGCGAAGAGTGCCACACTCTGGTCGCTCAATGAGATGGAGCAATCTGGCGGCGAACCGGATGTTGTTCGTAAGGACACGACGACGGGTGAATGCATTTTTGTAGATTGTTCGGCCCAGAGCCCTGACGGACGCCGCAACGTCTGTTACGATCGCGAAGCGCTCGAGGCACGGAAGGAGCACAAACCGAAGAACAACGCGGTCGAGATGGCAACTGGCATGGGTGCCGTACTCCTCACAGTGGATGAGTATCGGGAGCTCCAGACGCTCGGTCAGTTCGATACGAAAACGTCCAGCTGGGTGCAAACACCTGCAAAGATCCGGAAGCTCGGCGGCGCGTTGTTCTGCGATCGCCGCTACGACACGGTCTTCGTGTACCACAACGGTGCCGAATCCTACTATGCCGCTCGAGGATTCCGGTGCTCGCTCAGAGCCTAGCTGGATCTTGCGCCCTCGTGCATTGCCCCCGCAGCTTAAGCGCGATTCGTTAGGCTGCGACATTCCCACCAACCCAGGACTGCTATGCCATCTACGTCGTCGGTCATGACTGTGCTCGAAGGTCGCGTGCCGCCCGATCGGGCGTCGGAACTGCAGCGCCTGTACGACGCAGCCGGCCCGCTGCCACCCCAGATGCTGCAGGCGTTTCTCGTGCAAAGCAGTACTGATCCACTAGTCTGGCGGGGCATCGCGATCTGGCGAAGCCGCGAAGCACTCGAGGAGTACCGCTGCTCCGTCACCACGCCAACCGGTATCGCGATGTTCCGGTCCGTAGGGGCCGAGCCGACGGTTTCGATGTGGAGTGTGGCCCACGCCCACGTCCGCGAGTGAACAGTCTCCCCGCCTTGGGTAAACCAGGTACTCGTGACGAAACTACGAAGAGTCATTGTCCACATCGCGACCAGCGCTGACGGATACATCGCGCGGACGGACGGCGACCTCGAATGGCTGACCGCTCGCCCAGCACCGACGGGCTTTTACGGGATCGGCGCGTTCATGCAATCAATCGATACAATGGTGATTGGCCGGAAGACCTACGAAGCGAGTCTGCGCATGGGGGCAAAGTTCGATTCCACGAGTCGAACCATCGTTTTCTCGCGCCGCCCGCGCCCCAAAGATGCTCCGCCGACCGTTGAATTCACGGACGAGGCAATTGGCGTGTTCATGAACCGACTTCGACACAGTCAGGGCAAAGACATCTGGTTGATGGGTGGCGGTGAAATCATCGCCTCTTTTCTTGACGCCCAAGCGATCGACGAGTTCGTCATTAGCGTCGTGCCAATATTTATCGGAGATGGCATTCCGCTCATTGGGCGACGTCACCTGAACGTCCCGCTGTCGTTGCGGTCTACTGAAAAGTTTGAAGATGGTGTCGTCCAGCTTCGTTATGCTGTGCGGGGCGGCGACACGATACCTTGAAACAGGCACACACGATGATTGCCCCAGAGAAGAAGCCGCGGGTAACCTCCTTCGCTCCCCAGTTCCTAGTCGATGATCTTGCGCGTTCAATTGCGTACTATCAGAAACTCGGCTTTGCGTTCGGGGAGCCGTGGAACGGGTTCTACGCGATTGGTCAGCTGGACGGGCTCGAACTCCATTTGAAGGAGGCGCCCAAGTACAATCCTGACCGCCAGCACCGGCGTGAGCACGAGCATCTGGACGCCGCGGCCGGCGTGGATGGCATCGAGGCGTTCTACGCACGCTGCGTGGCGAATGGCGCCCAGATCATCAAGCCGCTGACGGCGACCGCGTGGGGCACGAAGGACTTCTACATTGAGGACCCCGACGGCTATATCGTCTGCTTTGGTGGGCGGCCGACCGCGGACTGACAGCGGCGGCTCCGCGCGGGCCTTGCCTGACTCAGCCTCCAGTCTCTAGGCTTCGACCTGCATGTGACGACGCATCTCCAACGAGGAACCCACTCAGCGGAGAAATCGCAATGCCTGAGAAGAAGATCATCGCGGTGGTCGGCGCCACGGGCGCCCAGGGGGGTGGACTGGTCCGCGCCATCATGCGGGATAAATCGGGTCCCTTCACGGCCCGCGCCTTGACCCGCGATGTGAACTCCGACAAGGCGCGCGCCCTCGCGGCGCTGGGCGCCGAGCTGGTCGCGGCCGACGTCGACGATCCCGAGAGCCTGCAGGGGGCGTTCGCGGGTGCCTACGGCGCCTACTGCGTCACCTTCTTCTGGGCGCACTTCTCACCCAAGAAGGAAATCGCCGAGGCCCGCGCCATGGCCCACGCGGCGAAGCACGCCGGACTCCAGCACGTCATCTGGTCCACCTTTGAGGACACCCGGAAGTGGGTGCCCCTCAGCGACAACCGCATGCCCACGCTGCAGGGCAAGTACAAGGTCGCGCACTTCGACGGCAAGGCCGAAGCCAACACGGCGTTCACCGAGCTCGGCGTGCCGACGACGTTCCTGCTGACGTCGTTCTATTGGGACAACCTCATTTACTTCGGCGCCGGTCCCAAGAAGGGTCCCGACGGCAAGCTGGCGATCACATTCCCCATGGGCGACAAGAAGCTCCCGGGGATCGCCGCCGAGGACATCGGCAAGTGCGCCTACGGCATCTTCAAGCGGGGCCGCGAGTTCATCGGGAAGACTGTGGGTGTCGCCGGCGAGCATCTGACCGGCGCCCAGATGGCTGCCGCGCTGACCAAGGCGTTGGGGCAGGAGGTGCGCTACAACGAGGTGTCGCCCGACGTCTATCGGAGCTTCGGGTTCCCGGGCGCCGATGATCTGGGTAACATGTTCCAGTTCAAGCGCGACTTCGAGAAGGACTACTGCGGCGCGCGCAATCTGGAACTATCCCGGTCTCTCAACCCGGAGCTGCAGACGTTCGCCCAGTGGCTCGCCCAGAACAAAGATCGGATCCCGCTCGACTAGCGCGGCGGCCCCACGTTGCTCCGCAGACTCTCGAGAAACGGCTGTACCAGCGCCGGTCCCCCGGTTCCGGCGACCCGGAGCAGGCCGGCCACGTCCCCCGCCCGGGTCTCGCCGTACACCGCCCGGTTCGCTTTCGAGTCGATCTCCCACTTGGTCCCCGCGAGGTCGATCCCCGCGAACAGCCCTTTGGTCTTCGAGTAGGAATAGATTTCGGCGTTGAGCTTGTAGTCAGTCTCGGCCGAGAGGTTGCGCCCCACCGGTCCCGCCGCGACGGAGGCTTGGCCGCCGAGATCGAACGATGTCGACGCGATGAGGCGCGGGGCATTCTTGTTGAGGAAGACCAGCACCACGTCCGCCGCCTGCCCGCCGACCTGCAGCCCGAACGTGCCGCCCTTCAGAGCCACGAACGTCGGCAGGCTCCAGCCGGTGGGCGTGCGGCAGCTCGCCAGACCGAAGCCGACCTTGCCCCCGATCGCCAGTCCGACCTGCACGACCTCAGGCACCGCCGCCACGCAGGTCGCCTTGTTCAAGAGCGACTGAGGCGGAGCGTGGTCGGGCTCGCGCACCAGCTCAGTCACGATTTCCCCGGCGCGCGTGGCGCGGTCCGCCAGTTTCGCGTCGGGTCGGGACTGCGCGAAGACCGCCGCGGGGAGCAGCGTCAAGAGGGTAGGAAAGACGACGCCGAGCGCGATGGGTCGTGAGCACGGTAGCGACATGGGCTTAGCCCCCGGATCAACGTTGAACTTGGGCGTTGTGTGACGATGCGGTCCATAAGTATGCTCAGCGAAGGACGGCCTGCAGCTGGCGCAGCACATCGCCCAGCTGGGACAGCGCTTCGCCGTAACGGGCCCAGTCGCCGCTGCGCTGCGCCTCGACGGCGCGCTGATACAATTCGGCCGCCCGGCGGGCGAGATCCGAGGCGGGCCCGTTGCCAGGACGGGCGGCGCCGAGTGGCGCGGCGGCAGCCGCGTTCGGCCCGGCCTGGCCGCCGAACAGGCGTGCCAACCCGGCCTCGAGCGTCTCTTCCATGACCACCTGGTTCTGGTAGGCCACGACGACGCGCTTCATCTCCGGGATCCGCCCGCCCTCGGCTCGCAGGTAGAGCGGCTGCACGTAGATGAGCGACTCCTCGATCGGGATGACCAGCAGGTTGCCGCGGATCACCTCCGAGCCGCGCTGGTCCCACAGCGAGATCTGGCGGGAGATGTCGGTATCCTGATTGATCCGGTTGACGATCTGGGTCGGGCCATAGACCAGGCTCTGCTTGGGAAGGCGATACAGTACCAGTTGGCCGTAGTGCTCCCCGTCGTTCCGCGCCACCATCCACGACGCCAGGTTGTCCTTGCCGCGCGGCGTGAACGGCACCATCAGGATGTACTCCGCCTGCCGCTCCTCCGGCAGCCGCATCACGATGTGGCGCAGGAAGGGATCCGGCCGCTCACCCGGCCGCGACAGCACCGGCTTCTGCCACTGGTCCTCCCGATGGTAGAAGACGTCCGGCTCGGCCATGTGGTACGTGGCATACAGGTCGGTCTGCACGTGGAACAGGTCCTCGGGATAGCGCAGATGCGCCCGCAGATCCTTAGACATCGCGTCGAGCGGCTGGAAGATCCCGGGGAACACCTTCGCCAGGGTGAGCACCAGCGGGTCGTGCGGATCGGCCACGTAGGCCGTGACGGTGCCGTCGAAGGCGTCGATCACGACCTTCACGCTGTTGCGCATATAGTTGGTGCCGTCGTCGAGCGGCTGCGCGTAGGGGTAGCGGCTCGTCGCGGTGTATGCGTCGAGGATCCAGCGGAGCCGGCCCGAATCGGTGACGACGAGGTAAGGGTCGTTGTCGAACGACAAGAACGGCAGCGCCTTGCGCGCCCGCACCCGGATGTTTCGGAAGTACATCGCACGGCTGTCGCTCGTGATGTCGCTCGACAACAGCACCTTCAGGGAGCCGAGGTAGGTCGCCAGCACGAGGCGACGCAGGAACGAGCCGACCCGCACGCCTCCAGTTCCCGCATAGGAGGTGAAGATGTTCTCCTCCCCCGAGGGGTAGTCGAACTCCTTTTGCGCGGTCCGGGCGAACACCCACGAATCGGTGAGCTCGCCGAAGTAGAGCTCCGGGCGTGTCACCCGCAGCGACACGCTGGACGCGGGCGGCAGATTCTTGATGAAGAGGACCGGCAGTCCCTCTTGCGTCACTTGGTTCACCGGCCCGAGCGTGAGTCCCATCCCGTGCGTGAAGGTGAGCCGCTCGTTGATGAACGTGCGCGTGGGGAGCGAAGCCGCGTTCAGCTCGCGTGGCGAGAGCAGCACCTGACGGTATTGGCCGTCGATCCAGTAGCGGTCGTCGTCCACCGAGACGAAGTCGTAGTAGGTACGGATCTCTTGCAGCTGTCCGAACGTCTGCAGCAGCGGGTCGCGGTCCCACAGTCGGATGTTGTCGATCGTCGGCCGGTTGGCCCGGATGTCCCGCTCCGTGAGCCCGGCCTCGCCCGAAAGGTCGCGGGTCACGACGCTGTCCAGCCCCCAGGCCCGCCGCGTCGCCGCGATGTGCGAGGCGAGCTGCGGCGTCTCCTTCACCAACTCGTTCGGCGCCACGATGAGTCGCTGGACAATCGTGGGGTAGAGGGCGACGCCGAGCAGCGACACGCCGAAGTAGAGCCCGACCGCGAGCACGGTGTTGCGGGCCAGACGCTGGCTGCGGGCTCCCCACAGGACGAGCGCTCCGCTTGCCACGGCCGAGAGCCCGGCGAGCCGCAGGCCGGTGAGCTGGGCGTGGAGATCGGCGTAGCTCGCCCCCACGAGCGGCCCGGTAGTCGAGTACAACAATCCCGGAAGCCGGACGAAGTACACCCGCAACGCTACCAGCACGAAGAGCAGGGCGATCAGCACCGCCAGGTGGAGGCGGGCCGACGGCTCCACCGTGACCTGCCGGCGGAACACGACGATGTCCCGGCGCACCCCGTACAGCATGATGGTCGCGAGCAGCGTGAGCGTTGTGACGGCGATGGCGAGACCGATCGCGCCCGCGATCACCGGCACCGTGAACACGTAATAGCCCACGTCGCGGTCGAACACGGGATCCGTCACGCCGAACGGCGTCCGGTGCAGGAATTGGAGCACGCCAAGCCAGCCGCCGGCGGCGCCCACGCTGAACAGCAGCGCCAGGCCGAGCGCCGTCGGCAGGGCCAAGCGGCGCAACAACCGGGTCACGTCCACGGCGCCAGCCCCGGAGCTGACCTGGACGACCAGCGGGTTCGGCACGAGGCCGCGCTGGGCGATCCGCAGGTTGACATAGAGGAACGCGAATACGAGGCCGCCGACCCCCACGCCGAGCGCCGCCTCGGCCACGAGGCGGGTCGTGAACACGCGCTCGTATCCCAGAGCCTGGAACCAGAGCCATTCGGCGGCGAGCGGGACCAGATTGAAGAGAAGCAGCAAGAGGGCGAACAGGACGACCAGCACGATCAGGCCCAGGCGACGCCGTCGACGAGGCGGCAGACGGACCACGCTTGGTCGAGCGGTCATGAAGCTAAAGTAACACAGGAGCGGGGGTGCGAGTCGCGTCTCACCCCGCCAGATACTTCGTCATCGGATCCCAGTAGTTGGTCTTCCACCCCGCCGCGAGATGCTCGGCCTGGCCCACGGGGAAGCCGGTGTGGTCGAAGGCGATCTTCGTGCCGGTCCCTTGCGCCAGCAGCTCGAACCGCACGAGCGAATACACGCCGGGATCCCAGCCTTCGGAACGCCACGCCTGCACGATGCGCTGATTGGGCACGAGCTCGATGTTGCGTGCTTTGATCCGCGCGCCGAACAGCGACAGCGCGCCGCCCGGCGCGCGATCGATGGTCGTGGGCTGGCCCGTCATCTTGCCGAACCGCTTCTCGTCCAGGAGCGCTTCGTACACGCGCTCGCGGCTCGCCGCAAACACTACGTCCTGATGGATCGCCTCGGCGGTGCGCGAGATGCCATCGCCCTGTGTGAGCGCACCGAGCCGCGGCCGGACGAACGCCAGCGCAGGCACGAGACCTGCGAGTCGAACAGAGAACGCCCTGCGGGACAGCTGTTGCGTGGTCATAACCGCCCCTCTGGATATATTAAACACTATTGTTTAATATCATTTGAGTCTACCGGAGGGGAAGCATGGTGTCAAGCAGGACCGCCGATCGGCGGCTCGACCTGGTGTTCCGCGCGCTGGGTGACCGCACCCGCCGAGCCCTGCTGGCGCGCCTCGCCGAGCGGCCCGCCATGGTTACGGAGCTGGCGCGGCCGTTCGCCATGTCCCTGCCCGCCGTGTCGCGGCACATCCGCGTACTGGAGCGCGCCCGCCTCGTGAAGCGGACGGTGGACGGCCGGGTGCATCGGTGCGCGCTGGACCTCGCGCCGCTCGAGACGGCGGATGCGTGGCTGCGGCATTACCGGCATTTCTGGCAGGAAAGTCTCGACGCCCTGGCACGCTACGTCGCCCGAGAGGAGAAACCGCGTGGCCGATCGCACCGGTGACGCACTCGTCGTCCGCAAAACGATCCGGGCGACGCCCGAGCGTCTGTTTAAGGCGTGGACCACGCCGGCGCAGCTGCAGCAGTGGTGGGGTCCCGCGGGCGTGACCTGCGTCGATCCCACGGTCGATCTGCGCGTCGGCGGGCGCTATCGCATCGGCAATCGCCTGCCCGAGGGCACGGTCTTGTGGATCGGCGGCGCGTTCGAGGTGATCGATGCGCCGCGTCGGCTCACCTACACGTGGCAGCTGGAAGGCGGCACCGGCGCGGTCGAGCGTGTAACGGTGCGGTTCGAGCCGCGCGGCGCCGCGACCAGCGTCGTCGTCACGCACGAGCGCATTGCCGACCGCGCGCTGCGCGACCAGCACGAGCAGGGCTGGCGCGGTTGCCTCGACGGTCTCGTGGCGTACGTCGCGCGCACGTCGTGAGCCCCGACGGCAATGTCCCTTCGGCCTGCGTCGCGGCGAACCGCAGCGACGCGATGCGACGACGCGAATTCGCGCCCTAAGAGGGCGCGCTCGGCGCGTGGTGCGCCCTTAGAGGGCGCACTCTAGGCCGAGCCCGGGCTATCAGCGCGGGGATGAAATGACGTCGTGCGCAAGGATTCGATACCGGCCGCCAGGGGGACGGCTATTACCCTCGCCTGATGGCTTGCCCCCGCCGGCCGAGGAGCCCGACATTATGGCCATGCCCCCACGCGAGACCGCTGTCACCACCATCGAGGAGCTTCTGGCTCTCCCGGACGACGGCAAGCGCCACGAGCTGCTCGACGGGGTGCACGTCGTGACCCCGGCCCCGGAATACCCGCACCAGGGCGTCCTGGGGGAGTTCTCCCTCGCCCTCGGCAAGGCGCTCGAGGGACAGGACGAGCTGCGGCTCCTCAGGAGTCCGGCCGACATCGTCCTCTCGCCACGCACGCTCGTCCAGCCGGACTTGTTCGTCGTCCGGAAGCAGCCGGGACAGATCCTCAAGCAGTGGAGCGAGGTCGGCGTCCCCGTTCTCGCGATCGAGTTCCTCTCGCCGAGCACTGCCGCCCGTGACCGCGGCGCCAAGCGCCGGATCTACCAGGGCGCCGGCGTCGTTGAATACTGGATCGTGGACTTGGACGCGCGACTGGTCGAGCGGTGGCGGCCGGGCGACGCACGACCGGAGGTGGTGAGCGAGGAGCTGGTGTGGGAGCCCCTTCCCGCGATCGCCGCACGCGTGGACCTGCCGACCCTGTTCACCCGGGTGCTGGGCACGGCTTGACCCGCTACGTCTGGTCCAGCACCTCCCGTATTTTGCGCCCCAGCACGCCCGGCGTGAACGGTTTCTGCAGGAACGCGACCCCCGCCTCGAGCACTCCGCGACGAAGGACGGCATCGTTCGTATAGCCGGAGAGATAAAGCACTCGAGTGTCGGTGCGCGTAGTGACCAAGCGCCGAGCTACCTCTGGCCCACTCAGCCCCGGGAGAACGACATCGGTTATGAGCAGATGGATCCGCCCGCGGTGCTGTCCCGCCACTCGCTCGGCCTCATCGCCGTTGGCTGCGGCGAGCACCGTGTAGCCGTTCCCCTTCAGCACCTTCAGGACAAGGTTCCGAATGGTCTCGTCGTCTTCCACGACGAGGATCGTTTCGGATCCCCGCACCGACGTCGGGGGGGCCACGCTTGCGGTCGCTGGCGCGGTGACCGCTGCCACGCGGGGGAAGTACACCTTGAAGGTCGTGCCATGACCCGGCTCGCTGTAGACCCAGATCCACCCCCCGCTTTGCTTGACGATGCCGTACACCGTGGCCAGGCCGAGTCCAGTGCCCCGGCCTTTCTCCTTGGTCGTGAAGAAGGGCTCGAAAATGCGCGCTTGGGTCCCCGCGTCCATGCCCACACCGCTGTCACTCACGGCGAGCATCACATACGGACCGGGCTCCGCCGACAGGTGTCCCTGAACGTACCGCTGATCGAGCTCGATGTTCTGAGTTTCGATCGTCAACGTGCCGCCGTCGGGCATGGCGTCGCGCGCGTTGACGGCGAGGTTTAGCACGACCTGTTCCAGTTGGCCGGGATCCACCTTCACCGCTCCGAGATCCGAGGCTAGTGCGGCACGCAGCTCCACATCCTCCCCGAGCAGCCGCCGCAGCATCTTGTCCATCCCGCTGACCACGTCGTTGGGATTCAGGACCTTCGGGACGATGACCTGCTGGCGGCTAAAGGCGAGGAGTTGGCGGGTCAAATCCGCCGCGCGCAAGGCCGCCTTGCGGACTTCATCGACCTCCTCGCGCTCAGGGGCGCCGGCCGGCAGCGTCTCGAGCGCCAACTCGGCGGAGCCGAGAATCGCAGTGAGGAGATTGTTGAAGTCGTGCGCGATCCCGCCGGCGAGCCGCCCCACCGCCTCCATCTTCTGAGCTTGCACGAGCTCCCGCTGCAAGCGTCGCTGCTCGGTGACATCCCGGACAAAGGTCTCGTACGACACGATCGTTCCCGCCGCGTTCCGCACGGCACGACCGATCAATTCCACGTGCAGGGGAGTGCCGTCTTTGCGTTTCCACGTGGCTTCCATCTCGTCGTATTCGCGATCGGTGTAGGGGTGCTCCTCCAGGAGCCGCTGTCGCTCGGCGGGATCGGCGTAGACGTCGCGGGCCATGTCGAGGTCGATCACCTCCGCGGCCGTGGCATAGCCCAGCATGCGCACCAGGGCCGCGTTGACGGACAAGACGTTGCCCTCCCGTGTCGAACGGAAGATCCCGATGGGAGCGTGCTCGACCAGCTTGGCCAGGCGCATATCCGTTTCGCGCTTTGCAGCGCGTCCCTTCGCCTCGCGCAGCTCCCGCTCGATGGCGGGTAGCAGGCGCTTGAGCTGGCCCTTGGCGAAGTAATCGCTCGCCCCCGCTTTCATGGCGGCGACGGCCTGGTCTTCGCTGATCGTACCCGAGACAAAAATGAAGGGAATGTCGAGACCGCGATCCCGAACGAGCGCCAATGCCTCGAGCCCGCCGAAGCCCGGGATGTTGTAGTCGCTGATCACGAGGTCCCAGGTCTCGCGCGCGAGAGTGGCCCTCACCGCGGAGGGAGAGTCCACGCGTTCATAGGCCGCCTCGTACCCGCCCCGTCGGAGTTCGCGGACGAGGAGCAGCGCGTCCTCCTCGGAGTCTTCGACGATCAGCACCCGCAATGCGGTCGTCACGTCGGTACTCCGCTCATTCGCTGATCAGGGTATGTGGAGTCGATCTCGTCGCCGCCTTGAACGGAGGGTCGCCTAACGAACACCTCGACCCGCTTATGATACGCATCCCCGCCGCGTTATGCTAACCTGCGGTCGGAGGCGTGAGCGCATGGGCTTTCGCCCAGACGCTTGCGAGGCATCCGTTGATGAGTGGTTGACCCGCCGTCTCAGATTCGCTTGCCATGTGGTTAGGGGATCGGGCCACTGGCTGATGGAAGAGGCGCCTGATCAGGTGATTCCGGCCTTAGTGAAATTCCTCAACAACTAGCTCTCGACCGCATCTAGACCCCCCGATCACCGAGCGGGAACCTCCACGACATCGGGACACTTTCGTAGCTGTACCGATGATGGTCACAGTTCAAACATCGTCTACCGATGTGTGGAGGTTTCCGACATCTCGCTTCACCTCGGAGGGAACTATGTCATCTCATAGGAACGTCGTGCAGGAGCACAGCCTGCCCCTTCTCGTCGGCCTCCTTGCGCTCGCCGCCCCGCTCGTCGGTCAGGCGAAACATGGGAGCTTCTATCACTTCAACTATTACCAGGTGCGGGCCGGGGCGGAGAAGGCGTACGATTCGCTCCTTGTCAACGTCGTGACTCCTGTGTTCGACGAAATGGTGAAGCGCAAGGCCATGGTGTCGTATCTGTTGCTCACAAAAAGTGCTGGTTCCGGCGAGTACACTCACATCACGATTGTCGAAGTCGCATCACCGTCGTCCGAGGGCGCCTTCCAACGGGAGCTCGAGGGAGCGTCTCAGGCGGTGTTCCACCGGTCGTGGAGCGACGCGACGACGCGCCTCAATGAGCTGCGCCGATTCCTCCACACCGAGCTGTACACGCCGGCTGGCCAAGAGCCCTAGCGGCGACGCGCGCGCCGTCGTGGTGGCGTCGATTTGCTGAACCAGCGGTCGAGCTCGTCGAGCACATTGGCGATCATGCGCGATAGCTCCCGAGCGATCTTGGTCTGGCTCTGACCGTCGCGCGTGCGCCGGCCCGCCTCGCTGAGGATGATCTCGAACACGCCGGCGAGCGCGATCCCGTGTAGCCTGGCGATTTCCGGGCTCACGGCCGTGGTGTCGCTGATGACTGCGGCGAGGGCGCGGGCCTGGCGATCGATCACCTCCAGGACCAGCCGATGGACCGTCGGACTGATCGCCGCGAGGTAGCCGATCTCGCCGCGCCAAAGCTCCGACGGAATGTCGCGAATGCCGGCAACAACGCGGAGGGTAAACTCGCGGATCGCTGCCGCCGGCGTGCTGCCGCGCGGACGAGAGCGGATCAAGAGGGACAGCTTCTCCTGAATCTCCTGCTCACGATCGGTGACGAGTTGCTCCTTCGTCGGAAAGTAGTTGTAGACCGTTTGCTCGGCGACGTCAGCTTCGCGCGCCACGTCGCCGACCGCGACATTTTCGTACCCACGGTCGGCGAATAGGCGTGCGGCGGTGTCCGCGATGAGTTGCCGAGTGAGCGCCTTCTTGCGTTCGCGCAATCCGGTGCTGGACATCCCGCTAGTTTACCGCGGCCGCTCGGGCTGAGCTACCCGGCGATGCCGAGCTGCTTCGCCTGAAGCGCGCCGTCGAAGAAGGCGGAGATGATGATGAGCCGGTCGCCGTCCCACTTCGTGGTTTGGCCGAATTCCAGGTCGAACCCTTTTCCTGTCGGGGCGATCACCTTGCCGTTGGGGAGGACCATCTCCCCTTTGAACGTCCCCGTGGCGCGGGTGACCACCGTGATCCAGTCGCCACTTCCGAACTGGACCGGGTACGGGGTCTCCACGTGCATGTCGGGGAAAATTCGCAACAGCTGCTGCATCGCCGCGGCGTGGGCGACGCTGCCGTGGATCGGCTGCGCGCTCCCGGGGATGTACGCGACCATGTCTGGGTGGTGCACCGCGTCTACTGCTGCGAAGTCGCGGGCGTTGAACGCGTCGTCACCTTGCTGCATGAGCGCGAGGAGGCGTGAGGTCCGGCTGGTGTCGCGGGTCGTCGTGGCCATATGGGCTCCAGGTTCGTGGTCTGCGACTGGTTAGCAACGTTAGACCATACACTAAACCTAGTGTATGGTCTAAATAGTTTCGTTCGGAGCTGTGTCGCCTGGGATGTTGCGGATCGAAACCGGTGAGCCCGCCGTGGCCCCCAAGACCGCCCCGCGGGCGCCAAGTTACTGAGTTCGCGCCCCCGGTACGCGTAAGCGTCGCCCTCGGCTGACCCCGGGGCGGTGCCCCGGGGTCAACTCTCGAAGGAGCGCCTCATGCGCCGCGCCGTCCCGCTGCTCGCCATTCTCGCACTCGCCGTTCCCGCTTCCGTCGTCGTCGCTCAGACCGACACGCTGCTCTCGGCACTGAAGCTGCCGGCGCGGGCTGGGTTCGCGCCGCTTGTACCATTGCTGCCGGGCCACCCGGTGCTGCTCAAGCCGGATCGTGTGTTCGACGCGACGAGCGAGGCGACGCACGCAGGCTGGGTGGTGCTCGTCCAAGGCGACTCGATTGCCGCGGTGGGGCCTGCCGCTTCCGTGCGCGCGCCACGCGACGCGCAGACCATTGCCCTCCCCGGCCTCACCTTGCTCCCGGGACTGATCGACGCCCACTCGCACGTGTTTCTGCATCCCTACAACGAGACGCTGTGGAATGACCAGGTGCTGAAGGAGCCCGTGGGCTATCGCGTGGTCGAAGCGGTGCTGCACGCGCGGAACACGCTGATGCAGGGCTTCACGACGTTGCGCGACCTGGGCACCGAAGGCGCGGGGTTCGAGGACGTGTCCCTCAAGCGCACGATCGACGACGGTGTCGTCCCCGGCCCGCGCCTCGAGGTGGCAACGCGCGCCATCGTAGCCACGTCGAGCTACGGCCCCGGGCCCCGCGGCTTTCGCCCCGATTTGGACTTGCCCCAGGGCGGGCAGGCGGTGAGCGGCGTGCCGCAGGTGCTCGCGGCGGTGCGCGAGCAGGCGGGCCGAGGCGCGGACTGGATCAAGGTGTACGCCGACTACGGCCGCGGACCGCGCGGCGAAGCCGAGCCGACGTTCAGCCAGGAAGAGCTCGACGCGCTGGTCGCGGAAGCGCACTCGTCCGGCCGCCCCGTGGCCGCCCACGCCACTACCCCGGAGGGCATGCGTCGCGCTGTGCTCGCGGGCGTGAACACCATCGAGCATGGGTTCGGCGGCACCGACTCGGTGTTTCGCCTGATGGCGCAGCACGGCGTCGCGTACCTACCCACGTTGACCGCCGTCGAGGCGTATGCGGAATATTTCGACCACTACAAGTCAGGGGACACGCCCACCGCCAGCATGCGCCAGGCGGCGCAGGCGTTTCAGCTCGCGCTGAAGGACGGCGTGACCATCGGCTGCGGCAGCGACGTCGGCGTATTCACGCACGGCACCAACGCCCGCGAGCTCGAGTGGATGGTGCGAGACGGCATGAGGCCCGCGCAGGCCGTACTCGCCGCCACCGCCGTGAACGCGAAGATCCTCGGGCTCGACAAGCGGATCGGGCGGGTGCTGCCCGGCCTCGCGGCGGACCTGGTTGCGGTCAGCGGCGATCCCACGAGCGACATCTCGGCCGTGAGTCGCGTGCGGTTCGTAATGAAGGCCGGCGTGATCTACCGGGAGCCCTAGAGACGCTCCCGCCTCCGCTCATCGAGCCACGTCAATACCAGCACCGCGGCGAGCAGCGGCACGAGCCAGATGACGCGCGCCTGGTAGCGATCCTCCACATTGGCCAGCACACCCGTGACGGCGGCATTCACCGCGACCACGAAGCCGATGATGGTGGCGAGCCCGATCACTCGCGGGGACCAATACTGACGCAGGAACAGTCCCCAGCAGGCGATCACCACCAGTGATAGCACCACCGTCCCGGCTTGCACCGACGTGAAGAAGTCCTCATGGAGCGTCTCCCGCGCCTGGCGGGTTTCCAGGTATCGCGGGCGGGCGCCGGGCAGCACCGTGTCGACCATGGCCAGGATCCACGCGTTCGGGTCGTAATCGTACAGGCCGAACGCGCGCAGCTGTCGCCAGAAGTGTCCGGCGGACACGACCAGCTCCTCTCGGGGGTAGGCGCGCAGCGTACCCAGCACGATCCGCGTCTCTTCTTTCCTTATTTGCTCCTGCTGGGCCAGCGACGCGCTCTGCCAGATTCCGTGCGCGCTCCAGAGGAAATCGTCCACGTTGTCGGGCAGGTCGCGGCTATGGCGGCAGATCTCGACGTGCAGGGTGGGGCAGTGCTGTCGCAGATACCACCGGCCCGGACCATCGGCGATCATCCGAGCCATCACGAACGGCGGCCGTTGGCCGTTCAGCGACGGCTCGCCATACAAGTACGTGTGCAACGCCATTTGGGCGGCCGCACCAAAGAAGACGATCAGCGCCACTGTGCCGACGCGTCGCAAGGTGTGCCGGGTGAGCTGGCGTCGGACCGCCAGTAGGGCGACGAAGAGGACACACAGGCCGGCGGCGAGCATGAGATGCGTGATATGCGAAGTCAACGACCACCACGCGATCAGGACGACGGCTCGACGCTCGGCACGAGACAGCGTCTCAGGGGCGAACACAAGAAGGTAGATGGCGAGATACAGTACCGGACCGAAAATATCGGGCATGATCCAGCCCACGAACCACCCCAGCCCGGTGAAAGCGCTGAGCAGCGCGACCAGGGCGAAATACGCCGTGGACGTTCGCTCCGGCTGAAACGATCGGACGACGAGCCATAGCACGTACGCCATCAAGAGCGCGTTAAAGAAGACGACGGGCCAGGGCGTGACGTTCCAATGGAAGGGCAGGATGCCGACGCTATAGATGAGCGACCGCCCGCCATAGTATCCGGCAAATCGGTGCAGGAAGAGCGCCCTCGCCACGGGTGCCCCTTGCCGCAGGTAGGACATCGAGTCGGGATACAGTAAGGGATAGCCGTTGTAGACGGCCGGCCAGCTCATGAGCAGTGCCGCGACCAGCACTCCCCCGATGCTCTTCGCGCTCGCGGGCATTGCGCGCCTAGCGGCACACTCTGGATTTGCCGTGGCACACGGTCGCGACCCCGCCACCGACTACCTGGCGCTGTCCCTGCAGCGGCGAGCCGGGGTTCAAGGGCGACACCCCAACGCCCGCGGTCCCGAGCGTCACGGCCAGGCCCCAGACGGGCGTGTCGCCGGCGAGGCGGTGGGTGACCGCGACGCTCAGAGTGAGCGGCCCGCGCAGGGCGTACCGCAACCCGGCCCCTACCTCACGGGCCCGCGCCGTCGTGTCGGTGCCGCCGAAATCGCCGCCGAGTGACGCCGTCGCCGTTGCCGGCCCGAAGAGATCGACGTCGGCGTCCACGTCGAGCCATGTGGACCCCTGCGCATCGAGGGACGACAGGGGGACGGCCGAGAGGCCACGGCTCGCGTCCGCCGAAAGGTGAACCCGGCCCGTGGGCGACACCGCAGCGCCCACATCTACGCCGACGCTCGTCACGCCACTGCCGAGCCCAAGGGATGCGTTGCCCGTCGGGAGCATGAACACCACCGCGGCACCGACGTTGGGCCCGCGGCCGGTGCCGCGATCGGTGGATGCGGCGGCGACCAACGGCAGGTCTCCAAACCCACTGCTCACGATGGCCCCTGCCTTGCGTTGCAAGAGCGCCGGCGCCGCCCCGAGCGTCAGCCACGGGAACGGCCGGTAGGCGATCACACCGCCCACGGCGCCGAGGGACGTGCTGTCGGAGAAAGACATCGTCGCGACGGTCGCGTCGCCGACCCACGCTGGTCCTCGCGGTGCGTTGTGCCCTTGGGCGGCCGCTGCAGCGGCGACCAACACGCAGGCCATGAACGCACTCGTCCCGACTCGCCGCACCCCCCACCTCGCTCTCGGGTGATCGCTACACATTCGGCGACGGCAGACGCGCCTGCGTGTGACCGGGGTCACGTGACCGCGGCGCGGTCAGGAATGGGGACTACCTCAGCAACTTCACCACGCCGAACACCAGTCCCACTGTGGTAGCGGCCTGAGTGACCCAGAAGGCGAACAGCCGCTTTGTGAGCTTGGTTTCGAATTCCGCGAACCGCTGGTCGACACGTGCGAAGCCTTCCCGCATCTCGGCGCGCAGGTCGGCGTATACTCCCCCAATTCGCTGCTCGAGCTTCGCGTCGAGTTGAGCCAGCCGCTGCTCGAGCTTCGCGGCGAGCTGGGCCAACCGCTGTTCGAGCTTGGCGTCGAACCGCGCAAAGTTCCGCTCGTTCAGCGCCCTCAGGTCGGACCGGTACGTGGTATCCACCGAGTTGAACCACTCCACAAGCTCGTTGGCGACGTCGTCGCCGAGCTTCTCGTAGAACTGTCGGGACAGCTTGGCAGTAACCGGCACCAGGGCTCCCTGGAGAGTACCGGCACTACTCTAACGGTACGCTCGGCGCCGTGTGGTATCAAGAAAACGCGTGGGAGACCATTTCTGCCGCCCTAGCCCCTTCGCTCGAAGGTCGCGACCTTGCCTACCGTGCCCCACCACCTCTCGAAGTCCCGCTTCACCTCCGGCCTCCAGTGCCACAAGAAACTCTGGTGGGAGGTGCACGAGCCGGACGCCGTCGAGCTGCAGCCCGACAAGGTCCTGCAAGACCTCTTCGATCAGGGCCACCAAGTCGGGGAGCTCGCCCGCACCCGGTACCCCGGTGGCGTCCTGATCGAACGATCGAACACCCTCCGGACGGAGCGTGTGGCGGCGACCGAAGCGGCGCTCGACTCGGATTCGCCCGCGGTGTTCGAGGCGACGTTCATTGCGGACGACACCTACGTAGCCATCGACGTGCTCGAAAAGCGCGGGAAGGGGCACCACCTGATCGAGGTCAAGGCGTCGAACTCGCAGAAGGAGGAACACATCCCCGACGTGGCGGTGCAGGCGTACATCGCGGCGGCGTGCGGCGTCGAGATCAACAGCGCCGAGGTCATGCATTTGAACAAGGAGTTCCGCAACCCGGATGTGGGCGACCTCTTCGCCCGCACCGACGTGACCGAGGCCGTCGCCCAGTTTCTCCCCAACGTCGCCGACGAGCTCGCTCGGCAACAAGAAATGCTCGCGGGCGGGCTCCCCGACGTCCCGATCGGCTTGCATTGCTTCGAGCCACGTGACTGCCCCTTCATGAAGCGCTGTTGGCCAGACTCACCCGACCACATCGTCCAGCTGTGCGGCGTGGGGCCTAAGCGGGCCGCGGCCTACTTCCAACGCGGCATTCAGTGGATCCGCGATCTGCCGCCCACAGAAAAGCTCAACTTCCAGCAGCGCCGCCAGCTCAAGGCGATGGCCGAGCATCGCCTCATCGTCGAGCCGACCCTTGCCAAAGAGCTCAAGCCCTTCACCACAGCCCAGCGGCTGGGCTTCCTCGATTTCGAGACGATCATGCGCGCCGTCCCCGTCTGGCCCGGGATGGCGCCGTGGCAACAGGCGCCGGCCCAATTCAGCTACCACGAGCGGCAGCCGGACGGCACCTACACGCACGCCGAGTTCCTGGCGGAGGGGCCGGCGGATGCGCGGCCACCGTTGGTAGAGGCGATGATCACGGCCACGGCCCGGGCGGACCGGGTCGTCATGTACACGAGCTTCGAGAAGACTCGCATTCGGGAAATGCAGCAGGCCGTCCCGCGGTTGGCCGCCGAGCTCGCCGCGCTCCAGGCCAAGCTCATCGATCTCCATCCGGTGATGCGGAACTGCGTGTACCATCCCGGCTTCAACGGGAGCTACAGCTTGAAAGAGATCCTCACACCGCTCGTCCCGGAGCTGACCTACGACGACCTTGTGATCGTGGATGGCCGCATCGCGAGCGTGGAGATCGCTCGGCTGCTCTTCGTCGCGGGGAAGATCCCGCGGCACGAGCACGACCGGGTGCGGAAAGATCTGCTCAATTACTGTGAGCGGGATACGTGGGCGATGGTGAAGCTGCTGGAGAAGCTGGAGGAGCTGGTCTAGGCTCCCGGACGCGTGCAGGTCAGTGTTCGTGAGCCCAATGGGGCGCCGTGCTCCAGCTCGCGGGGTCGAAGAGCGCCGCCGGGAGATCGACGTTGGTCCGCCAGTGGTCGTAAACCTCCGTTTGCGCGAGCTTGCCCGCGATCCAGAACTCGCATCGGGTCGCGAGCCAGCCCCCCCCCGTGGCAACGAGACTGTCGAGTCGCATGTCCATGACCGGGGCCCCCGCGACCGGTGAGTAAATCGCACGGACTAGGGCCTTGGTCTCGACGTCTACCCAAAACTGCGGCGAGCTAGTGTCTCCGGTCGCTACGACGCCCGCTATCCATACCGGGCGGCCGCGCCATTGGTCTCGTACCACCGGCCGGGTGAGGTCTACGCCCGTCGACGCGAGCTCCTGTACGGTACGCTCGACCGGCTGGACGTAGACGCCTTCGATCAGCGGCAACAACCTGTTGCCTCCGGGGCGCACCGCGACCTGCTTCCCGCCGCGAAACACCCAGAGTGAGTCGGGAGAGTAGAGGACGCCGTTCCCCGCGGCCGGATTCCCCGTGTCGATACGAAGCTGCGTGCCGCTAGCTGCCGTGTACCGGAGACTCTCGTACCAAGTCGCTACCCGCTCCTTGCCCGTCGAGTCCCGCGTCGTGGTCGCCTGTGCAAAGATCAATGTCTTGAACCACCGCCCGTCGTAGGTGTCTCGCATCACGCGCAGCAGCTCGCGCCCTGAGCCCGGGGAGGGGGAGGGGGAGGGGGGGGTCTGAGCGGATGCGAGCGCGGCCAGGAACAGGAGAGCGGCGGTCATAAAGCTCCTTTCGGGGCGACCGTTGAGCGCCATGCATGGTAACGCCGACCCGAGACGGGCGACAGCGCTGATGTCGAGAGGTCGCTATACCTTCTCGTGAGGAGGTGGCCAGGGATGGGTAAGCGGGGAAGGGGTCGCCATCCGGTCTTTGACTCGACCGACTCGCTGCTCGATGCGCGCGCAGAGGCCGAGCTGGACCTCCACGGGTTCAGCGCCGCGGAGGCGCCGTCAGCAGTGCGGGCCTTCCTCGAGAGCTGGCAGCGGCGTAAGGCCGGAGCTGTGGTCCTCATCATCACGGGGAAGGGAAAGGGCTCGCCGAACGGCCCGGTGCTCCGCGGGCTGGTGAAGAACCTGCTGCAGGGCGAGCTCTACGCGCTAGTGAAGGAGTGGAGGTTGGATGATGGGGAGGGTGGGTACAGGGTGAAGGTTCGGTAGAGGCTCGTCGGGGGCGGTCCTAGAATACGGAAGCCGGAGAGCATCACGCTCCCCGGCTTTCGTCTGGCGTAGCGAAACGGCTACGCAGAGATCCCGCAAGTGAAGACAAGATCGGCCGAGCGGCCCGGCGAGTCAATGGGTAAGCGGGGGTGCTGGTGGTGGGATTCGAACCCACAAGGGCTTTCGCCCGGAGATTTGCGGGATCTCTGCGTTTACCGATTTCGCCACACCAGCACCTCGTTGGCTGCGAACCTCGGTAATCCCGAAGGCCAAGACGCCAGACCTCACACGCGCTGCCGCCCGCGGCGGCAAGATGACAGCGCGGGGCCGGCGTGCCGGTATCAGATCCTCGCGAAGGGGATCACCTAAACGCGCGTCGCCATTCGGTGACGACGGGCCGAAGGTCGCGGATTAGGTCAGCACGACCTGGCTTGCTGAACTTCTGTGAACGGGATACCTGGGGGATGGTGTAGCTGCTCGAAAAACGGAGGAGCTGGTCAGGGATGGGTAAGCGGGGAAGGGGTCGCCATCCTGGCTCCCGCGGGCGAGGCCTCAGGGCCGTTCGTAAGCGTAAAGCGATGGGACCCTGAGCGCTCGGTAAAACTGGATGCTTCCCGCCGCCGAACTGACGAGCGCCTCCTGAGCGACGACTGCCCCTGCGCGGTCGACCTCGTCCACCTGCCCCGCGTAGCCGAAGCCAACCACGGTGTTGCCGTTCGCCAATCGTTGCACCGATCCCATGATGGGACTGACGACCGGGGGACTCGGCTGATATTGCCAGACCAAACGCGCCACCATCGCCCGGGTATCGAGTTCATACTCGACGGCGCGCGCATCAGCGGGCGTCGACCGCACGCGATCGTCGAGCAACAGCAGGTGACCATCCTCCAGGACGCGCACGGAATGCTGGCCCTGAAATCCTCCGAGGAGATCGTTCTCGATCGCGAACTGGTTATGTCGCCCGCCGAAGCGCCACAGGAACGCCCCCGTTCCAGCGTCGATTTTGGCGATCTCGTCCATCGCCTGTAACGACAGGATGTAATTCCCATCGCGATCGAGCTCGAGGGAGCTCGGGTGGACGAGGTCGCGCGCCGCCAGTGCCTGGACGGCCGGGGACGGCCAATCGGTGGGCGAGTAGTGATCGCCGGCGTTCCAGACGAACTCGACAGTGCCGGCGGCGCTCTGGCGCTGGATGAAATGCATCGCCAAGGGGGCGCTCGATGAGCCGCCGAAGGCACTGAGGTCCACTGGCCGGATGTCGTATCCGATCAGGTGCACGGCCGCGATGCCCGTTTCGCCGAAGTCGAGCAGCATCTCATGCGGATCGGTGTACGACGGGGCGGTCACCTGAAACCGGTGTACTTCCTCACCGCTCGGCGCCAGCTCGACATAGCCGCCGTACGAGGGCGCCCACCCGTAGGAGCCCCCCACGTACACGGTAAAATTCCCGCTCGGCTGCTGCTTTGCCTCGACTGCCCAGCCTCCCTCGACCTCGCGATACCAGCGGAGCGCACCTGTCTCGTCGAACGCGAGGACGAATCCGGTGGTCGAATCGGCGCTGAAGCGGACGGGAACGATGAGTGTGTAGCCAGGCGACGGCCTGCCGGTGACGGTGAGGTGCAAGGCTTGGATCGCCGTCGGGATCGCGCCCGACGTGCTGGTGACGGTCGCGGACGTCGTGGTGCCGCCGGGACCGACCGCGGTGGCGCGCAGCGCGTAGGTCGTCGCGGGCAGCAGGCCGAGGACGACGATTCGCTGCACCTCGCCGCGAACCGGCTGCCACGGAGTGGCTCGCTCCTGCTCGGTAGCGCTCGAGTAGAGCACCTGGGCGGAGTCGGCGCCGGTGACTCGGAACGTGGCCACCGCCGAGAGGGCGTTGTACGAATTCGCTCCAACCGCCAGCTCGGCGATCACTGGTCGAGCGGGCGAAACCGTCAGCTCGTCGCCGGCGCACGCGGTGACCAGCAGCATGAGAGCGGGAAGGGGACGGAGCCGCGCGCTCATGGGGTGCGCCTCCGCGAGGTCACCGCCCCGGCGCGTGGCTTGCTCGGAGCCGGCGAGCTGACGGTCCACAGCTTCGCCCGCGGACGGCCATTATCGTTGACGGTGCCCACGATCTGCTGCAGGTCGTTTACGCCGGACGCCGCCCCCGAGGAGACCGAGAGCAAGTCCACGGTGTTAGGGTCCGGCCAGAAGACGGGGTGCGAAGTCCACGAAGCAGATCCGGCGATGCCAGCCGCTTGGCCATTCGTGTTGACGGCCCTGGCTACGCCGTAGTATCCCCCCTGCAGGAACGCGAGCAACTGGAAGGATCCTGCTGCGGACCTCAGGTACGCAGTCGTCGTGACTCCGTTAGCGCCATCTTGCAGGTCACCGACGATGTCACCCCGCGAGTTGATCGCCACGGCATCGCTGAACGAGCCCAGGTGGAGATCCACGAGGCCGGCCGCCGCGGTCCAGCTGAAGGCGAACGGGATCGATACGACGTCGCAGCCCGACGTACTGCACTCGGTGGATGAGAAAAATGCGGTGCCCACGACTTGTTCTCCGTCGTTGATCCCGTACGCCTGGGCGGTGTCAGCCCCGAGCTGCTCGATGACGCCCGCCGCACTCCAGCGAACCGCGTGGATCGCTCCCGACGCGTCGTCAGAACTGCCGACGACCGTCCCCCCCGCGTTGATCGCGAGTCCCCAGCTCGACGTCCCGCCAGGAAGGACGCCGAGATCTTGCATGCCTTGCGCGGAGCTCCAGAGGAAGGCGTGTTGAGCACCGCTTGCCGTGGTCGAAGCGCCAGCGACTTGACCGACGCCATTGACCGCCAAGGCGACGCTAGAAGCGCCGCCAAGCGTGCCGAGGTCCACCATCCCGTTGCCTACGCTCCATCGGAATGCGTGGTTGTTGCCCGATGTGGTCGCGCTGGCGCCAACCACGACGCCCGCGTTGGTGATCCCGTAGGCTGCTGCCGTCCCGCCGCCGAGGTCGCCCAGGTCGGTCTCCGTAGCACGAGCGAGCGCCAAGACGTAAACGGGCCCTTGCCCCGGCGAGAACCGCGTCGCCTCCGCAGTGATGGTCGCCACGCCCCCCGCCACGGCAGTCACGAGGCCGGTCATCGGATCGACCGTGGCTGCGCTCGGGTTATCACTGCTCCACGTCACCGCTGGACCGCCGGGAAAGACGTTGCCGTTGAGGTCACGGAACTGCACGCGGAGTTGGAGCGTTGCGCCCGGCGCGAGGTCGCCAGGGAGATTGAGAATGTCGATCTGTCCGATGTTTGGCGCCTGCAGCACCGCGATCGCGGCATTGCCCTGCTTCCCTTCACTCGTCGCGCTGACGGTGACCCTGCCGATGCCAACGCCCTTCACCAGGCCCGCGGCCGACACCGTGGCCACGTTGGGCGCGCTCGTGCTCCAAACAACCGACCGCCCGCTCAGCGTGTCGCCGACCGCGTCCCGGGGGATCGCTTGCAGCTGCAGCGAATCACCCTGCGACACCGATGCCGCGCCAGGCACGACTGTGAGCGATACCAGTGGCCCCGTGCTCACGGTAATCGTCGCCGAGCCGCTCTTCTGCTCACTCGTCGCAGTGATTGTGGCCCTGCCCGCCGTCACCGCGGCCACAACGCCTTTGCCCGAGACCGTGGCGACGGCGCCGTCACTGCTCTGCCACGCGACGGCACGGCCAGGCAACGAGTTGCCCGAGGCATCTTCGGGTGTCGCAGTCAGCTGCATGGTCCCGGCCATCGCGAGCGTCGCCGAATCCGGAGTGACGCGCACGACGGCTACGGGCGTTAGCGCCGCGGGGTTCGAACACGCCTCGGTCCGAAGTGCCGCGGCGACTAGGACCAATCCGACCAAGCGGAAGCACCTCTTCATAGGACCTCCCCGATGTCCTATGGAACGGAGACGGGCGGAGCGATTGCGCGGGTGGGAAGAGCGACTCGGGCCTGAAGATCAAACGGCCCTGCGCAGCTAACACTGCGCAGGGCCGTAGATGGATTCTCCTAAGTCCTCACGGTCGGCGGGCCGCTTTCCAGGTGCCCGTGACGGCCGAGCCCAAACAGGTCGAGATGGTGCCGGTCAACGACGTGGGAGCAAGACCCGTGAAGGACGCAAAATAGGAACACCCCGCGGTTCCGAAACTCAACCCACCCCCGTTGCCCGATTGTCCGACAAAGCCGTCCAACACCGGACCTGACCCGCTGTTGTCGACGGTACCGCTTGGACCAGTGCAGGATCCGACCCAGTTGGCGGACCCGGTGAACCCCCCACCTACCTGCGCAAACACGGAGGTCCCTGTATCGGCGCAGCTGACGCCCCCTGAGGTATAGGTGTACGCGTCGGTCCAATCCCACGTCCCGGCGATCCTGACGTTCGTCGGCGGCACCACGCGGATCGGGTACGCTACCGCCGAGAACCCCGCTACGGTGGCTCTGATCGCATCGACGCCCGACGACGTCCTAGCGGTCACCAAGCCGGTTTGGGACACGCTCAC
>Ga0247667_1000034_pt1 | contig 105717 bp, 103 predicted proteins | sample CNK08_metaG_FD_183027 | JGI IMG/M metagenome (GOLD analysis project Ga0247667, IMG submission 183027) | Soil microbial communities from Purdue University Martell Research Forest, Indiana, United States - CNK08 | ecosystem: Environmental > Terrestrial > Soil > Temperate forest > Bulk soil... | reverse complement strand
GTGATGTGGACGGCCAGCGCCGCGACGTCCACCGTGGTCTGTGTAGTTAACGAGTTGGCGCCGGCGTTCAGCGTGGCGGTCAGGTCGAGGCGGGTCGTACCATCACTCAGGAACCCTGCGAGGGACATGGTGGACGGGGACGGGCCCGACGGGACACTGATCGTGTAGGCGGCGTACGTCACGGGAGCGGCGCCCGGAGGCCCCAGCACGGTTACGCCGAGCACGCTGGCGCTCGTGGTGCTTTGATCGGTGAAATCCACCTCCCCGTCCACCGTCAGCGGGATCGCCGGCATGAACGACAACGGGTCGAGGACGTACAGCACGAAGCGGACACCGTTAGCGGGCGCTCCGGTTTCGCTCGACGCGGCGTATCGGTGTGCCGCCGTGTCCCATACGAACGTCTTGCCCAATACCGAATCGGGAAAAATTGCAGCGCCACTCGGGCGCCCGACCATGGGCCGTGGAAGCGGGAGCATCGCGAGCCCCCCGAGCCCCCCGCTCCCTCCCGGGAACGGCAGCGCGGTGCGGAGCGGTGAAATTCCGACGGGTCCCGTGGCCCCTGTTGTGAAGCTCAGGGACGCGAACTCCATGCTCAGGAGTGCGCTCGTGTTGGTCGGGGCGGTGATCGCGTCGAGTTGAGAAGCCGTCGTGGCGGCGTCGGTGAGTCGGGGTGGCGCGGGCGCCGTTGCATCCTTCCCGCAGCCCGCCAACGCTAGGGTGAGGCAGACCACGCCCCACGGTGAGAGATTCCTGCGGTTTCCGCGCATGGCCACCTCCCGGGGGCGGTCGTGTGGTGCTGATGCGGCAAGAGGGAGACCAGCACGCTCACGCTGCACTCGCGGCCCAGATCCCCCGGCCCGCACGCGAATACTGCGCAGGATGAACACTCATGTGTTCACGGCGGCTCGGGATGCGCGAATCGGGAGCTGTGCCCCGATGACGCCTGGACGTCTCCGATTGTTACGCGGGGGTTCTCGTCGTCCGTCGCGGCAGCGCAACCACGGCCCCGCACATGTCGCAGCGACGCGACATGCGCGGTCAGTGAGCTTTGGCAGAACTGTTGAGGGCTACCGCTTGGCGAACCAGCGCCTTGAACGCGGACGCGTCCACTTTTTCTCCTTCGGGGATATCGATCGCACGGCGTACGTTTCCGTCGAGACTCGAGTTGAAGAGACGCGCCGGATCGTTCGGCAGCGCGCCCTTGGCGAAGGTCAGCTTCACGGCTCTCTTGTACGTTTCGCCAGTGCAGACGATGCCGTCGTGCGACCACACCGGATTCATCCACTTCCAGTCCTCGACGACGTCCGGGTCTGCTTCCCTGATGAGCTTGCGCATTCTGCTGAGGGTTTCTGCGCGCCAGTCCCCGAGCTCGGCGATTCTTTTCGAGATGAGCTCCGATGCCGCCTGGCCTTGGCTCGCGCCCGACTTTTTCATGGGTTCATCTCCCTGAACTGCTTCGCGTACTCAGCGTTTAGCCGCCGCCAGCCGCCGAACTTCATAGCGTCGGGACCGACGATGCGGCCTATCGGAGCTCCGCTCAGCAGGTGATCAAGCACATCGAGACAAATGTGCCACCCGGCAGCACCCATCGAGATGAAGCGGCCATCGATGTTGGTCCACAGCGTCAGGCGCGTGCCGCCACCAACGGCTTCGAGTTGCCACCGCATGTCGAAGCCACCCCAGTTGTACTCGAGCACCGTGGGAGCGTCGGCTCGGGTCACCGTGGTTTCGGTCACGTGCAGCGCGGGCGCTCCCACCGTAGTGAGCTTCACCGTGGCTCCAACCGCACCCAGGCTGCCATTGGCGTCGAAGGGAGCCCACTCGCGCAGCTGCGCGGGGTCGGTGAGCGCCTGCCAGACTTTTCCCGGTGAGTGGCGCATTTCTCTCACGAGAACGAGCGTCCACGTCTCTCCGTCCTTTCGTACCTGCACCCCGGTGGCCGGACCGGGTGTGTACTGCTCGCGATCGGTCATCTTGTCCTCCTACGCGTACCGGCCGTACGCGACGAAGGCTGACAGCAGCCCCATCACGACGGCCCAGACCATGGGGTTGGTAGCAGCCACTTTGAGCGAATACCGCGCGTACAGCCCGGCGAGGGCCAGGGTTTCGAGCGCGAGCACAGCGGCGGCGAGCGGGGTCAGGATCGGCATCCACTTCGCGGCGGCGGGGACGATGAGCAGGACGGCGCCCACCATCTCGAGCACGCCGAGCGCGCGCCACCCGCCGCGCGAGAGCGCGCGCATATGGTTCGCGAGCGCGTCGAACTTGAACACTTTGTATTGCCCTCCCGCGAAGTAGAGCAGGGCGAGCGCGATCTGGAGGACCCATAAGAGGACGTTCATCGCTTTCTCCTTGTCTTCTCTTTGGTTTCTTTCGTGGGTGTCGACGGGTGCAGGCGGTCGAGGTGGCGCTCGAGCGCATCGACATGATCGGACCAGAACCGGCGGAACTGATCCAGCCAGTCATCAACCTCCTGGAATGGCTCTGGCTTCAAGCAATAGACACGGCGCTGGGCGTCCACCGTGGATTCGACGAAACCGGCGTCGCGCAGCACGCGCAGGTGCTTGGACACGGTGGGCTGCGGCATCCGCAGCCGGCGCTCGATCTCTCCCACCGACTGGTGGGACCGGACCAGGAGGCTCAGGATCGCGCGGCGGTTCGGCTCGGCGATGATGGCGAACGCGGATTCCATGGGCCCTAGTATACTCAATTAGGCATATACGTGTCAAGGCATATACAAGCGCACAGGTTCTCCCGAATGCGAACCGGCGTGGCCGGAAGCCTTCACGGCAGAGCGTGATGAGATCGCGGGCGTGCTACGAGATTTTGAATCACCGCACGAGCCCTCTTGGCGGGGCTTCCGAGGGACCTCTCGACGGAGAGACCCGGCGCGCCACCGTGTTCAGGTCTGCGGCCGGCTCGGCCCGCCACAGGTGCAATCGAGACAGCCATGGACGGCGCAGGTGTTGCAGGTCAGTGCGAGCTGGCGCCGCAACGCCTGGTGCGCTCGATGCAACCGCACCGCAGCGTTGTTGGCCGTGATGCCCACTTCGCGAGCGAAGTCGACCACCGGCGCGCCCTCCAGATCCACGCGCTTGATCGCGGCGGCATATTCCGGCTTGAGCGTCTCCATGAGGGACATGACGCAGGCGCACACCTCATCGCGCAGCTCCTCGTCGGCCGCCGGTGCCGCCGCGTCGGCGGTGCCCGCCGCGTAGGCCAGCGCACGGTCCTCCGCGCCGCGGCGACGGTGGTGATCGATCACCGCGTTCCGGAGGAGCCGATAGAACCACGGGATGACGGCGTCCGGGTCGCGGACCGTGTCGGCGTGATCGAGGCCGCGGACGAACGCGTCCTGAAGGATGTCCTCGGCTTCGTCACGGGAACCGACGCGCCGCTCGAGGAACGCCAGGAAGCGCCGGTGGTTCTCGACCAGCACTTCGAGGAGGTCGGGTGTGGCGGGCGTGGTCATACGGGCAATATACGGACCCCGCCCGCGTGCGATGCGGCGCGGTTGGGGCCCCGATGTCACCGAACCCGTCCTGTCAGTCTGAGCATCCGCAGTTGCAGGGCGGCGCGCAATCGCACACCTGGCCTGCGCAGATGCAGCTGTCGGTAGCAGGCTTTTCTTGCGTGGACATCTTTCCCTCCTGGATCGTGGTGTCGGTGAACGTCTTCATAGCTGCTGACGGATGAGGCCAGGAACCATTACACTCTGTGGCCCAAAGCCTTGGTGGAATCCCGCTGGCACCTGACATGTCTGACGAGTTCAGGAAGGAGTCGACGCATGAACGTTGAGATACGGGCAGCGGCAGTGGTCTTGATCGTCGCAACGGCCATCAGTGGATCCGCGCGACGCGCGGTGCAGGGCGATAAGGGCGAGCTCGAAGCGATCGAGCGCCAGTGGCTTGCCTCTGAGCACGACAGCGCCGCGCTAGGGAGGATTCTCGCTGAGGACTTCCTGCACCCGGTACCCGCCGGGGTCTTTCTGACGAAGGCCCAGCATATCGACTGGGCCGTGACACATCCCGCCCCGTCCGGCAGGCACCAACGCTTTGACCAGTTACGAATTCGCACCTACGGCGCCGTCGGGGTCGTGACCGGCCTGGTCATCTCGACTGACAGCGACCGCCGGGAGGGGCGAACGGTGTTTACGGATGTATTCGTGCGTCGTAACGGACAGTGGCAGGCTGTGAATGCCCAAGAGAACGCGGTCCCAGCGACCCCGGAACGCTAGGAGCACGCTGTCGATTTCGGGATGGCACATTCGACGCATAGCTGAGACCAACCACCAGGACCTTATGGCCATGCGCAAGCTCAAGCTGCAGGTGCAGATGACGGTCGACGGGTTCGTAGCCGGCCCGGAAGGCCAGCTCGACTGGATGACGCGCAACCGGGACGAGGGGGTGATTGGGCGCATCGTCCAGATCACCGACTCGAGCGATACCATCCTCGTTGGCAGAGGGATGACCGACGGCTTCATCAAGTACTGGGAGGCCGTGCAACCGGACAGCCCCGAATACATCTTCGCACGCAAGATGGTGGACACGCCGAAAGTCGTGTTCAGCAAGACGCTTACCCACGCTGAGGGCAAGAACGTGCGGGTGGAGACGGGCGATCTGGTGCAGGCGGTGAACCAGCCGAAGGCTCAGCGCGGCAAGGACATCGTCGTGTACGGTGGCGCGACGCTCGTGAGCGCCTTGATCGAGCACGACCTGATCGACGAGCTCAACATCTTCGTGAACCCGGTCGCGATCGGGCGCGGCATGCGGATCTTCAAGGAGCGAAAAGCACTGCGCCTGATCGGTTCGACGGCGTATCCCAGCGGGGTTGTGATCAATACGTACCAGCCGGTGAGGTAACCTTACCCTGGCCCCCGTTCGGGAAAAAGAATCAAGTCTAGTCGGAGCGGCGGCGCGTCATATGGTGCTCCTCATCCATCCGCCACGTCTTGCCGCCGTCGTGGGACGTCTCGCCGCGCCAGATGAAAGAATTCGGAGTGATGTCGTTGAACGACCAGCGTAGCGAGTCACCGTGGTCGTTCCTGCCGCGCAAGACGATGCGATCGCCCTCGGCTCCGCCTTCCATCCTGATGGCCGCGGCGAAGGAGGGCGCCGCAAACATCACCGTCCACTTGTCGGTCTTGGGGTCGACGAACCGCACCCCGGTGACCATTCTGCGCTCCTCGTTCGAGCCAGGCTTCGGGTAGCCGAGAAAGATGTCCTGCAGCGCGTAGCCGTCCAGGATCCATCCGAACAGCACCTCACCGCGCGAGTGGCGCACGCTGCCGTCGTCGGCGATGAACGAATAGTCCGCGTCCCACGTCCCCACGAAGCGCCCGAACAAGTCCGCGTGGTGGCCCAGCGAGGGGTGCGGCCCCAGGGCGGGCAGTACGGCGATCATGTCGCGTCGGGGGTCCGCGCCCCCCTTGCTCGTCGATGCTTCGTGCGCAGCGCGCTGCGCGCAGCCCATGACGATCGCTCCCGTGATGGCGGCGGCCATCCAGCGAGACACCAAGTCCGAAGACATCATCGTCCCTCCCTTACAAGTTCGTTGCGCGGCCGCTCTCTAGTGGCGCGGCACACCGGTCCATAGTATTTCGGGTGTGGACGCCTCCCGCTTGAAGGTTGTTGCGCGCGAACCGCCCGACGCGCCGCACACGCGGACCGTGTTGTTCGAATCGCTCGGTATCGCCGTCGTCGATTTCCGTTGCCGAGCCCATGTCGCCGCCGAGGGCGGTGAAGAGCAGAACCCGACGCACAGCATCGTGCTCGTGCGTCGAGGCGTGTTTCAGCGCACTCGGCAGCGCGAGACCGTGCTGGCCGATGCCAACCACGTGCTGTTGTTCAACGCGGCCGAGCCCTACCGGTACGCCCACCCCCTCCCGGGCGGGGACGCCTGCACGATTCTCACCGTAGAGACTCAGCGCGCCTTGGAGCTCGTCGGCAGTCATGCCCCGGCGGACGCCGAGCATCCGGAGCGACCGTTCCGTCGCGGGGCTGGTCTGAGCTCGCCGCGCGCCGTGTGGCTGCACTGGGAGCTGCTTCATCTCGTCGCCCGCCGGGCCGGCAGGCTCGCGCTGGAAGACACGCTCGCCGAGCTGGCTCGTGAAGCGGTCGCTTGCGCCTACGGCGCGTCGGCTCCGAGCCGGCGCGTATCACCCCTCGTCCGGCGGCGGCGGTGCGACCAGGTAGAGGCCGTCAAGCTCATGATCAGCGAGCGGCTCGAGGGGCCGCCCAGCCTCTCCGAGATGGCCGCCGTACTGGGTTGCTCCCCCTACCACCTGTCTCACACGTTTCACGGCACGGCCGGCCTCAGTCTCCGCCGTTACGTCGGGCGGCTGAGGGCACGCGTCGCCGCCGACCGCCTGGCCGCCGGCGCGAGCGGCCTGACGGCCTTGGCCCTGGACTTGGGCTACGCCGATCACAGCCACTTCACGAACTCGTTTAGGCGCGAGTGGGGCGTTTCACCCTCGGCATTCCGGTCGAGGTCCCGATCTTCATAATCACAGTGGTTTCAGCGATCTTCGACGAAGGCCTTCAGGCGGGCGGCTGCCGCATCCCACTGCGCGGCGACTTGATCGAGGTACGCTCTCGCCTTTTCCAGGCGCTTGCGCTCCAGCTCCCAGACCCGCTCGCGCCCACGACGCGCGTGGCGCACCAAACCCACGGTGCCGAGCGTGTTCAGGTGCTTCGTAATCGCCTGGCGCGTCACCCCGGTGCCCTCGCTGAGCCGCGTAATCGAGAGCGGTCCGTCGACCGCCAGGCGCCTGAGCAGGCCGAGCCGGGTCGCGTCCGCAAGCGCTGTGAACAGCGGCACCGCATCGCTCGCCTGCAGCGCCGCGCCGCGGCTACGAGACATACCGCTCCAGATTCTTGATCTGTCCGCCCCACCCCTCGGTGTTCATGCGGAACGCTTCCGCGCGGCGCGCGAGCGGGATCCGATCGAACCCGGACTCGACGATCGTGAGAAGAGTCCCACCGCCCTCAGCCTCCTCGAGCGTGAACTCGACCAGCGTCATGGGCTCGCCCGAATAATCCTTAGCGGGGTCCGGATAGGGGTGCCAGCGGTAGGAGAAATACCGCTCCGGCTCGATCCGCTCGACCAGCATCTCGACCTTAAACTGCCCGTGGCTGCCCCGCACCGTCTTGCCCGCGGCGAACGCACCGTCGAGCGTGATGCGAAACCAGGTGCCGAACTCTTTGGCATCGGAGATCGCGCGCCACACGCGCGAGCGCGGCGCGCGGAGCACGACGCGCTTCTCGATCCGGTCAGTACTCATCGTGGTACTTGAGCCAGTGCATGATGCCGTCCTCTTCCTGTCGGCCGAGCGGCGTGAGATCGAGCAGGTTGTAGGTATTGAGGAGCGGATCGAGACCGCGCTGGTAAGTCGAGTAGGTGTGGAACACGCGGTCCCCGTCGCGGAAGAACACGCTCAAGCCTTCCCGCTCGCCTTCATGCGGCCGGCCCTCGGGCTGCTCGGAAACGGGCGCATAGTTGTAAGTCGTGTGCTTGGCGTCGAGCGTCACGCCGAAGTCGTCGTTGAAGTCGGTCCCGTACGACGACACCCATGGGAACGTCCAGCCCATGCGCTTCTTGAATGACGCGATCTTGGCGAACGGTGCGCGCGAGATCACCGCGAACGCGGTGTCACGCGTGGTGAGGTGCACGAGACTGCCCGCGAAGTTGTCGGCCACATACGAGCAGGCCGGGCAGCCTTCGTCGTCCCAATCGGGCGGGAGACCGAACATGAAGTGATAGACCATGAGCTGGCGCTGTTTGCCGAACAGATCACGCAGCGTGCGGCGTCCCCCCGCTTCCGGCCCCTCGAACACATACTCTTTCTCGAGCGCGACCATCGGCAGCGCGCGCCGTTCGGCGCTCAGCGCGTCCCGCTGACGCGTCAGTTCCTTCTCCTTCGCGAGCAGGCGCTTGCGGGCGGTGGTCCATTCGTCCCGTGATACGATCTTTGGTTTCGGCATGGCGTGTCTTTCGGTTGCCTGGAGGTTTGGGTTAGAGGGGCGCAGCATGTTGCGCCCCTACGTTTGTTACATCGGCGGCATGAGGCCCGGAACGGACCCGGGCGCGGCAATGATCAGGATTCCGAATGCGACAATCGCGAGGGCGAGCGGCACATCGACGGATGGTTTGGCGGGCAGCAGCTTCTGCGCGAACACCAGGGCGGCGATCACGAGCATCCAGGTGACGCTCATGACGCCGAGCGCCACCAACATCATCATCAGTCCGATGCTGGAGCCGACGCAGTAGAGCCCGAATTCAAATCCCCCCCCTCCCCCCGAGCGGGTGCGTGCCCGGCAGCAGCGACGGCAGTGCCGTTTGAGCCGGGTGAGCTCGTACAGGCCGGCCGCGATCACGACAAGACCAGCGGTGGTCGTGCCGTGCGGGCGATAGAGGGCGTACAGAAGACCGCCGACGAGCGTCCAGACGACGAGGTAGGACGCGACGAAGGGCACAACGGCGCGGACGGGACCGGCGCTGCGACCGCGTCTCAAGGCGGCCGGGACCAGGCCCGGCAGCATCATCGCCGCCATCATCGCCGCCCACAGGGTCACGAAGAACGCGAATGAGCCGAGCTGGGTTGCGACGCCCATGTCCATGCCGTGCATTTGGCGGACCGTGACGACCCAAGCCAGGGCGGCGAGACCGAGGGTCGCCGCGAGCGGGGCCGCGGTACGATATGCAACTCTCATGTTGCGTATCATATCCGGGACCGGCGATATGCGCAACCCCCTAGTTGCATGTCCTCACCAAGCTGTCCCCGGTTAGAGTCATGAGCGGGCGTACGCGAAGCCGCGCTCGTGCGCCTTGGTCATAGCGATGAACGCGGCGGGCACGATGACCACGCCCGGTAACGCGTGCGCCGTCAGATCCGCGTGAATGTCGGCCGCGGTGCCCATCCCCTGCTTCTCGAGCCGCCCCGACCACCGCTGCAGCGCGTTGTTGCAGAGGACGAAGAGCACGCCGCGACGTTGCAGCGACTCGATGGAGCTCTCCGGTGTGCCATCCGCGACGGGGTCGCCCGGCTGCGGGTGGGCGAAGTAGTTGCGGACGAGCGGCGCGCTGGTCGTTGAGTCGGTGAGACTTAGCGCCGCGCCGAGTTTGTACTTTGCCCACATGGCGTCCTGAACACCGAGCGGAGTGGTACGCGCGTACAACACCACAATCACGCTGACGTCTCGCTCTCGGACTCGGTACGTGTCGCGCCAGACATCGAGATAGTTCCGTACGTGGCGCAGGACGGTGCCGCCATCCGGATCGGGTGCATCGAACAGTTGCCGATGCTTGCCCTTGAGCCGATCGAGCCAGGCGTCCGAAGGTGACACGTCGGTCATGTTCTCCTTCCCGAGAGCCGCTCCTGCGCTCAAGGCGGCGACAGCGCTGACGAATCCGCGACGATCGAGCATACACCCTCCCGTGGTTGAACGACAATTTGCGCCAAGTAGAGCCTTCTCGCCTGCGGGGCTGAATTAATCCGCTGAGCAGCCCCCTCTCCCTTAAGGTCCTCACCCCGTGACCCCCTCTCCCTTCGGGAGAGGGGGAACGAAGGATGAGTTCGCGCGCAACGTTTCCCACCCCACTCGCGGAATTCTGGCTGCGTCGGCATGCCGTCGTGCAGTCATTCTCGGACGATGGATCCGCTCCGTCGCCTTAGACCGGCGCAACGATTTGCACTCGCCCACGCGCTGCGCCATCGGCCTACTCCCGCCGAACGCCATGCTCGGACCCTGCTGCGCAATCGGGGCATACTCGGCTTGAAGTTTCGCCGGCAACACGTCCTGCACGGTTTCGTCGTTGACTTCTACTGTGCCCGCGAACGCGTCGTTATCGAACTCGAGGGAGATCGGCACGACGGAGAGGCTCAACAGACCTATGACCGTGCACGTGCCGTTTTTTTGGCAGCCGCACGCTATCGAATTATTCGAGTACGCAACAAAGACGTGAGCCGAGAACACCTCGAAACTGTCCTGCGGGAAGCCCTCCGAACTCCACGATAGTTCCCCCTCTCCCGAAGGGAGAGGGAGTCAGGGGGTGAGGACAGGTGCGGTTCCTCGACGGGGGCCATCTGCCGCGCACCGGAGGGACCGACTGCCCCGTTCGCACGGCACCCTAACGCGCATCGGACCCCTCGCTGACCTGGACGCGCGGGGACCCGCGTACCTTCCACCCGAACTCTCGAACGAGGCGGGTCATGCCCGGGTCCTTTCGCACCTGGATTGACGAGTCGAAGCGCTCTGTCGCCCCGCTCTGGGCGGTGACCATCCTCCGGGTGTATCTCGGGATCGCGTTCTTGAGCGCGGCATCGAACAAGATCTTCAGCTGGTGGGCATCGTGGCCGCAGAGCATGTCGCACTTTCTGACGTCCAAGCTGAATGACACCTACGCGTTCTACCGACCCGTTCTCACCGGCCTGGTCCTGCCGCACATCGGGTTTTTCGCTCCCGGCATTGCCCTGAGCGAGGTGGCGGTGGGCCTGTCGTTGCTGCTCGGCGCGGGTACGCGATTCGGCGCGGCTCTCGGACTGGTCTTGATTGCCAATTACATGCTGGCGTTCGGGGAAATTCCGTGGCAGCCGGGTGAGGACCAAGCCTTCTTTTTCGGTCTCGTCGTCGTGCTCATCACAAACCCGGGCTGGGCCTTCGGGGTCGATCCCTGGCTCGCTCGCGCCCGGGCGTGAAGGGATCATTCTTTGTGCCTGAACCGACTCCAGCGCATTACGTATCAGCCGGTGCGATAACCATCGCAGTTGGGTGTCTTACGGCTTGCCCGCTTTATTCGCCGGACAGCGCGGGTCCTTCCCCTGGATCTCGGCGATTTTCTTGTCGTCAATCGGGATGGGCGCGCACCCGTGGCCCTTTTCGCAGACGAAGTCGTAGTGGGCGGCGGGGACGTGACAGCTCAAGCACGTCACGCCCACGAAATTGACCACCTTGTCCCCGCGGGCCTTGATCCGCGTGGCCGGAGGAGACGGGTCGGGCGGCAGGGCGGTGGCCAACTCCAGTGAAAAGAACTCCCACCCGTTCGACTCGGGAAATTTTGCCTTGGGATGCTTCACCATGGCCTCACCCGGCACCAGCTGCAGAATGGTCCCGACGGGGTACTCGGTGTCCGCGACCTTGTCCCGCAGGATGCGTACGGCTTCGGCGAGTCGTTGCGGGTCTGCATTCCGGATGTAGGTGTTCCGGACTTTCGTCCCATCACGGATGCAGCTGAACGATTTGTCGGTGACCGTGATGTCCTCTTGCGCTTGCACCAACCCGGGCACAACGCAGAGCATGGCGGTCGCGAGTGCGACGCTGCTCATCCACGCCTGTTTCATTTCGCTCACTCCTGTGAATTGCCGAATGGCCCTCGGACTCGCGTGCTAGCGCCGCTCCGTTCAGCCCCCGATCTTCGCCGCTGAACGCTCTGGCGATGTGCCGAATCGCGTCACCATCGCGCTCACCTTGCCGTTGGGATCACGCGCAAAATGCATTATCGCGCCGCTTACCGGCACGTAATACTGACCGCCGCCTATAGGATAGAACTCCGACTCGTCTCGGTAAAGACGTCCGTCCTTCTCCGCGACGATAACCGGATCGACTGGGTCGCCGTAGCGTCCGAAAAACTGAGCAGGGTCTTCAAAGCGGGGTCCGACGGGCGGGACGGCGGCGAGCGCGGAGATACGGCGTCCGAGCGCGAGTTTCAATAGGCGTTGCCGGATCTGCCAGTTGGCTGCCGACTGCAGATTGCTCAGAAAAACGACTGTCAAGTCACGGGCGGGCAAATAGTCCACCGATCCCTCATACCCATTCACCCGGCCGTACCATGGCGTCCAGGTCGTGTCGCTCGGATTCGTGAGCAACAACCGCCGAGCGACGTCGCCGAACGCGCCAACGTGGAGCGTGCGCACGAAATGGAGCACGTCCTCCGCGGTAGCGTACACCGAGCCGGCTCCGGTAAGGAAGGTCAGATCTTTGTATGGAGCGCTGACTACGGAAACCGTTACCGGTCCGCCTTGAAGAATGAAAGGCAGGGCGCGATTCGGCATGAGTTGTTGCCCTGTCTCGTCGGTCGCCGACGCCATTCGCGCAGGCCTGAAGAGCCGCTCAGCGAGAACGCTATCGAACGGCTTCTTCTCCACGATCTCCACGATTCGCGCCAAACAGGTGAATCCGGCGCTACTATAGAGTTCCGCGCTGCCCGGCTCAAAAAGCAGCCCTTTCGACTTGACCCGTTCCACGATGTCTGCCGGCGTCACGTGCTCCGTCTCTTCAAGCTCGGTGGTCACACGATGCGGCACCCCGGCGCGATGCGTCACCAGGTCACGCACCGTCGCGCGACCGCCTTTGGGCCCGTCAGGGAATCCGCTGATGAAACTCGCGACCGGCGCGGCCAGATCGATGCGACCGTCCCGAACCATCATGTCTACGACCGCCTCGGTCATGAGCTTGGTGATCGACCCAATATTGAAGCGTGTAGCGGCTGAGTTTGGAACGCGTCGCTCCCAGTCCTCGAAACCGTACGCTCGTCGCAGAATGACTCGGTCGCCGCGCGCAATTAGCACAATTCCGCTGAACCGGCCAGCCGCCGCCTCCGGTTTGATCAGCGCATCAACGTGCGATTCGAGGGAGTCCATGGCGGGGCGTTGGCCCGCGGCGATCGGTGCCGTCGTCGCCAGGAAAGCCAGGAAGGCGAAGCGGCTTGCAGAAGTGGTCATTGGGGCGCGGGAAAGGGTGACGAGAAGGTTAGACACACGCCCTTGGACGTCGGCCGGCGCTTGGGCAGATGCGGAGAAATCCGGGTCCACTGGGCGTCCGAGAGCTCGACCTTCATCACCCTCGCTCGGTGAGAGGCCTGTTACCTCTCAAACGACCGAGCGAGGGCTTTGAAACCACTTCTAGATATACGTGGGGGCACGGTCACCGGCCATACGCAGGGTTTCGATCAGCGCCGCAGCAGAAGCGCATTCAAAGTAACCGTCATCGTGCTAGCACTCATCGCGAGCGCTGCCCACGCCGGCTTGAGCAGAACGCCCAGCGACGGATAGAGCACGCCAGCCGCGACCGGGATAGCGATCACGTTGTAGATCGCGGCCCAGAAGAGATTTTGCTTGATCTTGCCGTGCACACGACGGGCAAGAACGAGCGCGACCGGAACGTCGGCTGGATCGTCCTTCATCAAAATGATTCCCGCCGTCTCGATCGCGACGTCCGTGCCCGCGCCGATCGCGATGCCGACCGTCGCCGCCGCCAGCGCCGGGGCGTCATTCACGCCGTCGCCCACCATCGCGACCCGACGGCCTTGCTCCTCGAGTCGCCGGACCTCGGCAGCCTTGTCGCTGGGCAACACCTCGGCCCGTACATCGTCGATGCCGAGGGTGTGGGCGACGGCGTTGGCGGTGGCCGCACTGTCCCCCGTAAGCAGGAGCACCCGGATGCCGAGGTCGTGGAGCGCCGCAACGGCACGCTGGGCGGTCGGGCGAATCCGGTCGGCGACGGCGATGAGGCCGAGCATCCGGCCATCCGCCGCGACGTAGAGCGCCGTCTTGGCATCCGCTCGTAGCCGCTCCGCTTCGCGCTCGAACCCCGGCGTCACGCCGTTGCGTTCGAGCAACCGACGATTTCCCAGCAGCACCGTGCGGCCGCCCATCATCGCCTGCACGCCGTGGCCGGGAACGGCTTCGAAATGGGAAGGTGGCTCGATGGCAAGCGCACGCTGCTTCGCAGCTGCGACGATGGCCGTGGCGATGGGGTGCTCCGACTGCGCATCCGCGGCGGCGGCGAGCCGGAGGATCTCTGCTTCTTCGACACCGGCCGTAGGGATGACATCCGTTACGGACGGCTTGCCTTCCGTCAGTGTGCCGGTCTTGTCGAAGACGACCGTGTCCACCTGAGCGGCCGCCTCGAGGACCGCGGCGTTCCTGAAGAGTACGCCGGCACGCGCTGCCCGTCCCACTCCGACGGTGATCGCCGTCGGAGTCGCGAGCGCGAGCGCGTCCGGACAGGCGATCACGATCGCCGCCACCGCGGCGGACAGCGCGAAGGAGACCCCTTGGTGCCCGAACACGAGCCATGTCGCGAACGTGATCGCGCCTGCCGAGAGCGCCACGATCACGAGATACGTCCCGGCGAGGTCCGCCAGCCGCTGCGCCGGCGCCTTCGAGGACTGTGCCTCCCGGACCAGCGCGACGATGCGCGCCAACGCCGTATCAGCGCCGACCTTGGTTGCGCGGAATCGGAACGCGCCCTGCTGGTTGCGCGTCCCGCCCACGACCTCGTCACCCGGCCCTTTCGCGACGGGCACCGGCTCTCCCGTGAGCATCGATTCATCTACATAGCTCGAGCCCTCGGTCACGACGCCGTCCACCGGGATCGTATCGCCCGGCCGGACGGCAAGGGGGTCGCCGACCACAATGGCTTGGAGCGGCACTTCTTCCTCTTGCCCGTCCCGCACCCGTCGCGCGGTGGGTGGCGCGAGCTCGAGCAACGCCTCGACCGCCCGACCGGTGGCGAAGCGACTCCGCATCTCCAGCCAGTGCCCCAGCAGGCTGAAGGAGGTCAGCATCGCCGCCGCATCGTAGAACCGCTCGCCGGGCAAGCCGAATGTGACCGCGGCCGAGTACAGGTAGCTCACGAGGATGCCGGTCGCGATCAGGGTCATCATGGTGAGCTCGCCGTGCCGCAGCGAACGCGCTGCGGACGACACGAACGGCCATCCGCCCCACCAGACGACGATCGAGGTCAGGATAAACCCGAGGGCATCGGGTGACACCCCGAACGGCGGCCGGAGCTCGCGGCCGAACAACGACGTGCCGAGCGCCGAGTAGAGGATGATCGGCACCGTGAGGAGGGCCGACCCGATGAAGCGCCGCAGCATGTCTTGCACCATGTGCGCCCCGTGCCCGGCGTGCGCATCGGGCGCGTGACGGTGCTCCATACGGTCGGGGGGAGGGCTCGGTTTTCTCATTTTTGAAGCAAGCGCGCGGTGACAGGCTCGCTCTTGTGACGAAAGATAGAGGAAAGGAACAGAGGCCAACGCCGCCCACCCCCGTGGTGGCTGGCGACACTCGCGGCTAGCGCTCGCTATGTCGCAGCCATTCCACAGCGTCCGTGTTGTCGGGGTCCAGGAGCGTGGCTTGTCGCCAGTCAGCAGTTGCCTCTGCGCGGCGCCCCAAGCGGAAGTAAACCTCGCCCCGCCGTGAGAGCAGGGCGGCGAGGTCGTGGGACCCTCCCCCCCCTCCCCCTCGGTACAGTTCGACGGCCAGGTCGAGGATCGGTTGCGCCTCGCGTAGCTGCTGGCGTTGCGCCAACCGCATCGCGGCAACCTCGAACCCCCAGGCAGAGAAATCCCAGGTGCTATCCCTCTGACGACGAGCCCAAAGCGAGCGCACCCGCGTTAGGGCTCCGGCAAGTCGCCCGGAGTCCGCTGCGTTGAACAGGAGCTCGCCGACCGACCGGCGCCGCTGGCCTGCACCCCAATCGAGCGCGAAGTAGTTCCAGACTCGACAGCCGATTTCGACCTCCACGACCAGCGAATCGGAGATCGCACCGCTCCAAAAGGAAGGGCCGACCACTCCAAAGTCGCGGCGGTTCAGCGTCACGGTCGTGCCGAACGACACGCGCCGGTTGTCGAAAGGATCGGTCGAGAGCGGGGCGATAACCTGCGTGGGCAGCCGGATCTGGTGCGTGCTGTCGCGGATCGTGAGGTCGCCCGTCACGACCAAGCCGTTCGCCGTCGGTTCGACGTTCGTACTCCGGAACCAGATCCTAGGGAAGCGGGCCACATCGAAGAAGGTGGGACGCTTCAGGTCGTCATCTCGCTCGCCAACGCCGGTCGAGATCGTAGCTGCATCTGCCACGAAGCTGACCGACGACTGTTCCAGCGTATCCGGATCGTAGTAGACGCTGGCGCGCCACGCGCCGAAGGTGCCCCGCACACGGTTGAAGCCGAGTAGGCGCACCGTGAAATCCATGAGCGAGTGCGCGTTGTCGACCGTGCACACCTGGCCGCGCGGCGTGTCCAAAGCCACGACCGGAGCCGGCCCGCCTGCTCGGCTGGAGGGTCCCCTGGGCCTGGTGAGCGCGGCAGCGACGACGATCGTCGACACGCACGCCAAGCCGCGAGAGAGGGGGAAGCCCGACGGGACACCCTTCACGCAGATACCAATACGTCGTCGGAGTGGGCAGCGTCTTGAACAAACGCAACACCGCCGTCTTGTCCCTGGGGCTGCTACCCTCGCGCAGGAGCTGTCGAACGGTCGTCGCGCAGCAACGCGCGATAGGCGGCTGGCGCGATGCCCAAGACTCGGCCGAACGCGCGCGTCATGTGACTCTGGTCGGCGAAGCCCGCGGCGAGAGCCACTTGCGAGAGCGGCAGTGTGGTCGACGTGGCGAGACGACACGCCATGGCGACGCGCGCGCGGCAGCGGTATTCCGCTGGGCGAACGCCGAGAAATTGGCGGAACGTGCGGGCGAAGTGGACCGGGTGCACACCCGCCTCGCGTGCCAAGTCCGTCACGCGCAGCGCACCATGCGGACAATCGGAGATTCGGTCTCGCGCTCCGTCAACCCAGCGGGGCCTTCTCGTCTCGTGAGTGCAGTGGTGCGAGTGCGCCGACCCGATCACCTGAGTGAGCCGGTCTTCGATCTCGAATGGATCGAGCGATTGCGGCGCTATAGCCAGCTCCGCGTAGAGCCTCAGCAGTGGCAACGCAACCGGCGCCGATTCCCAGAGACGGGGAACGTGCCAAAAATCCGCAGACACGAGAAACTCGTCGGCCGCTGACGGCTGGAGCCACAAGGTGAAGAGGCGCGCGCCGCCGCGCCCTACGCGGTCCCGATGCGCGAAGCTCGGCGGCGAAAAGGCGGCGTCGAGCGGATGCATGTGTCGGCTCCCTCGACCGGACACAACCTCCTCGAAGGAGCCCTTGAGAAGCAGCGTGAAGTGGGCATGCGCGAAGGCATGCTCGGGATAGAGGCGCTCGTCCCGATGGATGGCTTCGGCGAGCAGGAAGTCCCGTATCGCCAAGCGACGCGGCACGAAACGTTACGGCCTCGTAAACATGGGCAGCAGGGTCATGGCTTCTTCCATACTACACTGCCTCCACAAACTTTCATGGAATGCGTTCTCCTCCGTCTCAACGGGAGCCTAGCGCTGAGGTGGGTTGCAACTCCGGCGTCTTCGCCGTCCCACTGACTCGGAGCCGGATCCACATCCCGGCGGCGCCGTGCCCGGGCACGCCGCAGGCGATCAGGTAGTCCCCCGCGGGCTGCGCCGCGAAGCGCATGTCGTCTGTTGCTTCAGAAGGAAGTCCTTCCGCAAGCTTGAGCGTGAAAGCACGGGGGATCGCAGGATCGCGGGGCAGAGCCGGCGGGGGCGTCTGTGGAGCGATCACCTCGGCGCTATGCGGCAGCACCCCGTCATGGTTACGGAAGTCGATCTCCGTTTGCCAACCGACGGGTACTACGAGCGTGAGCTGCCCGTCGCGGAACCCGTTGAAGTTCAGGGCGCCGTTAACCCCGGTGAGTCCAGCGATCAATTGGAAGCGGACGGTCTTGGCGGCCGTATCGAAGCTCAGCCAGGTCGGATCTACGTTCTGCTGCTGGGCCGTCGCGGGCGCGGCGGGCGACGGCGAACGCCGATTCGCCACGGACAGCGCGTACACCGCGGACCGAAGCGGCGGTAAGGGATCATCGGAGAGCTGAATCCCATCACTGAGGAAGATGGGGTTGAATTGAAGCTTCCGCGATACTTCGGCATTGTCGGGCGCGACGGTCGTGAGCGTAACGATGCCGAGCTCGACGAGCTTGCGATCGTCCGGCCAGACCACCGACGCATCTGAGGTCGGATCACCCGGGTTCGGGAGCTGCACGAGCACACGAACCTTCACCGGCTCTTTCGCCAGCCGACGCGTGAGCTCGTCGAAGAGGTAGTTGGCCGACACCGTCGCCGCGGCGGCCGAGTCCAGGTACTTCGGGCCGCCGACAGGGATGAGCCGGTAGCGGCCTGGCTGCTTCACGTTGCGCGCGTTGACGAAGATGAACGCGTCGTTGCCGTAGTACACCTCGGTGGCGAAGCTGACCGGCACCCGCGCGGGGTCGGTCACGAATTTCAAGGCGGCCGGATGCGTGCCGAGAAACGCCTCGATCGGCGACGGATGCTTACTGTCGGGCGTGGTCGCGAGCGCCGCGTCGAGGAATGCGGCGAAGTCCTCGCCGGTACCGACGACGAACCCGTTGTGCGAGTTCGCCACGATGTCCGTGTAGGCGCCGTTCGGCAGCTGGAACCGAAGGGCGAGGCCGCGTGGCACCGCGTGGGGGCTGTTGTCGGCGACGTCTGGGACGCCGCTTCCGTTCGAGTAGCGGGCGATGACCGGTGTCGACGCCGCCACCAGGTGAGGAGCGCGGCTCAGCGACGTCGCGCCGCGCGACGGCGCGAACGTGCCCATCACGACAATGCCCTTGGCATGCGCGATACGGTAGCCGGGGTGTACGCCACCGGCGAGCGCGATGAAGTCATCGGCGATACGCCGCGGGAGGCTCTTGTCCTGCCCCTGCAGAGCGAGCGGATAGCAAGCAAGACTGCAGGCCAGGCCGACGCGAACCGACCACTGCGCGAACATAAAAGACCCCCGAGAAGGAGAGTGAAGCATTCCACGTTATCGTAGCGTGTGCGGGATCGCGAATCTATTGGACGATCGTATCAATACTGTTGTTGGTGCTCACGCGGGTCGTCGGCGGGATCCAGATATTCAAGGCCGAGCGGACCAATGGCCGTTACCTGGGTGACGTACTCACCGGATTTCGCCCAGTGGAAGTGGGACGTATTGCCGGGGAGAACGATGACGCTACCGGACGGATACGCCTGCACCTTGTCACCGTCGAACTGATCGCCCAGGCCGATGTAGAAAACACCTGACATGACTGTGTAGACCCGGTCCTCCGGGTGTCTGTGGGGCATCATCTTCACGTCGGAGGGCACTTTGACCCTGATCACGTAGGGGCCCGGCTCTGAAGGCTGACCGACAATGACGGCGAGGCGGACCGAGGGTGGAAACGCCGGGAATGGCTTCCAGTCCATGTCTTCGGGCAGGACCGATGTGAAAACGGCCTGGCCCGGCTGATGGGTTCGAATCACTGCGGTCCTCCTTCTCTGAGCGCCGCTACTTCACGAAGCCCCGGATGAGCTGCGCAATCTGATCCGCTGCGGTATCGAGCGCGAAATGGCCCGCATCGAGCACGTGGACTTCGGCTTTGGGCACGTCGCGGCGATAGGCTTCCGGTTCCGAAAGCTCGAAGGACAGGTCGTACTTCCCCCAGAGGACGAGCAGCCGTGGCTGCTGCTCGCGCATCCAGGCCTGCCACTTGGGGTAAGCCTCGACGTTGGTGCGGTAGTCGTAGAAGAGGTCGCTCTGAATGTCGGCCTGGCCGGGCTGGCTGAGAAACGCGAATTCATCGGTCCAGAGGTCTGGGTCATAGCGTTCTACGTCAGGATCGCTTCCGACATGGCGCGTGCGTGTCGTCGCCAGCGACAGGAGGTTGGTGCGCAGCGCGCTTTCGTTGGCGACGCGATCGGCCCAAAAGGCACGCCGCGGCTTCCAATTCGCCCCCAGGCCTTCGTTGTGTGCCACCGCGTCCTGGACGATGAGCGCCTCGATCCGCTCCGGATGGGCGAGCGCCATGCGAAACCCCACGGGGCCGCCGTAATCCTGCATGTACAGCGTGTAGCGCGAGAGCCCGAGCGCTGCGGCGAAGTGATTCATGATCTCGGTGTAGTGGTCGAACGTGTAGGCAAATTTCTTCGGGTCCGGCCAGTCGCTGTGCCCGAAGCCGGGGTAATCGGGCGCGAACAGGTGATAACGATCGGAAAGCCGGGCGAAGAGGGGCTCGAACATCCGCGACGAAGAGGGCAGTCCGTGGAGCAGGAGCAGCGTCGGCGCGTCTTTCGGTCCGGCCTCTCTGTAAAAGATGGACAGCCCGTCTATCTGCATGGTGCGATACAACGTCGGGTTCCTCACGGGAGCGCCATCCACCTCGAGAATGATTTCCAGCTCGACGGTAGCGCCGAGCGGGAGGCTCGCGACGCCATACACCAGTCGAGAAGGGTTTTTTTCTTTTCCGAAAATCTGTTGCAGCAGCTCCGAGGCGCCATCCGCGACTTTCGGTTGATCCCTGACATCTCCCGCCGTGGCCACCGATACGCCGAGCCGGACGATACGCGTCACTTTGTCGAGTGATCCCAAGTGCTGGCGTGCGACGGCAAGCGCATTGAGCGCCGCCAGGCGGGCTGCTTTGCGTCCGCCTTCCACGTCGATTTCCGCGCCGATACGCCCAGTGAACGTCGCTTGGCGGCCTTCCGTCGGAAGCATCCCGGTCAGAAACAGGAGATTACCTGTCTGCACCGCTTCTGCATACGTGCCGAACGGCTCGGGCGGCACGGGGAGCTCGATACACAATTCCTTCAACCGACGTTCGGCGTTTGTCATCGTGGGGCTCCGTTGCAATCACGCTCGATCTCAGCTCACCCCTTGGAAGAAGGCGAGCAGGTCCGCATTGACCTGGTCCTTCTGGATCGTGCACATGCCGTGCGACGCCCCCTTGTACACCTTGAGCGTCGCATTCTTGATGATCTTCGCAGAGAGCAGCGCCGAATCCGCGATCGGGACGATCTGGTCGTCGTCCCCGTGCAGGATCAGGGTCGGCACGTCGAATTTCTTGAGGTCCTCCGTGAGATCCGTCTCGGAGAACGCCTTGATACAGAAGTAGGCGGCCGGGAAACCGGCCATCATCCCTTGGCGCCAGAACGCTTCACGCACGCCTTCGGAGATCTTGGCTCCCGGTCGGTTGTAGCCGTAAAACGGCAGCGTGAGATCCTTCCAGAATTGGGAACGGTCGGCCAGGACGGCGGCGCGAATCTGGTCAAAGGTCTCGATGGGCAAGCCGCCGGGATTGGCAGCCGTCTTGAGCATGAGGGGTGGCACCGCACCGATCAACACGGCCCTGGCCACGCGCCTCGTACCGTACCGACCGATATAGCGAGCGACTTCACCACCTCCGGTGGAGTGGCCGACGTGCAGCGCGTTCTTCAGGTCGAGCGTTTCGACGAGCGTCGCGAGGTCGTCGGCATAGGTGTCCATGTCATTGCCCTGCCACGGCTGGCTCGAACGGCCATGCCCACGCCGGTCATGGGCGATGCAGCGATAGCCGTGCGACGCGAGAAAGAACATCTGGTCCTCGAAGGCGTCGGCGGTGAGCGGCCAGCCATGGCTGAAGACGACCGGTTGTCCCGAGCCCCAGTCCTTGTAGTAGATCTGCGTACCGTCCTTTGTGGTGATCGTGTTCACCGCCCGCCGTCCGTGCTGTAGCCCGGGAGCGGCCGCAGTCGCGGCGCCCTCGTGAGCGCCGACCATCGCGGTCGGCACCGCGGCCGCGGCAACCACGGTCGCTCCGCTGATGAGGAAGTCGCGACGCGATGCGCCGCCGTCTTTGCGTGAGTTGCGAGGCATGGTCTTGTTCTCCCTGCAGGATGATTCGAAGGTGGTCACGCGGTCAAAATAGACCGCGGCCCGCGGGGACCTATTGGACGAAGGTACCGACCGATCCCGTGGCATCAGGAGGGCAGGGACCACGACGTCGCGACCGACACCAAAGTATCATCGACGGTCGCCCGGAGACCCCGTAATCATGGTATTATCTGGTCCCGTCACTTGCGGGCGTTCCCATGAAGATCCGCGCAGCGCCAATCCGCTTTGCCGGCTCCCAGCTCACCGAAACACGTCATGTGTGTGCGTTCTTCAACAACGAGGAGGAAGAGTATCAGGTGTTGCTCCCGTTCATTACAGACGGGTTCGCGTGCGGCGACAAGGCGGTGCATATCGTGAATCGCGACGAGCGTGGTGACCATCTGCAGCGGCTCGCCGCGGCCGGGATCGACACGACGGCCGCCCAGCAGCGTGGCCAATTCGAGCTGCGCCTCGACACGGAGACGTACTTGCGGGACAACCGCTTCGATCAGGATCGGATGCTCGCGGCGTTCGAGCAGATGGCGAGCGGTCACGCCAAGGGGGGATTCCCGCTCAGTCGTATCGTGTGCCGCATGGACTGGGCGGCGCACGGTCGCTCACACATCCACGATCTCGTCGAGTTCGAATCGCGCGTGAACGATGTGTGGCGTCGTCACGACGACGCGGTCATCTGCACGTACTCTCTCGGGAAGTTTGGCGGCGATACGGTGATCGACATCATGCGGACGCACCCGATGGTCATTGTCGGCGGCATTCTGCAGGAGAATCCGTTCTTTGTACCGCCGGAAGAATTCCTTCCCGAGCTGCGCCAACGGCGCGCCATGGCGGTCTAACGGTGGGAGAGACCGAGCGGCTGAAGCGCTGCATCAACGATCTCATCAGCGTCCTCGCGCTCCCTGCGATCTGGACGGGCGGCGCCCCGACCCACGTCCTGAGCACTCTGCTCGAAGCGCTCCGCGGCATGCTTGGCCTGGATCTCGTGTATGCCCGCATGAACGGTCGGCGGGGTGAAGCGCCCATCGAGGTGGTTCGCGTCGCTGGCGCCGACACCTTCACGGTACAGGCGCACGAGATCGGCGTGATGCTCGATAAACGGTTGGGAGCCGACCCGCGGAATTGGCCGCCGGTGACGCGAAACGTCATTGATGGAACGGAGATGTCGATCGTTGCCATGCCGTTGGGGCTGCAAGGAGAGATTGGCGCCCTCATGGCTGGATCCGAGAGAGCGGACTTCCCCCGCGAAACGGAGCGACTGGTTCTCGGGGTGGCGGCCAATCAGGCGGCGATCGGCCTCCGAGAGGCCCGGCTCCTGAGCGACCAGAAGCGGCTCGCGACCGAGCTCGATCAGCGAGTCGCTCGCAGGACAGCGGAACTCACCGCAGCCAACCAGGGCTTGAGAAAGGAAGTCGCCGAACGCAGGCGGGCCGAGGACGAGTTGAAGCGCGCCGAGGAGGCCATCCGGGCGAGCGAGCACAATCTCCAGCTCATCATCAACACGATTCCCGCGCTGGCCTGGTCGGCGCGCCTGGACGGCTCCGCTGAGTTCTTCAACCAGCACTATCTCGATTATGTGGGACTCTCCGCCGAGCAGGCGCAGGACTGGGGCTGGGCAACCGCGGTGCATCCGGACGACCGCGACGGACTCATTGCTACCTGGCAGGCGATCATCGCGTCCGGCAGCCCAGGAGAGGGCGAAGCGCGACTGCGCCGTTCCGACGGCGAATACCGCTGGTTCTTGTTCCGTGCGAACCCGTTGCGAGACGAACAAGGACACATCGTCAAATGGTACGGGATCAAAACTGACATCGAAGCATTGCGGCAGAGTGAGCTCAACCTGCGCCAGATGACCGAAACAATAGCACACATGACGCGGGTGATGACGATGGGGGAACTCACCGCGGCGATCGCGCACGAGATCAATCAGCCGCTGTCCGGCATCATCACGAACGCCAGCACCTCGCTGCGGATGCTGGCCGGCGACCCGCCGAACGTGGATGGCGCGCTGGAAACGGCGCGGCGGACGATCCGCGACGCGAACCGCGTATCCGACGTCATCACCCGACTGCGCGAGCTGTACACCAAGAAAGAAGCCGCGGCTGAGTCCGTCGACCTCAACGAGGCGACACGAGAGGTGATGGCGCTGTCGTTGAGCGTCATGCAAAAGGACGGCGTCATTCCGCGAACCGAGCTTGCGGCTGATCTTCCCCGAGTTACGGGCGATCGCGTGCAGCTGCAGCAGGTGGTTCTGAACCTGGTTCGCAACGCCGTAGATGCGATGAGCGCGGTCGAGGGCCGGCCCAGGGAGTTGCTCATCCGTACCGGACGCGACGAAGGCGATCGCGTGCTCCTGACGGTGCGGGATACCGGAGTCGGTTTTCAGCGCGAGCACGCGGGCCGGCTCTTCGACCCGTTCTACACGACGAAGACCAGCGGTATGGGGATCGGCCTGTCGGTGAGCCGGTCCATTATCGAGAGTCATCATGGCCGTCTCTGGGCGGCGTTGAATGACGGTCCGGGCGCGACGTTTTCGTTCTCGATTCCATGCGAACCCGTCGGCGCGCGTGTGGAATCCCTCGTGAGTAGCGCATGATCGCGACTCGTTCACTGGTGTCGGTCGTCGATGACGACCCGTCCGTGCGCGAGTCGCTCCCCGACCTGTTGCACGAGCTGGGATTCGCGGCTCGGGCGTTCGTGTCCGCGGAGGAGTTCCTCGCATCCGATTGCGTCGAGCACACCGGGTGCCTGATCCTGGACATCGCCATGCCGGGGGGGATGTCCGGCCCCGATCTCCAACACGAATTGACGCTGCGCCGCCGGCAGATTCCAATCATCTTCATTACTGCCAACGGCGATCACACCATCCGTCCGCGTTTGCTCGCACAAGGCGCCGCCGCGTGCCTGTTCAAGCCGTTCAGCGACACGGCCCTACTCGAAGCCATCAATGCCGCGCTTGGAACGAGCTGACCCACTCCACTCCCTCGCGGCCCCCCCGCCGATCGTGTTCATCGTGGACGACGACATCTCGGTGCGTGAGTCGCTGGAGCTACTGATTCGGCACGCCGGGTGGCAGCCCGAGACCTTTGAGTCCGCACAGGAATTCCTCTCGCGTCCTCGCGTCCTCGCGCCGAGCTGCCTCGTGCTCGACGTCAGGCTTCCGGGCCTGAATGGCCTCGACGTACAAAAGCGCGTCTCTGCGGAGCGTCCCGATATACCCATCATCTTCATCACAGGCCACGGAGACGTGCCGATGACGGTCCAGGCGATGAAGGGGGGAGCTGTCGAGTTCTTGACGAAGCCATTCGGCGACGACGTCTTGTTGAGCGCCATCCGGCAAGCCATCGAGCGCAGCCGCGCTGCACTTGATCACGAGGCGCAGATGGGGGCGCTCCGGGACTGTTACGCGTCACTCACGGGTCGCGAACGGGAGGTCATGGCATTGGTGGCCTCCGGACTGTTGAATAAACAGGTCGGGGGTGAGCTCGGCATCAGCGAGATCACGGTGAAGGCACACCGAGGCAACGTGATGCGAAAGATGAAGGCGGGCTCTCTCGCCGACCTGGTGAAGATGGCTGGGAGCCTCCGTCTCGCACCTGCGGCGCCTCGAAAGCAGCCTCCCTCCGCCCATCGTTCCCCTCGTTGAGACCTAGTCGCCGTTTGTCCGGCCCCGATGATCTTTACGTCGAGGCCGAGGAAACGCTGCGCGTTGGTCCGTCAGGTCTGCGTCCTCGTCAGATCGCTGTGCGACCACCGTCGGCGGCGACGATCGCGCCGGTGACGTAACTCGCGCGGGGTGAAGCCAGGAATGCGACAACCTCGGCAATTTCCGCGGGATCGGCCGGGCGGCGGAGCAGGGTACCGGCCCCCAGCGCTTCGATGCGCTCGGGTGCCGCGCCCCCGGTGTACACCGGCCCGGGAGCGATGGCGTTCACCCGTACGCCGCTGGGACTGAACTCCGCGGCCCAGGCGCGGGTCATCGAGGCGAGGGCGGCCTTCGTCGCCCCGTAGGCCGCGCCGCCCGCGAGGCCGATTTGGCCGGCCATGCTGCCGACGTTGATGATGCTGCCCTTGCCCCTGGCCGCCATCCCCGGCGCGAACGCGGCGACCAGCAGGAACGCGGCGCGGACGTTGCTGGCGAACAGGGCGTCGAAGGTGGCGACATCGAGGTTCGCCGTCGCGCCGAACGAGGAGAACCCGGCGTTGTTGACCAGGACGTCAATATCGCCGACAGCTTCGACCAGGCGCTGGAGGTCGGCTGGATCGCTGAGGTCGGCGCCAACGAAGCGCGCCCGGCCGCCCGCAGCGGTAATCGATTCAACGGTCTCTGCGCCTCGGGCAGCGTCGCGGCCATGGACGATGACCTCGGCGCCGTCGCGCGCCAACTGTAGCGCGACTGCACGGCCGATGCCGGACGTCGCGCCCGTCACGAGGGCCTTCTGACCTTGGAGGTTGCGGGGTTGGGTCGCCGGCATTGTTGCGCTCCGAATCTTGAGGTTCAACTCGATGCGCCGGGCCCGTGGTCAGGCGGCGGCGAGGCGAAGGTTCGCGCGCGCCGCGTTGAGGGCGATGCGGAGCTGGCGCGGGTCGCGGCGGACTTGGGTGAGCAGGAGGCCGCCCTGGAGGCTGGCCATGGTGGCGGTGGCGAGCGCGGCGGGATCCGCGTCTACCCGGAGCTTGCCGCGGGTCTTCATGCGTGTGAGGCCCTCGCGGAGGTGCCCTTCCCAGCGTTCGAAGCCGGCGGCGATGGCCGCTCGAGCGTCGGCGTCTTGTTCGGCGAGTTGACCGACGAGGCAGCCGATCGGGCAGCCACCAGCTGCTTGCCGTTCGACTTGATGCTGGACGTGTGAGTCGAACCACCGGTCGATACCGGCCCAGGAGTCGAGATGGTCGAGAAGGTCGCCTTGAGCTGCGAGGACGGCGTCGGTGGTGAGGTCGATCACCGCCCGCACGAGGTCGTCGCGGTCTTCGAAGTAGTGGTAGAGCTGGCTGCGGCTGGCGCCGGTACGTGCCCGGACGTCGTCGAGGGTCATGCCAGCGGCGCCCTTCTCGGCGACGAGCTCGGCTGCGGCTTGCAGGATCCGCTGGCGCGTTGCACGCCCCTTCGTCGTCGCAGGTGACTGCGTATTCGCCATGACGCCAATATAGCCGATTTGGACTTGACAGTCCAGTTGCGCTTTGGTAGATTTGGACCGTGTAGTCCAATAAGCCTTTTCCATCCATAGAGGGAGGAGCGATGAACACGACGATGCAGGACGCAAGGCCGAGCGGCCCAGAGATCCGCCAGCAGGTGTTCGGCGCAGCGAAGGGCAGGCCGGCGATAGCACCGGGCGGAGCCGATCCGTTTCTGGCGCCGTTCTTCGAGACCGCGATCGAGCACGTCTGGGGTGGAGTGTGGAATCGGCCCGGTCTGGAGCTGAAGTACCGCAGCCTGGTGGTGGTGTCGGTGCTCGCCGCCACCGGACACAACGCGGAACTCAAGACGCATCTGCGCGGCGCCCTGAACCTCGGCTGGACCGGGGACGAGCTGCGGGAGGCGCTGCTCCAGACAGCCCCCTACGCGGGATTTTCTGCGGCGAACGAGGCGCTCCAGGCGCTGAGCGCGGTCGCCACACAGGGCTGAGATCCCGGTCCATCTCCACGCGCGTCAGCGCATGGTGCAACGAACAGACAGGCGATCACCGTCGCCCGTCGCGCCCGAGTGGCGGTGATCGCCGCCACCCGTCAGTTCACGGGTGATCCGACACCGCGAGAGGAGAACATCGGATGCATGAGTTGAGCGGGCGGCGAGCTTTGGTTGCCGGTTGAACCACAAGATGACGGGATGAAGGACTCAGAGCCCGAACAGCAGCCGTCCGAGCTGGATCACTCAAGCTACGCGAGGGCTCATTGCGAGCCACGGTTGGCCTTCTGGCCATCTTTCCGATCGGTCGCGCGCGTGACAGATTGAACGCTCCGTTCGAGGAGCAGATGCCATGCTGGCCAACCTGTTCGCACCGTACGCCGACGTCGGCGAGCTCATCCTGCGGCTGGCGCTGGGGATCGCCTTCTTCGGACATGGGCGGGAGAAGCTCAAGAACCCTGCCGGTTTTGCGGCGTTCCTCCGGCAGATCCACGTGCCGGTTCCCAAGTTCAACGCCTGGCTCGTTGCGCTGCTCGAGACCGTCGGGGCGCTGCTCCTCATCCTCGGCATCGCGACACGTATCCTCGCGCTGGGACTCGCGATCGACATGGTGGTGGCCCTCGCGACCGTGCGGATCGGCAAGGCCCCTTTTACTTCTGGTCCCCAGGGCGCCGGGTGGGAGCTCGAGTTCCTGCTCCTCGCCGCCGCGGTTGCGCTCGTTTTCACCGGTGCCGGCCGGTTCGGGCTCGATGCGTATCTCGGATTGTGAGGGTGCTGGCACCAAGCCGGCCCTCGTGTCCCTCAGGACGACCGGAGTTGCGCCTCCAGCGGCAGCTTCCGGATCCGCTTCCCGGTCGCCGCGAACACCGCATTGGCCAGGGCCGGCGCTGTAATCGAAGTGCCCGGCTCACCCACGCCGCCCGGCGCCTCGAGGTTTCGCACCAGGTGTACTTCGATCGTGGGCGCTTCGTTCATCCGCAATACTCGGTAGTTGTGGAAGTTGGACTGCTCGACCCGCCCGTTCTTGAGCGTGATCTCGCCCCACAACGCGGCGCTGACGCCGAAATTGACGCCGCCCTCGATCTGCGCCGTCACGGTATCCGGGTTGATCACGGTGCCGCAGTCCACGGCGCACACGATCCGGTGCACACGCAGCTCCCCTGCCTTCGACACCTCGACCTCGGCAACTTCGGCCAGGTAGCTGCCCCATCCGCTAAAGAGGAGGGCCACGCCGCGGCCGCGCCCGGCAGGTAGCGGTTGTCCCCAGCCGGCTGCTTTCGCGGCCAGATCGAGCACCGCGCGGGCGCGCGGCGCTTTGCTCAGGAGACTCCGCCGGTACGCGACGGGATCGGCCTTCGCCGCCAGGGCGAGCTCATCCATGAAGCTCTCGATCACGAAGACGTTGTGGGTGGGCCCCACTCCACGCCAGAAAGTGGTGTTCAAGACCGGCTCCTCGTGCCGCACGAATTCCAGCTGGATCGCCGGGATGTCGTATAGGAGCTGGACCGCGCCATCCACCCCGTCGGGGTCGATCCCGTTCCTGAAGCCGGCAGGCAGATAGCGCGCGACGATCGCCGGGCCGACGATGCGGTGGGTCCACGCGACCGGCTTGCCCCCGGCGTCGAGCCCCGCGGCCATGCGGTCGTAATAGTAGGGACGATAGAACTCGTGCTGCATGTCCTCTTCGCGCGTCCACACTACTTTCACCGGTCCCTCGACCTGCTGCCCGATGCGCACGGCCTGCGTGACCCAGTCATATTCGAGGCGCCTGCCGAATCCGCCGCCTAACAGATGGTTGTGCACCACCACCTGCTCGAGCGGGAGGCCGGTCACCCGGGCAGCGGTCCCCTGGGCTCGGGTCAGGGTCTGCGAGCCGGTCCACACCTCGCAGCGGTCCTTCTGCACGTGGACGGTGCAGTTCATGGGCTCGAGTGGGGCATGGGCCAGGAAGGGGACCTGGTACACGACGTCGATTCTCTTCGCCGCGCCGGCAATGGCCGCGGGGGCGTCGCCCTGCGTCCGCGCGACCGCTCCGGGCTGCTGGGAGGCCGTGTCGAGCCCCTGCACCACGTCGGCGGTGCTCACACCACCGTTCGGCCCGTCGTCCCACCGGATGGCGAGTGCGGCGAGCCCCTGCTTGGCCGCCCACATGTGATCGGCCACCACGGCAACCACGTCGCCCAGGTTGACGATCTGACGAACGCCCGGTATGGCCATGGCCTTGGCTTCGTCCAATCCCGCGACCTTGCCTCCCAGCACGGGGCTCGCGGCAACGGTGGCGATCTTCATCCCTGGCAACCGCACGTCGATGCCGTACACGGCCTTGCCGTTCACCTTCTCGGCCGCGTCCAGGCGCTTCGCCGATGTGCCGATCAGGGTGAAGTCCTTCGGATCTTTGAGCGCGATCTTGTCCGGCACCGGCAGAGTGGCGGCCTTTTCGGCCAGCGCGCCGTACTTGAGCGTCCGGCCGGTCGGCCCGTGGGTCACGACGCCCCGCTTGGCCCGGCACGACGCCGGGTCAACGTCCCACGTTTGGGCGGCGGCGGCCACGAGCAGGGTGCGCGCGGTCGCGCCGGCGCGGCGCAGCGGCTCGTAGAACGCACGCACCGAAGACGAGCCGCCCGTTTCCTGATCGCCGAAGAACGGGTTGGCGTACAGCTTGTCGTTGGGCGGCGCGTGCTCGAGTTGGACCTGGTCCAGTCCGACCTCGAGCTCTTCCGCCAAGAGCATCGGCATCGCCGTGTACGAGCCTTGGCCCATTTCGACTTGATTCATGATCAGGGTGACCCGGCTGTCCGAGCCGATGCGAATGAACGCGTTCGGTACGAACGCGGGCGGCGCACCCGCAGCGGCTCCGGTGGCTGCGCGCGAGGGTGCACCGGCCCGCCAGCCGAGCAGGAGCCCGCCACCGGTGGTGGCGAGCACCGTCACAAAGTCACGGCGCGACACGGTGTGCGTCGTCATGGTCAGGCTCCCTTCGCGGCGTGCTGGATCGCGGCGCGGACCCGAGGGTACGTCCCGCAACGGCAGATATTGCCGGACATCGCGCCGTCGATATCGGCGTTGCTCGGATGCGCGTTCTTCGCGAGCAGCGCCGCCGCCGACATGATCTGGCCCGACTGGCAGTAGCCGCACTGCACGACCTCGAGGTCGAGCCACGCCTGCTGCACCTTCTTGCCGGCCGGCGTTTCTCCAATGGCCTCGATGGTGGTGATCTTTTTGCCCGCCGCAGCGGCGACCGGCGTGACGCACGAGCGAGTCGGCTGCCCGTCGAGGTGCACGGTGCAGGCCCCGCACAGCGCCATCCCGCAGCCGAACTTGGTGCCGGTCAGGCCGACGACATCACGCAGCACCCAGAGGATGGGCATGTCCGGGGGCACGTCGACGGTCACGTCGCGTCCGTTGATGTTCAGGGTTACCATGACTGACCCTCCACGAAACGACGATGGGCGATTGAGTCCCGCTTGCCAATCATACCTTCGTATTACTGCTCGGGGGCCGCAGGCCACGCGGCGCCGACGGCCACGTAGAGCGCGATGGCGTCGACGAGCTGATCGCGCTCGGCCTGCGTCAGCAACAGCTCGGCGTTGAACAGGCTACGCTGCGCATCGAGCACGTCCAAGTAGCTCGACACGCCGTTTTGATAGCGCTGGTTCGCAAGGTCGAGGGCGCGGCGCAGCGCGACCGCCTGACGCTGCAGGGCCGTAGTCTCGTCCTGGGCGGTGCGCAGGGCCACGAGCGCGTTCTCCACGTCGCGCATCGCCGCCAGCACGGTCTGTTCGTAGCGGGCGCGCGCCTGGTCCGCGCGCGCCCGCGCGACGGCGACCTCTTCGTTGCCCGGCCTGCCTTCTGTGAACAGTGGCAGCGAGACCCCGACGAACGCCTGCCAGATGTTCGTTCCCGACCCAAACCAGTGCGACAATTGAGCACTCTGAGTCCCATACTCGCCGGTCAGCGTGATCGACGGCAGCCAGCCCCCTTCTGCCACGCCGATGCGTGCCGTGGCGGCGCGGAGCGTCGCGGCCGCGCTCCGGACATCGGGACGACGCATGAGCAGGCCCGCTGGCACCCCGGCGGTGATCGGGATCCGCGCCACGAGCTGGGTGAGTGAGCGACCCCGCGCGATCCCCCCCGGGATGCGACCGACCAGCAGGCTCAATTCGTTCTCCTGCTGGGCGACGGCGCGCTCAAACTGGGCCACGCTGGCGGCTGGACTGGCCACCTCGGCTTCGAACTGGCGCACGTCGAGCTCCGAGATCAGGCCCTGGTCCAGCCGTCGCCGGGCGAGCGCGAGAGTCTGTCGCCGCGACTCGAGCGTACGGCGTGCGATGTCCAGGTCGAGGTCCGACGCGCGCAGATCCACGTACGCCGCCGCCGCTGTGCCGATGAGCGACAGCTCGACGGTGCGGCGATTCTCCTCCTCCGCCAGGAGGTCGGCGCGCGCTGCTTGGGTGGCGCGGCGGAGTCGGCCCCAGAAATCGAGCTCCCAGCGCCCGTTCGCGCTGGCCTGGTAGACGTTGAAGGTCTGGACCCCGAGCGGGCCGAACACAAGCGCGTTCCTTCCGGCCTGGCCGTTGGCGGTGAGCTCGGGCAACAGGCCCCCGCGTGTCGCGCGGTACCGAGCGCGAAATTCGTCGATTACCGCGATGGCCGTCTGTACGTCGCGGTTTTGCTTGAGCGCCGTGTCGACGAGCTGACGCAGCACCGGATCCTCGAACAAGTCGACCCACCGCAGCGCGGCAGCGGAGTCCGATCGTCCGACGGGCCTCTTCCCCGTGGTGTCGTAGCTGAATGGCACACGCGCGGTGTCCGCGCCGCGCGGCAGCAGCGTATCGCGGCTCGTGCGCAACGAGTCGAAGAATTTTCGGAGCGAGTCCTCGGACGAGGCGGGGGCCCGCCAGCCCTCGGGCAGGCCGAGGGCGGGTCGGTGATAGCCCGGGCCCACGGCGCAGCCAGCGATCAGGGCGGCGGCACCTGCGGTGAGACCGAAGGATCGGGCGGGAGGCAGCTCAGTCTCCCGGCGCGGGGGGGGGGGGGGGGGCAGGGGCGGGAGCCGGCGGCACCGCCACCGTCCGCTCGCTCAGGCCCCGGATCGCTGCGAAGAACAGCGGGATGAAGAACACGCCCACCAAAGTCGCCACGAGCATCCCGAAAAAGACGCTGGTGCCGATCGAATGACGGCTCGCGGCACCGGCGCCGCTCGACGTGAGCAAGGGCGTGACACCCAGAATGAAGGCGAACGACGTCATGAGAATCGGCCGCAGCCGCTCGCGGCCGGCCTCGAGCGCCGCCTCGCGAGTGGACCGGCCCTGCGCGCGCAGCTCGTTCGCGAACTCGACGATCAGGATCGCGTTCTTGGCCGCGAGACCCACGACGACGATCAGGCCGATCTGCACGTACACGTCGTTCGGCATCCTGCGCAGCCACACGCCGAGCAGCGCGCCCAGCGTGCCGAACGGCACCCCGAGCAGCACCGCGAACGGGATCGTCCAGCTCTCGTACTGGGCGGCGAGTACCAGGAACACCATCACGAGGCCGAGGCCGAATACCAGACCGCCTTGCCCACCCGAAGCGCGCTCCTGGTAGGACTGACCGCTGAAGGCGTAGCCCACGCCTCGGCCGGCGTATTTGTCCTGAGCGAGCCGCTCCACCGCGGCGAGCATGTCCCCGGAGCTCTTCCCGGGCGCCGGCGCCCCGACGAGCAGCGCCGACGTGAACCCGTTGAAGCGCGTGATAACGCTCGGGCCCGCCCGGAATTCGGTTCGAATGAGGGCCGAGACGGGCACCATCTGTTGATTAGGCCCGCGCACATAGAGCCGCCCGATGTCCTCGGGCGTCTGGCGGAAACGGGACTGCGCCTCGGCCTGCACCCGGTACGTCTTGCCATAGCGATTGAAATCGTTGATGTAGAGCGTCGACAGCGACGCCTGCAGCGTCTGGAACAGCTCCGACAGCGAGATGCCGAGGACCTTCACCTTCTCGCGGTCTACCTGCAGGAACAGCTGCGGCGTGTTCACGCGGATCGTGGGGTACACGCCACGCAGCTCGGGCAACGCGTTGGCGTCGCCGGCGAACTCTCCCGCCAGGCCGGCGAACCGCGTCACGTCGTTCACCCCCCGGTCCTGCAGATTCAACTCGAGACCCGCGGTCGTGCCGAGGCCGATGATCTCGGGGAGGTTGAACGCGAAGCCGCTCGTCTGCTGCAGCTGGAAGAGAAACCCGTTGACGGCGCCGAGCACGGCGGGGAGCTGTTCCCGCGCAATCGTCCGCTCATCCCACGGCTTCAGCATGACGAACATGATCGCCGCGTTCGTCTGGTTCGCATTCTGGATGAAGTTGAGGCCGACGAGCGCGACGACGTGACGGATCGCCGGCTGCTGCAGGAGAAAGCCTTCGACCTGCTTCACCACGGCTTCGGTGCGCTGCCGCGAGGCATTGTCGGGGAGCTCGATGAGCATCCCGAAATACCCTTTGTCCTCGCTGGGAATGAATCCGGTCGGGACGGACCGCACGAGGACCAACAACAGGACAACCGCCACGGCGAAGGCGGCGAAGAACGTGCGGGGCCGATCGATCACGCGACCGGCGGTGGCAAGGTAGCGCTCGGTTACCGAGCGGAACCCGCGATTGAAGCCCCCGAAGAACCGGTTGAAGGCTCTTGCCACGACGCCGCTCGCCGCCGCGCTCGGCGCTCCCTCCGGTACCGGACGCAACAGGACGGCGCACAGCGCCGGGGTCAGGGTGAGCGCGACGATGCCCGACAGGACCACAGAAACCGCGATGGTGATGGCGAACTGCTTGTACATCAGGCCGGTGATGCCCCCCAGGAACGCGACCGGGACGAATACGGAGCACAGCACCAGGACGATAGAGATCAGCGCCCGACTCACCTGCCGCATCGCCCGGTCAGCGGCGACGGCGGGCGGGACCCGCTCCTCGGCCATGATGCGCTCGACGTTTTCGATCACGACGATCGCGTCGTCCACCACGATGCCGATCGCGAGCACCAGCCCGAACAGCGTGAGCAGGTTGACCGAGAAACCCAGCACCTCCATCCCGAAGAACGCGCCGATCACTGAGACCGGCACCGCGACGACCGGGATCAGGGTCGCCCGCCAGCTCTGCAGGAAGATGAAGACCACGAGGGTCACGAGGAGCAGCGCCTCGAACAGCGTCTTCACGACCTCCTTGATCGACTCAGTGACGTACGGCGTCGTGTCGAACGCGATCGACCAACGGACGCCCTGCGGAAAGCTCTTGGCGAGCTCGGTCATCCGGGCAACGACCTCTTGCTTCACCTGAAGGGCATTCGCGCCGGGACGCAGGAATACCGGTGTGAGGGCCGTGGGCGCGCCGTCGAAGCGGCCGGCCAGGTCGTAGTTCCGGGCGCCGAGGTGAGCCTCGCCGATGTCCGAGAGGTGGACGAGCGACCCGTCGGGCCGTCCCCGCACGATGATGTGCTCGAAGTCGCTCGCTTCCTTCAAGCGCCCGCTCGTGATCACGGGAATCGTGAGCTGCGTGCCGGGCGGAGCGGGCTCCCGCCCGATGCGGCCGGCCGGATTCGTGGTGCTCTGCTCCTGGACCGCCGCGGCGACGTCCGACACGGTCAGGCCCAGCTGGGCCATGCGATCGGGATCGAGGCTCAACAGCATCGAGAAGTCCAGCTGGCCGAACGTGCTCGCGTCGCCCACGCCGGGCAGCCGCTTGAGCTCGTCGTCGATATAGATCTTCGCGTAGTTGTTCAGAAACTCGGTATCGTAGCGCGGATCGTCGGACGAAAGCGCGAGCACCACCAGGAAGGCCGTCTGGCGCTTCTGCACGATGATCCCGTTGCGGACCACCTCCTGGGGAAGCTGCGGCTGGGCGCGCGCGATCTGGTTTTGCACGTCTACCGCCGCCAAGTCCGGGTCGCGCGAGATGTTGAAGTACACCGACAGGTTCATGACCCCGTCGCTCGAATTCGCCGACTTGAAGTACAAGAGCCCTTGCATGCCCGACAGCTGCTGCTCGATCGGAGCGGCCACCGCATCGGCCACGTCCTGCGCGGTCGCACCCGGGTAGACGGCCTGCACCTGGATCTCTGGCGGCGTGAGCGGCGGATAACTCTCGACGGCGAGCCGGGTGAGGGAGAACAGCCCGAGCAACACGATGACGATCGATATGACGGCGGAGAAAACCGGGCGCCGGATGAAGAGATTGCGGATCTCGGGTGTGGCGCTCATGGGGGCCCGGTCTTGATCTTGGGCGGCGCCGACGGCGCGGCGATCAGGGCGCTATCCCCCACGCGGGCCGGGTCCGCCTCCGGCCGGTAGGCCACCGGCCTGGCCTGCCGTCCAGGCGCGATCTTCTGAACGCCATCCACGACCACGCGGTCACCGGCCCTCAGGCCCTGGTCGATCAGCCAGGACCCGCGGTCCCAGGAGGTCGCCACCACGTCTCGCGCGCCCACCTTATTGCTGTCGCCCACCACGTAGACGAACGCGCCGCCGAGGCCGCGCTGGACGGCGCGCTGCGGCACGAGGATGGCGTCCGGCCGCTTGAGGCCCAACAGCCGCACGCGCACGAACTGACCCGGCAGCAGGACGTGCTGGGGGTTCCGGAACTCCGCGCGCAGCGAGATCGTCCCGGTCACGGGCTGCAGCGCGAGATCGACGAAATTGAGCTGGCCGGTGCTGGGAAAAATGCTGCCATCCGCGAGCGCCACCTGCACCGTGAGTACGCGGGGCGGCACGAGCAGCCGGCGGGTCGCGATGTCCCGCCGCCAGCGCAGCACGTCCTGGTCTGACGGGCTGAAGTTCACGTACATGGGGTCGACCTGCTCCACCGTCGTGAGCAAGTCGCTCGGCCCCGTCACCCGCGCGCCGAGCTCCAGCAACGCTCGTCCAGCGCGCCCCGAGATCTCGGCGCGCACGAACGTGTCTTCGTAGTCTTTCTTGGTCTGGTCGGCGCTGGCCTGTGCCTGATCGAACGCCTGCTGTGCGTCGTCCACGTCCTTCTGTGCTATGGCGCGCGACGCGAGCAGCGACTTGAGACGCGCCAGGTTGCGATCGGCGTTGGCGAGCCGCGCCTGGGCGCTGCGGTAGGCGGCCTCATAGGTCGTCGGGTCGATCCGGAACAACAGCGTTCCCTTCGCGACGTCCGTGCCCTCGGTGTACGGTCGCGCGACGATGACCCCGGTGACCTGCGCGCGCACCTCGACGCGACGCGACGCCGCAGCTTCTCCCACGAACTCGTAGTGCGCCGAGATCGTCTCCGGAGCGACGGTCAGCACGGAGACTTCGGGTGGAGGAGGCGCCGCGGGGGTGGGTCGGCGACACGCCCACCCTCCTAGCAGCACGGCAATAGCCGGGAACGCCCGCGTCGTCAGCGCCATAGGTTTCGCCCTGGGAAATACCCTCACGCCCGGCGGGTCGCAATGGGCATGTTTGGGGGCACGTCGACGGTCACGTCGCGTCCGTGGATGTTAGGGTTGCGATGGCTGACTCCCAGAACGAAAGCAAGCGCCGGGCCACGGCTCCACTATGGAAAGCGTGAGAAGCTGGACAGCACCAGCGTTACGAACTCCTCGTCGCTAGCGTGCGAAAACGGCTCTTGTCGATCCTGAGCGCGCGAATCTTCGATTCCAGCGTCGAACGCGGAATCCCGAGTCGGGCCGCGGCTCCTGCGGGGCCGTACACCCGTCCGCGGGTCGCGCGCAGCGCATTCTCGACCATCGCCTTCTCGTGCTCGGCGAGCGAGCTGGACAACCCGACCCCGGCTCCTAGTGGCCGACCCCGCGGAGACAACCAGCTCTCGTCGACGGTGAATTCGTCGGTGTCCGAGACGATCACGGACCGCTCGATGACGTTTTGCAGCTCGCGGACGTTTCCGGGCCACGGATAGGACTGCAGACAGTCGAGCGTCCGCTTGCGAACTCGTCGGAATGTCTTCCCGGCCCTCCGCGCGTAGCGACCGACGAAGTACTCCACCAGCATGGGAATGTCTTCTCGCCGTTCCCGCAACGCAGGCATCTCGAGCGGAAACACGTTGAGCCGATAGAACAAATCCTGACGGAAGGAGCCGTCCGCCACCGCGGCGGTCAAGTCACGATTCGTCGCGGCGATGACGCGAACATCGACCTCGATCCGCTCTCGCCCCCCCACGCGCTCGAATTCCCGTTCCTGGAGGACCCGGAGCAACGCCACCTGTGTGTCGGACGACAGTTCGCCCACCTCGTCCAGGAAGATCGTGCCGCCATTGGCCAGCTCGAACCGGCCGAGGCGCCGTTGCACGGCCCCTGTGAACGCCCCTTTTTCATGACCGAAGAGCTCCGAGGCAATCAAGTCGCGTGGAATGGCCGCGCAGTTGAGCGCGACGAACGCTCGTGCGGCACGCCGCGACCGCCGGTGAATCGCTCGCGCGACGAGTTCCTTCCCGGTGCCGGTCTCGCCGCTGATGAGCACCGTCGAATCGCTGCCGGCGACCTTGCAGGCGCGCGAGAGCACCGACGTCAACGCTGGCGAGGCGCCGACAATCTCCTCGAACATCGACGCTCTGTCGACTTCCTCTCGCAGGGCGACGTTTTCCTGCTGGAGCCTCTCCTCGGCGGCCTTGCGATCGTGGATATCGGTACAGGCGACATACCAGCGGATGATCTGTCCTTCGTCATCGCGAACCGGGTTGGAACGAGCCAGAAACCAGCGGTAACTTCCATCGCCCTTGCGCAACCGCAACTCCAACTCGTAGTCCGACCTGCTCGAGAGTGCACGATCAAAACAATCGAGCTCCCGCGCTCGGTCATCTGGATGGACGAATGCACCGCGCGCAGGTGTCTGCCGCCACGCTTCAAGACTGAGGCCCAGGTAGTCCAGGGCGGTGCGGTTGGCGTACAGGCGCTCACGCCTGGGCCCGTAGACACTGATGAGTTGAGGCGCGAAATCCAGCGTCTGCCGGAGCTCCGCCTCGCTCTCGCGCAGCGCCTTCGAGAGCTCCTCGTTCATGTGGGCAAGCCGCTGTCCTTCGGCAAGGTAGAACTCGGGTAGTTTGCGGTCTTCAAGGTCGAGATTGAGGCCGATCGCCATAATTCGCCTTCCATGTTTCTGAACTCCTCGCCGGCTCAGCGCGTTCCCGCGCCATCCGCTCGACCACACTTTGACTGTTTCCGATTCGGAGGTAAATACATCTGGACGTTATTTCGCGGTTATTTTTGTTACTCATTTGCAGCTGAATGAGTTAGACGGCGGAACTGGGCCATGAATGAGTCGACCAATCAGGCCGAGCTAGTTCGCTTTGGAGAATTTGAGCTCAACCTCCGAACCGGAGAACTGTTCTCGATCGGAACGGCGGCCGTTGCAGCCGGGTCCGCAAAGGTCCTGCTCCGCGAGCAGCCCTTTCAGATTCTGCGAATCCTGTTGGAGCGGCAAGGCAACATCGTTACCCGCCAAGAAATCCGGCAGATTCTTTGGCCGAACGATACCGTCGTGGAATTCGATCGAAGCATTAACGTGGCAATGACGATCCTGCGCAAGGCGCTCGCTGACGATGTGGACCATCCCAAGTACATCGAAACTCTGGCGCGGCGCGGATACCGACTGATCGCACCAGTCGCATCGCATCAACAGGAACCACGAGCATCGCGGTACTCACGAAACGCTGCCGTCCTGGGTGCGTCCGCGGTCCTTTTGGCCGTCGTCGGTTACGTGTCTTGGCCACAGGTTCGGGACGTCGCACCGCCACAACCAAAAAAGGTCATGCTCGCCGTACTGCCGTTTGAGAATCTCACTGGCGATCCCAACAAGGAATACCTTGCGGACGGTCTGACGGAGGAGACGATTTCGCGGTTAGGCCGGCTAGACCCCGACCAGTTGGGTGTGATCGGGCGAACGTCCGTCATGGGATACAAGCACAAGGACCAACGCCTGGACCAGATTGGTCGCGATCTTTCCGTGCAGTACGTTCTGGAAAACAGTCTGCGGCAGAGCGGCGACCACTTGCGGATTACGTCTCAGTTGCTACAGGTGAAGGACCAGAGTCATCTCTGGTCTCACGATTACGATTATCGCGCGCAAGACGTTCTTACTGTGGAAGAGAACGTGGCGAGCTCTGTCGCGCGGGAAATAAAAGTGCGCTTGACCGCGCGACAGCAAGCCGAGTTGGCTCGGTCGCAACCAGTCAATCCGGAAGCCTTCGATGCGTACTTGAAGGGGTATTACTTCTTTGAGCGGAACACCGACAAAGATACGTACATGTCTGCGAAGTACTACGAACGGGCGACGCAGCTTGATCCATCCTATGCGTTGGCTTGGGTCGGATTGTCTCGCGTACGCAAGTGGCAAGCCTTGACAGGTCTTATTCCTACTGGTGAGGGTAACCGGCTTGCTCGTGAAGAAGTTGAGCGGGCTTTGGCGCTGAACCCGAACCTGGCAGCGGCCCATGCCCAAATGTATCGCATCAAGCAACAGGTGGACTTCGATTGGGCTGGCGCGGGTGCTTCCATCCAGCAGGCGGTTGCTCTCGAACCCGGAAATCCCGAGGTGGTAAGGTTGGCGGCTTCCTCCGCAGCCCTCCTCGGCCGCTTCGACGAAGCTCTTCGATTGATCCACCGAGCCGTTGACCTGGATCCGCTCAATACACATAGCTGGGAGGGCCTAGGAGAAACCGAACGTTTGGTGGGGCAGCTAGACGCAGCCGCAGCGCATATCAGGAAGGCGCTTGAACTGAGCCCCGATGTTTGGCCCGGCCCTATCGTGTTAAGCCAAATCTATTTACTGCAGGGGCGGCCGCAGGATGCATTGCCTGAAATCAAGCTAGTGCGCAATGACCCCTCACGTACGTATCTGTACGCGATTGCGTATTACGCGCTCGGTCGAAAAAAGGAGTCGGACGCCGCATTGAGTGAGTTAATTGCGAAATACCAACGCAATGCGTACCAGATCGCCGAGGTTTATGCCTTCCGGAACCAGTCCGACGAAGCGTTCGAGTGGCTGGACCGAGCCTATGTCCAGCGTAACCCCGGTCTGATCGGAACGAAAGTGGAGCCCCTATTGAAGAGCTTGCACCACGACCCGCGATACGCCGCGTTGTTGAAGAAGCTGAACTTCCCGACCTGAATCTGTCGGTATCCCACCATTGGCGAGACTTCGCCAATGAAGCAGCTGCTAACTCTTTTGAATTCAACATTTCACGCTGGACCAGTAGTTGCTTCCTGTGGACGGCATGCGGATTCATGGTCATCCCCAGCTAGCCCTCCTCACGTTGGCGCTGAGCGTCACCATTCCAGCGGCGACCCAGAAGGTCGAATCAATTCCCGTTCCGGGGACGAAGGCCTTTCCAGAGAGCATCACATCGACTTCCGATGGTGCTCTGTTTGTCGGGCGCCTGGGCGATGGTGGAATCGTGCGCGTCGAGCCGCGCACAGCCGAGAGCACCGTGTTCGTCCCACCGGGCGCAGCGGGGTCGCGCTCGATCCTCGGAGTCTTCGCGGATGAGGCATCGAGCACGCTGTGGGCTTGCTCGAACGACTTGAGTGCGTTGGGCGGGCCCGCGACCGGTAGTGAGACGGGAAGCGCGTTGAAGGGCTTTGACCTCAAGACGGGAGTTGGGAAGCGCAGCGTCTCGTTGCCCGGCGCTCACGCGTTCTGCAACGACATCACCGTGGACGCCCAGGGTTCCGTCTATATCACCGACAGTGCGCATCCCACCATTCTGAAACTCTCCCCGCACGCCACGACGTTCGAAGTATTCGCACAGGATTCCGCCTTTGCTCCGCCTCAAGGCGGCGCCGGGCTCGACGGGATCGCCTTCGGCAGCGACGGCAATCTGTACGTCACGACCTACACGGCCGGCGAGCTCGTGCGGGTCGAAGTCAAGGATGGAAGGGCCGGGCACGTCACGACACTCTCCGGCGGCCGTCACCTGAAACTTCCCGATGCCCTCCGACCCCTCGGCAACGACAGTTTCCTCCTGATCGAGGGTTCAGGAAACCTCGATCGCGTGGTGATCCAAGGCGACGCCTTCGCCGTCACGCCGATTCATGGCGGTTTCGCGACCCCGACGTCGGTTGCCCGGATCGGGACGACGGCGTGGGTCAGTGAGGGCCAGCTGGGCTTCTTCTTCGATGCTTCGAAGAAGGCCTTATCGCCGTCCCTGCCTTTTCGGATCTACGCCGTTCCATTGAGAAAGGAAGACACGAAATGAGGTTTCGACGCGCGCGGTATCTGACGTTATGGCTCTGCCTACCCGCTGCGCAGGTCGCCGCACAAGGCGTGCAGGTCGGGTCGACGCCCTACCCAACGGTGACGGATGAGCGGCTCCGGCATCCGGACGCGGGCGATTGGCTGATGTATCGGCGTACCTACGATGGCTCAGGCTTCAGTCCGCTTCGGCAAATCACCGCGAGCAACGTCGGAAAGCTATCGCTCGCTTGGTCGCTCAATACGGATCTGGTCGAGGCCCATGAAACGACGCCGATCGTGAACCACGGGCGGATGTTCATCACCACACCCGGCAATAACGTGATCGCCCTGGACGCCAAGACCGGCACTCAGCTGTGGCGGTATGTGAAGCAGTATCCCGAGGGCCTCTTTCAGTTGCACCCGACCAATCGCGGCGTGGCGCTCTATGGTGACCGCGTGTACATGGCGACCACCGATTGCGAGCTCGTGGCCCTGGATGCCGCCACGGGCAAAGAAGCCTGGACAGTCCAGATCGATGACTACAAGACCGGCTGCTACGCGACGCTGGCGCCGCTCGCTGTGCGAGGCAAGATCCTCGTCGGCTACTCCGGTGGAGAATTTGGCGTCCGAGGCTCACTGAGCGCCTTCGATGCCGAGACCGGCAAGCGAATCTGGCGCACCTATACAGTGCCCGCGCCCGATGAGCCAGGCGGGGGGACCTGGACGGGGGACGCCTACAAGCGCGGAGGTGGCTCTGTCTGGATCACCGGTGTGTTTGATCCCGAATCGAACATCACCTACTGGGGCACGGGAAATCCGGCGCCGTGGATCGCTGACGATCGTCCGGGCGATAATCTCTATACCAACTCCGTGTTGGCGCTCGACCTCGACACCGGCACGCTGAAGAGCTATCACCAGTACACGCCGCACGATTCGTGGGACTGGGATGAAGTGTCGGCACCGCTGCTGATCGACACGGAGATCGACGGCAAGCTCGTCAAGACGGCTACCCACGCCGGCCGCAATGGATACCTCTGGATTCTGGATCGCGATCAGGGACAGCTGAAGTTCCTCCACGCCTTTCCGTTTTCGAATAACAACGTGTTCACATCGATTGACTCGAAGACGGGGAGGCCCGTCATCGACGAATCGAAGCGTCCTGGTGCCAAACAAGGCGGTGGGTTTTGCCCGAGCATTGGCGGTGGCAAGGACTGGCCACCCGAGGCCTGGAGCCCACAGACGAAGCTCCTGTACGTCCCTGCGAATAACAACATCTGCGCCTTTCTCCCGCAGGGTGTCGTGCCGAAGCGTGATGCCCGCGGATTCTATGTTGGATACGAAGTGGAAAGCATCTTCGGGTCCGTTCGCATCAGCGCGGGTGCGGCCGATCATCTGGGGGAGCTGCAAGCCTGGGACTTGAATACGGGCAAGCGCGTCTGGCAGCACAACTTCAAAACCATCCTGTTTGCGCCGCTCTTAGTGACTGGCGGGGATCTGGTGTTCGCGGGTGGGACGCCCGACCGGGAGTTCAGGGCCTTCGATGCTCGCACGGGGGATGAACTGTGGAGCTTCCCGGCGCCCGCCGGCGTCCTCGGCATTCCCACATCCTTTGAGGTCGATGGCGAGCAGTACGTAGCGGTCACGGCCGGTTGGGGACTGGATGCGCAGGGTGTTCAAAACGGGATCGACAAGATACGAGGGACCCACACCGTGGTTCCGAAGAGCGGCACGCTGCTCGTTTTCAAGCTGCGCTGAGCCTGAACAACATTCCGGAGCAACACTCATGAAGAACGACGTAGAAAGCGGAACGGGAGTAGCGGCGCCCCGTGTCACGCGCCGTACGTTCATGCTTGCGGCTGCCGCAACGGGTGGCGCCGGTTTACTGTCCGCCGCAACCGGTGGCGCCGTTTTGGTGCCCCCAGGGCTCGCGCCAATGCGGGCCCATTGGGGCGATGACAAAGCTGCACCGTTCGTGCTCCCCAAGGCGACGGAGGATGTAACACCCTTCAAGGTGTCAGTGCCGCAAAGCGCGATCGACGATCTCAAGCGTCGACTGGCGTCCACGCGGTGGCCGGAGCGGGAAACCGTCGGCGACTGGTCGCAGGGCGTCCCGCTCCAGAAGGCTCAGGCGCTCGTTGCCTACTGGCGCGACAGGTATGACTGGCGCCGTTTTGAGGCTCGCATCAACGCCTTCCCGCAATACCGGACCCAGATCGACGGGGTTGGCATTCATTTCATCCACATCCGCTCCCCCCAGCAGAACGCGCTGCCGATCATTCTCACGCACGGATGGCCGGGATCGGTCGTGGAGTTCATGGAGGTCATCGGCCCGCTCAGCGATCCCACCCGCTACGGGGGACGGGCGGAGGACGCGTTCCATGTCGTCGTGCCGTCGCTCCCAGGCTTTGCCTTCTCCGACAAGCCGGCTGAGACGGGCTGGGACGTGAACAGGATCGCCCGCGCCTGGGCGACGCTCATGCCACGCCTCGGCTACGAGCGCTGGGTGGCGCAGGGAGGCGATTGGGGGGCGGGCGTAACGCACGCCCTGGCGCATCAGCGGCCCCAGGGTCTCATCGCGGCCCATGTGAACTGGCAGTTCGTCTTTCCCGAAAAGCTGCCGGAGAATCCGACGCCCGCCGAGCGCAAAGCCATCGACGGCGCGGCGTCGTTCGCCAATGACCAAAGCGGCTATTTCCGCGAACAGGGGACGCGTCCGCAGACCATTGGCTATCCGCTTGTAGACTCGGCCGCGGGCCAGGCGTTGTGGATCTACGAGAAATTCGAGGCGTGGACCGATAACCACGGAAATCCCGAAGATGCACTCTCCGTCGATGCGATGCTCGATGATATCAGTCTCTACTGGTTCACCGACACCGCCGCGTCGTCGGCCCGCATCTACTGGGAGAACACTCGGGCCGGCAAGGCGGGCATGTCTGGCGGACGGATCGAACTGCCAATGGCGGCGTCGGTTTTTCCGCGCGAGATATTCGTCCCGCCCAAGGCCTGGGCTGAGGCACTGTGGCCCAACCTGTTCTACTGGAATGAGCTCGACAGGGGCGGTCACTTCGCCGCGTTCGAGCAGCCAAAGCTCTTCACCGAGGAGTTGCGGAAGGCCTTCAGGTCACGGCGAGGCTAGGGATCTGCAACGAAGGGGAGCAAACTCATGAAGAACGACATAGAGAACGGAGTCTCGCGCCGCGCGTTCATGCTTGCGGCGGCCGCAAGCGGTAGTGCCGGAATAGTGTCATCGCTCGGCCTGCCGCTGATGGGTGCCCGGCCGAGTGCCACCAGGATCGACCACTGGAGGAGCCAGATGGAGAAGCCAATCGAGTTAGTGCGCAGGTTCTGCGCGGCGTGGGGCAACAACATGGCGACCGCCGAGCTGGCCGCATTTTTCACCGACGACGCCGTCTACCACAATATCCCGATGGCGCCGGTCATCGGCAGGGAGGCCATCGGGAAGAATATCGGCTCGTTCATCCGTCCTGGCAAAGCCGCCGCGCCGGGGATTGTGCCTGTCGAGAGCATCGACTTCCGCATTATCAACATTGCAGCAAATGGTCCGGTCGTGATGACCGAGCGGGTCGATGTCTTCAAGCTCCCTGGAAAGTCGTTTGAGCTGCCGGTCATGGGGACATTCGAGGTCAAAGACGGCAAGATCAGCGCCTGGCGGGACTATTTCGACATGAACCAGTTCACCAGCCGGGTGGGATGAGGTCACAGAAAGGATTACGTGATGCCACCGTTCGCGAAGATCGGCCTCGACGCTCTTCTGACGCCAGAGAATTGTGTCTTTCTCCTGATCGACCACCAACCGTTCCAGTTGGCGAACGTCAACAGTCACGATCCCACACTCGTGATCAACAACGTCACGGGGCTCGCGAAGACCGCGAAGGCGTTTGGCATTCCAACGATTCTTAGCACCGTCAACGAGGAGCGCGGCGGCGCACTGTTCAAGCAGCTCCAGGCGGTCTTTCCGGATCAAAAACCGATTAACCGCACCTTTATCAACGCCTGGGAGGACCGCCGCGTCGTTGAGGCGGTGAAGAAGACGGGCCGCAAGAAACTCGTCATCGCCGCACTCTGGACGGAGATGTGTCTTGCCATGCCCGCCATCCATGCCATGGGTGACGGCTACGACGTGTACGTGGTCACCGACGCGTCGGGCGGCGTAACCCCCGAAGCGCACGACATGGCGATCCGCCGGCTGGTTGCCGCGGGCGCCCAACCGGTCACTTGGATTGGATTGGCGGGAGAACTTCAGCGTGATTGGGCGCGGACAGAGCACCTCGCAGCCGTGTCTCAGTTACTGATCGAGCATGCCGGCGCCACCGGTTCTGTCCTCCTGTGGGAGGCGCAGTTGCTGCAGGCCCACAAGTAATGACGCAAGGGTCGCTGATACCCGAGGCTACGGAACAAGTCCGTCTGTTTCATGTCTCGGTCCCGCAGGAAGCCATTGACGATCTCCGAGCGCGCCTGCGAGCTACCCGATTTCCCGACGAACGGCCAGTGAAGGACCGGTCTCAGGGAGTTCCCCTCGCCCAAGCACAAGCGCTGGTTCAGTACTGGGAATCTCGCTATGACTGGCGACGCTTCGAGACAGAGCTGAACTCGTTTCCAAACTTTCGGACATTGATTGACGGATTGGGTATTCATTTCATCCACGGACGCTCACCGCATCCCGAAGCCTTACCCATCCTCTTGACTCACGGTTGGCCTGGATCGATTGCGGAGTTCATTGAGATCATTCGGCCGCTTACCAACCCGACAGAGCATGGTGGTCGCGCGCGGGATGCGTTCCATGTCGTCGTGCCGTCGCTTCCGGGATTTGGGTTCTCCGATAAGCCGACGGACACCGGGTGGAACCTGCCCCGCATCGCCTCCGCATGGAGTGAGCTGATGCAGCGGCTCGGCTACAGGCGGTGGGTCGCACAGGGGGGAGACTGGGGCGCTGGAGTAACGATTGCGCTCGGGCATCTTCTCCCTGCTGGCCTCGCGGGAATTCACCTCAATTGGCAATTCGTGTTGCCGACGGAAATCGCGGGGAACCTCCTTCAATCGATTGGGCCGGAGACGATCGAATATGCCCTGGCGGATTCCCCGGCGGGCCAAGCGACGTGGATCTATGAACAGTTCTACCGGTGGACTGACAATACCGGCGCTCTCGAAGACGCGCTGTCGCGGGATCAGATGCTCGATAACATTTCACTCTACTGGTTCACAAATACTGCGGCATCGTCGGCGCGGATCAATTGGGAGAATACGGACGCCTCATTTGCGGGAGGCAAGCTCAGCTTGCCTGTCGCCGTAACCGCGTTCCCGCGGGAGATATATCGTGCTTCGCAGAGCTCGGCCGAGCAAACCTATGCCAATCTCATCTACTGGAATGAAGCTGAACGCGGCGGCCATTTCGCCGCGTTCGAGGAGCCAGACATTTTCGTCAAGGAAATGCGTTCCGCGTTTCGACAATTACGGGAGCAGTAATGATCGGCCGACGCGCCGGAGCGCTGCTTCCCGCCTGCGCGATGCTCACGCTGGCCGTGCCGGCCAGCACCCAGACGCCCCGGCCCAGCGTCGGGTTGCCGTGGCGACCGTTTCGCTTCGACGAGAACTACGCCTATCTGCGCGACTCGGTGCGCCACGGCTGGTGGCAGCCGCTCAAGTATATCCCGCTTAGCGGGTGGAGCTCGCTCTCATTCGGGGGGGAGGTGCGGACCGAGTACGAGCGCCTCGATCACCCGGGCTTCGGCGCACTGCCGACCGATCTCAGCGGATATGAGTTGGCGCGCCTGATGCTCCACGCCGACTGGCGCCTCGGGACGCGGCTGCGACTCTTCGGGCAACTCGCCAGCGCCCAGGAAGCGGGGCGCACCGGGGGTGCGCGGCCCACCGACGTCGACACGCTCGACGTGCGGCAGGCCTTCGCCGAGGTCACACAGCCCATCGCCCCCGGTCGACTTTGGGCCCGGGTTGGTCGCCAGGAGCTCGCCTTTGGAGGAACCCGGCTCTTCGCGACTCGCGACGCCGGCAACGTTCGGCGCTCGTTCGACGCCGGGCGGGGTGGCTTCGCGGGACAGCGGGTTGCCGTCGACTTGTTTTGTGGGCGGGAGGCGCGTGTGGGCCCGGGCCTGTTCGACGACCCGCGGGACGCGACGCGCTATACGTGCGGGGCGTTCAGTACGGTCACGCTCCGGCAGGATCAGGCGTGGCTCGACGCGTACGTGTTCCGGGATCATCGCGACTTAGCCCCATTCGCACAGGGGACGGCGCCCACGAATCGCTGGACAGCGGGCGCGGTCTCCCGCGGCCGTCACGGCCAGTGGGAGTGGAACGTGGAAGGGTTGTATCAATGGGGCCGATTCGGCACGGCACCGATCAACGCGTACGACGGGATCCTGGACGTGGCGTACACGTTCCGCACCCTGTGGCAGCCGCGCGTTGCGCTCCGGGGATCGCAGTCGAGCGGCGACCGTAACCCCAACGACCCGGCGCTGCAATCGCTCGATCCGTTATACCCCCGCGCGGTCGCGCTCAGTGGTGCGCCGGTGGGGCCGGTGAACCTCACGAACATCCATCCGGGGCTCGATCTCCAGTTGAGCCGGCGGCTCTCAACCTACGTCGACCTCGACGTGTTCTGGCGCACGCGCACTACCGATGGCATCTACGACGCCGGCGGCGGACTGGCCCGCACCGCGTTCTCGACGCCCGCCCGCTACATCGGAATGCAGCCCGGGTGGGAGTTGGACTGGTACATCGGGCGGTACGTGCACGCCGAGCTGGCGTATGCGCATTTCTTCCCCGGTCCGGCGACTACGCAGAGCGGACCGGGGCTCGCGATGAACTACGTATTGGCATCGACCACGTTCACCTTCTAGCATGCCGGTGAAAAGAACACCCTCCATCTGAAGAAAACTTTGACGTGCCACTCGATCACCGCGTGACCGCTCTCGTCCGCCGGTCCACGGGAACAGGACCCGGTCGCCACGGAAGTATTCCCGCGGAATAGCGGCGGAGCGCCGGTGGTCTGGGCAATCGGGAGATGCTGCTCCACTCCATCATCTGAGGATCAGACCCGATGCTCGCCGCCCTGCTCCAAACGGCCGCTGCTCTCACGGTGCTGAACGTCGCGCCGCCCCCGGTCAGACACCCAGCCTCGGCAGGGGCGGTAACCGCGCGTGGGTTCGAAACGAGGTGGATGATACGACCCGACCAGGCGCGGCGATTTCTGACGCTGCAGCACCGGTCCCATCTCACCGAGTCCTTGGGGTGCATGATCGCAAAGTCCTCTGCACGTCCGTGCTCGCTGCAACGCATCGGCCCGGAGTCCGTAGCTCCTTCGCAATCGACGCGGGGGCCCGTCGTGCCGGAGCAGATGGACGATGACGCGAGCTGGAGGGGATCGTCCTGACGGATCTAACGCGGGAGAAGACTCCGCGGGCGACGGAGCTATTCCCGCCGGAATACACGCACGCCGCCCGGAGTCTCTGACATCGAAGGAAGATGCTCTTGTCGAAGAACACTCTTCAACGAAACGAGACGGCGATGTTACTGAATACGCGGGACTGGTCAAAGGCCGGAGCCTTGGCGACGATTGGTCTGATTTGCGGGATTGCGCTCCGCACGCCCAAGCAGGGAGACACGGCGGAGTCAGCGCCCCCATCGCACAGTCCGATTGCCGACCTGAGCGACGCGTTCGCGACCGTCGCGCAGCAGGCGAAGCCGGCGGTGGTGTTCGTTCAGTCGCAGCATGTCGAGCGCGTGAGCACCCAGCGGGGGTCCATCCGGCTGCGCTTGCGGGTCGCCCAGGGCTCCGGCTTCCTCGCCTCCTCGGACGGCTACATCCTCACGAACAACCACGTGGTCGCGGGTGCGGAACGGGTCTCGGTGCGTCTGTACGACAAGCGTCAATTCATGGCGCAGGTCGTCGGAACCGACCCGAACACGGACGTCGCGGTGATCAAGATCGAGGCCCGGAATCTTCCCACAGTGCGGTACGGGAACTCCGACTCGACCCGCGTCGGCGAGTGGGCGCTCGCGATCGGCAACCCCCTGGGCGAAGCGTTCACGTTCACCATCACCGCGGGCATCATCAGCGCCAAGGGCCGGATGCTCGCCGGGTTCGCGCAGACGCCGGCTGCCATCCAGGATTTCATCCAGACCGACGCGGCGACCAACCCCGGCAACTCGGGCGGGCCCCTGGTCAACACCCGCGGCCAAGTGATCGGCATCAACTCCGCGATCGCGAGTGGGACGGGCTTCTACATCGGGTACGGCTTCGCGATCCCGATCAACCTGGCGCGCATGGTGATGGACCAGTTGATCCGGACCGGGCGCGTGGAGCGCTCGGTGGTCGGGCTCTCCGTCCGTGATGCCACCGAGGCGGATGCGGGCGTCGTGGGGCTGAAGCAGATCACGGGCGTGGTCGTAGACGGCTACACCAGCGGCGACTCACCCGCGAAGCAAGCCGGGATTCAGCCGGGGGACGTGATCGTCGCGCTCGGCGGCGAGCCGGTCGAGAGCGCGCCGCAGCTCCAGGAGAGAGTCGGCTTCAAGCAGCCGGGCGAGACCGTCGCAGTCACGCTGGTCCGCCAAGGTGGAGAGAGGAAGACCGTCACGCTGCGGCTCGCGCGCGCCCCGAGCGACGCAGGTCGTGGGGGCGCTAACCCGAGCGTCACGCCGAATGGCGACGCGTCCGGGAACGGTGCGGCCCCCGTCGGGCCCAGTCCGATCTACGATGGCGGGACGCTCGCCCGGATCGTATACGAGAGAGAAAGGGAGACCCCAATGCTGAGACTACTCTTTTTACTTGCGTCCCACGGGCCCGTTATCGCGCCGGCTCCCAGCCCGGCCGGGGATCCCCCGGTGCGTTTGTGGCTCAGTTCGCACGGCGACTATGAACACGGCGATCGAGCCAAGATCCACGCCCGAGCCGCCCAGGATGGTTACCTGGTCGTGCTGCACGCCGACGCCGACGGACGAGTGCACGTGCTGTTCCCGATCGACCCGGGCGGAGATCAGCAGGTCCGTGGCGGCAAGAAATACGAGCTCAAGGGGCGGGGCGACCGGGAGGCGTTCATGGTCACCGACACGAGCGGGCACGGCGCGGTGCTCGCGGCCTTCTCCAAGACGCCGTTCGTGTTCGACCGGTTCGAGAAGGACGAGCACTGGGATTACGCAGCGCTCTCCGACCAGTTCGTGAAGGTGGATCCGGAAGCCGGCCTCCTGGCGATCGTGCAGCGGATGCAGGCGGACGACGAGCATTTCGAGTACGACGTGTCGACCTACGTTTCCAGGCCGCGGGACGTCCGGCCGGCCGCGCCTTATCGCCCCTGGCCCGATTGGTGGGATTTCGGATACGGCGGTTGGGGCTTCGGGTTCGGACCGGGACTGGGGTACTATTACCCCTGGTTCTAAGCGGCGGGCGGTGTGGCGGGGGCGCTTGAACGCGTGGTACCCGAGCTGATCGGTCGGCACAAGGTTCCAGCCTTACTCGCGGCCGAGCCCCGATGGGGGCAGAAAGATTCTATTGCCGCCATCGACTACTCCAAACCAATACTCGGTCTGGCCATCAATCGGCTCCGTCATCGTGAATTTTCCGTACACTGTGATCCCCCGCCCAGCGTAAACACCGTCCTTGATGGTAGGCCCGGCTTGACACCCTGGCCGCCGCGGGTTGATTCACTGCACCTTCCCCATCGCGGGGGCGCTGCGCCGTAGGCGCCCAACAGGGGGAGCCATGGCCACGCACCGCTGGGTGAGGATCGCTTTGGTCGCATCGCTCGCCACCGGGTGGCTGAGCTGCTCGGACGGAAGCGGGCCGGGTCCGGTCTCGATGGACCGCGTGGCCGGGCGCAGTACCACCCTCTCCTTCAGCAATACGGCGCTGCTTCGGCCCGACGGGTCGAGTGAGCCGGCCATGTCGATTGGCCTGGACGGCACGATGGGACTCAGTGGCCTGAGCTGGACACAGTTCTTCACCAATGTGTGGAAGGGTCCCTTCGGCTCGACGCCGGCCTTTCAAGGGCAGATTGACGCACACATCGGCAAGAGCATCGGTGGGGGCGACGCGGACATCGACCTGGGCTCGACCGGGACGCTGCACGCGACCACGCTGGTCTTCTTCTTCAATCCGACCTTCAACGCCGTGCAGCTCGGCGTCTCGGCGATCACCTGTCCCAATGGGAATACGTCGAACGATTTCGCAAGCTGCAAGGCGCAGATCCTCGACCAGACACAGGCTGATCGGCAATGGGCGACGTCGGACGGGGCGCGCGTCTACATCTCGTACCACGACGCGGGCAGCAGCACGCTCATCCACGTGCAGCGCTCCGACGACGACGGCTTCACTTTCAAGCGTGTGGGCGATCCGGTGGTGGCCCAGGGCGGAGCCACCGGCGACGCCACGTTCAACAACGATCAGGGACCGATCGTGGCGGACCCGGTCACGCACAACGTGTACGATGTGGTACGCCGCGGGTGAGCCGGGCATTCAGAAGGCGACCACGGCTACTTTCAACAACATCTTCGTGTCGCGGAGCACCGACTTCGGTCAGACCTGGACTGCCAACAAGGTGTTCTCGGCACCGCTCTTCACCGCGCTGAACAACGTCTTTCCCTCGCTGGCCGTCGACCCGGCCAACGGCACCCTCTACGCCGTCTGGTCCGATGCTCACACCGTCTCGCTGTCGCGTTCTGCCGACCAGGGTGCCACGTGGTCACCCGCGCTGGTGGTCAGCAGCGCGCCGGCGGCGACCGCCGTCTTCCCCTGGGTTGCGGCGCTGAACGGGACGGTGGACGTGGTCTTCTACGGCACCAACGCCTCGAGCAAGGACGACCCGACCGCCGTATGGAACGTCTATCTGGCGCAGAGCACGAACGGCGGTGCGAGCTTCCAGGAGGTCCAGGTCACTGCCCACCCCAATCACGTGGGCGTGATCTGCACCAACGGGACCGGCTGCGCGCGGGGGACGCGCAACCTGCTCGACCTGTTCGAGGTGGCCATCGATCCCGTGAGCGGCCGCACCGGGATCATCTACACCGACGACACGCTCACCCAGCAGGCGGACGGCAGCCCGTTGCCGCAGGTGGTGCTGGCGCAACAGCAGTAGCCGCGGCTCCCGCCGGTCTTCCGGAAGCCGAGGGCGGTAGCGAAAACTTGCCCCGGACGTTGTGCCGGGGCGGTCCTGACCGCAAAGCAACGGACGCCGAGATCACCTCGGCGTCCGTAAACTTCCAAATTTAGAAGCGTAGCCCACTCATGGAGGGGTCGGCTTCGACGGTCTCGTCGGCTGGGCGCCGGGGTGCCCACCGTTGGCGGGCAAGCCAGACGGTCGGCCGGCGGCGCTGAGAGCACGTCCGACATCACTCGGCTTGTAGCCGGCGGCGATGAGGCGGCCAGCCTCACCGGGCATTTCGACCAGCTCTGCATCGCTCGCCCGCGCCGTGAGGCGAGCCAGCACCGCCTGAAGCGCATCATCCGACGGCAGCCCACGGTTCACCAACGCTCCGATGACCGCGAGTGGAACCGCGAGCGAACGACCGGAGGGCGCCGAAGACGCCAGCGCACTGATCGCCGCGCCGTCGACACCGAGCTCCTTAGCGGTCGCCGCGGCTTCGATCTCGCTGACGTCGGGATTGCGTCCGGCGTGCTGGAGCGCATCGTGCGCCCCCGCCAGGTCGGCCGCCAGCGTCTGGGCAGCGGCGGACACCTCGTCCCCGCTGCGACCCTTCGCGATCGCCTCCAGGGCGCGATCAGCGATCGCCTGACCCGGCAGACCGCGGTTTGTCGCGTCCGTCACGATCGCGATCACCTTGTCGGCCACCTTTGCCGGCAAGACGGTGCGGAGACGGTCGATCGGGCTCTGCTGGGCGGCGAGCAGCACTGGCAGCAGCACCAGCCCAGAGAGCAGCTTGAGTGTGCGCATAATCACATCCTTCCTTTCAAGGCGGTTACCCGCTTCGCGATACACACTCCGCGAGCCGCCAACTGGTCACTCATGGAACGACCAACAGGCTGATCTTGCCTCCGAAGCCATCATCGATCGAAGCCACCCCTTCAGGGACGATCCAGCGTTCGCCGTCCACGACGAGGTTGAACCGATGTACGCCCGGGGCGAGGCTCACCCGCAACAACCACCGACCGTCCGGCGTGCGCTGCATTGGGACGGGTTGCCAGCCCGTCCAGTCGCCCGCGAGATCCACCCGCGACGCACCGGGCACACCGAAGCGGAATTCGGCTTGCCCACGATCGCGAGCGTATAGCGCGCGACCGGCTGATGGTCCGGCCCAGACTGTTGGGCGCCCGCGAGATAGTCTGATCGCCCCAGACAGGTAGCGCCCTCTCGGGAGGCCCTGGAGCAAATCGGACGCGTACGTCCCACCGCCGAACACCAAGGCAGCCTGCGAAGTGAACCACACCGTTACGGTGCCGCCGCCCCAGCTGGTGGTGGGCAACCGGGAAACGGTGGGCGCAAGCCGCCAGCCCACGTACCCCATGACGTCCACCGGCCCAGCGGAGGTAGCAACACGGCCTTCCCCCTGCTGGTACCAAGCCCCTTCAAGTCGGAACGGGGTCCACACCGCGGTCGCGTTCCAGGCCCCGCGTCGGCCCCACGCGCCCACGGTGGGCCCGAATGCCGTGGCAATCCCGGTGCTACTTGACGTCCATCCCGTAGCGGCGGTGCCGCCGATCCAGAGACCGGCAGAGCCGCCCGCCACGTGGAGCCGGAACTCGCCACGCGTGCCGGCCGTGCGATAGCCGCTCGAGTGCACACTGGCGTCGGCTGACCCGACGACCTCCGTCCGCAAGAGGCGCAGCGAGCGCGCGGGAGCGAACAGCAGTGACAAATCACCGTGGCCCTGCGAGGTCCATTGGCTCGCCTCGAAGGCCGCGAGCACTCCGCTCAGGGTCGCATACACGGTCGGCTTGTTCCACTCAATGAGTGGGGCAATGGAAACGGATGTGATGCGGCCCGCGGTATCGTATCCCACGGTGTTACCCGCCAGGTCCACTTGCCACCGTTGCGCGGCGGCTTGACCTGCAGAAGCCGCGACGCTCGCCGTGAGGGCCAGCGCGACAATGCGTCGACGACCGTGCATAAGGCTCTGGGTTAGGGCAAGCCTTGCCGGTTGGGATTCGGCTTCGGTAGTGGTTGCGGCGGCTTGACCGGTCGGAGCGGCATCGGCAACGCGCTCCGGAGCGCATCGAGCGGCGGCGCGCCGACTCGCAGGCCTACGTCCATGCGCGCGGGGACTTCAGCGATCTGCTGCGCTGGCACGCCGGCCGCGATGAGCTGCTCGATGACCTGACGAGCCTGGTCGGCAGGAACCCCCCGCTGCACGAGGTCGCCGAGAACGGTGAACGCGACGACCAGCGGAGCCGTCGAGGAGACGTGGCTCCGGAGCGCCGAGATCTCTGCCGCCGGGACACCGCGGCGGCGCACGTCCGCGGCGGCGACGATTTCCCCATCCGCCAGAGGGTCTCGAGGAGCCGCCGCGCGTAGGAGCGCTCGCGCATCCCGCAGCTCGGTAGAGAGCTGGCGAACCGCGGCCACGATTCGCGGCGGAGGGACCCGCTTGGCGGCGCCCTCCAGGGCTTTGTCCTCGAGCACCTGAGACGGTACCGAATCACGGCGGGCGCTGTCGATGATGGCGAGCACGGCCGCAAACGTCGGTGGATCGAGCCGTGCCTCAAGCGCCGGACGACCCTGCGCGGCCAGGGTGGCAGCCGCGAAGTGCCCAATGAAAGTGGGGAAGAGCAGCAGTCTCCGCACTCGTCAGCTCGCCCTCGGTCCCGGAACGACGAGAACGCTGTTCTTCTGTCCGAAGCCGTCGTCTACTTGGGAAGCCGCGTTCGGATCGGGCCGCCATTCGGTACCGTCCACAATGAACACGTAGTGGTGCAAACCGGGTGCAAGCTGAAGCTCCACGCTCCAGACGCCATCTCCGTGAGGTCCCGCGAGGGGGATCCCGTTGGGATCCCAACTCGCGAAATCGCCGGTGACCGCGACCCGGGTGGCGCGGGGCGCCAAGAAAATGAGGCGGACCGGACTGGTAACGGATCCCGCCTGTGCCATCTCCGTCGACGCTCGCGTCGGTGTCTGGGGACGAGACAGCAGCAGGACGGCAATGCCGGCGGCCAGGGCCACTGCGGCGGCGAGCGGGCTCAGCTGCGGCGCCGCAAGCCATGCCCAGGCGCGGGCCCATGCCGAAGATCGCTCCCCGCGGATCCGGGCCATCACGGCCGCCCGCACGGTCGAAGGCAGGCGGACGGGCCGCCGGTCGAGCGCCCCCACAATTCGTTCAAACCGCTCGGCGTCTGGACCGAGGCCTTCGTGCTCCTGTTTCATGTGACCACCCCCTGAAGCTTAGCCAGCAATTCCTGGCGTGCTCGCAGCAGCCGCATCTTGAGCGCGGAGACACTGGCCGAAAGGATCTCCGCCATCTCCGGCAGGCTCAGTCCTTCGACGTACTTGAGCACCAGGGCCTCGCGCTGGTCTGTCGAAAGTTCTTGGAGCGCTTGGTGCACTTTCCGTCGCACGTCCGCCGCGTCAGCGTCCGCGCCGGGATCATCGACGGAGGCTACATCGGCCGCTTCGCCCGAGAGCGGTTCCACGGGGCGCCGTCGCCTTGTCGCCAAGTGTGTCTTGCACTGGTTGCTCACGATCCGGAACAGCCATCCTTTGAAGGTCGCTCGGTCCCGGCACCGCCGCAGCGACCGATAAGCCCGCACCAAGCTTTCCTGAATGATATCCGCCGCCTCGTCCTCGCTGCCGGTCATGTACTTCGCGTATCTGGCGAACTCATCGGTGTAGCGGTCAACGAGCACGCGGAACAGTTCGGTGTCCCCACCGAGAACTCTCGCAATCACGTCCGCGTCGGTCGGACCCTCGCTCATGGGCTCAACATACACACTCAGCCCGCCTCCACATGGTCACGCGCCGCTTCTAGAGACGCGGCGGCGCCCCGCCGTTTCAGTGCTTGACGTATGTGACCGCTCGTACGGCGGCGAAGTGTGGAATGGTAGTCGCCGGAGCCTGATCAACAACATTCTCGGAGCGTCGCCATGTCATACCGGACCCTCATGGGTATATCATTCGCTCTTGTCACCGGCCTGCTCCTGGGCTGCGGCGGAGGATCCACCGCGCCTGGACCAGCCCCGACCCTTATGAGCGTTAGCCCCTCCACGGGGACGGTCTTCACCGAGCTCACCCTCACCGGGACAAACTTCCGCGCAGGTGCCACAGTCCTCCTCGACGCGCTGAACGGCGATTCCGTTCAGGTAGCGAACGGCACGACGGCGTATGCGCTCGTGCCCGCTGGTGTCATCAAAGGCCACACCTATGCAGTCGAGCTCCGGAATAACGACGGCACGTCGGCCCAGCTTACGGGAGTCTTCACGCCGGTCGCGCCGCTCCTGCAATACATCAACGGCGCGACGAAGCCTTCCGGCAACGTCGCGAGCACCGTCATTGTGGAGGGGAACGCGTTCGGGGACCGGCAGGGCACCGGCCAGGTGCTGTTCTCCAACGGCGCCGGCGGGACCGTCTCTGCGCTGATCGCGAGCCCGGCTGATTGGACCAACACCTTCATCGTGACGACGGTGCCCTCGGGCGCAGCGACCGGGCCCGTGGCAGTCCAAACGGCCACCGGCACGAGCGATTCGCTCACCTTCACCGTCACGACGAACTCGACGTTCAGCCCCTCCACGATTTCGTGGACCTCGACCACTGGGCTCCCCGTCGGCTTGAGCGGGCACAGCGCCGCCTTCGCGATCGTGGGTGGCGCCACGACGAGCAGCAACCTCGTGTACGTAATCGGAGGCGCCGACAGCGCCCGCACGCTCCGCAGCGACGTTTATTACGCGACCATTCAGCCGACCGGCCAGCTGAGTATCTGGACCACCGCACTGTCTCTGCCGGCGTCCGTGGCATTCCACGCGACTGTGATCGCCACCCCATTCAACTCCCGTATCAAAGGCACCGCCGGGTACCTCTACATCCTAGGTGGCGCGATAGACGCAGCCGGCACGCCGACGAGCGCGGTGTACCGCGCCACGCTCGATGCGACCGGGGCGATCACGGCGTGGACGACCCTCACCACCTCCCTGCCGGCGGCCGTTCACTCTCTCGGCGCAGTGATCTTCCGCGGCGATCTGTATGTCGCCGGCGGCTCGGCCGCCAGCAATGCGCCCGTCGCGACGGTGTATCGGTCGCGTATCGACTCGACCGGCGCCCTGGGCGCCTGGCAGGCGGAGCCCACACTTCCCTTCGCTCGCGCCTACGGCGGCTTTGGGCAGTTGGGTGGCTACTTGTACTATTTCGGCGGGGACAGCGCGGCCGTAACGCCGAACGATTCGAACTACACAAACAACGGTTCGAAAGTCAGTCAGATCGCGTACATCAAAGTCAACCTTCGCACGGGGGATCTCGCGGGGCCCAGCTGGACCGTGAATGCGTCCGCGCTGACCAAGGCGGTAAGCAAGCACACTGCTGTTGTCGCAGGAGGAAATGTCCTGGTCACCGCAGGGCTGTACAATGGCGCCGCCACGGGGTCGACCGAGGAGACGTACGCTCAGATCAACAGCGATGGCAGCGTCGGGAGTCTGAACGGAGCAACGGGGTCCCACACCATCACCTCCGCAGGCGGGGGCAATCTCTTTAACCACGCGGCGCTGAGCTACGTGGACGCCAACGGAGTCGCACACGTGCTGGTACTTGGCGGCGACGACGTCAACGCGCCTGGCGCCAAGCATAAGCAGGTGTGGTTTTACTGAGATCAGTCGGTAGATCCCCCCGCGCCTCGCCCAACCTGCCGCCGGGTCATCCCACGGCGGCAGGTTACTCGCTGGGACGCGGCGCTCCCTTGCTGCCGACGTATCGATGTGGTCGTTACCGAGGGGCGACCTGCGAACTCTTTAGCAAAGCACCCCTCCTCTGCCCGGGAGTCCGTTGCAATGCACGACGTCGTGGTCTGGGCCAGTCTCCAACTGGCCCTCGCCGCTCTACTGCTGTTTGTCGCCGGTCACCGCTTGCCGCGTGGCCACTGGGCGCTCCCGATCGCGGTGGTCACCGGTGTCGCCACGGCGGCGTGGGCGGTGCAACGGGGACTCGTCGGAGCCACGCCCCCGCTCGCCCTCGCACTCGTCCTCGGAGCCGGGGGTGGGGCAGTGGTGACGCTGGCCTTTCCGCATTGGAATGCCGCCGGTTGCACCGCTTTTACCGCGGCGCTCGCTGCGGCTGCGACGTTCCTCCTGTATGCAGCCCAAGTCGTCGGCGCGGCGCCGCTCGATCCCCTGAGCCTCGCCGCCGCGTTCCTTCTGCTCGGCCTGCAGATCGGCGCGCTGATTCTGCTGCTCGCGCACACGTTTGAAATCGTCGACGTCGTATGCCGCACGCGCTGGCACAACATTGGCGGCCGCAAGAGGGTTCACGGCTACGTCCCGAAGGTTTCGCTCCACGTCCCCACGCACAACGAGCCGCCCGAGCTCGTGATCGAGACTCTAAACGCGCTCGCTCGGCTCGTCTACCCCAACTTCGAAGTGATCGTCGTCGACAACAACACCGCCGACGAGCATGTCTGGCAACCGGTCCAAGCTCACTGCGAGCGTTTGGGACCACGGTTTCGCTTTTATCATCTGATGCCGTGGCCCGGTTACAAGGCTGGCGCATTGAATTTCGCCATGTCCGCCACGGCGGCTGACGCCGAGATCGTCGGTGTGGTCGATGCCGACTACCTGGTCGAGCCGACGTTTCTCGCGGACTTGGTCGGCCATTTCATCGACCCGAAGATCGCCTTCGTCCAGACGCCGCAGGACTACCGTGACGGCGAGGATCGCGGGCGCTATGGTCGCGCGCTCTATCTCGCCTATCTGTATTTCTTCAAGGTCTCGATGGCGGCGCGCAACGAGCGCAATGCGATCATCTACGCCGGCACGATGGGGTTGATCCGCCGCCGGGCCCTCGCAGAGGTTGGGGGATGGGACGAATGGTGCATCACCGAGGACGCCGAGGTGTCGTTGCGACTGCTCGATGCGGGGTACGAGTCGCTGTACGTGGACGAGACATATGGGCGGGGACTCATGCCCCTGGACTACGCCGCGCTCAAGCGGCAGCGGTTCCGCTGGGCCTTCGGCGGGATGCAGCTCCTGCGGATGCACGCACGGCGCCTGTTTCTTCCATGGACGCGCGGTCACCTGAGCACCGCCCAACGCCTCATGTACCTAAGTGCCGGCCTCCAATGGCTCAACGACCCGCTGTCGCTCGCCTTCACCGCCATTCTTCTGGTCGGTGCCGGTGCGCTCATTCTCGGACGCGCGTTGCCAGTGCAACCGCTCGCGGGACAGGTCATCCTCACGCCGCTGCTGCTGATCGGCTTCGCCGTGCTGCGCTTTCTCTGGGCCCTCCGCGTGAGGCTGCGCTGCACCCGGCGCGAGGCGTCGGACGCGCTCATCGTGCTGCTCGGGCTCACCTGGGTGGTCGCGTGGGCCTGCGTGCGCGGGCTGACGAGTGCACGCGGCGTGTTCCTCCGCACCCCCAAGCAGGCCCCTCGCCCAACGCTCGCGGATACCGTTCGCGTCGTGGGCTGGGAGTTCTGCCTCAGCGCTCTGTGCCTCGCCGCGGCGGGCGTGCTCTTGTTCGGGCACCTCAGAGAGATCGATTTGTCACATGCGGCGGTCGTGTTCCTCCTGTTGTGGCAGGCGTTCCTCTATCTGAGCGCCGTGCGGACGAGCGTTTGGAGCTACCTCGCGCGTGAGCCAGCTCGCGCGACGGAAGGCACGAAGGTCAACCTGGTTCCCGAGCGAAGCGCCGCCGCGTGACTCGCTGCGCGGCGCTCTGCATCGTATTGGCCTATGTGCTGCCCCGCGCCGGTCTCGGCCAGGAGCTGATCGGGGGGTGGGAAGGCGACGCTTCTCGCGGCTATGCGTTCGGAAGTCCGATCTTCAGCATTGGGTTGGGGGGCCACAGCGCGCTCGTGCTCCGCGGCACCGGCAGCTACCTCTATTATCGCTTCCGCGATGCTACGGGCTCGACCGACGTCACCTCGCCGGGCGCTGGAGCCGCGCTCAGCTACCGAGTGCGGGCTGGGCGGTTGAGCACCACGCTGGCGGCGGGTTACGAGGTGCGTTGGACTACGCGGCGTCCGTCCGTCGGGCCACTCCTCCGCGTCACCGAGCGGGGGATCACGGCGCAGGGGGAGCTGTTCTTCCAAGCCACCTCGCTCACGAACCTCAACGCCATCGTGAGCTATGGCGATGCCAACCACTACGTCTGGGCGCGTGGCGGCGTCAAGCGCCAGCTCACCAACACCCGCTTCCAGGGTCCCGTTGCGCTCGCGGTCGGCCTCGAGGGCACGGCGCAGGGCAACCACGACGCGCGCGCCTACCAGGGCGGGGGGCTCGTCACGTTCGAGTTGCTCCGCGCGCACGCCTCGCTACAGACGCGCGCCGGCTATACGTGGCTGCAATATCCCGATCGGTCGGTCGAGTCGAGACCATACTTCGGTGTCGGCTTTTACCGTGCCTTCTAGCCAACGCTCCAAATATGATGTGCGACTCCACGCCGGGGATGTGCTCGAGGTGACTAGGGCAGTTACGAGCATTAGATAACGCATCGGCCGTAGCGGGACTCTATAGCGTTTTGTGCTGTCTGGCCGCGAACGCGACGTCGGCGAACCAAAACCCGTCACGGCAGACCCGGTCGCGTCTTGAGCGATTGGAGGTCACTCTATCCACCAGCCGCTGCCACATCCACATCGGGCAGGTGCTTACGTGTCGTAGCCCAAGCGCGCCTGACCGAGCGTTGCACCGCGAACTAGATCTGCAGCGACCGCTGATATCCTTTACGCACTCAGGGGGAATTCTGGCTAGGCGGTACCTGCCCACGTGGCGGAGTTGATCTGATCCGCCCTGCTGCCTAACATGCGCTTGAAGCTGACGGCGTGCTCTTAACGGAATCGGCTCGACCATTCCGCGCCGCGGTTTCCTGAGCTCCGATCGTCGCCTGCCGCGCGATTAGCCCGCAGCCATGAAGCAAGAACGCGAGGACGAAGAGACCCCGGCGCTCGAGCCTGGCCCTATTCGTCATCGCTTCCGACGACTGCCGGCGACTACGAGAAGTACGCCGCCGACGATCGCGACCCAACCGAGCAAGGCGGGAACTGTGTGGTGCTCGTCGACGGTGCCATGGATGGGGCCGACGTGGACGGTGCCCTCGGAGTGAAGGCTCACGCCTTTGACGAGCATGAAGACGCCCAACCCCGCAAGCAAGATTCCCGTGGCAATCAGTAGTCTCATAGCCGGTCTCCGTGATGGCAGGAAACTGCCGGCGACGCGTCAGCTTCGCAATGGAACGGAAGCCCGGTACGCGACAACTGCGCACCGGGCTTCTCGTTATTCGATGGGCCTGAGTGGCGGTTACGAACAGGTCGCACTGACCATCTTTAGGCTCGTGGCCTCAATGCGCCCCATCAGGTGCTCCTCGTGTTGCGCCTCCCCAGTCTTATGCTCGGCCTTTTCCTCAGCTTTCGTTTCTGCCTTCTCTTCGGCTCTGCGGTCGAACTTGCCCTTGATCGTCACGGTGTGCCCGACATGCCCGGCCAGCCCGAGCGAGCTACCCTCGACTTCGTACTTCCTGCCACCCTTGGCGGTGAGGATGAACTCGGTCTCACTGGAGCCCTTCTGGAGGCATCCAGTCACCGTGAGGGGTTTCGGCTTTCCGGGCAGCAGTCCCACAATCATCAGGGGCGCGCCGACCATCAGGACGCTCCGCACTACTCCGGCGACTTTCATTTCGGGAAGAGCCATTGTCATCTCCTTCCTCGAGAAATCTGCAGTGGACACAGGAGCTCCTTCAGACCGAAGACCCGTCGATGGCGCGAGAGGTAACCGACCCGCCCGTCCAAACTACAAAGCCCCGGCAACCGCGCAACTGGTTACCGGGCTTCTGTTCGAGATAGTGGGCCTGAGTGGAGTTGAACCACTGACCTCACGCTTATCAGGAGTGCTTCAAGCGCCACTGCGCACCACTTCGCACTCCATTGGAAGCGCAATCGCCACCAGGCGCTACTCCAAATCAGCACGATTTGTTACTGGGTGTGTTACTCATCCCGGCCGGTGATGTGGTCGAGTAGGAGGCCGATGCAGAAGGCCGCGAGCTGTGCGGTGTCATACTTACGACGAGAATCGCGCTGCTGCCAGACCCATCGCCCGGATTCGTCGTACTCGAAATCGAACTCGTAGGCCTCAAGTTCCTCCGGCGGCGAGCATCCAGAGCCGCGCCGAGTTCGGGTCGCCGAACTGATGCAGGTAGTCGGCGCGCTGCCGCCAGAGTGCGGGCAGGTTGCCGGGAATGAAACGGTCGCCTTCCATACCGTAGAGGTACCGGGAGGCGACCTTAAGGAACTCGGAACTATTACCAGCAGCTATTACCGACTGCGGGGAAAAACTGCTAACTCTAATCGGGACGGCGGGATTTGAACCCGCGACCCCCTGAACCCCATTCAGGTGCGCTACCGGACTGCGCTACGTCCCGTTACTGCCACGCGGAGGATTCTACCATGCCCCACCAACCGATGTAAGTCCTCGGGGGGGGGAACTTTGAGCGCATGTAGTTCATTCATGACGTAACTGCCATTCGAAGAGGAGCGATGGTCGCACCGCCATTGAGGACCGCGTTTCGGTTGGCGTTCATCGGCGCGGTGCTCCTCAACTCGGGAGCCTCGGCCGCGCAGGACGGGCGCGCCATTTTCCGGCCACTACTCGCCGACCCTCACGAACCGGGGTTTTTCGCCACTTACCTCTTTGCTCGGACGTCGCATCTGGCACCCCGGATCGGCAGCGTGGGCCTCGGACAAACGATCGAGCTGGTCGACGCACGCGACCCCAGCTGGCAGCTCGCGCTGTCGGCCGGGGTGTTCTCGCAGTTCGACATGGCGTCGAGCACCAACCACTTAATGAACACCGATTACATCATCGGCGTCCCGGTGAGCGGGCGCTGGGGCGCCCGGTCGGCGCGCCTGCGCGTCTATCACCAGAGCTCTCACCTGGGCGAGGAGTTCCTGGACGGGGGCGTCGTCCGGCGCCAGCTCCTGAGCTTCGAGGCCCTGGAACTCCTGTTCGCCGACGAGCTGGCGAACTGGCGGATCTACGGCGGCGGGGAGTACCGCTTCCAGCACACCCCCGACGACCTCGCGCCGGTCGTCGCCCACGCCGGCCTGGAATACGGCGGCCGGGCGTCGCTCCTCCGCCTCGGCAGGGCAGGGCACGGGCGGCTCGTCGCCGCGCTCGACGCCAAGTCGTTCGAGGACCGCGGCTGGCAAGTGGGCTGGAGCCTGAAGACCGGACTCTCGTTCGAGACCGCGCCGGGGGACGAGAGCGACGGCCCCCACTGGGGGATCATGCTGACCGCGTACCGCGGGCCGACGCCCTACGGGCAGTTCTACCGGGAGAACCTCTCGTCCGTCGGCCTCGGCGTCGAGCTCAAGCTTTGATGGTCCTGGTCGCCCGCGCGCATGCCTAGTTGATCCCCACCCGCCCGCGCGCCTCCGCGACCACCTTCTCTGGATCGAAGCCCACGCCGTCCTTGAACACCGTGACCACCTTGCGGATCACCGTCGGATCTGCCGCGAGATCGCCGTCGAGCAGCACGAGATCGGCGTTCTTCCCCGTCTCGATCGAGCCGATGCGAGCCTGCATGCCGAGGATGCGCGCCCCGTTCAACGAGACGATCTGCACCGCCTGCTCGGCCGTAAAACCGGCCTCGCGCAACAGCTCGTAGCCGCGCTGGTCGCCGTAGCCGGGCAGCGCGCCGCCGTTGCCCGTGGGATCCACGCCCGCCGCCAGCACGCCGCCCGCCGCCACGAACGCTCGCTCGAACGCCATCGCGTGCTCCAGCCCCTGTGCGGTGAACGGCCAGGTGCTCGACGTGTCGATGAAGTCGCGACTCTGCAGGTACGACGTGCGCACCTCCGGCGCCATCATGTCGAGCGAGCGCTGATCGCGCACTGGCCGGTGGGAGCAGAGTGCTTCAATGACCGGAAGGGTAGAGGTCATCGGCACGTGATGCTGGACCAGACTGCGGATCGTGGCCTGGGCCGCGGGTCCGGCCGGATCGGCGGTCTTCATGATCACCTGGTAGGAATCGAGCGGGCAGAGATCGGGCTGCTTGTTGGGATAGAAATCGCTCGCGGTGAGCATGCCGTGCTCGAGATTGTCGATGCCCAGCGCCACGGCTTCCTGATAGCTCACCGAGCAGAGATGGCCCGTGACCTTCATGCCGCGCTTGTGGGCCTCTTCGATGGTGGCGCGCAGATTCGCTCGGGTGATGTCGGTGTAGATCTTGATCCACGTCGCTCCTTCGGCGGACCAGTAGTCCACGAAGCGCCGCGCCGCCTCCGGTGTGGTCACCACCGCCATGTCCGACGATCCCGTCTGGCCGGCGCCGGTGACGTAGGGCGCGGTCACCACGATGTGCGGTCCCACCCGATGGCCGGCGTCGATCTCACGCTTGGTGTTGATGTCCGAGTACGCCGAGGTGGCGCCGGTGGTGCGGATGGTGGTGACGCCCGATGCGAGGTAGAGGCGGGGCCCGGTGAAGCCAATGCTGACCTCGCGACCTCCCGCCGCCGTGTAGAACAGATGATCGTGCATCCCCACCAAGCCTGGAATCAGCGTCTTGCCCTGGCCATCGATCACCTGGGCCCCGGCGGGGACCTGCGCCCGCGCACCGACGGCGGTGATACGGCCATGCTGGATGATCACCGTGCTCCCGGTCTGCGCCGGAGCGCCCGTGCCGTCGATCACCGTCACATGTGTGATCGCCACGACCGGGCTGTCGACGCTGATGAACGGACGCAGCGACGTGTCCGGCGGCGTCTGCGCGACGAGCGCGGGGGGCAGGGGCAGGGGCAGGGCCAGGGTGGCGGCAAGTATCGTGGTCAGCGTGCGCATGGCTTCTCCGGAGGGAGGGGGGCTCGACGTCAATCGACGGTGATCGTGGTCATCATGCCGGCCTCGAGGTGCTCCGCGATGTGGCAATGCAGCATCCACGTGCCGGGGTTGGACAGGTCAACCAACAGGTCCACGGTCGCGCCCGAGGGCACGAGCACGGTGTCTTTCCAGGCAAGATTATCGTTCGCGATTCCGTTCACCGCCAGGACTAGGAAGCGCTGGCCGTGGAGATGGATCGGGTGCTGCATGCCGTGCAGCACCGCCCGCTCGTTCGCGATTCGCAGCTTTATGACGTCCCCGCGATGGAAGTGCCAGCCGATGTCCATGTTCTCCCGACCCGTCGCCGGATCGCGCAGCACCCACCGCACCTCTTTGCCGGTGGTCGCCCAGTTCATTGCCGGCATGCCTGCCCCCCACTCGACCGGCGCGAACCACGCCGAGTCGAGCGTCATGAGCCGGGAGGAGAGGAATGGTAGGCCGTGCGTCTCCATCGCGAGCACCAGCTCGCGGTCGGGCGGGCGCTCGAAGTCGCGGGCGTAGCGTGCGATCTCTGCTTGCACTTTCCGGTTCCTCCCGAGCGAATCGAAGCTCCTCACCAGGTCGGGGCGCGTGCGTTCGGCGTTCACGTCGATGACGCCCAGCGTATCCGTCTCTGGGACGAAGCGCCCGAACAGGCGATCGAGCACGCGGACGCGGTTCACGAGCGCCACCCGGCCGGGGTGGTCGAACCGCACGTGCACGACGTAGCGCTCCGCCGGCGCGATCACGACGCTCTGCGTCCGCACCTCGCGCTCGAACGGTCCGAGGTCGGTGCCGACCAGCTTGGTACGGGCGCCTTCGAATGAAAGATTCCAGGTGCGGGTGTTGGAGGCGTTCGTGACGTAGAAGCGGATGATGTCACCTTGGTGCGCGTGGGCAGACCAGCCTGGCGCGCCGTTCACGAGCATTACGTTGCCGAATCGGCCCATCAGCGCGTGGGTCGGTGTATCGCTGCCGTAGGCCACGGGACCGTCGTCGCCGATCAGCAGGTCATCCAGGATGAGCGTCTCCTCGCGACTCACCGGCCCGTAAAGCGTTTTGCTCGAAGGGCGCACGAGGATGTTGCCGTAGAGGCCGAGGTCCTGCTGGATGTCTTCGCGCTGGTGCGGGTGGTACCAATAGATACCGGCATCGGGGAACTGCACCGTATACACGAAGCTGCTTCCGGGTGCAACCGCCGGCTGTGTGATGCCCGGGACGCCGTCAAACCGGTTGTCGAGCCGCACGCCGTGCCAGTGGATCGACGTCGGCTGGTCGAGGTGATTGGTGAGGCGGACCGTGACCTGTGCGCCCTGCGTGGTGACGATCAGCGGTCCCGGCTGCGCGCCGTTGAAGCCGTACATCAGGACGTCGTGGCCGGCGATACGCCGGTGCACGCGTTCCGCCACGAGCTCGAGCGTGTCGCCGTCACGCAGGGTCCGGCGCGCTGGCCGCGCGGCTTCGCCGACGGCGCCGTCGGCTCGCGGCAGCCATGGCGCGGCGGCCGGCGTCAGCGCCATTTCCGATGGCAGCATCGGGATATGCGGCGTCATCGGAACGCCGTGCCAACCCGTTGATTCAGCCGGTGGCATCACGGCGCCGAGGGACAGCTGATATAGGTCGGGTGGGCGCATGCGGTTGCTCGGCGACTCGCCGCGCAGTAGCACCGGCCCGCGTGGCGCGGCGGACATGGCGTTCGGTTCCGCAGTGATCAGCACCAGGAAGCGATCGAGCGTGATCTCGCCGGCGCGATTGACGCCGTTCGTGACCGGCCCGAGCCGCTGGATGACGTCCATGGTGGGCGACGCCGCCCAGGCGGCGTAGCGCGCGCCCGCCGGTGCGCGTGGCAGGCCGCGCAGCGTGATGCGTGGCGCATACCGGTAGTGGCCATCGACCGTGACCGGGACCGTGAACGGGCCGGGGATGTATTCCAACGCCACGGCCCCTGAAGCGGTGCCGCCTCGTTCCGTGGCCGTGAGGTCGATGCAGTAGAGATCCCGGCTAGGACGCAGCTCCCCCTGGATGGTGGAGGCCGGGTCGCAAAGTGCTCCTTGGGCCGCCGCCACGGCAGCATGAAGCAAGAGAATCAGCGTGTAGAAACGGGCGATCAAGGCAGCGGATCAGGGACGCGTGCGCGGCGGCTTGTCGGAGCCCTCGCGAACACGGCTCATCGCAACATAGGTCACCGTGTCCCAGGCGTTGTGAATCCCGTCAAAGAGAAGGACTAGCGCAACCGTAGCCATGGTGAAAAGCGCCGGCGTCGGATGCGTCGCGACCAGGATCCCACCCACCGTGAGCCCGCCGTACGCGGCGAAGGGCAAGATCGTGTGCCACAGCCAGTCCTCGAATACGGGCTTGTACCCCGTCTGCCGCAGGGCGCGCCGCAGGACAATGCCGACGTAGATCAAACCGGCGATGCCGCAGAGCGTGAGCAGCACGCCGGCTTGGGCAACGCGCGGCCACGGCGCGCTCACGATGGCCGAAAGAAGAAGCACGGCGCAGAAATGCACCACCGTCGGCGTGCCGAAGGCGTTCACCTCGCCCAGGCCCCTCACCGCGCCCTGCTCCGAGACGAGCGCGATCACGACGAACTGGAGCCCGGTCAAGGCCCCCGCGGATGACCCGACAATAATGTAGAAATTCTCCCACGCGTCGAATGGAGCCATGGTGCCGAGCTCGTGGTGATTGGCACCAGAATCGTACCGCCATTTCGCACGCTTGTCATACCGCCCGCCGCCTTGCCGGAGTAGAATCCTGGAGATTCGTCCGAGCAGGAGGAGCGATGCAGAAGCGCACATTGGGGAAAAGCGGTCTGACGGTATCGGCTCTGGGGTTGGGCTGCATGGGAATGAGCTACGGCTACGGTCCCCCCGCCGATAAGAACGAGATGATTTTGCTGATTCGGACGGCCGTCGAACGCGGCGTGACGTTCTTCGATACCGCCGAAGCGTACGGCCCGTTCACCAACGAAGAGCTCGTGGGCGAGGGGCTGGCCCCGTTCCGCGATCGGGTCGTGATCGCCACCAAGTTTGGTTTCGGGTTCGGTCCCAAGGGAGACCAGGTGGGGATGGACAGTCGACCAGAGCACATCAAGCAGGTCGCCGAAAGCTCGCTCAAGCGACTCAAGGTCGAGGTCATCGATCTCCTGTATCAACATCGTGTCGACCCCGACGTGCCGATCGAAGACGTGGCGGGAGCGGTGCAGGACCTCATTCGGGAAGGAAAGGTCAGGCACTTCGGCATGTCTGAAGCCGGGGCGCAGACGATCCGTCGTGCCCACGCGGTCCAGCCGGTCACGGCGCTTCAGAGCGAGTACTCGCTGTGGTGGCGCCGGCCCGAAGAGCAGACGTTGCCGACCCTCGAGGAGCTCGGAATCGGCTTCGTTCCGTTCAGCCCTCTGGGGAAGGGCTTTCTCACCGGGACGATCAACGAAACCACGACCTTCGACCGTTCCGACTTCCGCAACATCGTGCCGCGCTTTACGCCCGAAGCGCGCAAGGCGAATCAGACCATCGTGGACGTCGTGCGGAAGCTCGCCGCCAAGAAGCAGGCGACGCCGGCGCAGATCGCGCTCGCCTGGCTGCTCGCCCAGAAGCCATGGATCGTTCCGATTCCTGGCACCACCAAACGGAATCGCCTGGAGGAGAACATCGGAGCCGCGGCGGTCGAGCTGACGGCGGACGACCTGCGTGACATCGAGAGCGCCGCCTCGCAGATCACGGTGCAAGGGGCGCGATATCCCGAACACCTGGAGCGCAGGACCGGCCTATGAGCATGCGCGTCGGCATCCTCGGCTCGGGATTGATGGGCGGCAAACTCGGGACGATCTGGGCGCGTGCCGGACATGAAGTCGTTTTCAGTTATGCGCGCAGTGAAGAGAAGCTGAAGAAGCTCGCGCGAGACGCCAAAGGAAAAACACGCGCGGGCACGCCGAGGGAGGCCGCGCAGGACGCGGACGCGCTGCTACTCGCGGTCCATTGGTTGCGGATTGACGACGTGCTCAAGCAGGCGGGCGATCTGTCCGGCAAGGTCATCGTCACCTGCTCGCTGCCGATGAATGCCGACGACACTGACCTCGTGATCGCCCACACCTCCTCCGGTGCGGAGGAGCTGGCGAAGAAAGTCCCCAAAGGTCACGTGGTCTCCGCGTTCGGTACAGTGCCGAGCGAGGTGCTGTTTGGCGTCTTCGAAGCCCGGCGCAAAGCGAAGAGACCGAGTCTCGTGTACTCCGGCGACGACAAGAAGGCGAAGGCGGTGGCGGTCGAGTTGATCCGCGATACGGGCTTCGATCCGGTGGACGCCGGCCCATTACGGATCGCCCGCTACACCGAGCCGTTCACGCTGCTGATCGCGCGACTGGCGTACGAGGGGAAGGGGGGACCAGAATTGGCGTACCGATTCGAGCGGTTCTAGCCTTGCTTGCCACCTGCCCGCACCGTCCGTAACGTCACTTCCTCCCCAACGGAGATTCCGTCATGCGCCCCACGAATGCTCTCCCGCTGCTCGTCGCCGCTGCACTCAGCTGCCAGCCCGCGCCCCCGCCGGACACGAGCGCCGAGGCCAAGAAGGCCATCGACGCCGCCAACGCCACGTGGGCCAGCCTCACGTCCGGCGGCCACGCCGACTCGCTGGCGTCGTACTACCACGCGAACGCCGTGCTGCTGCCTCCCAACATGGCGCCGGTGCGCGGGAAGGAAGCGATTCGCGGGTTCTTCGGGCAGATGAACACGATGGCTGCGACCCTCTCGATCCGCGCCGAGTCCGTGTGGGCGAGCGGTGCCTCGGCCACCGAGCTGGGACGCTGGAACTTCGTGTGGCCCGCGAACGCCAAGCGGCCGCCCGGATTCCCTCCTGCCGACTCGGGCAAGTACATCGTGCGCTGGGTGAATGAAGGAGGGCGCTGGCTCATGATGCAGGACATCTGGAACTCGGACATGCCGCTGCCGACGGCGCCGGCTCCAGCGCCATCTAAGAAATCGTAGGGAGGCGAATCGCGGCTCGGCATCGGCCCGTGAACGGGCGAGAACGCCGCTTCAGCGGCGGGTGCCGAGCCGCGGCTTGAGCCGCGCCCTTCCTCCGCGCCCGCCTACGCCGCTCTCGTCGTCGTATTCACCCCGAACAGGGAATTGATCGGGCAGATCCGCGTGATCGCCGTTTGAAACGCGCCGAACGCCACGATCACGCCCCCGATCAGGCCCCAGTAGCCCTTGTGCACCAGCGGCAGATACGCGTCGAGGATCGCCAGCGCGAGCAGGGGATACCCGAACGGCGCGGTGCCGTCCTTGAATCCGCCCATCGCGAGCAACGTCCCCACGTACATCATGGCGGCGCAGATGATCCAGGTGAGAAACCCGAGCGCCTGAAAGAACGGGTCGAGCGCCGCGAGGCCGCCCAGTAGCGCGAGCGAGCCCGCCACGAGCCGCGCCCGCGCATCGAAATCCCCGACGTTCGTCGTCTTGGCCATAGGCACCCTCCAGGAATGGGTTCGCCTTCTACTATAAGGAAAGCCGGGCGCTCCTCAAGTCAGCTCCAGCTGCGCCAGCCGAGCATGCCCCACCACGCGAGATACGCCGACGCGATGACGTTCAAGCTGGACGCCACGAGGGCATAGATCCGCGTCGCGCGCCCCAGCTCCGCGGGCGGCGCCCGCCGCACCAGCACGAAACCCGCCACGCTCGCCACGGGGAAACAGAGCGTGCACAGGAACAATCCGATCGACCAGATGGTCGGGGCGCCGAAGCGCGCGATCGGGTCATCCGCGGACACGAGGAACAGGACGACCGCCAACGCGAGCGAGAGTGTCGCGATCAGAGGCCAGCCTCGCACGCAAAGATGGGGCGCTCCCCGCAGGCGGCCGAACCAGCGGCGCGGGATCCATACGAGGGCGAACAGCACCGTCCCGGCCGACGCGATGAGGAACGCGACCAACGTCAGGACCTCGAGCCACACCACCGGCGCGCTCGTCCGGACGAGCGATCGGGGAAGCAGATAACCCATCTGCTCGATGGCATGGGGGCGGCCGTCGAGCGAGTCGTTCACGAGCGCGAGCGTGGGCACCGGATCGCGACGCTCGCGGAACAAGCTCGCCGTCACCGGCAGATACGTCGTCGCCTCGCCCAGCAGGGGCGCGACGATCAGCGCGCTGTCGTTCACCCGCACGCGCGCGAGCGCGAGCAGCCGCTCGAGAAAGTAGAAATCCTGCACGCGCGGGTTGTCGGCCACGTACCATCCCGTCGCCGCGCGCGCGAGCGGCGAAAGCGACGCCCGGGGCGGCGGAGCGAGGGGCACCGCGTTGCGGGTGAGGTAGCCGCGCACCAACCCGTCGATCTGTCTGACCGCGGTGCCGTTGCTGCTGTTGATCATGAACGCAAACCCGACTCCAGCGTCGGGACGGTAGGCCATGATCGTGATCCCGCCCGATACACCACCGTCGTGTCCTACCCACTCGAAGCCGCTGTCGGAGACGTACGTCCCGAGACTCAACCCGTAGCCCACCGGCAACCCGGCGCGCGCCGTGAGGGCGCTCTGCGGTAGCTCCATCCGCTCGATGGCCGAACGCGGCACGATCTGCTTGCCGCGCACCGCCCCGCGGTTGAGGAGGAATCGCACGTACGCGGCCATGTCGCGGGCCGACGCGTTGATCGCCCCCGCGGGGCGCTCGATGATGTACCAGTAAGGGAACGGCCTCTTGCCGTCGGCGTGATACAGCGTCGCCGGTTGCTGGTCCGGGGCGGGACGAAAGTACGTCGCCGTCGTCATGCCGATGGGGACGAACAACCGGTCATGGACCAGCGTCTCGAACGGCTTCCCCTCGATCTTCTCGACGATGTACGCCGCTACCGGCGGCCCCGAGTTGCAGTACGCCACCCGCGTCCCGGGACGCCAGCGTGACGTGCGCGTCCGCGGGGTGAAATCCAGGCCTTGCCGGAGAGTGAGCGGCGTCGAGTCGTTGCTCGCGTAGTCGCGGGGCGCCAGGTCGTCCCACCCTGTCGTGTGCTCGAGCAGGTTGACGATCCGGACCGGGTCCGTCGCTTCCCAGCGGTTCTTGAACGCGATTTCGGGCGCGCGTTGCTTCACGGGATCATCGAGCTTGAGCTTCCCCGCCTGCTCTTCGAGGAGCACCATCAGCGAGACGAACGCCTTGGACGTGGAGCCGATGCGGAACAGCGTCTCCGGCGTGGCGTCGCGACCGCTCGCGACGTCGGCCTTCCCGATGCCCGCCACCCACAGCACGCTGTCCCGCGTCACCAGCGTTATCCCCACCGCCGGCGTATGCGTGCGCTCAAGCACCTGCCGGATCTTGGCCTCGAGCTCGGGAATGGTGCGGGGCGGGGGCAGGGTGTCTTTCGTCTGGAGCGGCGTAGCGGCGAGCAGCACCACCATGAGCAGAGGCATCGAGATAAGGTGGCGCCCTCCCGATCCGCGCGGTAGTATCGAACAGGACTCCTTCCTGGAGGCGGTACCATGGCGACCGTCCGCGAGATCCTCGGTAAAAAGGGCAGCGACGTCATCTCCGTTGCGCCATCGGAAACGGTCGTGAAGGCCGCGCAGCTGATGAACGAGCGCGGGATCGGTGGGCTCGTCGTGACCGAAGGCAAGCGGCTCGCGGGGATCTTCACCGAGCGCGACATCCTGCGCCGGGTGGTGGCACAGCGGCGCGATCCGGTGACCACGAAGGTGGCCGACGTGATGACCGCGCCGGTGACCGCCTGCGCGCCCGATACGCCTGTGGAAGAGGTCGCCGCGATGATGACCGCGAAGCGCATCCGCCATCTCCCCGTCGTCGGTGACAAGGGACTCCAGGGCGTGATCACCATCGGGGACGTGCTCGCCTTCCAGGTGAGCGAGCAGCAGGCGACGATCGACTACCTGCACCACTTCATGTTCGATCTTCGGTAACGCTTAACCCGGCAACGCCTTACTCGGCAACGCCCTATCCGACAAGGCCTTACCACCGGCGTGAGCCCCGCCGTTGTCCGCCTCGGCCGTCATCTCCCATATTGGGGCCCCCTATGAGCCCCGGCACCAAGGAAGTCTGGCTGTTTCGGATCGTGCATCAGGACACGGGCAAGCCCGCGCAGGGCGTGCCCGTGACCGTGCTCGAGAAATCCGGCAACGCCGAGGGGTACTGGGTGAGCGATGCGGACGGCATCGTCGCCATCCCGCGACGCGACGCGCCGCGCCTGCGCATCCGCGTGGGCCTGCGCAGTGAAGACCCGATCGAGCTGACAACCGCGACGCTCGGGGACCAGCCGACGCCGCTCGCCGCGCCGACGCAGCTGCCACCCTCCTCGAGCTCCAGCGAGCGGCTGTCCCGCGACGCGACGTCCGGGGTGACCGCCCCGACCCCGCCCCCCGCGCACGTGGGACCCCCGCCGTCGCCGACGAAGCCCGCCGACCCCGAGGTGCCTGGCCACGTCCTCTACTTCCAGCGGCTCGCCGTCTTCGGCGACAAGACCGGCGCGGCTCCAGCGGGGGGGGGGAGCGTGGCGGACGTCTTCGCGCCACAGGTCGACAGTCCGAGCGGGATGCGTTACGGCGTCCTGATCGACGTCGAGGAGTATTGGCAGTCGCTCGGCGTCCAGTGGGGCGAGCTGCTCTACAGCGTGACGCTGACGCCGGGCGACGAGGCGAAGCTCGCGGTGCTCGATGGCCGGTGGCGTCGCGAGGTCGAGGGGCGCGAGCGCCCGCTCCAGATTCTCGCCCGCATGGTGGGCACGTCGATGCTGGGCGACCTGATCACCGCGTTGCGTCCCGAGCTGCACCTCGATCCGCTCACGCTCACAGACCCGGGCCTCGAGCCCGCGGCCGCGGACACGATGCACATGATCCGCGACCGCACCGAGCGCATGAGCCACGCGCTGCGGCGTCGGCCGCTCGGCGTGGTGGACGCGCCCGCCGACGCTCCGGCGACGGGCGCGGTGCGTCACGTGCGCAACACGACCCGCGACCGGCTCGTCACGTTCCACTTCTTCGAGCCGCTCGAGCGCTTCAAAGTGATCGTGCGCAGCCCGCACGTGCGCCCTGTCATCTTCGTGCCGTTCCGGCTGCCGAGCGTCGCTACCCCGGACGTGGTGCGGCGCTTTGGTTACCTGTTCCGGCGCACGCTGCTCGATCGCGGACTGCTCCCGGAGCTCGAGCGGATGCTCGGCGGGGACACGGTCACCACGGCGGACGCGTCGCGGGAGCGGCTGCTCGAGCACATCGAATCGAACCTGTTGTACTACTCGACGGTGATCATCACCGCGGGCGATCCCGCCGCGCGGTACGTGGCGCTTTCCAAGCTGCGCACTCCCACCGGCCGGCCACTGACCGATGTCCTCGAGAATGTGGTCGCGGGCCGGGTGGGGAGCGCGATCGCGTTCCCTTTGCGCTCGGCGGACGAGCTGCCGTCTGAGTGGCGTGAGGCGCTGGCGGCCTATCAGGCGCGACCGCTACGCGTGGGCGACAGCTTCGTGGTCACCATTCCGCACCCGGGCGTGTGGGTGAGCGCGCAGGCACATGAGCCCATGCAGCAGGAGCAGGCCGACGGCGCGGAGGCGGCCGGATGATGCGCCCTCCGCTCCCTGTCTCGTGGCTCGCGCTCGTGCTCGCCGCGTGCACGCCGAGTCCGTCGCCGGTCACACCCGCCAAGGACAGCGTCCAGACCGTGCATCACGCCGCGGGTCCTACAGCCCGTGATTCGGCGCTCGAGCAGCGCGCGGCGCGGCTCGAGCTGCGGCTCGCCGAGCGGGACGCTGAGGTGGAAGACCTCCAGGCCAGGCTCGATGAGGCGCGCGAGGAGATCGTACGCACGCTCGCCAAGCTGCAGACGGTGGCGAGCAAGGCGGAAGCGGCGTCGGCTATAGCGGAGACGGAAATCGCCGTGCAGGGGCTGCGTGCCGCGTCCGCGGGGGGAGGGGGGACGCAGACCGGCGCCGGGACCGAAGTCGGTCAGTCAGGCGCGCTCCTGCAGCAAGCGAGCGCCGAATTCGCGAAGCAGAACTACGGCGGCGCGGTCTACCTGGCGAACCAGGCGAAGCGGGTCGCATCCCTGGGTCGGAGCCGGTTGGGAGGAAATGGCTCCGACCGGCCCTCGTTGCGCGCGGGGGAGGTCGCGTTCGCAGTGGCCGTGCCCTTGCGCGCCATCGCGCGTGGCAAGATGCGCGAGGGGCCGGGCAGCACGTATCGCGTGCTATTCACCGTCGAGCCGGGGGCAACGCTCACCGGGTACTCGTATGTGGATCAGTGGGTCCGCGTGGAGGATGAAAGCGGCCACGCGGGCTGGATGTACGTGACGCTCGTGGGCCGGCGAGGAGACTAGCGAGCCGACCGCACCACGCGGTCGCGGCCATCGCGCTTGGCCTGGTAGAGCGCGGCGTCCGCGCGCGCCAGCAGCGTTTCCGGAGTCTCCCCGTCCGCTCCGAACTGCGCCACCCCGATACTGATGGTCAATTTCTCGCCGATCGCCGCATCGTCGGCCAGCCGTTCGCGGATGCGCTGTGCAATGTCGACCGCGCCCTCCATCTCCGTCTCGGGCATCAGCACCACGAACTCTTCGCCGCCGTAGCGGGCCGCGCAATCCACGTCGCGGCTCGTGTCCCTGAGGATGGCGGCGATCCGCGCGAGCGCCGCGTCCCCCTCGAGGTGACCGTAGGCGTCGTTGTACGGCTTGAAGTTGTCCACGTCGGCGATGAGCACGGCGAACGGGTGGCGCATCCGGCGCGAGCGGCGGATCTCGAGCGCGAGCATGTCCATCAGGTAGCGGCGATTGTACAGCCCCGTGAGATCGTCGGTCACCGAGAGCCGCTCGAGCTCGCGGCGGCTGTCGCGCAGCCGCGCGGCCATGTCGTTGAATACCTCGGTCACATAGCCCAGCTCGCCCCCGCTCACCATCGGCAGGAGCACCGCCAGGTCGCCGCCCGCGACCTTCGCGGCTCCCTCTCGCAGCCGGTCGAGCGGCCGCGTGATGAGGAGACCGAGGAAGTAGGCGAGCAGGCCCACGCCCACGAACAGCGCCGTCACGATCAGCGCCGTGACGTTGCGCAAGCGGGCCACCTGCCGGAACGCTTCGTCGGCCGGGACTTCGGCGAGTACGCCCCAGTCCACCTGCGGGACGCGCTTCAGGGCGCCGACCACGTGCGCGCCGTCGATCCCGGCGTACTGGACCACGCTCCCCTCGCCGTCGAACAGCCGTTTGGTGGTGCCGGCGTCCAGGCTGCGCCGCGTGATCTCCGTGGGCCCCGATTGCGAGCCCACGAGGGCCCGACCGTCGGCCGTCACGAGATACAATCGGCTCGAGTCTCCCGCGGTGAAGCGCCGCAGCAGCCGATAAACGGCCGCGAGGTCGACCTTGGCCGTGAAGGCGCCGAGCAGGCGGCCGCCCGTCTGGTACACGGGCACCGCGAACACGACGACGCCTTTCTTCAAGGCGTCGTCCCAGTACGCGTCACCGACGATAGCGTTCTCGGCGCGGATCGTCGTGGTCCAGCCCGTGGGGAGGCGCGACGGGGTGGGGGGCGTCGCGGTGCTCGCCACGTCCTCTCCATCGCCGTTCACGACGAGCAGCTCCTGGTAATCCGCGAACCGATCGCGCACCGAGCGGAGGTAGTCGGTCAGCCGACCCCGCGGCTGTTCAACCCGGCCGCCGCGCGCCATCCGATCGAGGTTCTCCGAGACCTCGTAGGAGCTGGAGAACACGCGCAGCTCGTACAGCCGCTCCTTGATCCACAGGTCCATTTCGCGGGCGGTCTGGGCGCTCACGCTCTGGAGCTCGCGCGTGACCTTCTCGGTGAGCGAGCGCTTGTTCTGCTGGTAGGAGATCCAGGCGGTGCTGATCGACGGAATGAGCGTCGCGAGGAGGGCGAAGACCAGCAGCTTGCGGCGGATGCTGTCGAGCCGCAGCATCCGCAGCAGCCGTGAGACTGCCTGCTCCCAGGAGGCCACGCGCGTGCCGGTTAGAAGTTCGGCTCGTCCGCCGTGGGACCGTACACCGCGGGCACCGGCGCTTCGTTGAGCCGCAGGTAGACCGTGAGCTGCCCGCGATGGTGCGCCAGATGGTTGAGCACGGTGCGGCGGTACACGGTGTACTTCGGGCTCGTGTCGACGGTCCGGCCCCCGACCTTGAAGGCCCAGGGTTTCTTGAAGTCGGCGTCGGTGGCCTTGGCGAGGGCGGCACGCGCGGCCTTGGCGTTCTTGTCGAAGAGCGCGAGGATCTTCGCCCGGCTCTCGAGCGCCTCGAACTTGGGCGGCGGCCCGCCCGGGGGCATGATGTCGAGCTCGTCGAGCGTCAGGGCGTTGACCACCCAGCCCGGCAGCTCGGCGATGAGCGTGGCGAGCCGGCCGAGCGACATGGATTTAGGATGGGGCTTCCACGCGCCCTTGCCGTCGGGCACCCGCTCCAGCACCCGTCGTGTAGCGGCCATCTCGGCGTCGAACTCGGGGAGCAGGATCTCGGTGAGCGGCATCCGCGCCTCCGTCACGGGGGAGAGCGGCGAAGGTAGTGATTCGGTTTTGACGGCGCAACGGTCCGCGTGTAGCCTTGTCGCGAAGCACAACGTCCGGAGCGTGAACGTGAGCGACCGCAAGGCCAGCTGGTACCGATGGGCGGACATTCCGCGTGAAGAGGTGAACGAGCGCCTGGCGCGCCGCCTGATCACCGGCGACCGCGTGATGCTCGCGCACGTCTATCTGAAACAGGGGTGCGTCGTCCCCCGACATTCGCACGAGAACGAGCAGTTCACCTACATCCTGGAGGGCGCACTTCAGTTCCGTGTGGGGGCCGACGGAGCCGAGGAGGTCGTGGTTCGCGCCGGCGAGGTGCTGCACCTGCCCGCGCACGTGCCCCACGAGGCGCGCGCGCTCGAAGACACCCTCGACGTGGACGTATTCTCTCCGCCGCGCGAGGACTGGCTCAAGAAGACCGACGCGTATCTGCGAAACAAATAGGGGCGCAGCGTCAGGCCTTGTGCCGCCGCTTTGGAGCGGGTGGCTCCACCGCTGCCGGGTTCGCGGCGATCGGCCGCGCCCGCGGCGGGCGGTGGGCGTCGCAAAAATATCGCGCCCCGTGGAGCGCCGGGCCAAAGCTCTGGTGCGTCACCCAGCCCGCGGGCTGGTCGCAGCGGCGATGCGTACTCCAATCATAGAAATCGCACGACGGTGTGGTCATGTCCTCGCCTCGTTCGCATATGAGCGCTATAAACGGCAGCCCGCGGTGGGTTCCACGCTCATACGGCGCTGAGGCGGGACCGGATTGCCGCAAGGAGGCTCTCATGGTGTTCGATCGGACTCTGATGGCCCTGGTACTCTTCGGAGCCGGCGGCGCGCGGCTCCTCTGTGGGCAGGGTGGGCCGGGCCAGGCGGTCGGACAGGTTGCCCCGCTCGTGCTCACGCATGCGAACGTGATCGATGGGTTTTCGGCGCGCCCAATTCTGGATGCGACGCTGGTACTGGTGGGTGGGAAGATCGCGCGGGTGGAATCGGCCGGACGTCCCGTGGCCGCGCCCGCGGGCGCCCAAGTCATCGATGTCGGGGGACGCTACGTCCTGCCCGGGCTGATCGACGCCCACACGCACATCCACGACCTCGCGGCCGCTCGACGCGCGCTCGAGTCCGGCGTCACGACGGTGCGGAGTGCGAGCACGTCGTTCTTCGAGGACGTGGGGCTACGCGAGCTCGTGCGCCGGGGCGTGCTGGCGGGACCCGAGGTGCTCGCCGCCGGCCTCTTCGTCACGCCCGACCTGGGCGAGTCGATCCTCTCGGATCCGCGGCTGGCCGCACTGGCCGGCGGGGTCAACACGCCCGATGAGCTGCGCGCGCTGGTGCGCGTCAACCTGGATCACGGCGTCGACGTCATCAAGACGCGCGCGACCGAGCGCGCCGGGTTGCCGGAACAGGACCCGCGTAAGCAGGTCTACACGGAGGCGCAGTTACGCGTGATCGTCGAGGCCGCGGCCGCCCGCGGCATTCCCGTGATGTGCCACGCCCACGGAGATGAAGGCGCGCGCGCGGCGGTGCTGGCCGGCGTGCGGAGCATCGAGCACGGCACGTATCTGTCCGACTCGACCCTCGCCCTCATGAAGCAGCGGGGCACGTTTTTCGTGCCTACGTACTCCACCGTGGTGGACATGGCGGAGCCGGGCGGGGACTACGACAGCCCCGCCCTCCGGATCCGGGGGCAGGCCATGCTGCCGTACATCCGGCGTGCCATCCGGCATGCTCATCAGATGGGCGTGAAGATCGCTACCGGCGGCGACACCGAGTATGGGCCGGCGAGCACAGTACGGATTTCGCAGGAGGTCGTGCGGTTCGTGGAGCTCGGGTTCACACCGCTCGAAGCGCTCCAATCGGCGACAACCGTCGCGGCCGAGCTCCTCGGCATCGAGCGGCGGACCGGCTCCATTCGGGACGGCCTCGAAGCGGATCTGATCATCGTCGGGGGTAACCCGCTCGAGGACATCACGGCGCTCGAGGATGTGCAGGTCGTGATCAGCAACGGCCGCGTGGCGCTGAACCGATTGCCGTTCGGGAAGGACTAAGGAAAGAAGACTACGGACGAGTCAGCGCGCGTGACCGAGCGAGCGCAGGAATTCCCGATCCCAGGCCGCCGCGATCCCTTCGCGCGGCGAATAGGGGCCCGGCTCGTAGGCGCGCGACGCGATGCCGGCGTGCGAGCGCTCGCAGATGTTCCAGTCCTGGCGGTTGGTCTCGTCCCAGAAGCGCACGGCATCGTCCGGGTCGAAGCCCGGCTGGCCGAACGCATCCGGATTGAACAGCCACTCGCACGTGATCGCCGTGTGCACCGGCCCGCTGGGCCAGAGCGTGTGGAACATCACGTAATCAGGGTGCAGTGAGAGCAGGAGATTGGGAAAAATCGTATAGAAGTACACGCGCTGGTGGTCTTCCGCCGGGAGTGAGGCAACCGCCGGCGCGCACGCCTTCCCGCTCATCGTGAGGCTGCCGCCGGGCTGCGTAATCACCATGTAGCCGCCGAGGTAGGGTCCCTCGAACAGATCGTTTTCACCGCTCGTGTACGGCGTCAGCTTCGCGAGCCCCGGATGGATGATGGGGCAGTGGAGACATTCGGAATAGTTCTGGAAGATCAGTTTCCAGTTGGCATGCACATCGTAGTCGATGCGACGCCCGGAGCGCAGGCGCGCCAGATTGAATCGGCTGAAGCGGGTGAGCAGCGGCGAGAACGCCTGCGCGAACGGCTCCAGCTCCTCCGCGAAATTGACGAAGAGAAACCCCTCCCAGGTCTCGAGCGGCACGCCGTGCAAGGGATAATCCCGCTTGTCGAACCCCGCGACCTCGTTCATGTGCGGCGCGCCGATCAGCGACCCATCGAGCGTGTACGTCCAGGCGTGGTAGGGACACTGGATCGTCTCGGAGAGGTGCCCCTGGGGGGCATCGCACAGCCGCGTGCCGCGGTGCCGGCATACATTATAGAAGGCCCGCACCGTGCCGTCCTGACCCCGCACCACGATGATGCTCTCGCCCCCGACCGTCCGGCGCACGTAATCACCCGGATTGGCGACCTCGGTTTCCCGTCCGACGCACACCCAGCGCCGCGCGAAGATGCGCTCTTGCTCCTCCGCGAACACGTCGGGTGCCGTGTAATAACGGCCAGGCAGGGTGCGCTGGCCCTGTTGATACGCCTGGGTGGCTTTGACGAACGTCGGCATGGGGTTAAGGCTAGCGAAGCGGCGACAAACCGCAATCGGGGAGTGTGTCGTATCGGGTGGGGGAGTCGAGTCTGATTTCCGATTAATTAGGGACCAAGGTCCCTGCTCGGCGCGATGGCGTCCTGAAGGACGCGTCCTTGAGGACGCGCCGCCGCCGAGTTGGGACTTCAGTCCCTCATAGAACCAAAAATCAAGATCCTTGCTCCGCCACCGGTTCTCCCTCGGCGCCGCGTCACCCGGGGTCCCTTCCGAATGCCACTCCCCGCCGCTCTGGCCCGAGCGCGGCAACGAGCCCGCCGAGCACGAACACGGTCGCCGCCGAGAGGGCCATCGCCCACGGGTAGGTCACGTGCTCCGCGAGGCGCGCCTCGACATATGGCACCGCACCGGCCAGCGCCGCGCCGCACTGGTAGCCGAAGCCGGGCAGGAAGCCCCGTACGGAATTGGGTGACAGCTCCGTGATGTGCGCGGGGATCACGCCCCACGCCCCCTGCACGAAGAACTGGATCGCGAACGCGCCGGCGACGAGCACAGGAAGGGAGGGCGCGAAGGCCCACAAGGGAATGACGACCAACGCCCCGATGAGCGCCAGCACGATGGTCCGGCGGCGACCGAGCGGGTTCGACCACAGCCCGAACAGGATGCCGCCCGTGAGCGCGCCCACCATGGAGAACGCGGTGAGCGCCACCTTGCGGCCCGTGTCGAATCCCCAGTGCCGCTCCAGGAACGTGGGATACAGGTCCTGCGTCCCGTGCGACACCAGGTTCATCATCCACATGAGGGCGGTGATATAAAGGAAGGTCGGCAGGTTGCGGCGGATCGCCCGGCCCAGTCCGCTCCAGCTCTCCTCCCGTGTCTCGCGCCACACTTCGGATTCCGTGACTCGCGCGCGCACGAACAGCGCGAGCAGCGCGGGCAGGCCGCCGAGGAAGAACAGCGGGCGCCAGCCCCAATGGGGGAAGACGAAGAAGTAGCACAGCGCGGCGAGGAGATAGCCCGCCGCATAGCCCTGCTGGAGCAACCCGGAGACCATGCCGCGCAGGCGGGGCGGCACCTTCTCCATTACGAGCGACGCTCCCACTCCCCATTCCGCGCCCATCCCGATGCCGAACAGGGCGCGGAGCACCAGAAACGTCGTGTAGTTCGGCGACAGGCCCGACAGTACCTCGATGATCGAGTAGAACACGAGGTCGAGCATGAGCGGGAGCTTGCGCCCGTACCGGTCGGCCAGGAGCCCGAAGATGAACGCGCCGACGGGCCGGAACAGCAGCGTGAGCAGCAGGGAGAACGCGATCGCGGCATCGGACTTCCCGAACTCCCGGGCGATCGCCGTGAGCGTCATAACGACGAGGAAGAAGTCGAACGCATCGAGCATCCAGCCGAGGAAGCCGGCGAGGACGGCGGCGCGTTGATCGCTCGCGACGGAACGCGTGGAGGTCATTGGTGGCGGGGTCGTGGGACCTCTAGATTACACTGCCTCGAAGCATCCCACGACCCGGAGGTTCGCCGTGCGCCTGGCCGCCTTTCGCCTCGGATTCCTGCTGATCTGCGCCGTTGCTCCAGCCGTCCGGGCGCAGAACGGGGCGCCCCCCCGCCCAGCCGTGGCGGTCGTGAACCTGCGGTTCGACGGGGAGCACGCCAACGTGCTGCAGGCCGGCGACACGGCGATCGTGGCGGCCGCGACGAGCAAGCTGCTCGCGACGCTGGCCGCATCCGATCGCGTGGCACTTGTCGATTCGACGACGGTCGCCACGGCGGTCGGTGCGGCGGAAGCGAGCGGCAACCCCTGCGACAACGCCTGCGCGATCGACGTCGCCCGTAAAGTCGGGGCCCGCTGGGTCGCCAGGGGCACCATCGCGAACCTGACGGGCCTCGTGTGGCTCCTGAGGGCGGAGCTGTTCGACGCCGCCAGCGGGCAAGCGGTGCTCGACGACAGCTACGAGATCAAGGGGGACCCGGCCCGGATGGCGCCGGCCGCGGCGCACGCGTTCGCCCAGCGCGTGGAACGAACGATAGCCGGGAAGGGGACCAGATGATTCGGACGACCCGTTGGAACCTGCTGCTCGTCGCGGGCCTGGCCAGCGCGCACACGCTGGCCGCCCAGACGGACACGAGCCGTCATGCCCAGGTGCTCGTGCGCGCCGGGAGACTCGTCGCGACGCGCACGGGAACCGTGCTCACCAACCAGGCCATCCTCATCGAGGGCGATCGCATCAAGGAAGTGGGCCCGGCGGACGCGGTGGCCGGCCGCGCGGCACGCGATGCTCGGGTGATCGATCTCCGGAGCGCCACCGTGCTTCCCGGCTTGATCGACTGTCACACCCATATCACGTCCGATCCCGGGGACTACTACCAGCAGCTCTTTCGCATGAGCGTGATCGACGAGGCGGTACGCGCCCACATCTACGCCAAGCGCACGCTCGACGCCGGGTTCACCACGGTGCGGAACGTCGGGGCTGCCGAGTTCATCGACGTCGCGCTCCGCAACGCGATCAACGACGGCGTGGTCGAGGGGCCGCGCATGCTCGTGTCCACCATGCCGCTCTCGGCCACGGGTGGCCACGGCGACGTGAACGGCATGTCGCCGTACCTCCGGTTCGAGGGTTTCTCCGGGATCGCCAACGGTGTCGATCAGATCCGCGCGAAGATCCGGTTCGAGGTGAAGTACGGGGCGGATCTGATCAAGGTGCTGGCCAGCGCGGGCGTCCTCTCGGAAGAGGAATCCGTCGGGGCGCCGCAGTACTCGCAGGAAGAGCTGAACGCGATCGTCGAAGAAGCGGGCATGTGGGGGCGCAAGGTGGCCGCGCACGCGCACGGCGCGGAGGCGATCAAGCGCGCGGTGCGCGCGGGCGTCGCGTCGATCGAGCATGGCAGCCTGATCGACGACGAGGGCATCCGCCTGATGAAGGAGCACGGCACCTATCTCGTAGCCGACATCTACAACGACGACTACATCCTCGCGGAGTACACCCGGCTCGGCTATCCGCGGAAGATCATCGACAAGGAGCGGCTGGTGGGCCGCCAGCAGCGCGAGAACTTCAAGAAGGCCGTCCAGGCGGGCGTGAAAATCGCCTATGGGACGGACGCGGGCGTCTATCCGCACGGCTGGAACGCCAAGCAATTCGCGCACATGGTCCGCTGGGGCACCACGCCCATGCAGGCGATCCAGGCCGCCACGGTCAATGCCGCCGATCTGCTGGGGTGGTCCGACAAAGTCGGCGCCCTCGAGCCCGGGAAGTATGCCGATGTGATCGCCGTGCAAGGCGATCCGCTGCAGGACGTCACCGTGCTCGAGCACGTGGCGTTCGTCATGAAGGGCGGCGAGGTGGTGAAGGACAGCCTGACGGGAGGCGCGAAGACGGCGCGCTGATGGCGGTCTTGTGAGGTGCGGGAACGCGCGTTCTCTTAAGGGCGCACCGCCATTCCATCACGTTCCGAGACCGTCGGAGGAATCATGTCCCACTATCCGTCGCGCCCGATCGCCCTGTTCGCGGCGCTCTGCCTCCTCCCTGCCGCGTCGCTGCGCGCTCAGGAAACCGCGTCCGACACGCTCCTCACCGTCGACCACTACCTGGACTGGGAGCAGGTAGGCGATCCTCAGCTCTCACCGGACGGCGGCCAGGTGATCTACACGCGCCGCTGGGTCAACAAGATCGACGACAAGTGGGAGTCGGCGCTCTGGATCATGAACGCCGATGGGACGCACAATCGGTTTCTCGTGAAGGGATCGGATGCCCGGTGGTCCCCCGACGGGACGCGCATCCTGTATCTGGCCGACGGCGACCCCAAGGGCAGCCAGATTTTCGTCCGCTGGATGGACGCCGAAGGCGCCTCGTCGCAGGTGACCCGGGTGACGGAGATGCCGACCGATCCCCGTTGGGCTCCCGGAGGCAAGTCGATCTCCTTCGCCATGCTGGTGCGCGACTCGAGTCTGTGGAGCATCTCCCTTCCCAAACCACCCGAGGGAGCGAAGTGGACGCCGGCGCCCCGCGTGGTCGACCGCCTGCACTATCGCCAGGATCGCGTCGGCGACATGCCGCAGGGGTTCACCCATCTGTTCCTCGTGCCGGCCGACGGCGGCACCGCGCGGCAGCTCACGAGCGGGCACTGGAACGCCGGGGCGCGCTTCGACGGCCTGGCGTTGGGCGTGGGATACGATTGGACGCCGGACGGCAGGACGATCGTCTTCGACGGTCTGCGCGACACTACCTGGGACCGCCAGTATCAGGTCTCGCGCATCTACGCGCTCGATGTGGCGAGCGGCGCGATCAAGCTGCTCATCGCCAAGCCCGGGTTCTGGGCGCAACCCGTGATCTCGCCCGACGGGCGCACGATCGCGTTCACCGGCTACGACTCGACGAGTCAGACGCACAAGACGTCGGACCTGTGGACGGCGAACCTCGATGGGTCCGGGATCCGGGATCTCACGCGCACCCTGGACCGTGATCCGGACAACCTCCGCTGGGCTCCGGACGCCAAGGGCGTGTACTTCACCGCTCCGGACAAGGGGTCGATCAACATCCACTACGCAGACGTGTCAGGTAGCGTGCGCGAGGTGACGCAGGGCGCGCAGGTCGTGTCGCTGAATTCGTTGTCGCGCACGCTCGTGGCGGTGGGAGTGCGGAGCGACCCGCAGCATCCGGCGGACGTGGTGCGGATCGACGTGAAAAAGGCCCCGGCGCCCGCCCTCACGCGTCTGACCGACGTGAACGACGACATCATGGGCAATAAGCGGCTCGCGTCGGTCGACGAGATCTGGTACGGGTCGAGCGGCGGGGCACGTGTCCAGGGCTGGATCGTCAAGCCGCCCGGCTTCGATGCCGCCAAGAAATACCCACTCATCCTCGAGATTCACGGTGGGCCGTTCGCGATGTACAACGTGGCCTTCAGCTACATGTTCCAGAACTTCGCGGCGAACGGGTACGTGGTGCTGTACGTGAACCCGCGCGGCAGCACGGGGTACGGCGACGCCTTCTCGAACGCCATCGACCACGACTATCCCGGCCCCGACTACGACGACCTCATGGCCGGCGTGGATGCGGTGGTGGGCAAGGGCTTCGTGGACACGACCCGCATGTACGTCTCCGGCTGCTCCGGCGGCGGTGTGCTGTCGAGCTGGGTGATCGGCCACACGAATCGGTTCGCGGCCGCCGCCGTGCGCTGTCCGGTGATCGACTGGATCAGCATGGCGGGGCAGACCGACATCCCGCTCTTCACGTTCAGCTTCTTCCACCAGGCCTTCTGGGACAAGCCGGACGAGTGGCTGGCACACTCGTCGCTCATGTACGCCGGTCGCGTGACCACGCCCACGCTCTTGATGACCGGTGAGCTGGACCGGCGCACGCCGATTCCGCAGACCGAGGAGTTCTTCACGGCGCTCAGGTATCGGGGCGTGCCGACGATGATGCTCCGCTTCAGCGGCGAGTACCACGGCACGGGCTCGAAGCCGACGAACTTCATGCGGACGCAGCTCTACATGATGAGCTGGTTCCAGAAGTACCATCGCGGGGGGAACGAGCCCGCGACCGGGGCGGGGAACCGCTAGCGGGGAGTCCTTCGGAACCGGGCGAGCCAGCCCTCTTCCACCGTTGCCTCGTCGCGCGTGTGTTGCACCCACGCGCCGAGGATGGCCGCGCGTTCCACGTAGCCGATGACCCGTGTCGGATCCTCGGGGCTGGCGACGGGCAGCGCGTCCGCCTCGTGCTCGAGCATCTTGCGCATGGCGGTCTCCAGGAGCTCGTCGGGGTACGCCACAACCCCGCCGTTGGTTCCTCCCGCTCCCGACCGTCCCGCGATCGGCGGCTCCATTACATCCTCCACCCGCAGCACGCTCAGGGGGTTGACGCCGTACTCGCGTGAGAGGTGGCGGCCGCGGCGGGCCAGCTTCTCCGTGAGGATCGAGCGGCGCATCAACAGCACCGTGATCGCGGCGGCCGAGACGCACGCGATCAGCAGCGCCGGAAGCGCGGCCATGTCGCCCGTGAGCTCGACGGCGAACACGATCGCGGTGATCGGGATCTGCATCGTGCCGCCCATGAGGGCGGCCATCCCGAGCATCGCCCAGAGGCCCACGTCGGGCGCGTGCATGACCTGGGCGGCGAGCGAGCCGAGCGCGCTTCCCATCAGCAGAAGGGGGGCCACCAGTCCGCCCGAGGTCCCCGAGCCGAGGCCGACCGCCCAGATCACCGCTTTCACGAGCAACAGCACGAGGAGCACGGTCCCGACGAGCCGGCCGTCGAGGAGCTCGCGGATCACGTCGTAGCCGACGCCCAGCGCGCGCGGGGCGAGCAACCCGCCGAGGCCCACCACCACGCCGCCGATCGCGGGCCACCACATCCAATGGATCGGGAGCCGTGCGAACAGGTCCTCGCAGCCGTACAACAGGGCCGTGATCGCGGTGGCGACGAGGCCGGCGGCGAGTCCGAGGCCGAGGGCCGCGGCGGGCGTCCAGGTCGGCGTCGCATGCGGGGGGACGGGGAACAGCGGACCGGCGCCGAACAGCGGGATCCGGAGCACGCCGGCGACGGCGGCCGCGCAGGCCACCGGAATGAAGCTCCGCGGCTTCCACTCGAACAGCATCAGCTCGAGCGCCAGCAGCACCGCTGCGACCGGCGTCGCGAAGATGGCCGTCATGCCGCCGGCGGCGCCCGCCACGAGCAGCGTCTTTCGCTCGACCGGCGACAGGTGAAACGCCTGCCCGAACAAGGACCCGAACGCACCTCCGGTGACGATGATCGGGCCTTCCGCGCCGAACGGTCCGCCCGTGCCGATCGCCAGCGCCGAGGAGAGCGGCTTGAGGATCGCCACCTTCGCATCCATGCGGCTCCGGGCGATGAGGATCGACTCGAGGGCCTCGGGAATCCCGTGTCCGCGGATCTTCTCGGAGCCATAACGGGCCATCAAGCCGACGATCACCCCGCCCACCACCGGGATGAGCGCGCGCCACGGGCCCAGCGGGCTTGCCGCGGGTGAGATCAGCGTCGTGTCCAATCGGTGGAAATACGCGAGGTTCGTGAAGAAGCCGATGAGGCGCACCAGTGCCCACGCCACGCCGGCGCTCACCACGCCGATCAGCGCGGCCATGGCGCTCAGCGTGACAAGTCGCGAATCCGCCGTGAAGTCGCTGAGCCGGTCTTCGGTAGGGACGTTTCGAGTCATGACGTTTTCGGAATGTAATCGTGATCGAGCGGTCACGGACGCTGCCTCGTTTCGGGCCATGGCGTCCCGTTTCGGGCCAGCGTGTCGCATCACGAAACGCTACCTCGCGCACGCGTCGCGTGTATGACTCGTGGCACGTTGTCTGCCCGTTACTGTCGTGCGCGCGCCGCACTCTTCAGGGCATACGCGCGCAACCGACGACCAAGGAGATTGCCCTATGCCGCGCATGTTTGGAGGCCGCTCCCTCGCGAATTTGGGACCGGCTGCCGTGCTCATCGCATTCGTCGTGACTGCTTGCGACAACACCTCCAGTGGACCCCGATCGGCCTCGCCGATCCAATTCTCCCGAGAAGTCAGCCTGCCCGATCTGCAAACCCAGCTCACCGGCCCCGCGCGCGTCGAGGTGAGTGTGATCCCGGGCACGCTGACCGCGCGCCGCGTGGAGATCGAAGAGTCGGACCAGCTCACCAGGCCGGAGCGCGTGCGCGGCCGGGTCACCGCCATCACGGCGGGGACCGACACCGCGACGCTCACGCTCGAGCTCGGCGGCCTGCAGATCGCCGTCAACGGCTCGACGCGGTTGCACCCCGATGATGGTGACGAAGGGGAGCACGCCATGCCGGCCATGAGTGACGACGGCGGGTCCAGCATGACGCTCGCCGATTTCGTGGCACGCATCCAGGCGGACCTGGCCGCGGGCGGCAGTCCCGCCGTGCGGGCCACCCGCCAGGCGCCCGCCACGCCACAAGCGCCCGACGACGGGAGCTTCCTCGCCGCGACCCTGCAGCTCGACGAGGGGAACAACCATTCGCGCATCGAGATCAACATCACGAGCGCGAACCTGACCACCAACGCCACGCCGCCCCCCGACGCCTTCCTCAAGGTGCTGGGCGTGAGCCTGGAGCTCCGCGTGAGCGATGGCACGACCAAGCTCCTGGTCGACAACGAGGAAGCGGAAGGGGCCCAGGAATTCCACGGCGTCGTGAAGTCGGTCGACCAGACCGCTCAGACCGTGACGCTCATGGATGGGACGATCATCCACATCGTGGCCGGCACGGACTTCGGTGCGCGTGAGGGGGACGAGGACGATCATCTCACCACGCTCGCCGACGTTCAGGCGGCGCTCACGGCCGGGAAGACGGTCAAGGCCGAAGGACGCGGGGTGGTGGACACCATGAGTCCGCTCACGATCGACGCCATTCAGATCGAATTCGAGGTCGAGGGCGAGCCGATGCCGCCCGCGGTCATGATGGTCGAGTTCGAGGACACGGTGGCGAGCGTGGACGTGACGGGATCGACGTTCACATTGGGGAAGGGCGCCGTGGTCACGGTGACGGCGCAGACGAGGTTCGACAACGAGGGTCTCCAGACCCTGCAACAGGTGTCGGACACGCTCGCCGCCAAGAAGACGGTGCGGGTCGAGGGCGTCGCGACCGTGACGTCCGCCGGCCCTCCGCCGGCATTGTCGGCGCTGTTCGTGCGGTTCCGGACCGAGGATTCGTCAACGTCAACAATGCCGTGAACGAACGCTGAAGTAATTTGTAGGGGCACAGGGGACGATATGTGTAGGGGCGCAGCATGCTGCGCCCCTACTTGTTTTTTATGATGCGCTGGCTTTCGCGATCAGTCCCGCGGCGAGCCGCGCGTCTCGGTTGATGTTGTACAACCCGCCCGTCGCGTCGTAGTTGTGACCCACGAAGTACAGGTTGGGCTGATCGACGCTCACGACCCGGTCGCGCCGCCGGGCGAACCCCTTCGCGTCCACCTGCACCAGGGCACCGAGGGGAGCGAGCGCGGCCCCGAAGCCGGTGGCGAGAATGATGTGATCGAACACCCCGCTCGTGCCGTCCGTGAACCGGGCGCCGTTGGCGGTCAGCTCGGCCACGCCGGTGCGCACGTCGACCAGGCCCTGCACGATCGCGTCGACGAGGTGGAACCCGATCACCGGGATCGCGTCGAGGGGGCTGTGCGCCGGGCGCGGCAGCACCGGTGGGCCCCGCTTGATCTCGCTCATCAACCGCACCAGGCCCACGACACGCTCTTGCATCGGCCGCGGCAGCTTGCGCACCCAGTAGGCCAGGTACTGAATCGGCAGGCCCGCGAGCGTCAGCGGCACGACGTTCGCGCCCGAGCGCACGGCGATCGTCACCTTGCCGCCGGCGCGTGCGATCTCGCTCGAGATCTCCGCGCCGGAGTTGCCGACGCCCACCACCAGCACGCGCCGACCCACGTAGGCGTCCGGCCGCCGGTACCCCACACTGTGCTCGATCCGTCCCGCGAACCGCTCCTGACCGGGGAACCGAGGCGCCTTCGGATTGGCCACGATCCCGGTTGCCACCACCAACGCGCGCGCGGCGATGGGCCCGCTGGTCGTGGTCACGCTCCAGGTTCCGTCGCTGCGCGTGATCCGCTCCACCGTGCACCGCGTCTCTACTGGAAGCTCGAACGCCCGGGCGTAGTCCCGCAGGTATTCCCAGAACTCGCCGCGCGGGACGAAGAGCGGTGCACTCCGCGGAAACGACCTGCCGGGCAGCGTCGACATATGCTTGCCCGTGTGCAGGGTGAGGCTGTCGTAGAGGTTCGCCCAGGTGTAGCCGACCGTGTCGCCCCGCTCGAGCACGCGGTGGGGAATGGCGTGGGCCTTGAGCTGCTGGGACGTCGCGAGGCCCGCCGGACCTCCGCCCACCACCAGGACGCCGACTCGCTCAGACATCTCGCCGGATAGCCTCCGCGACGCGGTCGGCCACGGCCATGATCGTCAGGTAGGGGTTTATCTCGAGCGAGTCCGGAAAGAGACTCGCATCGGCCACCCGCAGCCACGGCAGGCCGTGCACGCGTCCCCACGAGTCGGTGACCGAATCGGCCGGGCCCCGTCCCATCACGCAGCCCCCCATCAGGTGGGCGGACGTGACCGTGAGCGAGCCCGGCCGGAAATGGCGCACGGTGATGCGCTCATCGAGGCGCGCGGCTTCGCTCGCCTCGATCAGCGGCGGGTCGGCGGGCGCGTGCACGCGGCGCGCGCCCGCGGCGAAGAAGATGCGCGCCGCGGCGCGGGTCCCACGCACCAGCCCGTCGAGCGTCTCGGCCGTGAGCGTGTAGTGCACCACCGGACTGCCGTTCCGGTCGATCGTGATGCGGTTCCCGGGCGTGGCGTGGTCGCACGCGAGGATGAGAATCATCTGCAGGCGCGGAAAGGCGGTCATGATCGCGCTGTGCGCGGCGCCGAACCCCGTGAGGCTCTTGGCCGTGACGAATGGAAAGTACATGCACGTCTCGAGCACGAAGCGCTCCGCTTCGGCCCGATCGACGAAATAGCTCTTGGGATGGCCGACGTCGTTCGTGATGGCTTGAGGATGCTCGGCGACGAGGATCAGCGCCGGATGGCACGTGAAGCGCTGGCCGAGAGAGCGGGGAACGGGGAGCGGAGAGCGGAGGAGCAGGGCGCACGAGCCGATCGTTCCCGCAGCCACGACGACGATGCGCGCCTGCACCTCGTGGTCGCCCGGCGCCCACTCGGAGGGCGCCCCCTTCGCGCCGGCGGGCCGCTCCGCCACCCGCACGCGCAGCCGGCGGTCCGACTCAATCGAGAGCACCTCGGCGCGCGTCACCACCTCCACGCCCTCCCGCTCGGCGCGCGGGAGCTGCACCCGGTTCGTCCCCTGCTTGGCCTGGTTGGGGCACCCCAGGTTGCACAGGCTCGAGCCGCGGCACCCCTTCACGTTGACCGGGAACTGCTCGACGCGGTAGCCGGCCTTTCGACCGCCTTCGACGAACAGGCGGTTGTTGTCGTTGATCAGGGGCTCCTCGAGCAGGTGGACGTTGTTCTGCTGGGCGTACTTCGCCGAGCGTGCGGCGAGGTCCGCATGCTCGAGCCCGGGGACGCCCCAAGCGCGGATCACGCGTTCTGGAGCGGTCAGAGACGTTCCGGTATAGACCACCGTCGAGCCGCCGTATGCCGACGCGAACGCGAGCGTCATGGTACCATCGCGCGTGAGAAACGCACCGCCATCCTGGTAGAGCGCCTCGGCCATTTCGAGCTCGCGGCCCGTGAACTCCATGTCCGCGAAGCGCGGTCCTTTCTCGAGGACCAGGATGCGCATACCGTTGCGCACGAGCGGCGCGAGCTCCTGCGCCACCGTGCCGCCGCCCGCCCCGGAGCCGATGATCACGATGTCGTAGGTATGGGGGACGCTCACCGTCGAGCCTCCCAGCCCCGCGCATCCGCCCGGTAACCGATCGCCCTGGCCGCGGCGGGGCGCCCGTAGTAGCCCATCAAAATGAGTGTGCGCAGGCCCCAGATCCCACGACGCAAGACGAGCAGGCCAGAGTTCGCGAGGGAAGCGAGAAACGCTGCGCGGCGCGCCGGATCCAACCCGGAGAGGCGGCGACCGTAGCGGAGCAGCGGGATCCACTCGAGCAGCCGAAGCAGTAGGGCGAGCTGTCGTTGCAGGCGGGCGGGGCGCGCGGCGATGGCGCGCGCGACGATCCGTTCGAGCTCCTCCCACTCACCGGGGCCGAGCCGAGCCGCCTCGGGCACCACGGTGGAGGCGATCGCACGGAACGCCGGGGAGATCATGCGCGGGAACGTAGGCGTCAAGCGACAAGCGGGCAACAAGTGGACGTGCCCGTTCTACGGAGCGAGAGTCAGCCGGGGCGTCGCAGAGCGGCTGCGTCGTTTTGTCGCGGCGCGGCGCCCCGGCTGACGACTACATCCAGGGTTCGTCGGCTGAAGGTCCGTAGATGGACGGGACCTTGCCGTCGGCCATCCGCAGGTACACCGAGAACTGCCCGCGGTGATGCACCTGGTCCATCAGCATGAACCAGAGCACGTCCATCTTGCGCAGGTCGCCCATCTGCTTGGGCGCGACAAAGAACTTCACGGTCTTGTTGAGGTCGGCGTCGGGCGTCTTCTTGATCCGCTCTACGAACGCCTTCGACGACTTCTCATACGTCGCAATGACCTCCGCCATGGTCGCCGGGGCCTTGGGCATCTTGCCGAACTCGATGCCGCCGTCCAGCGCCTGCTCGCTCGCATTCTGCTCGGTCACGAATATCCAGGCGAGCTCCTTGGCGGATTTGCACTTGCCGTGCGGCTTCATGTCCGCCTTGGCCCCCGGGTAGGCCTTGAGCACGCGCATCGTTGTGGGGATCTCCCGTTCCAGCGTTCCCAGGAATTGCTCCTTCTCGGTCATACGTTTCCTCCGCGTTTGAGTCCTGCGTAAACTACCCCAGCCAACGGGAGACGGCTCCGGAGCCTTCCTTCTCCGTCGGTGTGCGGCTTGCTTACCGCAGTGATCTACACGATCGGTCACTCGACGCGACCCCTGGATGAGTTCCTCGCGTTGCTCCGTGTCCACGGCATCGACCACGTCGTCGACGTCCGCCGGTATCCGGGCTCGCGGCGCTACCCGCAGTTCGGGCGGGAGGCCCTGGCGACCGCTCTTGCGGACGTGGGTGTGGGGTACGAGCACGCCCCCGACCTCGGTGGCCGCCGCGTCGCCCGGCCGGATTCGGTGAACACGGCGTGGCGAAGCGCCTCGTTCCGCGGATACGCCGACTACATGGAGACGCAGCCGTTCCAGACTGCGCTGGCCCGGCTCCTCGACGTCGCTCGGGCGCGGCCGACCGCAGTGCTCTGCGCAGAGGCCGTACCGTGGCGCTGTCACCGCCAGCTGATCGCCGACGCACTCGTGGCGCGTGGCGAGCCCGTGTCGCACATCCTGAGCGACGCGCGACTCGAGCCACATCGCCTCTCCCCGCATGCCCGTGTGCCCGCGGGCGGCGGGGTGCAGTATCCCACGGGCTCCGAGTAGGTTCCGGCACACCCCCTTCGCGGAGCTGGAAACGGTATGGGCCGGCAGAACATATCGAGCGGGGCGCCGTGGGAGCCGATCGTCGGGTACTCTCGCGCCGTCCGCGTCGGATCCACGATCCACGTGTCCGGCACCACGGCCACGGGACCCGACGGGCGCATCGTCGGCATCGGGGACGCGCATGTGCAGGCGGTCCAGGCGCTCAAGAACATCGAGCGGGCACTGACACAGGCCGGGGCCTCGCTCGCCGACGTCGTGCGGACGCGCATGTACGTCACCGACATCGCCGACTGGGAGCGCGTGGGGCGCGCGCACGGAGACGTATTTCGCGACATCCGACCCGCCAGCACACTCGTGGCCGTCACGCGACTGGTCGCTCCCGAAATGCTGGTCGAGATCGAGGCGGAAGCGATAGTCGAAGGAGCCGTATAGATTGGAGACGGAGGTGATCCGTGGCGGTTACTGAGATCGGCAAGCGCGCGACGGTCGCGTGTCCCTTTTGCGCAACGTTGAACCGGGTGGATCTCACCCGTATCGCCGACCACCCCAAATGCGGGAAGTGCGGGCGCCCGATTTTGCTCGATCGGCCCCTGTCGATATCCGACGCGACCATCGACGGCGTCGTGCGAGGTACCGAGGTTCCGGTCCTGGTCGATTGCTACGCCGACTGGTGCGGCCCCTGTAAGATCATGGCGCCTATCCTCGACGACCTGGCGCGCGATCGGCAGGGGGACGTGCTCGTGACGAAGCTCGATACGGACCGGAACCCCGCGACCGTGCGCCGCTTCGACATTCGCGCGATTCCCACCTTGCTCGTGTTCCGTGGCGGCGAGGCCGTGGGGCGCCACGCCGGCGCGATCCCCCGCCACGAGCTCGACGCGCTCGTCGGGTCGCCCACCCGGCCGTGACCGTTTCGGGCCTGCCATCGCCGTACGAGCCGGCCGAGCCTGCCTCCGGACGAGGCGCCTCTGAGCACTCGCGCGCCGTAGCCCTGGCGTTGGCGGTGGTGGGCGGGGTGTTCGGCCTGCACCGGTTCTACGCGGGGCGAATTCAGAGTGGGGTCTGCATGTGCTGCACGCTCGGCGGGCTGGGCATCTGGTACGTCTACGACGTCTTCATCATCGCCGTCGGTGAGTTCCGGGATGGAGACGGGCGGCGTGTCTCACGGTGGGAGGTGGCGGACGTCAGCGTGGGGGCATCGGTGAGCGGGGCGGAGCGGCGGGTGGCGGACGTCGAGGACCGGATGCTGGCGCTCGAGACCCAGGTGAGCGAGCTCGCCGAGCGGCTCGACTTCACGGAGCGCGTGCTCGCCAAGGTTCGCGAGCGGGGAACCTTACCTAAAGGGTAAGGGCTCGTTCGACCGCCGTCACAAAGTGCAATTATCGGAGCGGAGATGAGAATCGGCGTCCCGAAAGAGACCCTCGCCAACGAGCGCCGTGTTGCGCTGACCCCGGAGGTCGCCGGCCGCCTCGCCAAGGCCGGTCTGACGGTCGTGGTCGAGCGCGGCGCCGGGGAGGGGGCGTCGTTCCGGGACGACGCCTATGCGAGCGCGGGCGTCGGGACCGGCACGACGGCGGCGGATCTCTACGCCCAGAGCGACGTGGTCCTCAAGGTGCAGCCGCCCTCGATCGTGGAGGCGCGCCTGTGCCGCGCGGGCAGCGCGCTGGTGGCGCTGTTTCAGCCGTCGGCCGAGCGCGCCGCGGTCACCGAGCTCGCGAGCCGGAAGGTCACCGCCTTCAGTCTCGCGCTCCTGCCGCGCATCACTCGGGCGCAGCCGATGGATGTGCTCTCATCGCAGGCGACGGTCGCCGGGTACAAGTCCGTGCTCCTCGCCGCGGCTACCGCCGGACGCTTCTTCCCGATGCTCGTCACCGCTGCCGGGACGCTCCCGCCGGCCCGCGTGCTCGTGCTCGGCGCGGGGGTGGCCGGGCTGCAGGCGATCGCGACCGCGCGCCGGCTCGGAGCGGTCGTCTCGGCGTTCGACGTTCGGCCGGTAGTCAAGGAGCAGGTCGAGAGCCTGGGCGCGAAGTTCGTCGAGATGCGGATCGACGAGGCGGCGGAAACGGCGGGCGGATACGCCAAGGAGCTGTCTCAGGACACTCACCGCCGCGAGCTCGCCTTCATCGCCCAGCAGGTGAAGGACGCCGATATCGTGATCACCACCGCGGCCATCCCGGGCAAGCGGGCACCGATCCTCGTGACGGCGGACGCGGTACGGGCGATGAAGCCGGGTTCGGTGATCGTCGACCTGGCCGTGGACACGGGTGGCAATTGCGAGCTCACCGAGCCCGGGAAAGAGGCGGTCCACGGCGGCGTCGTGGTTCTCGGACCGACTAATCTCGCCAGCAGCCTGCCGTACCACGCCAGCCAGATGTACGCCCGCAACATTTCGAGTTTCCTGCTGCACGTCGTGAAAGACCGAGCGCTGCGGCTCGATTTTGACGACGAGATCATCCGGGACACGTGCGTGACGCACGGGGGAGAGGTGCGGAAGTCATGATCGACTACTGGTCCATGCTGTTCGTCTTCGTGCTCGCGACGTTCATCGGCCTCGGCGTGATCCGGCGCGTTTCGCGCCTCCTGTACACGCCGCTGATGTCGCTGACGAACGCGATTTCGGCGATTGCCGTGGTGGGCTCGATCGTCGTCACGGGCGCCGACTTCCCGACGCCCATCCGCGTGCTCGGCGCCGTCGCCCTGTTCGCGTCCACCACCAACATCGTCAGCGGGTTCCTGATCACGGACCGCATGCTGAAGATGTTCAAGAAGCAGTGACCCACGCCATCGCGCAGCTCGCCGCCGTCGTCGCGACGGCGCTGTTCATCTTCTCGCTCTACTGGATGAACGATCCGAAGACCGCCCGTCGCGGCGTGACCGCGGGCGTGATCGGAATGCTCGTGGCGGTGGGCGCGACCTGGGTCCAACCCGAGATCGTGCACCACGGCTGGATCGTCCTGGCCATCGGCGCGGGGTTCATCGTCGGCGTCCCGCTCTCGCGCGTGCCGCTCACCGCGGTGCCTCAGCGGACGGCGCTGTCCCACGCGTTCGGCGGGCTGGCCGCGGGGCTGGTGGGGACCGCCGAGTACTTTCTCGGCCTGGGCGCCGGAGGCGCCGACCTCACCGCGTTCCGGATGAGCGCGATCGTGGCCGAGATCATCCTCGGGTTTCTCACGTTCACCGGGAGCCTGATGGCCACCGGGAAGCTGCAGGAGGTCCGGTGGATTCCCCAGCGGCCGGTGACGTATCCGGGGCAAAACGTGGTCAACATCGGCGTGCTCGTGATCGCGGTGGCGCTGGGCGTCCTGGTCGCCGTGCACCCAGCCGCAGCGTGGTCAGCGCGGGCCTTCCTCGCCATCGTCGGCCTCGCCTTGCTTTTCGGGGTGCTGCTCATCATCCCGATCGGCGGCGCGGACATGCCGACGGTCATCTCGATCCTGAACTCCTACGCCGGCCTTTCGGCTGTCGCGATGGGGTTTGTCCTGGACAATAAGCTCTTGGTGACCGCGGGAGCCCTCGACGGCTCGAGTGGCCTGATCCTCTCGATCATCATGTGCCGGGCGATGAACCGCTCATTCACGAACGTGCTGTTCGGGGCGTTCGGCACCGTGAAAGCGGCCGCGGTTACGGGCGAGCAGAAGGCGTGGAAGGAGGAGACGGTCGAGGGCGCGGCCCAACTGCTGGAGCAGGCCCGGCTGGTCGTGATCATCCCCGGGTACGGGATGGCGGTGGCACAAGCACAGCACAAGGTGCGCGAGCTCTACGACCAACTCACGAAGCGCGGGGTCACGGTCAAGTTCGCCATCCATCCGGTCGCCGGGCGCATGCCGGGGCATATGAACGTGCTGCTGGCGGAGGCGGACATCCCGTACACTGCCCTGGTCGAGATGGACGAGATTAATTCCGACATGCCGCAGTGCGACGTGGCGCTCGTGGTCGGCGCGAATGACGTCGTAAACCCGGCCGCGCGCTATGCGAAGGACAGCCCGATCTACGGCATGCCGATCATCGACGCCGACAAGGCCCGAACGGTCCTCGCCATCAAGCGGAGCAAGAAGCCGGGCTTTGCGGGGATCGACAACGAGTTGTACGTCCAGGACAACACGTGGATGCTATTCGGCGATGCGAAAGCGGTGCTCGGCGATCTCGTGAGGCAGCTCACCGGGGGGAGCGGCCTCCACTAGCGCGGGGAGGGGCGGGCAGCGCGGCCACCACGTCCGCGTAGTCCGCCACCATTCGCGCAACGGAATAGCGCTCCACCGCCCGTCGGCGCGCCGCGACCGACAGCGCCGCGCGACGCTGCGCGTCTCCGAGCAGATCGCGCAACGTGCCTGCGAAGGCCCCCGGGTCCGCCGGCGGCGCCAGCACGCCGGCCTCACCGAGCAGCTCAGGGGTGCCTCCGCCGTTCGCCGCGAGCACCGGGCGCCCACAGGCGAGCGCTTCGATCAGCGCCAGTGAGAACACCTCATCCGGTCGCGTGTGCACGACGCACGTCGCCGCGTTGTACGCGCCCACGAGGGTGGACGGGGCGAGCTGGCCCACAAACCGCACGTCCAGATTCTGTCGCTCGGCCTGCGCCCGTAGCTCGGGCTCGAGCGCGCCCGTACCGCACAAGAGAAGCGGTGGGGCGGGAGACGGCGCGAGCATGGCCACGCTGTCGAGCAACAGGTCCCAGCGCTTTTCGATCTCCAGGGCGCCCACCCCGAGCAGCACCGGCCCGTCACCCAGCTGGTGACTGCGCCGAAAAGTCCGGCCCGCTTCCTCATCGGGACGGAACAGGTCGCAATCGACGCCGTTCGGGATCACGCGGTGCCCGGCCCGCCGCATGAACGGCGCCTCGGCAAGCCCGCTCCTCGCCAGCTGCTCGGTCAGGAACACGGTGAACGCGACGCGGCGGAAGGCGAGCCGGGTGAGGAGGTCACGCGGGGGGCGCGGGGTACTGATGCAGTAGACGATCGTGAGCGGCCGACCCAGGGAAGCGAACGCCGCCAGGCGGATATCGCGCGCGCGGTCCACGAGCACCACGTCGACCGCCAGCTGTCGCAGCCCGTCCCGGAGCGCCCGGGCGCACTTGAGTGACGTGTGGGCGACGGGCAACCGTTGCACCGCGACGTGGCGGGCCCGGAAGCCCTCGACGAGTGGCTCGTAGGCCACCACCGCCGTCGTCGTGTGACCACGGCCCGCCAAACCCCGCCCCAGCACGGCGAACACGTTGCTCGAGCCACGCCAGAACCGGCTCGAGGTGAGCAGCGCGATCCGGCGGGGGTGGCTGGCTAGTGAGGCCACCTATTGTTGGCTCGATCGACGTCCGGGTAGATGGCGCGGGGATCGATCACCACCCCTGTGACCGCCTTGGTGGTGCCGACGCGCGCGGTGAATCGGCTTCCGAGGTTCCACATCTCGATCGGGAGCTCACGCGTCTCGACCGACCCGTCGGCGTAGTGCAGCTCCAGCGTCACCGGGAGCACCATCTGGCCACGGTTCGACAGGTGGATGAACGCGGTATCGCCGGTCGTGGTGACCGAGTCGACCGCTTGATCCAGGCGTGCCGTCGTGTACACCCACGCGCGCCAGAACCAGTCGAGATCCCGGCCCGAGACGTTCTCGATGGTACGGAAGAAGTCGGCGGGCTGCGGATGCTTGAACGACCAGCGGCGCACATACTCGCGCATCGCGCGCTCGAAGGTCGCCCTTCCGAGCACGGCGTCCCGTAGCACGGTGAGCATCAGCGCCGGCTTTTGGTACGCCGTCCACGCGAGGTCGCGGGACTCCACCGGTTTCGTGATCAGCGGCTGCTCGTTGCCCGGCGTCGCGGAGATGCGATAGTCGGTGAGCAGCTCCCGGCGCACCGTGTCACCGTACGTGGTCCCCTTGAAGTAGGCCTCCGCCGAGCCGTAATCGATGAAGGTGTTGAATCCCTCGTCCATCCACGGGTAGCGCCGCTCGTCCGAGCCGACGAGCATCGGGAACCACTCGTGACCGAACTCATGGGTCAGGACCCAAAACTGGTCCTCACGCTTTTCGATCGCGGGGACGAACGTGAGCATCGGATACTCCATGCCCTCGACGAGCCCCTCGACCGTAGTAGCGTGCGGCCAGGGATACTTCGCCCACGTTTCGCTGAAATGCTTGATCGTGAACCACGCCATTTTGTTCGCTTCCTCCCACGGCGTGGCTTCCGGCTTGTAGAACGTCTGGATCAGGATGCCGTTCCAGGAGGACGCGTCCCACCGGAAGTCTGGGGAGGCAGCCCAGGCGAAATCGCGCACGCGCTTGGCCGAAAAGTGCCAGGTCTTGGTGCCCGCGGCGCGCTCTGAACCATGCGCGGTCGCCTCGGCCTTCGTGACGATCTGCACCGCATCGGACGAGGTGTGCGCCCGCGCAAGGCGCGCGCGCTGGGCCGGCGTCCATACCGCCAGCGGGTTCGTCACGGTGCCCGTGGCGGCCACGAGAAAGCCCGCTGGGAGCGAGAGCGCCACGTCGAAATCGCCGTACTCGAGGTAGAACTCGCCCGCGCCGATGTAGGGCAGGGGATTCCAGCCGTGCACGTCGTCGTACACGACCAACCGCGGGTACCACTGGCCGATCTCGTACAGACGGGTGCCGATCCGGCCCATTCGACCGCCCCCGTAGGGAGGCACGGGGAAGTGCCAGGCGACCTCGAAGTCCACGGCGCCACGCGGCGCGAGCGGCCGCGGGAGCTCGACCCGCATCATCGTGCCGTATTCCGTCCGCTGCAGCTCCTTCCCGGCCGACGTGAAACGCTCGATCGTGATCCCGCCGATGAACCCCTTCCCGGTGAAGTCGAACACGGCCCCGCCCGCGAAGTGCAGGGGCGGCTGGTTCAGGGCGTAGGTGACGCTGTTCTTCGCGAAGATGTTCTGCTCGATCTGGACCCAGACGAACGCGAGGGTATCCGGGGAATGGTTTTCGTAATGAATCCGCTCGGTTCCCCGAAGCAGCGAGCCCGCCGTGTCGAGCGTCGCGCGGATGACGTAGTCCGCCCGCTGCTGCCAGTACTCGGGCCCGGGCGCCCCGGACGCGCTCCGTATCCGGCCCGGGGTGGGGAGGTCGAGCGCGCGGAACGGAGAGGTGTCGGAGACGACTGGCGCTTGGAGCGCCAGCAGGAGAGCGGCGAGGAAGGGCACGGGGCCGTGCCTACTCTTGAATGACGGTCAGCTTGAACCCGTCCGGATCGGTCAGCGCGAACGCCCAATCTCCCCAGGGGGTCTCGGACGGCTCGCGATCGAGCTTCCAGCCTTGCCCTTTCACCCGCCCGGCGAGATCGGTGATGTCCTGCACGGTGGCGACCCACAGGCGGACGCCCTCGCCCTTCTTGCGGTCCTGGCCTTTCGCGAAATCGTCCTGCCCGAGCATGAGGTCGCACGCCCCCGCCTTCATCTGCACGCCTCGCACCTGACCGTTCTCCTCCCACCGCTCGCCGACGACGAAGCCCAGCACATCGCGGTACCACGCCACACTGCGGTCCAGGTCCCGCACGGTCAGCGACGCGGCCATGGAGCGAAGCCGCAACGACTCGGGCTGTTGGCGCTCGGTGCGCCGCGCGCGCGCCGCCGGCCGGGCGGGTCGCGCCGGCCGCTTCCGAGTCGGACGCCGGGTCTTCTTCTTCGTGGCCATCTGGGATGCCTCCTCGTGCCACAAGCGTAGCGCCCCCCCGGCGGTTCCGCCAGATTTCGCGCATCTCACTGTCAACGGAGTCGAAACCATGCCTACGAGTCAGGCCAGTGCGGTCTGGGAAGGAAAACTGAAGGACGGAAAGGGGAGCTTCCGGGCCGGGAGCAGCACGTTCAACGGCCCGTTTACGTTCGCGACCCGGTTCGAAGGAAAGAAAGGCACCAACCCCGAGGAGCTGATCGCCGCGGCGCACGCAGCGTGCTTCAGCATGGCGCTCTCCGCCGGCCTCGAAAAGGCCGGCAAGCCGGTCTCCCGCGTCGAAACCAGCGCGGCATGTACCATGGACATGGTGAATGGCACGCCGACCATCACGAAGATGGAGCTCAAGGTTCGTGGCACCGTACCGGGCCTCGACCAGGCAGGGTTCCAGCGAGCCGCCGAGGATGCGAAGCGAAACTGTCCGGTTTCGCGCGCCTTGTCAGGGATTCCGCAGATCACCCTCGATGCGAAGCTCGACTAAGGCGCAAGGCTGGACCGTGTACATGCTGCGGTGTGGCGATCGGTCGCTCTACACCGGGATTACCAACGACCTCTCGAGGCGTCTGACGCGACACCGGGCGGGCACCGCAAGCGCTTACACGCGAGCACGCCGCCCGGTGCGGTTGGTCTATGAGGAGCGGCAGCCGGATCGGTCGGCGGCGCTCCGGCGAGAAGCCGCGCTGCGCCGCTTGTCGCGCGCCGAGAAGCTGGCCCTCGTCCGGGCCAGGGGATAATGGCGCTCGAGTGGCGTGACCGCGCGGCCCTCGTGGGCGCCCTCCTCGTCGCGGCGCTCTGCGTCCGGCTCGGTGTCTGGCAGCTCGACCGCCTGCGACAACGGCGCGCGCGGAATGCTCAAGTGCTCGCCCGCCGGACCGAACCACCGCTCTCCGTCAGCGGAACGATCTCGGCCGACTCGGCCCGCGATCGACGCCTCTCTGCCCGTGGCGTGTACGACTACGGCCACGAACGTCTCTGGCATGGACGGAGCTACGAGGGCATTCCGGGAGTCGATCTCGTCACTCCGTTGCGACTCCCCGACAGCTCGGCCGTGCTAGTGGACCGGGGTTGGGCTCCATCACCCGATGGGTACCACGTGGACCAGGCAGCGTACCGAGAGGGGGACAGTGCGGATGTTTCCGGAATCGGGGTAGCGGCCCCCCGGGCCCGCGGCGACGTCAACCCGTTGGCGCTGCGGGACTCCCTGCCGTATCCCCTGCTGCCCTTCGTCATCCAGGAGCTCCCTAGGTCCCGGACCTCCCCAACCTCCCCAACCTCCCCAACCTCCACCAACCTCCCCCAACCTCCGGCTCGCTGGCCGGCGCCGGAACTCTCCGATGGCCCGCATCTTTCCTATGCGATCCAGTGGTTCAGCTTCGCGGTAATAATCACAGTCGGTTCAATTGCCCTTGCACAAAAACGAGGCATGGGCCGAAAACCCACACCCGGGGGTACCAATAACGCCCTGTCCTAGCGATATTTACAGGCGTTTCGCCGCGGGTGTGCCGTCGCCGCTGGACCCGCACCTGCGGTTTTTTATGCCCCTCGAAAGGAGCCATCTGAGATGCCTGCAGCCCTCCCCCTCAAGCAGCCCGTCAAAGTGGGTCAATTGCTCCGGCGCCGACTGCGGGAGCTGAAGCGGACCCCACGGGAGCTCGCGGAGGCGGTGAACGTCTCGGAGGACTATATGGCGGACCTGGTCGCGGGCCGCCGGCGCCCGCCGGCACCGGGTCGGACTGACCTGTACGCCCCGATGACCAAGTTCTTGCGGCTGCACCGGAACGACCTCCCCACCTGCGCGCGAGCCGAGCGGGCGGCCGGCCCTTCGGGGCGGCGGCGGCCGGACGCCGACGTGAGCCGGCAGGTCCTCGAGCTATGTCTGGCGGAGCGGCAGCGGACCATCCAGCGGCGGCTCAATCGTCCGGACGGCGGCGAGATCGAGCACCTCATCGTGGGCCGGCTGCTGCAGGTGGCGCAGGGGTTCGTGAATCGGAAGCTCGAGGACGAGGTGGGGCTGCGCATGGCCGCGACGCGGGACGGCTGCACCTACCTCGAGGCGCGGATGCGCCTGCTCGAGTTTCTGGACGCCGATGCGGAGTCGCTCACGCCCCGCGATTGCGACGAGTTCCTGCGTCCCCGCATCACCAGCTGGGACCTCGATCTCGAGACGCAGACGATGCGTATCGTGCTCAAGTAACGAGGGGAAGCAAAACGGCGCCGTCCTTTCGGACGGCGCCGTTTTTTGTTGCTGATCCGTGGCTTAGAGCTTCACGACGTTCTGCGCCGCGGGACCCTTCTGCCCCTGCACGACGTCGAACTCGACGCGCTCGCCTTCGGCGAGCGACTTGAACCCCTTTGCTTGGATCGCGGTGTGGTGCACGAAGCAATCCTTCTCACCGTTCTCCGGCGTGATGAAGCCGAAGCCCTTCGCATCGTTGAACCACTTCACGACCCCGGTAATGCGTGCCATCTGCTGAAAACTCCTGACTTAATGGTGTTCGCGACGTCGTGCGGACTTCACCTTGCGGCGCGCCGCTGCCTTGTCTTTCCGTCGCCGTAGAGCGCCCGGACTCTCGTAGAAGCGCTTGCGCTTCATGTCCTGGAATAGTCCGGCTTTCGTGATCTGACGGCGGAACTTCTTCAGCACGTACTCGAGCCGATCGCCGTCGCCTACGGTCACTTCCATCCGGACTTCTCCAGTCTGAGTGTCCTGTCCCAGAAACAACGCGACCTGGGCGGTAGCCCAGGTCCTCGAATCAAGTCTCTGGTTCGTTATCGCTCGGGAGGGATCATCGCCATGGGTACCTGGTTTGTCAACTCCCCTCGGGTGCGCGACCTGCGCCTTGCTTGACGGTGCCGCACGGGCGCCTCAGGTTTAGCCCCCGTTCCCAGCACGCCGTCGCTCCTACCCGGAGTCAGTGATGCCTAGGCCGTTGCTCGCGACGCTCCTCGCCGCCGCCGTTCCCTTCGTGTCCCTTCCCGCCCAGCGCGCCGCCCCCGGGGCGAGCCCGGATACGTCGAAGCCGAAGACCGACGAGCTCCCCCTCAAGCCCACGCGAAGCGTCGACTTCACGACCTCCGAGGGCACGTGGATCTCGCTCGACGTCGCGCCCGACGGACGCACGATCGTCTTCGAGCTGCTCGGCGATCTGTACACCATGCCCGTGTCGGGAGGGGAAGCCAAGCGAATCACCTCGGGGCCGCCGTTCGACTCGCAGCCCCGCTACTCGCCGGACGGGAAGACCATCGTGTTCCTCTCCGATCGCTCGGGCTCGGAGAATATCTGGTTGTGCGACGCCGACGGCTCGAACGCCCGTGCTCTCACCAAGGGCGACCGGAACCTGTACGCCTCGCCGGAATGGACGCCCGACGGGCAGTACGTCGTGGCGTCGAAGACATCGATGCCGATCGGCAGCACCTACGAGATCTGGTTGTACCACCGCGACGGCGGCTCGGGCGTGAGCCTCACCAAGGACGACAAGGGACCGGCGCCGGGGCCGCCGGGGCGCGGCACCCAGAACAACGCCCTCGGGCCGGCGTTCGGGCCTGCGGGGCGCTATCTGTGGTACTCCCGGCACCGGGGCGGCTTCGGGTACAACCTCGACCTGCCGGAGTGGGAGATCGCGATCTACGATCGCCAGACCGGAAAGGTGTTCAACCAGACCGACCTCTACGGCAGCGCCATGCGCCCAGTCCTGTCGCCGGACGGCAAGTGGCTCGTGTACGCCACGCGCCACGACGCGGAGACCGGGTTGCGGTTGCGCAACCTCGCATCCGGCGACGACCAATGGCTCGTCTACCCGGTGCAGCGCGACGACCAAGAATCGCGCTTCACCCGGGACCTGATGCCCGGCTCGTCGTTCACGCCGGATTCGAAGGCGCTCGTCGTCTCATACGGCGGGAAGATGTGGCGCGTCGAAGTTCCGTCGGGCCAGGTGACCCCGATCCCGTTTACGGCCAGAGTGCACCAGGATCTGGGACCGCTCGTGCGCTTCGAGACGCGCGTCGACACCGGGGAGATCCTCGTCAAGCAGATCCGCGATGCGAGCCCCTCGCCGGACGGGAAGCGCCTGGCGTTCAGTGCGCTCGACAAGATCTACGTGATGGACCTGCCCTCCGGCACGCCGCGGCGCGTGACCACCGACACCGTACACGAAC
>Ga0247667_1000033_pt1 | contig 106271 bp, 93 predicted proteins | sample CNK08_metaG_FD_183027 | JGI IMG/M metagenome (GOLD analysis project Ga0247667, IMG submission 183027) | Soil microbial communities from Purdue University Martell Research Forest, Indiana, United States - CNK08 | ecosystem: Environmental > Terrestrial > Soil > Temperate forest > Bulk soil... | reverse complement strand
CGGGGCGTGGGCGCGGCGGACGTCGCGAACGCGCCGTGGATGCGTGCCGCCACCTTCGAGGAGTTCAAGCAGGTGGCGGAGCGCGCATACATTTTGGCGAAGCTGAAAGAGAACGACTGGAATGTGTCGGAGACCGCGCGCACATTGGAGATGCCGCGCAGCAACCTCTACAAGAAAATCGAGCGTTACGGGCTCGCCCGGGGGGGGGGGTAGTGGTCGAGAAGGAACGAGACTGGGACAAAGAGATGGCGGAGGTCGACCGGCTGCTGAAGAAGCTGCCGAACGCCGACCCTACGCTCGGCCGAGGAGGGGGGGGCGGGGGGGGGGGGGGGGGCGGGGGGCGAGCCGACCCTCCGGCGCCAGGCCGTGAGCCCCAGTCCCGTCACCGGGACCGGCGCGCTCTATGGAGCGGCGGGCCGCCTGGGGACGTGGCTGAAGGTCGGCCTCGGCGTGCTGATCGGCATCGGCGTCGCGCCGGGCGTGTGGCCGTACTCCCACGGGTGCGGGTTGCGGGTGATGTTCTACCTCCTGGGCGTAACAACGGTCATCGCCGCCGGCGTGTGGGCAGGCGTTTCGTCGTGGAGGCGACGGCTCGGATTTGCCCACGTCATCTCGCAGGTCCTCATCATCTGGGGCGTCCTCCTGATGACGCGGGAAGTGCTCCCGCGCGTCGGCGCCAAGCCGGAGGCCCCGTGGCTGTGCCCCGACGTTCCGCAGCCCCGTTAGCACACCGGACACCAGACACCTGACACCGGACACCTGATTTCCCATGCCTGAGAACTTCAAGAACTTCATCGCCGGCGAGTGGGTGGCCCCGCGTACCGGCGCGTACTTCGAGAACCGCAATCCCGCGGACTGGAACGACGTCATCGGCTGCTTTCCGCGGTCGGGGCCGGAAGACGTGGCCCGGGCCGTGGAGTCGGCCAAGCGCGGCTTCGCGCAGTGGTCCAGGACGCCCGCGCCGCTTCGCGGGGAGGTGCTCCATCGCGTGGGCGACCTGCTGGTGCAGCGGAAGGAACAGATCGCGGAGGCGATGACGCGCGAGATGGGCAAGGTGCTGGCGGAGACGCGGGGGGACGTGCAGGAGGGCATCGACACCGCCCACTACGCCCACACGGAGGGTCGCCGGCTGTTCGGGCGGACCGTGCCGTCGGAGCTCCGCAACAAATGGGCGATGAGCTTCCGCCGCCCGATAGGCGTGGCGGGGCTGATCACGCCGTTCAACTTTCCGATGGCGATCCCGACCTGGAAGATGTTCCCGGCGCTCTTATGCGGGAACGCCGTGATCTTCAAGCCCGCTGAAGACGTGCCGCACACGGCACACCTCCTCGTGGAGATCCTGCTCGAGGCCGGCCTGCCACCGGAGGTCGTGCAGCTGTTGCATGGGGAAGGATCGGTCATCGGCAAGGCGATGGTCGAGCATCCCGACGTGCCCGTCATTTCGTTCACGGGATCGACGGAGACCGGCTCGATCATCGGCGCGACGTGCGGTCGCATGCACAAGCGCCTCTCGCTCGAGATGGGCGGGAAGAACGCCATGATCGTGATGGACGACGCGGACCTGGATCTGGCGCTCGACGGCGTGCTCTGGGGTGCGTTCGGCACGACCGGACAGCGCTGCACGGCCACGAGCCGGCTGGTGGTGCACGAGCGCGTGTACGACCGGTTCGTCAAGATGGTTTGCGATCGGGCGGACGCGTTGCGACTCGGACCGGGGCTCGATCCCAAGACCGAGGTCGGCCCCGTCATCAATGAGGACGCGCGCAAGAAAGTCGACTACTACGTCGGCGTCGGGCGGGACGAGGGGGCGCAGGTGCTCATTGGCGGAAAGGTCGCGACGGGCAAGGGGCTCGAGCGCGGCTGGTTTTACCGGCCTACGGTACTCGGTGGGGTGAAGGCCGGGATGCGCGTCGAGCAGGAGGAGATCTTCGGTCCCGTGCTCTCCGTGATCAAAGTCGGCTCGCTCGACGAGGCGGTTCGTGTGAACAACGGCGTGAAGTACGGGCTCTCGAGCTCGCTGTACACGCGGGACGTGAACGGTGCGTTTCGCGCGATGGCCGAGCTCGATAACGGCATCACCTATGTGAACGCGCCCACGATCGGCGCGGAAGCGCACCTTCCCTTCGGCGGCGTCAAACAGACCGGGAATGGGCATCGCGAGGGCGGCTGGGAGGTGTACGATTTCTACTCGGAGACTAAGGTGATCTATGTAGACTTCTCCGGGAAACTGCAGCGCGCCCAGATCGACACTGAAGGTCAGTGAGCGGTGAGCGGTAAGCGATAAGCGGGTCCGCGTTGCGGCAATCGGGTGACGCGGCTCACACCGGCTGCATTATCGTGCGTCCGGTGGATCACGAATCGCTGGTGATCGTGCTCTCAACGGGCGGCTCTCCGCTCGCGCCGACGGCGTTCGACGGACTGGCGGACGTCACGGTGGCATGGGTCCGCGTGGAGCGGGAGGGCGACGCGGCGTGTCTGGCCGCCCGAGTCCGGCATGCGGACCCCCCCGACGATTTCCGACACCGGATTCGGCATTGGGGCGCGGCCCGCGGATGGGCGGTGACTGTTGCGCCTGGGAGACGGCCTGGCTAGAGTAAAAGCCATGCATCACTTGGGGGCCCCGCGGTTTGACTCGCGCGCGCGCAGCGCGTCGGGTCCCATCGCCCCCATGGCCTTCTCCCTGCCTCCGTCACCGAGCCGCTCGCGTCTCGCGCGCTGGTTCGACAATTGGATGCGCTCGCTGGGCATGGCGCTGGTCCTCTTCCTCATCATCCGCACGTTCCTCATCGAAGCCTTTCAGATTCCGTCCGGCAGCATGGAGCGCACGCTGCTGGCGGGTGATTTCTTGTTCGTGAACAAGGCGGTCTATGGCGCGCAGATCCCGGGCACCAAGGCGCGCCTTCCCGGGTTCGAGTCCCCGCGACGCGGGGATGTGATCGTGTTCGCGTACCCGAAGAATCCCGAGCTCAACTATGTCAAGCGGGTGATCGGTACCCCGGGCGACACGGTGGAGATGCATCGGGGCGCGGTTCGCGTAAACGGTCGGATGGTGTCGGAGCCGTACGTGCAGCGCGTGGATCCGCGCGACATCTACGATCCCGAGTTCAACTGGCAGAAGGACTATCTGGTCGGCGGTCCCGCGGCGGCGCGCTCGTATCATCCGACGCGCGACACGTGGGGTCCCATCGCCGTTCCGGCTGGCAAGTATTTCGTGCTCGGTGACAATCGCGATAACTCGGCGGATTCCCGTTACTGGGGCTTTGTGGACGCGGCGGCCGTGAAGGGACGGCCGCTCGTTGTGTATTTCAGCTACGACCGGGAAGCGCATGACGCGCTTCCCTGGCTGACCGATATTCGCTGGCACCGGTTGGGATCGATCATCCGGTAGGTATCGTCAGGCGTCGTCCACGCCCGGAGGGGTGACTAGGCCATGCAACTGAATACGGCGAAGCGCGCCTCGTTCGACGAGGGGTCGCTCGATCAGTATCTACGGGAGATCAGCCAGTACCCCCTGATCACCAGGGAAGAAGAAGTCACCCTGGCCCAGCGGATCAAGTTGAAAGACGAGGAGGCGCTCGATAAGCTCGTGCGCTCCAACCTCCGCTTCGTCGTCTCCGTCGCCAAGAAGTACCAGAATCAGGGCGTGTCGCTCTCGGACTTGATCAACGAGGGCAACCTGGGTCTGATCCGGGCCGCCCACAAGTTCGACGAGACCAAGGGGATCAAGTTCATCTCGTACGCGGTGTGGTGGATCCGCCAGGCCATCCTCCAGGCACTGGCCGAACAATCCCGTATCGTCCGGGTGCCGCTGAACCGGGCGGGCACGCTTCACCGCATCGGCAAGCGCTCGTCGGCGCTGCTCCAGGAGCTGGGCCGCGAGCCGACGGTCGAGGAGATCGCGGAGGGCATGGACATCTCCGAGGAAGAGGTCGCGAAGACGTTGTCCATCTCGCAGGCGCACCTCTCGCTCGACGCCCCCCTCACGCCCGGCGAAGACAACAAGCTCCTCGATTACCTGCCGGACACCACGAACCCGGGGCCCGACGACGAGATCTTCGAGCACGCCCTCACCGAGTCGATCGAGGAAGTCCTCGCCACGCTCAAGGAGCGCGAAGCGAAGATTCTTCGTCTGTACTTCGGGCTCGAAGGCCAGGAGCCGATGACGCTCGAGGAGATCGGCTCGCTGCTCGGCATCACGCGGGAACGGGTCCGCCAGATCAAGGAGAAGGCGCTGGCCCGCCTGCGGCATGTATCGCGAGCCCGCGCGCTCGAAAGCTTCCTGTTCTAGCTTCGGGGCGGGTAGATTACCGCCCTATGGCCAGCCAAGCGTCCTTCGATGTCTCGACCGGCGCCGATCTCCAAGAGGTCGATAACGCCGTCAATCAAGCCACCAAAGAAGTCGCCCAGCGCTACGACTTCAAAGGGTCCAAAGCCTCGATCGCCTTCGACCGCGCCAATGCGACGCTGACGCTCGTCGCCGACGACGACTTCAAGATGAAAGCGCTGCTCGACGTGCTGCAGGGGAAGCTCGTCAAGCGCGGGGTCCCCGTGAAAAACCTCGAGCTCGGCGCCGTCACGCCCGCGGCGAACGACACAGTGCGTCGCGAGATCAAGCTCACCCAGGGCATCCCGCAGGAGAAAGCGAAGGCGATCGTCAAGGCGATCAAGGATCGGAAGTTCAAGAAGGCGCAAGCCTCCATCCAGGGCGATGAGATCCGCGTGCAGGCGCCGTCCAAGGACGAGCTCCAGGAGGTGATCACCTTCCTGCGGGCACAGGACTTCGGGCTGGAGCTCCGCTTCGGGAACTACCGCGGATGAAGCTCGGCGTCATCTCGCTCGGGTGCGACAAGGCGACCGTCGACTCCGAACGGCTCGTGGGAGAGCTGGTGGGCCATGGAGCAATCGTCACGCCGGACCTGCCGCGCGCCGACGTCATCCTCGTGAACACCTGCGGCTTCATCGACGCGGCCAAGCAGGAGTCGATCGACGCGATCCTGTCGGCCGCGAGCCTCAAGCAAACGGCGGCGGTCAAGGCGGTCGTGGCCGTCGGTTGCCTGGTCCAGCGATACAAGCAGGAGCTGCAGCAGGAGATCCCGGAGGTCGATCTGTTCCTCGGGTTCTCGGATCTCCATCATCTGGTGCCCGAGCTCGCCGAACGCGGGCTCATCGAGGATCCGCTCGCGGCACACCCGGGAGTGCGGCAGTTCCTGGGCGCGCAACCCCACGTGCGCTACCTGAAAATCTCCGAAGGGTGCGACCACACGTGCGCGTTCTGCGCGATCCCGCTCATGCGCGGCAAGCATCGCTCGGAGCCGCTCGATCGGTTGGTGCGCGAGGCCCAGACGCTCGAGGCGCAGGGCGCCCGGGAGATCAACCTCGTGGCCCAGGACCTCGGTCACTACGGCCGTGATCTGGGACGCGCCGGTCCGAGACTGCCTGAGCTACTCGAGGCGCTGCTCGCGGGCACGTCGGTCCCCTGGTACCGCCTCCTGTACGTGTACTCGGCGGGCATTAGCGACCAACTGGTCGAGCTCATGGGACGCGATTCGCGGATCGTTCCCTACATCGACATGCCGATCCAGCACGCCTCCGACCCCATACTCGAGCGCATGCGCCGCCCCGAGCGTCAGCATACGCTGCGGGAGAAGCTTCGCTGGCTGCGGGGCGCGATTCCCGACTTGGCGATCCGCACGACGTGCCTCGTGGGCTTTCCCGGCGAGACCGACCAGGACTTCCGGACGCTGCTCGAGTTCCTCGAGGAGGCGCAGTTCGACCGACTCGGCGCGTTCGCGTACTCGCCGCAAGAAGGCACCCGCGCGACGGCGTATCCAGACGACGTCCCGGACGCGGTAAAACGCGACCGCCTCGAGGAGCTCCTGGAAGTGCAGCGGGCGATCTCGGCCGAGCGGCTCGCTCGCTTCGTGGGCCGTGAGACTCCCGTGCTGGTGGACAGCGTCGCCGATCCTGACGACGAAGGCACGACACACGTGGGGCGTGTGCCCTGGCAGGCGGATGACGTCGACGGCGTGACGCATTTGGAGCGGGGGGGATGGGGAACGCCGGGGAGCCTGGTGCGGGCACGAATCACGGCGAGCGAGGACTACGATTTCCGGGCGGTGGCTCTGACGTGAGCCGATCGGAGGAGCTCTTCGAGCGAGCGAAGGCGGTGCTTCCCGGTGGGGTGAATTCGCCGGTGCGGGCGTTCCGGGCAGTAGGCGGGACGCCCTTTTTCGTCGCGAAGGCCGAGGGCGCACGGCTCACCGACGTCGACGGGAAATCGTACGTCGACTACGTCTGCTCGTGGGGGCCGCTCATCCTCGGGCACGCGCACCCGGCGGTGCTCGACGCGATCCGCAGCGCGGCCGAGCGCGGATGGACATACGGTGCGCCGTGCGAAGCCGAAGTCGAGCTCGCCGAGCTCGTGGGCTGCCGCATGCCCGCCGTCGAGATGGTGCGGTTCGTCAATTCGGGAACCGAGGCGACGATGGCCGCGCTCCGCCTCGCGCGGGCGGCGACGCAGCGGGATCTGGTCCTCAAGTTCGAAGGCTGCTACCACGGTCACGCGGACAGCTTCCTGGTCAAGGCGGGGAGCGGGGTCGCCACGCTCGGATTGCCGGACAGCCCGGGCGTGCCCGCGGCGCTGGCGAGCCTCACGGTCACGCTGCCGTTCAATGACACGCTCGCGGTCGAGGAGCTCTTCCGGCGAAGGGGGGATGCGCTCGCGGCGGTGATCGTCGAGCCGTACGTCGGGAACAGCGGGTTCATCGCGCCTGAGCCGGGGTTCCACCCGGCGCTCCGGACTCTGTGCGACCGGCACGGCACCCTCTTGATCTTCGACGAGGTGATGACCGGGTTTCGTGTGGCGCCCGGTGGCGCGCAGGAGCGCCTCGGCGTACGGCCAGACCTGACGACCCTGGGGAAGATCATCGGCGGCGGCATGCCGGTCGGGGCCTATGGCGGGCGTCCGGACTTGATGCGACTCGTGGCGCCCGAAGGACCCGTGTATCAGGCGGGCACGCTCGCCGGCAATCCGGTGGCGATGGCGGCCGGTCTCGCCACGCTCCGCCAAACCGAGCGCGTGGGTTTCTACGAGGCGCTCGAGCGGCGAACCGCCCGGCTCGTGGCGGGTATAGTGGACGCCGCGCGCCGCCACGCGGTTCCTTTGACCGCGGGCCACGCCGGCTCTCTCTGGGGGGCGTATTTCACGGCCGGTCCCGTGCGAAACTTCACCGATGCCAAACGGTCGGACGCGGCACTCTTCGCGCGCTGGCATCGCGCCGCCCTCGCGCGCGGCGTGTTCCTCGCCCCGTCCGCCTTCGAGGCGGGATTCGTCTCCAGCGCCCATACCGATGCCGACATCGACCACACGATCGCACAACTCGACGCGGCTCTGGGTGACGCGCTGGCTGGCTAGCCTGCTCGTCGTCGCCGGGTGCGCGGGCGGTGCTCAGCCGGCAGCCGTCACCCCCGGCGCGGAGCCCGAGGTGCGTATCGGGCTCGTCGCCGGCGCGTCGAGGGTGACCCTGGGTGGCGACGGCGAGCTGTTCGTCACCGACGATACAAACGGCCAGCCGATCGGCTCCATCCCGGCCGGCGTTACCTGGACCGTCGTCCCCGACACGGTGGGCCTCCGCTTGGTCAAGCCCGATGGCACGCGCTCCGAGCGCCACGCCGGCCTCTCGGCAGTGAACGTCACCGAGAATCGGTTCGCGATGGCGAACGGACACCGCTACCGCGGTCGCGTGAACGTGATTCATGACCCGGCAGGAGTTGGCCTCACCCTGATGAACCGCGTGCCGGTGGAGAGCTATCTCGCGGGGGTGATCGGCGGGGAAATGGGTCCGCGCCGGCCGGATGAACGGCAGGCGATGCTCGCGCAGGCGGTGGTGTCGCGTACGTTCGCGCTGCGGAATCGCGGCCGCTGGGAATCGCAGGGCTTCGACGCGTGGGCCGACGTCCGCGACCAGGTGTACGCCGGAGTCGCCGGAGAAACACCCGCCGCGTGGGAAGCCCTGCGCGCCACGCGCGGGGAGGTGGTGCGCTATGACGGCGAGCTCGTGGACGCGTTTTTCCATTCCACGTGCGGGGGGTCGACGGCGGACGTGCAGGAGGCATTCCGGAACGCGCGGTCCCAACCCTATCTCCGTCCGGTGTCGGACGCGTCCGGCGGCGGCCATTATTACTGCGATCTCTCGCCGCGCTTTCGCTGGCGTGAGGAATGGGATGCCGCGAAGCTGCGCGCTATATTGTCGCGAACGCTCCCGGCGATGATGAACGTCGAGGGCGGCGGGCTCCAGCGCATCACCGAGATCGAGATCACGCGCACCACCTCCTCGGGACGGGTAGGGGAGCTGCGGATCGCCTTCGAGCACGGGGATGTGCGCGTCCCGGGCTCGGACGTGCGCGCGGTGCTGCGACCGCAGCCCGATCAGCAGCTCGGGAGCTCCGCGTTCCGTTTGTCGGTGACCAAGGACGGCGGCCAAGTGACTCGCGTCGTGGCCGTGGGGTCGGGTTGGGGGCACGGCGTGGGGTTCTGTCAGTGGGGCGCGGTGGGCCGGGCGCGCGCTGGCCAGAACTACGAGAAAATCGTCACGACCTACTTCCCGGGGACCAATGTCGAACGCCTTTACTAGAGTCGCCTGCGTTATCCTACTCCTAGCCGTCTACCCGTCTAGCCGTCTAACCGCCCAGGGTGTTCTCGAGCAGTTCTCCTACGACAACCTGAAGCCGAGCGCCCTCCAGCTGGACATCGGGCCGCTGGGAGGCAGCAACATCCGGGGCACGCTCGCGGGCGGCCTCCGGCTCGACTACGGCCTCATCGCCCCGCACGTGCGCGTGCTGCTCGGCCTGTCGTACTACAAGGCCGACTTCAGCTCGGAGGCGCGCGCGCGCTTCGAGCAACGGCTGAGAAGCGTGGTCAACGATCCCGATTCCAACTTCACGATCAACCTCGGGCGCATCACCTGGAGCGACGTCACGGGGGACGTGGACCTGCAGTACATCCTCCCGCAGAGTCGCACCGTGACGGCCTACCTGGGGATCGGGATCGGCGCGCACCTCCGTCATGGCAGTGGCGCCGCGATCAACGGCACGTTCGTCCAGGATGCCCTGAACGAGATCACGGCCGGCCTGAACGGCACGATCGGCACCGAGATCGGCGCGGGGAGCTGGCGAGTCACGGTGGAGGGGCGCGGCGTGCTGTCGAGCGGCGTCTCGACCGCGTCGCTCCGGACCGGCGTCGCCTATCGTTGGGGGGCGAAGAAGCGCGGGAGCGGTCAGTGAGCGATCCGGTTCGCGTCGCGGTCATCGGCGCGGGCGCGATCGCGCAGGTCGCGCATCTCCCGGTCCTGCGGCGCCTGCCCGGCGTCGAGGTGGCGGCGATTTGCGACTCGGACATCAGCAAGGCCCAGGCGCTGGCGGCGCGCTTCGACGTGAAGGAGACCTTTGACGATATCGAGGAGGTCCTGAAGTACGCCCGCCCCGCCGCCGTCGCCATCTGCACGCCGAACCACCTCCACGAGATCCACGTCGTATCCGCCCTCGCGGCCGGAGCGCACGTGCTGTGCGAGCGCCCGCTCGCCCTCACGCTGCCTGGCGTGGAGCGGGTGCTGCAGGCCGGCGAGAAGTACGGCAAGCGCGTGATGGTGGGGATGAACCACCGGTTCCGCTCCGACGTCCAGGCGGTGCGCGGCTTCCTCGCGGGCGGCGACCTCGGCGTGCTCCAGGCGATCCGTTGTGGCTGGTACACGTTCCAGCCCAGTCGCAACATGGTGGCCTGGCGGCTGCGCCGGCAGGAAGCGGGCGGCGGCGCGTTCCTCGACCTGGGCCTGCAGCTCCTCGACCTCGGGCTGTGGCTCGCCGGATGGCCCGCCGCCAAGCGCATCGCGGCCCATACCATGGCGCAGACCAAAGACGGCGTGGAAGATCTGGCGACAGCGTTGGTCGTGTGTGAGAACGGCGTCTCCTTGTCCATCGACGTGACGTGGCGTCACATGGGAGAGGCGGAGCGCTTCTGGTTCGACTTGGTGGGCACCAAGGGCTCGGCCAGCGTCCAGCCGTTGCGCGTCTTCAAGGAGCTCCACGGCAGCGTCACCGACGTGACCCCGCGGGGCGCCACAGGGCGCGAGACGCCATTCGCGCAGTCGTACAGGGCCGAGTGGACGTACTTCCTCGCGGTGATCCGGGGAGACGTCAATGCGCCTCCGCCGCGCGACCAGCTCGCCCTCCACCGTGTGCTGGACGCCGTGTACCGTTCCGCCGACGAAGGGCGCGACGTGCTCCTGTGATGGCGCTCAGCCCCACCCGGCGGGCGGCGGCTCTCGTCGTGGTGGGCGCCGCTCTCCTTGCCGCCAGCTACCCGCCATTCGATCTCCCTGTCCTGAGCTTCGTCGCCGTCGCGCCCGCGGTGATCCTGTTGCGGCACCTCGAGCAGGCGCACGACCTGCGCGGCGCGCTGCGTTGGGGGTTCTGGTACGGCTTCGCGAGCCAGGGCGTAGTGCTCTACTGGCTCGTGGTGGCGTTGTGGCATTTCACGCCGCTGTCGGCGCTCGGGTATCTGGCCACGATCACGATCTTCGGTCTGTGGCACGCGCTGCTCTTCTGGTTCGTGACGCGCGCGCGCCGTGACCTGCCGGCAATACCACTGTGGGCCGTGTTTCCGGTGGCCTGGACCGCGGTCGAATGGGCGGTCGGTCATCAGGGTGACATCCGCTTCCCCTGGCTCGGGCTCGGCACGTCGCTCGGCGACGCCACGACCCTCGTCCAATGGGCCGACATCGCGGGCGCGCGTGGGGTGACGCTGTGGCTGGCGTGGTGCAATGTGATGGTCGTAGAGGCGATGCTGGGGGAGAGGGGAGAGGGGAGAGGTTCGTTCCGGTGGCGTCCGGCCGTCGCGGTGTTCGCGACCGTCCTCGCGGCGTGGGGATACGGTACCTGGCGCGAGCGGACGCTGCCACTGCGCGACGTCGGCATCGTCGGCCTCCTCCAGCCCAACGAGGGCTTCCAAGAGAAATGGGATCCGGGCCATGCGGACAGCATGGTGTCGAAGCTCGTGGGGATGTCGCGAGCGCTCGTGGCGGAGCAGCATCCGCGGCTCCTCCTGTGGCCCGAGGCGGCGATTCCCGGCTACTTCTTCCAGCACCCCGCCTGGCCCGCGGCCATCGGAGGCGTGGCTCGCGAGACGAAAACGCCAATCTTCACCGGCGGGCTGTACGCGGAATTCCACCCCGATGGAGGATCGGACTACTACAACGCCGCGTTTTATTTCGACACCGCCGGGCGGTGGCAGCCATACCCCGTGTACCAAAAACACTACCTCGTCCCGATCGTCGAGCGCGTCCCGTTCGTTCCGCCCCGCTGGCTCCAGCTCAAATGGTTCGGCGGGTTCGGCATCGGACGGGGGCTTCCGCTCTACGCGAGCCCGCTGGGGCGGTTCGGGGTGATGATCTGCTATGAGTCTGCGTTCGAGGCGCTCGCGCGCGGCTATCGACGGACGGGTGCCGAGTTCCTCGTCAACATCACGAACGACGCCTGGTACGGCCGCACCGCGGGCCCCTATCAGCATGCGACCCATCTGGTGATGCGGGCCATCGAGACGCGGGCAGGCATCGCGCGCGCGGCTAACGATGGCATCTCCGAGCTGGTGGACCCCTTGGGCCGTACCTCCATCGAGACGGGGCTGGAGCAGCAAGCCGCCGTGGCCGGCGTCCTCCGCACGAGCGACGTGGTCCCGCTGTACGTGCGTTGGGGCGATTGGGTCGGAACGCTCGTCGTGCTCACGACCCTCGGCCTGGCAGGCTGGCTCTTCAAGAAGAAATGGACCTCGGAGCGCGCGCCGTGAGGGTGGGGGTCGACGTGGGCGGGACGTTCACCGACCTCGTCGCCATCGCCGAGGACGGTGAGATCGCCGTCCGAAAAGTCGCCACCACACCGTCGGACCCATCCGTTGGGCTGGGCCGGGCGTTGGACGCCGTGAGCGGCGCCGTGGATGTCCTGATCCACGGTACGACCATCGCGACCAACGCGCTACTCGAGCGGCGCGGCGCACGCGTCGTGCTGGTTACGACGAAGGGGTTTGAGGACTTGCTCTGGCTGCGCCGTCAGGATCGCGCCGCGCTGTACGACCTGGCGAGAGACCACCCGCCTCCACTGGTGGCTCGCGGGGACGTCGTAGGCGTCGCCGAGCGCGCCGGCCCCACGAGCGTGATCGAGCCGCTCACGGAGGAGGAACTCGCGCGCGTGGCTGCAACGGTCCGGCGGCTGGCACCCGACGCCATCGCGGTCGCCCTGCTGTTCTCGTTCCGCCACCCCAGCCACGAACAACGGTTGGCCGCGGCGCTGCGCCAGGCATTGCCCAATGTCCCGGTTGCCACGAGCTGTGAGGTGCTTCCGGTGTTTCGTGAGTTCGAGCGCACCAGCACGACGACGGTCGAGGCGTACCTCCGTCCGGCCGTCTCAGCGTATCTGGCACGCGTCGAGCTGGACATGAAAGCCCGGAGCGTTGGCACATTCCGCGTGATGACGTCGGGCGGAGGCACTCTGCCGCCCCGGACAGCCGCCGCGCACGCGGCGTCGCTGGCCCTGTCCGGGCCCGCCGGGGGAGTGGTCGGAGCCCAGCTGATCGGCGCCGCGGTCGGCGTGCCGGACCTGCTGACCTTGGACATGGGCGGCACGAGCGCCGACGCGAGCCTCGTCCGGGGCGGGCTACCGCACGGCGAGGGCGCGGGAGCGGTGGCGGGCATTCCGCTCGCCCTGCCGGCCATCTTGATCGAGACGGTCAGCGCCGGCGGCGGCAGCATCGCGCGGATCGATGAAGGCGGAGCGCTCAAGGTCGGCCCCGAGAGCGCCGGGGCTGTCCCGGGCCCCGCATGCTATGGGCGGGGCGGCGAGCGGCCGACCGTAACCGACGCCTGCCTCGCGCTCCGCTGGCTCGACGCGCAGCATCCGCTCGCGGACGAGGTGCGGCTCGATCGGGACGCCGCGGAGCAGGCGCTCCGCACCCTCGGTCCGGTCGCCGGAGCGGACGCGCCGGCGATCGCCGCCGGGATCGTCGCCGTGGCGACCGCCGTCATGGCGCGTGCGTTGAAACGCGTGAGCGTCGCGCGAGGACTGGATCCGCGCCGGTTGGCGCTGCTGCCGTTCGGCGGCGCCGGCCCCTTGTTTGGGTGCGCGCTCGCCGAAGCGCTGGGGATGCGTACCATCGTGATTCCCCCGCACCCGGGGGCCCTGTCGGCGATGGGGCTCGCCGCGGCGGCGGAGCGGGTCGACCGGATCGTGTCGTTTCATCGCTTGGTGGATGATGTTGCCGCCGCGGACGTCGCCGGAGCATTCGCGCCGCTCCTCGACGAGCTCTCGTCCGCCGGCGCCTTGCTCCGCTACGCGGATTGCCGCTTCGCTGGCCAGGGCTACGAAATGACAGTGCCCGTCACCGACAACGATCCACGCCGGATCCGGGAAGCGTTCTTGACTGAGCACCGCGGGCGCTTCGGACACGCCGGGGGAGGAGAGGATCAGGCGGTCGAGCTCGTGAACCTCCGCGTCGTGGCGCTGCGTGAGGGGCCGGTGCCTCGGTTCGCGAACACGCGCCGGGACGTCCGGCACCCCGGGGCCAGCCGGCCGATCACCCTGCGGGCCCAGCGGGTGACCGCGTCGGTGTGGGCCCTGGATACGCTCGCGCCCGGCGTGACGTTCACCGGGCCGGCGATTCTCGCAGGGCGGGACGCGACCGCGCTGGTGGAGCCGGAGTGGCGGGGCACCGTGCATGAGACCGGCGCGCTCGTACTGGAGCGCGCGTGAGTCTCGATGCCGTCGGCCTCGAGGTCATGGGGCACGCGTTCGCGTCCATCGCGGAAGAAATGGGCCTGGTCCTCATTCACTCCGCCGTGTCGCCCAACATTCGCGAGCGCCGCGACTGCTCGGCCGCGCTGTTCGACCCCGAAGGGGAGATGATCGCGCAGGCCGCTCACATTCCGGTGCACCTCGGCGCAATGCACGAGTCCGTCGCCGCCGTCCGGGCGCTCTCTCCCGGACCGGGAGAGGTCTTCATTCTCAACGATCCATACACCGGCGGCTCGCACCTGCCCGACCTGACCCTGATCGGCGTCATCGAGCTCGACGGCGCGGTCGGTGGTTACAGCGTGGTCCGCGCGCACCACTCCGACGTCGGGGGCGTGCAGGCGGGCAGCATGCCCGCGGGCGCACGCGAGATCTTCGCCGAAGGCGTCATCGTACCGCCACTGGGCTTCTCGCCGGACGTCGAGCGGTTCCTGCTCGCCAACGTCCGGACACCGGATGACCGGCGCGCGGACCTGGCGGCGCAGCGAGCCGCCGTGGAGCGCGGGGCGGACGGGTTGCGCGCGCTCGCGGGGCGCTACGGATCGGCGGCGGTACGGGCAGCGGCCGCCGATTTGTTGGACTACGCCGAGCGCCGCGCGCGGGATGCGCTCGGTCGCTTGAGTATCCCGGCGGTGGTGGCGAGCGACTGGCTGGAGGGAGACGGCGTGGACGATGCGGACCTGGAAATCCGTGTTCGGGTCGAAATCGGTGACGGCAAGTTTCTGGTCGACTTCGCGGGGACCGCTCCGGCTGCCCGCGGCAACGTCAATTGCCCGCTCGCGGTGGCGCGCTCGGCGGCGCTCTTCGTGGTGCGGACGCTTCTCCCCGAGGATGTGCCCACCAACGGTGGCGTGCAACGCGCGGTGAGCGTCACGGCCCCCGCTGGCTGCCTGGTCAATGCGCGCTTCCCGAGCGCCGTCGCCGCCGGGAACGTCGAGACCTCGCAACGGATCGTGGACACGTTGTTTCTCGCGCTCGCGAACGCCGGAATCGCGGTGCCGGCGCAGGGCCAGGGAACGATGAACAACGTGACCTTCGGCGGACACCGAGCACCGGACACCGGACACCGAGGCGGCTGGACGTACTACGAGACCATCGGAGGCGGCCAGGGCGCAAGCCATGGAGCGAACGGGCCCTCGGCCGTGCATGTAGGGATGTCCAACACGCGGAACACGCCGATCGAAGTGCTCGAGATGGAGTACCCATTGCGGTTACGGACCTACGCCTTGCGACGCGGGAGCGGGGGTGCGGGCACGTGGGCGGGCGGGGACGGGGTCGTGCGGGAATTCCAGGCGCTCGCGCCGATGGACGCCGGGATTCTCGCCGAGCGACGGCGGCACGGGCCGCGCGGGGCCGCGGGCGGGCGCGCCGGTGCCGCGGGGGCGACACTCTTGAATGGGGCGGCACTCGCGTCCAAAGTGAGCACGTCGCTGGCCTCGGGCGACGTGTTGCGCATCGAGACGCCGGGCGGCGGTGGGTGGGGGCTGGGGCTGGCTCACGAGAACACAGGAGACGACTGATGACCTGGGTGCTGGTGGCGCTGATCGGCCTGGTGGCGGGCGTGGTGTCGGGGTTGTTCGGAATCGGTGGAGCGGTCGTGATCGTACCCGCGCTGGTCCTGCTCGCAAAATTGCCGCAACACACGGCGAACGGTACCTCGCTCGCCGCGCTGCTCTTGCCCGTCGGGATCCTCGGCGCGATCGAGTACTACCGGCGCGGGCAAGTCAACATCCCATACGCCGTCATCATCGCGCTCGGCCTCTTCATCGGGGCGTTCGTGGGCGCGAACCTCGCCGGGGGCCTGGCGGACACGACGCTGCGGAAGGCGTTTGGGGCGTTGCTGCTGATCGTGGCGGGGAAGCTGCTGCTGGGTTAGACCTTGGCGTCGAAGACCTTGGCATCCACGAACAGCCGGAACAGCTCCGCGTCGAGCTGTCCAGCGCGCACCTCGTCGGTCATGATGTCGAGCGCTCGGGGGCGCGCGACGGCCGGCTTGTACGGCCGGTCGGCGGCGGTGAGCGCGTCGTAGATGTCGCTGATGGTCATCATGCGGGTCTGAATCGGAATCGCTTCGCCCGTCACGCGCCGGGGGTACCCCCCGCCGTCGAGCTTCTCGTGGTGCCCGTACGCGATGATCGGGATGTGTTGCAGCTCCCGGGTCCACGGAATCTGTTGAAGAAAACGGTACGTGTGCGTCACGTGACTTTCAATCTCCAGCCGCTCCGTCTCGTCCAATGAGCCCTTGGGAATGGTGAGGTAGCGCAGCTCTTCCTCGCTCAGCAGGGCGTGTGCCTGTCCGCTCGAGTCCTCGTAGGTGGAACGCGCCAGCTGCAGCAGCTCCTCGAACTTGCCGGCCGGGAGCACGGTCGGCTCGTTCGCCTCCAGCACGACGTCGAGAAAGCGCTCCAGGCCCTGAAGCTCCTGGCGGTGCGCGGCCTCGAGCTCTCTGAGAAACGCATCGTATCCCTCCCGCCCGTGCGTCTCCAGGAACTCCGCGCGCCGTTTCCAGAACTGTCGCTCCGCGGTCCGGCGCACGAAGTCGTAGCGGTGCTTGATCAGGTCGTATTGGAGGGGATACAGCTTCTTGGCCTTGACCAGCACCTGCTCGCGCACGCCTACCTTGCCGAAATCGTGGAGCAGCCCGGCGTACCGGATCTCGCGTATCTGCTCTCGCGTGAATCGCACCGCGCCGTAGGCGCCGTCCTGCGCGCGGTCGACGACCGTCGCGAGGCTGACCGTCATGCTGGCCACCCGGCCGGAGTGGCCGAACGTGGTCGGATCGCGCTGCTCGATCGCGTGCACCGCCGCCTTCACGAACCCCTCGAACAGGCGCTCGATGTCGTCGTACAGCCGGCTGTTCTCCATGGCCACCGCGGCCTGACCGGCCAGCGCCGTCACGAGCTCCACGGTGCGCTTCGAGTAGGGCACGACCTGTCGTTCCACGTCGGCCGGATCGGCGAGCACGGCCTCCGGGTCGCGCTTGCGATTGATCAGCTGGAGGACGCCGAGCACTTCCTCTTTGTGATCTTTCATCGGGATGACCAGCATGGACTTACTGCGGTAGCCGTAGCGCTCGTCAAAGGATCGGTTGATGCCGTATTCCACGTCCGGCGGCAGGAAGTAGGCATCATCGATCACGAGTGGCTCGCCGGTGACCGCCGTGTACCCCGCCAGGCTGGTGCGGTCGACCGGAATCGTGAACTCGATGAAGGGCGCTTCGGGCTTGGAGAAGGTCTGTGCCAGCCGGAAGCGCAGGCGCTTCGGGCCCTGTTCACTCGTTTCAACGAGGTAGAGGCTGCCGGCGTCGGACGAGGTGATGCGCCGGGCCTGGGTGAGAATCAGGTCCAGGAGGGCCTTCAGATCCCGCTCGGTCCCGAGCGCCACGCCGATGCGGGTGAGCTCGCCGATCTCGCGGCTGCGGCTGGCTGCCTCGCCCCGCGCGCGCGCCGTCTCCATCCTGGCGGCCGCTTCCCGATAGCCCGCCCGCACGGCCACGAGCAGCTGGCGCGGGCCGAGCGGATGGGGGACGAATCCAGACAAGAGCTCGGCCGGCATGGCCGACGGGAGATCCTCTTCCCCGGCGCGGCCCAGCGCCACGATCGCCCCGCCGGCATCCACGAAGGCCCGAAGCACGTCGAGCGGAAAGATCGAGCGGCATTCGGAGTCGAGCACGAACACCGTGGGCCGCTCGTCCACCGCGAGGTCTCGCGGCACTCGAGCGGCCCGGGCCTCGATCTGCGCCGTTTCGAGGACCGGTCGAACGCCCGCCGGATCCCAGGCGGGCGAGTGGAGGAGCAGGTATTTCACGACGAGATGCGCGACGCGGACGCCTGCGCCCGCGTCACCTCACGAGTTCTTGACGCGTTGGAGTCCCTGTTGTGCCTCGGCGTACTCCGGGAAGACCGCCAGCGCCCGCTGGTACATCTCGACCGCCTTGTCCTTCTGCCCGCGGTCCTGATAGAGCAGCGCCTTGGAGTAGAACGTCAGCGCCTCCGTCGGGATCTGGCGGCTCATTCGCTGGTCGGACGCCTGCTTGGGCAGCGGCGGCAGGTTGGTGTCCTTCATGAGCCGCGCCGCCACGTTTCGGATGATGTCGAAGAGGTGATCCCGTTGCATCCGGTCCGACTCGACCTTCACGATCTCGCTCGTCTCGACGTTCACGAGACGCGCGTCGAGGCGGAAGTCGCCGTAGAAATCGATGAACGTGCCGGTGATCACGTAGCGCGCGCCCACGAGCTTGCCGACCTTCGCCGCCGTCTGCGGGTCCACCCGGCCGGTGGCGCCGAGGTTCTGCTCGTCGAGGAGCTTCTGGATCTCGGCGCGCTCCACGACGCGCGCGGCGGGATTGGCCGCCAGCTCCGAAATGAGCATTCCTGCGATGCCCTTCTGGAGCGCGTCGAAGTTCTCCTTGTCCTGCCCGTACGACCCGCTGTTGTCGAAGGGCATCACGGCGATGCCCGGCCGGCTGTCCTGCCCCCCCCGACCCTGCGCGCCCAGCCCGCGCCATCCTCCTGACGCGGCCAGCGTGAGCGACACGCCCATCGCAAGCCAACGCGAACGCATATGAGTCACTCCTTACCTCAGAGAGTCAGTGTCGTGCCTTCTTGCGCCGCCAGCACTTCGGCGGGCAGGCCCTTCGATCTCGCCTGGCGCCGCGCCGCCGCGAGCAACGCGTCGATCGCTTCGTCGCCGTGCTCGGGCTCGTGGTGGAACAGCACCAGCCGTTTTACCCCGGCATCTCCCGCGAGCGCCACGGCCTCCTCGAAGGTCGAATGGCCCCACCCCCGGTGCTCTTCCAGCTCCTCGGGCGTGTACATCGCGTCATGAATCAGGAGCTCCACGCCCTTCAAAAACCCAACGAGATCCTTGCGCCACGACGGTCCCGTGTTGTAATGACCGCCCGGCCCCAGCTCGTTGTCCGTGACGTACGCCATGCTCGGTCCGCCCGCAGTGGGCGTGAGCCGGTAGCCCAGCGTCGTGCCCGGGTGACGCAGCTGCATCGACTGCACCCGGAACGGGCCCACGGTGAACTCCCCGGGTTCGACTTGTTGCACGGTGAGCTTCGCCGACAGCGCGTCGAGGGGGACCGGGAAGACGGCCGGATCCATTTGCTGACGCAGAATCGCCTCGAGCGATGTCGTTCCTTGACGCGAGCCCCAGATGCGCACGGCGTTGCCCGGTGCGAAGAACGGCTTGAAGTGTGGCAGCCCCTGGATGTGGTCCCAGTGCGCGTGCGACAGGAGGATCTCGGCGTGTACGGCTCCGTTCTGACCTTCCACGAGCTCGCGTCCCAGGGCCCGGATCCCCGTGCCGGCATCGAGGATGACCAGCTGTCCGCCCCCCTCCCGTCGCGCACCTCCCCCGGCCGAGCCCTCGACCGCGACGCACGGCGTGTTGCCCCCGTAGCGCGCGGTGTGGGCTCCGGGGGTGGGGATGGAGCCGCGTGTCCCCCAGAAGGTCACCGTGTAGGCCATCCGTGCCGGCAACGCCGTTTACCCTTGCGCTAAGTTATGGAAAATTATGGACGTAGAACAAGCCGCCGCCTCACCCGGCCCTCGTGACCCACCTCACGACCGGCCGGCGGATGCTTCCAGCGCGGCGCGGTCGCGGATCAAGATCTCGCGGCGACTGATCTCGATGTACCCCTTCTCCACCAGCTCCCGCATCGTTCGGCTGACGGTCTCACGCGAGGAGCCGATCATCTGGGCGATGGTGTGGTGCGTCAGGCGACGCGTGATGCGCTCCGAGCCTGCCTCGTCGGCCAGCTCGAGGAGGAGCTGGGCCACCCGGCCGTTCACATCCAGCAGCACGAGGCTCCCGACCTTCTCGTCCACGCGCCGGAGCCGGCGCGACAGCTCGCGCAGGAGCCCCATAGCGATGCCCGGGGATTGCTGCAGGATCGCCTGAAAGTCCTCGCGCCGAATCACGAGCAGGTTCGAGTCTTCCATCGCGATCACGTGGGCCGAGCGTGGCTCCTCGTCAATGAGGGACATCTCGCCGAAGAAGTCGCCTTCACCCAGCACCGAGAGGATCACTTCGCGTCCATCCTCGCCGATGAGCACCACCTTCACCTGTCCTTTGGCGACGACGTACAGGGCATCCCCCGGGTCGTCCTCGAACAGAATGACGGAGTTGCGTGGGTAGCTGCGTTCGCGCGTGATGTCGGCGACCCGTTCGAGCTCGGCGGGCGCCAGTTGGCTGAAGAGCGGGACCTTCTGGAGGATGGCGGTAACCGACACGATAGCGGGCCCTGGGGCTCGAGCTTGGGGTTGGCGGCTGGTTTGTGGTGGGGCAAGCTTACGTCCTGGCGGCGCCGGTGTCAATTCGGAGCAGGGGTCGCCGCTTGCTGCCAACTCGTGGTGCCAGTTATATTTCCGCTCTTCGTGTCGTTCGACTTTTAGTCAAGGATCGAGTCCAGTGAAACCCGGGATTCACCCCAAATATCGGCGGGCGACCGTACAATGCGCCTGCGGAAATACCTTCGTCACGAGCTCCACCGTGCCCGTGATCCACGTCGAGGTCTGTGCCAAGTGCCACCCGTACTTCACCGGCAAGCAGAAGCTCATGGATACGGCCGGGCGGGTGGAGCGGTTCCGCCAGAAATACCGGGCCGACAAGGTCTCAGGCTGACCCATGGAGGCCCGACTCCGCCAGGCGCTCGCGCGGGCGGAGGAGGTCGCCCGCGAGCTGGCAGACCCCGAGACCGCGCGGCAACCGGCCAGGCTGAAGCAACTGGGCCGCGAGCACGCCCGACTCGACCAGATCCGCCTGACCCACGACCGGCTCGAGCGGCTCCAGGGTGAGCTGGCCCAGGCGCGCGAGGTGCTCCAGGACCGTGATCCCGAGCTGTCGCAGCTAGCGCGCGCCGATGTCGAGCGCCTGCGCCCGGAGATCGGTCAGCTCGAGCGGCGCCTCACCGAGCTCCTCACCCCCGCGGATCCCCTGGCTGATCGCGACGCCATCGTGGAGATCCGCGCCGGCACGGGGGGCGACGAAGCCGCCCTGTTCGCCGCCGACCTGTTCCGCATGTACACCCGGTTCTGCGAGCGGCGTGGCTGGAAGGTGGAGGTCGTTTCGCTCTCCGAGGGAAGCCTCGGGGGTCTCAAGGAGGCCATCTTCACGGCGCGGGGCCCCGGCGTCTACGGCACGCTGCGCTACGAATCGGGCGTGCATCGCGTCCAGCGCGTCCCCGTGACCGAGGCGCAAGGGCGCATCCATACGTCTGCGGCTACCGTCGCGGTGCTCCCCGAGGCGGAGGAGGTCGACGTGAAGCTCGAGGATAAGGACCTCCGGATCGACGTGTTCCGCTCGCAGGGGCCCGGGGGCCAGAGCGTCAACACCACCGACAGCGCCGTCCGCATTACGCACCTGCCGACCAATCTCGTGGTGCAGTGCCAGGACCAGAAAAGCCAGTTGCAGAACAAGATCAAGGCGCTGGAGGTGTTGCGCTCGCGACTCTTGGACAAGATGCTGGCAGAGCAGGAGGCGGCCCGCGCGCGCGACCGCCGGGCCCAGGTCGGCACCGGGGACCGCTCCGCGAAGATCCGGACATACAACTTTCCGCAGAACCGGGTCACTGATCACCGCATCCACTATACGGTGCACAACCTTTCAGAAGTGCTGGACGGCGATCTCGATGACCTGATCGGCGCGCTGCGGCTCGCGGGCGAGAAGGAGCGGCTCAGTGCTTGAAGTCACCCTCGCGGACGCGCTGGGCGACGCGGCCCCGCGACTCGCGTCCTCGGGAATCGCGGACGCGCGGCGCGAGGCGCGCGCGCTCTGGGCCGCCGTCGCCGGCGCGCAGATGACGCCCGGAGACGTGTGGCTCGCGCGTGGCGGCGCGCCCACTCCCGATGTGGCTTCCCGCTTTCAAGACGTGGTCGCGCGCCGTGCGGGGGGAGCTCCGTTCGCGTACGCCGTCGGGAAGACGGACTTCCGGACGCTCGATCTCGCGATCGATTCCCGCGCCCTGATTCCGCGTCCCGAGACCGAGGGCCTCGTCGACCTGGTCCTGCGGACCCTGCGGACACCGAACACCGGACCCCGGAAACCCGGGGGTACCGTCGCGGATATCGGTGCGGGCTCCGGTTGCATCGCACTCTCGCTCGCCGTGGAGGGAGCGTTCGACCGGGTCATTGCGGTGGAGCGTTCACCTGCCGCCGCCGCGCTTGCGCGAGAGAACGTCGCGCGGGTGCGGCCGCTCGTCCCGGTCGAGATCCGCGAGGGCGACCTGCTCGCGCCCCTCACAGGTGAACGGCTGCGCGCGATTGTCTCCAACCCACCCTATCTGACCGAGGCGGAATACGGGGACCTCGATCCGGCGGTACGTTCCTGGGAGCCGCGGGACGCCCTGGCCAGCGGCCCGGATGGACTCAACGCGACGCGCGCGCTGCTCGCAGGCGCGCGGCCGTTCCTCGAGCCTGGCGGGTTCCTCGCGCTCGAGATCGACGAGCGACGCGCGGATGCCGTGCGCGCGCTCGCGCAGGCCTGTCGCTGGCCCCATGTGGCGGTGTACGACGATCTATTCGGCCGGCCACGCTACCTGCTGGCCGCCCTCGAGGAGGACGCGTGATCGACCAGAAGGCGCAGGAACTCGGACGGCTCCTGGGTCAGAGCGAGGAGTACAAGGCCCTGCTTCGGGCGAGCGACCGCATGAAAGAGGACGCGACGTGCCGGGGACTGCTCGCCGAGGTCGAGCGCATCGCGGGGACGATCGAGAAGGCGTCGCAGGAAGGTAAAGAACCCACAAAGGACCAGGTGGAGCAGTACGACCGCGCGCTTCAGAGCGTCCAGGGAAATCCGGTGTATCAGCAGGTCGTGGCGGCGCAGGCGAACTTCGAGAAGATGATGGCCAAGGTCAACGCGCGCATCTACGAGGGGATGAAGCAGGGGGCGGCGAGCCCCATCATCACCCTGGGCTAGATGTTCATCGTGGTGGAAGGCCCCGAGGGGGCGGGGAAATCGACCCTGGCACGCTGGCTGGGGACGCGCTTGTTGGCCGAAGGCCTCTCGGTGGTGACGGTCCGGCAGCCCGGGGGGACGCCCGTCGCGGAGGCGGCGCGCAAAGTGGCGCTCAAGTTTCCGCACGCGATGTCTCCGGTCGCGGAGCTGTTTCTCTTTCTCGCGGCCCGTGCGGACTTGGTCGAGCGCGTGATCCGGCCGGCGCTCGATGCGGGGCAGGTCGTTGTGGCTGACCGCTTCGACCTGTCGACGATGGCGTACCAGGTGGCGGGGGCGGGCTTGCCCGCGGCGCAGGTTTCGCAGGCGATCCGGCTCGCCACGGGCGGGTTGGTGCCGGACGTGACGCTCGTGCTGGATGTCCCGGTCGAGTTGGGGCGCGCCCGGCAACGGGCGGCCCGGAAGACGCAGGACCGCATCGAACGGCAGGACGACGCGTTCCATGAACGCGTGCGCGAGGCGTACCGCCGGGCCGTGGGGCCGGGTGTGGTGCACCTCGACGCGACGCAACCGAAGAAGGTCGTGCAAGACGCCGCGTGGCGCGAGGTCACCGCGGCAACCGCGCTCTCAACGCGAGGCATCTCATGAAGCTGCGCAACGTCATCGTGGTCACCGCGGCGGCCGGTCTGGCGCTGGCGACGGGTGGGTGGTTCCTCCAGCACGAGGCCGAGCCCACGGGTTCCGTCTACCAGCAGGCGCGCCTGTTCGAGGACGTGCTCGCCCACGTCGCCGATTTCTACGTCGACTCGATCGACGAGCGGCGGCTGTACCAGATGGCGATCGACGGAATGCTGGACCAGCTGCACGACCCGTATTCGGTGTTCCTCAAGCGGGACGATTTCCGCGCGCTCAATGAGCAGACCACCGGCAACTACGGCGGCCTGGGCATCCAGATCGAAGTGCGGGACGGTTGGATTACGGTCGTGGCCCCCTTGCCCGATACGCCCGCCGAGCGCGCCGGCATTCAGTCTGGCGACCAGATCACCGCGCTGGACGCCCGGTCGACGGAGGGCTGGAAGCAGGACCAGGCCGTGAAGGAGCTGCGTGGCCCCGCGGGCAGCCCCGTCGAGCTTCGCGTTCGCCGCGTCGGCATCGAGCAGCCGCTCACCTTCAAGCTCACCCGGGCGACGATCCACGTGCGCTCGGTGCAGGTCGCCATGATGCTGGACGACAAAGTCGGCTACGTCCTGCTCACGACGGTGAGTGAGACGTCGGCGCCGGAGTTGACACAGGCCATCGCGGACCTCGCCAAGCAGGGCATGAAGTCGCTGATTCTCGATCTGCGGAGCAATCCTGGTGGCGTGCTCGATCAGGGCGTCGCGGTGAGCGAGCTGTTCCTCGACCCCGGCCAGGAAGTGGTGGAGACGCGCGGGCGCGCGCCCAACATCTCGAGGACCTACCGCGACTCGAAGCCGCAGCCGTGGCCGAACCTCCCGATCGTCGTGCTCGTGAACGGGTTCAGCGCCAGCGCTGCGGAGATCATTGCCGGCGCGCTCCAGGATCACGACCGGGCAGTGGTAGTGGGCACGCCGACGTTCGGAAAGGGACTGGTCCAGTCCCTCTGGCAGCTCACGCCTGAGACGGCCTTGAAGATCACGACGGCGCGCTGGTATACGCCCAGCGGGCGCACGATTCAGCGGAAGAGCAAGAACGAGGAGGACCAGGTGGCGCAGGCCGAAGCCGCCGAGTTGGGGCGCGACACGACCAAGACCGATTCCACGCAGGTCTTCCACACGGATCGCGGGCGCGTCCTCTTGGGCGGCGGCGGCATTCGCCCGGACCTGTTCGTAACGCCCGATACGTTCGACACGGCCGAGCGCTCGTTCATCAGGGCGCTGGGCAACAAGATCACCACTTATCAGGATGTTCGGACGGGCTACGCGCTCGAGGTCAAGACGTCGGGTCGGATCAAGAGCCCGACGTTCGCGGTCACCCCCGACATGGCGGATGAGGTGATCAAGCGTGTCCGCGCGCGCGGGGTCGCCGTGCCCGACAGCGTGCTGGCGGGAGCGCGTGAGGTGATTTCGCAGGACCTGGGCTTCGAAATCGCGCGCTATGTGTTCGGCCGCTCGACAGAAGTGCGGCGCCAGCGGGACGAGGATCGGCAGGTGCGCGCGGCCTTGGGGCTGGCCCGCCGTGCCAAGACGCCCCAGGATCTGCTCGCCATCGCCATGGCACAGCCCGCGGCGACGAACCGGAACTAAGGCGCATGACGGGGCGGCGGCGCCCCCCGCTGAGGCGGACCGGGGCCCCCCGCCCCGTGGTCGGCATCGTTGGACCGGGGCGTGCGGGGGTGGGATTGGCCCTCGCGCTCGCCAAGAGCGGGCACGACGTCCGGTTGCACGGCCGCAGCAAGAAAGCGGTGCCTCAGCCGCTCACCCTCACCGTTGGGCCGGAAAACGAGCCGCCCGCCTGGATCGCCCAGGCGGGCGTTCTCATTCTCGCGGTCAAGGACGATGCGATCACGCCCCTCGCCGGCATGTTGGCGCGCACCGGGGTGGTCCGGCCGGACCACGTGGTGCTGCACCTGTCCGGGTCACAGGGACAGGAGGCGCTCACGCCCCTCGTGGGATCGCGTGCCGCGCTGGGGTCGTTCCACCTGCTCCAGACAATCTCCGAGCCGGAGGGGGCGGCGGAACGGCTCAAGGGGACGTGGGCCGCCGTTGAAGGCATGCCCCGCGCCGTGGAGGTCGCCGAAGGGCTGGCGCGAGATCTGGGCATGCGACCGTTTCGACTTCCGTCAAACGCCAAGGCGATCTACCACGCGGGCGCGGTGTTCGCGTCGAACTATTTCGTCGTGGTCGAGGCGGTGGCTCAGCGTCTGCTCCGACACGCGGGACTGTCCGACAGAGACGCGTGGGAGGCGCTCCGCCCCCTCGTGGAGGGCACCCTCGAGAATCTCGCGCATCAGCCACCGATGGCCGCCCTCACGGGACCGGTCGCGCGCGGCGACGAGGCGACCGTGCGCCGGCACCTCGAGGCGCTGACGTCCGACGATGCGGCGCTGTATCGCGTGCTGGGGCGGGCCGCGCTCGAGCTCGCACAGAAGCGGGGGATGGATGCGGCGACGGCGGCGCGCGTGGCCGCGGCGTTGGCTACTGATCTACCACCCGTACTCCGGCCGGGGGGGAAAACGTGAGCTCGCGTCCGGGGACGCCCCCGTTCACCTTGAGGTCCGTCAGGATCACCGTGCGCTCCTGACCAGACGCCTCGCTGATGTCCAGGCGATGCACCAGCCCGTCGTCCTTCCCCACCCAGATCACCGCCGCGCTGTAGGGTTGGTCGGGTTTCTTCGGCACGAGCCGGATGACGTCCACGACGTGGTGGTCGAGGGAGTCCACCCTGACGTAGTGCGCGGTGTACCGCTCGTGCGGCTCCTCCACGAACTGGCCGATCAGATTCGGCCCGGTCGTGCCGTACTCGGGGATGCGGGAGCGGATCACCTGCCCGGGCGTGGTGCTCGGCGTGTACAGCCACAAGAAGCGCCCATCCGCCACGATGCGATCGCCTTTCGGGTCGGTGAACCGCATCGCGAACCGGCTGGGGCGCATCTGATAGAGCCGGCCGTGAGTCGTGTCCGGCGCGCCGATCATCGGATTCGTGATCACCTGTACGAACTCGGCGGAGAAGGTCGCGATGGTCTGGTAGGTCTGGCTCGCGTGATCGAGGGCGGGCCATGGATCCTGGGCGACTAGACGGCTAGACGGATAGACGGCTAGTAGTATCGCGCCGAGGGCGAGCGGCACCGCGCAGTGCTGGTCTTTCACGATCTCTCTAACCGTCTAGCCGTCTAGCCGCCTACCATCGCCGGCTCGGCGACGCGGCGGCCGATCACATCCGCGATCACCCGGATCTCACGCATCAGTTGCGCGAACTGCTCGGGGAACAGTGTCTGCGCGCCGTCGGAAAGCGCTTGCTCCGGGTTCGGGTGCACTTCGACCATGATCCCGTCCGCGCCCGCGGCCACCGCGGCACGGGCCATCGGGATCACCTTGTCGCGCAGCCCGGTTCCGTGGGACGGGTCCGCGATGATGGGCAGGTGCGACAGCTTGTGCACGACGGGAATCGCGGTGAGGTCGAAGACGTTTCGCGTCGCGGTATCGAACCCACGGATGCCGCGTTCGCACAGGATCACGTCGTGGTTCCCTTCCGCGAGCACATACTCGGCGGAGAGCAGCAGCTCCTCGATCGTCGCGGCCATGCCCCGCTTCAGGAGCACCGCTTTCTTCGCTCGGCCGGCGGCCTTGAGGAGGGTGGAGTTTTGCATGTTGCGGGCGCCGATCTGGATGATATCGGCCACTTCCGCCACGTAGCTCACGCCCTCGGGGTCCATCGCCTCCGTGCAGATCAAGAGGCCCGTCTCCTCGCGCGCCTTGGCGAGCAGCTTGAGTCCCGGCCGGCCCAGTCCCTGGAACGCGTAGGGAGACGTCCGCGGCTTCCAGGCGCCGCCGCGCAGGATCACCGCACCCGCTTCCTTCACCTGGCGCGCCGCTTCGATGATCTGCCGTTCGCTCTCGACGGAGCAGGGCCCGGCGATCGTCACGACCTCGGTCCCCCCGACCGACACGCCGCCCGGCAGCCGGACGACGGTGTTCTCCGCCTTCCATTCCCGGCTCACCTGCTTGTACGGCTTCGTGACGTGGATGACGTCCTGCACGCCGGGCAGGCCTTCGAGCCGCGAGGCGTCGACGCGCCCGTCGTTGCCCACGAGGCCCACGGCGGTGCGCTGCGCGCCGGGCATGGGGCGCGCCTTGTAGCCCATCTCCTCGATTACGGCGATGACACGGCGGACTTCGGCTTCCGTGGCGCCGTGTCGCATCACGATGAGCACCGCTACTTGCCTCCCCCTTCGCCTCCGATGGTGAACCGATCGCCATCCCGGGCCGCCGTGATCCGGCCCGTGAACCGCGTCCCGGCCGCTCGGGCCGGGTCCGAAGTTTCTACCGGGGGATAGAAGTGCGTCAAGACGAGGTGCCGCGCGCCGGCCTCTTTGGCCAGGTCACCCGCCTGCTCCGGCGTGAGATGGATGTCGAGCGCCATCTCCTTGGGGAGCGAGCACTCCGCGAGCAGCACGTCCGCTCCGCCCGCCCACCGCGCGAGCTCGCTCGACGGCCCTGTATCGCCAGTATAGACCAGCCGGCCTTCGGGCGCGACGAGCGACAGCGCGACGCTCTCGGGCGTGTGCGGCACGGGAAACGTCTCGAGGCTCACGTCCTTGTCGAGCGGGAACGGCTCGCCGTCTTGCACGTCGAGAATCCCGATCGGGAATCCCGGGTCGAGCAGCCAGGGCCCGTACCCCTCGGCGAGCTGCTTGATGAGCCGCACGACGCCGCGCGGGCCGAGGATTACGAGCGGTTCCTGGCGCGGGGGCTGCGCGACGTACTTGAGGGCGTAGACGAGCATCGGGAGCTCGCCCCAATGGTCCGGATGGAAATGGGACACGATGACGTGGCTCACCTGCTGCCAGGGCAGATCGAACTGGGCGAGCCGGTGCAGGGTGCCCGCGCCGCAGTCCAGGAGGATCTTGAGGCTCCCTCGTGCCACCCAATGGCACGCCGACGTACGCGTTGCCGAGGGCGCGACCGTCCCCGTGCCGACGGTGACCAGGTCCACTTACGCGGGTTCCATCTGGCCGAGGCGGACGCCCACGATGGTGGAAACACCGGGTTCCTGCATCGTGACGCCGTATACCGCGTCGGCCGCCTGCATGGTGCGCGGATTGTGAGTAATAACGATGAACTGCGTCTGGTCCTTGAACTCCGCCAGCAGCCGCACGTAGCGACCCACGTTGGCGTCGTCGAGCGGGGCGTCCACCTCGTCGAGCAGGCAGAAGGGGCTCGGCTTGGTGAGAAAGATCGCGAACAGGAGCGACACGGCCACCAGCGTCCGCTCGCCGGACGACAGGAGGTGGATCCGCTGCGTGCGCTTGCCGCGTGGTGCGGCATGAATTTCGATCTCGCTCTCGAGCGGCTCGTCTTCGTTGGCGAGGCGCACGTCGCATTCGCCCCCGCCGAACAGCGTCTGGAACACGGTGCGGAAGTTCTCGCGCACCTTGCCGAACGATTCGAGAAACATGGTCTTGGCGGTCTGATCGATTTCCCGCGCGGCTTGCTGGAGCGACTGCCGCGCCGCCACGAGATCGTCGCGTTGGGTCATGAGGAACTCGAGGCGCTTGGTTTCTTCGGCGTGCTCGTCCATCGCGAGCGCGTTCACCGGGCCGACCCCGTCGATCGCGGCCCGCAGTCGCTCATCCTCCTGACGCAGCCACTCGAGATCGCCCTCGACCTCCGGTGCGTCCGCGAGCAACCGCTCGAGCGGCTTGCGCCACTCGGCTTCCACGCGCGCGACCACCCCCGCGCGACGGCCGAGCACTTCGGTCCGCTCGAGCTCGAGCTTGTGCTCCTCCGCGCCCCGCGCATCGAGGGCCCGTCGGACTTCGTCGAGCACCGACTCCGCCTGGGCCAGGCTCGCCTCCGACTGCTCGACCTGAGCTTCCGCGTCCCGCGCCGCCCGTTCGAGGGCGCCGAGTGCGTGGCGCCGCTCCTTGAGCGTGTCTTCCCATTGCGCCCGTTGCGCCGTGAGGGTCGCGGCCTCGCGCTCGAGCTCGTCCATCTCCCGCGCGAGCGCGGCCGCCTGGTCCCGGGCCTCCTGCGCCATCGCTGCCGCCCGGCTCGAGCGCTCCTGGGCGGCCGCCAGCCGTGCTTCGACTTGGGCGGCGTCCACTTGCCATTGCACACGCTGCTCGCGTGCCGCTTCCTGTTGCGCTTCGAGATCCGCCAGCCGCGCCCGCTCGCCGCCGAGCCGCTCATCCAGACGGACGCGGTCGACCTCGTGTTGCTCGAGTCCTTCGTGCAGGGTCGCGAGGCGAGCCTCGACCTGCTCGAGCCGCGCCGAGAGACGCTCGACTTGCATCGTGACATCCGCCGCTTCCCGCTGCGCGTGCGCCGCCGCACGTTCCGCGTCGCCTTTCACGGCGCCGGCCTCGAGCTCCTCCTGGCGGGCCCGCTCGGCGCGCGCTCCCGCCTCGACGAACGTGGCTTCGGCCGCGGAGAGCTCGCCCACCGTCCGCTCGAGCGCCGCGGCGGTCGCGCCACGGCGGGTCTCCGCCTCGCGGGCGTCCTGGTTGAGCGTCTCGAGCTCGGCGCGCCGCTCCAGGGGCCCACCGCCGCCGGCGCCGTTCGTTCCCGCGAGGAACACCGCGCCGTTTGCCCGGCGCAGCGCATTCCCGCCCTCGAGCACTTCGTGCCCCGCGAGCAACGCGCGCACCCAGGCGGCCGCCGGTCCGTCCACGCGCAGGGAGTCCTGCAGCGGATGCCCGTCGGCGGCAAGCCGGGGGCCCGGGACGGCCGGTAACAGAACCAGCGGACCCGGTTTGGCGCTCGTGTGCCACTGGCGGATGGCATCGACCGCCGCGGCGTCGCGGACGAGCACCGCATGCAGCCACTCGCCCAGCAGCTGCTCGGCGAGCGTCGCGTCGCTCCGGCTCGTGCGCACGAAGTCCGACAGCGGGCCGATCACTGCGTCGCCGAACTGCGGCTTGGCCTTGAGCAGCGCGCGGGCAGCGGGCGCGAGGCCGACGCGCTCACGCTCGAGCTCGGCGAGCGCGTCGCGCCGTGCCGCCACCTGCGCCAGTGTCTCCTCCGCCTGGCGGCGAGCCGTCCGCTCATGCGTCTCTTGCTCCTTGAGCTCCGCCACGCGCCGGCGCGCGCCCTCGAGCGCTTCGACGGCCTGGACCGCCTCGTGCGCTTGCGTTGCGGCGCGATGCGCGAGCGTGCGCACTTCCATCGTGGCTGCCCGCTCCGCCGCGTCGCGCGTCAACCGCTCCTGCGCCGCCTGCGCCACCTGCTGGCGGAGCTCGGCCCGCTCCCGTTCGAGCGCCGCGCGCTCGCCCTCGAGCGCCCGGTACCCCTCGGCCCGGCGCTGCAGGTCTTCTTCGAGCTCACGAACGGCGTTGCGCTGCGCGAGCAGCCCGTCACGGCCGGCCTGCTCGAGCGCGGTGCGCCCGGCGAGCTCCCGACTGACGGACGCCAGGTCCCGCTCGGCCGCCCCGTGCTCGGCGGCCGCGGCCTCGCGTTCTCGCTCCGCCTGCACGGCGCGCGCCTCCTCCTGCTCGCGCCGTTGCCCCGCCGTGGCTCGGCGTTGCCCGGCGTTGCGTAGCCGCTCCGCCGCCAAGGCGAGATCGCCCTCGAGCCGCCCCACTTCCAGCTTGGCATCCGCCAGGCGCCGCTCGACTTCCGTGCGACGGGCCTCGCCCGTGTGCCGTGCCTGCGCCCGTGCCTCCCGCTCGCGCTCCGCCTCCGAGAGTCGCCCGCGCTCGGCGGGTAGGGCGGTCGCCAACTGCTCCGCGCGCTGGCCGAGGCCACCCAGCGCGAGATCGAAATCCTCGAGCTCGCGGCGCACCAAGGTCAGCGCAACGCCGAAGCGCTCTTCGATCATCTTCTCGTAGCGTTCGGCCTTGCCGCGCTGTCGCGCCAGGCTCCGGACCTGCGTCTGCACCTCGCTGACCAGGTCGTCGAGCCGGGCCAGGTCCGCCGCCGTCTCCTCGAGGCGACGCTCGGTGCTCTTCTTGCGGTCGCGGTACAGGCCGATCCCTGCCGCCTCCTCGAACAGCGCACGACGCTCTTCGGCTTTCTCGGAGAGGAGCGCGTCGATCATCTTCGCTTCCATCACGACCGCGGCGTCCGCCCCGAGGCCGGTGCCGCGCAACAGATCCTGCACGTCGCGCAGCCGCACCGGCGATCGGTTGAGCAAATATTCGCTCTGACCTGAACGCGAGAGTCGTCGCGTGACGACTACTTCCTGGTAAGCCACCGGGAGCGTCCCGTCCGAGTTGTCGAAGACGAGTGATACCTCGGCCACGTTCAGCGGACGGCGCCCGGTCGAGCCCTGGAAGATCACGTCTTCCATCTTGCCGCCACGCAACAAGCGAGGCGATTGCTCGCCCAGCACCCAGCGCACGGCGTCGGAGATATTCGACTTGCCGCATCCGTTCGGCCCGACGATGGCGGTGACTCCCGCCTCGAACGGCAGCTCCACCGTGCCCGCAAAGGACTTGAATCCCGCCAGCTCCAGCCGGGTCAATCTCATGGTGTGGTCGTCATCCGGGTGACGAGAGTGGCCGAAACGCCAGCGCGCTTGAGTTGGCCTTCGAGAATCGTGGCCTGCTCGGGAGTTTCGAAAGCACCCGCCAGCAGCCGTCCCGCGTCCCACGAGACCGCCGCGATCCCGCGCGCCCGAAGGCCGTCCCTTGAGGTTCTTCCTGCCTGCCGCAGCGCGAGGGAATACGGAGCGCGCAGAACATCGCCCTGCCCGCGATCAGCCAGCCGGCGCGCCCACAGCCCTGAACGGGCGCTCAGGGCCGAATCGCGCGTCGGATATGCACCCGCGAACACACGGTACCACAGGCTGCCCGCGCCCCCCCCCCCACCCCCGGCGCGCCCCTCGAGCGCGACCGGCGTGACGAACGGCGTGACACCCTCCGCGCTCAGCCGGTCCGCCAGGGCGAGCGCCTTGTCGAGGCCGGCGTAAGCCGCCAGCTGGACCGTCCAGGCCAGTGAGTCGGCTCGCGGCGCGGGTGCGGCGGCGACCGGGCGCGCGCGGGGCATGTGGGCCGGGGCGGTTCGCGCCGGTGTAGGGCCGTGCTCGGCTCCGCGCGCCAACAATCCCCAGCCGCCCGCGGCGCCGGCCACGAGCGTCGCGGCGACTACGACGGGACGCGTTCGCCGCCGAGCGGGCCGCCGCGCTACGGACGCCGAGATGCGGCCGGGCGGCGGGGCGACCGAGCGGGCGTCCGGCGCGGGAACGGCCGTCGGCCCGGGTGTCCACCGTTCGCGCACGACGCCGAGCAGCGGGACGCCGCGCTCCATGACCGCGGCGATCCCCTGGCCGATCGACGACTCGGGCTCATAGCCGTCGGGCGACAGGACGATCAGGCCGTCGGGAACGGTCGAAAGTCGGGCGAGCGCGCCGGCGGATAAGAACAGGACCAGGAGCGCCCCTTCCACCTTGAATCCGCCATGCAACTTTTGCCATCGTGGATTCGCGAACAAATCGCCGGCGTGGGCGGTTACGGCTCCCGCGGCGATGAAGAACACGTGGTCGATCTCGTGCGCCGCCTTGGTGAGCGACACGTCGTACTCGAAGGCATCGACGATACCCTCCGTGGGCGCCAGGCCGACGGTCTCATGCAGCATCGGATGCTCGAGCCACAAGTCCACCAGCGCCACGCGCCGATCGTTCACCGCGGCGGCTCGCGCCACGTCCCACGCCGCGCCGGCAGCCCACTTGAGATCGCCCGTCGCGGGGACGAGCGCGATCAGCGCCTGGCCGGTGACGAGCGACGGCACCAGAGCGTCGAGCCGCGACCGGGGCAGGGGTCGACCGGTCACTGGGTGGGCTGGTAGATCCAGAAGGGGCGGCCGAGCTTCCGGCCGATCGCTTCGGCCTGCGCGCGCGTGGGGTAGGGACCCAACACCACGCGATACCCTTCGTCCGGATTCTTGGGGTCGAGCACTCGCGCCGCGAGGCCCGCCCGCGTGAGCTGCTGCGCCATCTCGGACGACCACGCTTCGTTCTGCGATGTCGAGACCTGCACGTACATTGGTCCTTCGGGCCCCGCCGTGTCTGACGCGGCCGGCCCGCCAGGCGCTCCGGCCCCGCCCCCCGACGCGTCGGCGTCGGCGAACGCCCCGCGATACGCGCCCCGCGGCCGCCACGCGGTCAGCGTCCACAGGTCGGCGGCGCCGCCCTTCACACGGCCGGTCTCGACCAGCGAGTCGGGCCGGTAGGCTACCACGTCGTCGCCCTGGCGGACGAGGAGCATGCCCTCCGGCGCGACGGCGGGAAGATCCACGCGCCACTGGCACGCGACCGCGCCGACCAATCGCTTCACGGGCAGGTCCACCACCCACACCGAATCGCCCGAGCTCGGCTTGGCCAGGAGCCACCGCCCCAGCGGGTCCAGGCGGATGGCGGTGGCGGGGAGGGGCAGGGCCACCCCGTCGATTTCCTCACGCTCGTAGCGGTCGATGGCCGCGAGGCCGGGCTCGGTGCGGCGCGCGACGTAAATGCGGTGACCCGAGGGCGAGAATACCAGTGCGCGCGGGTGGTCGGGCAGCCTGATAAACGATGCGTCCCGTCGACCGAGAGGATCCATCAGTACGACGCCCGAGTCGGCCGCGACCGCCACCAGATCGCCCCAGCGCGTCGCGGCGACGTCGCTCCCGGTGGGGAGCGGCCGACTCGTGGGCGGCTGATCGGCGGCGGCGGTGACGAGGTTGGGCGGTTCGGCCACTACCAGGCGCTGATCGGCGGCGCCGAACAGCTGCAGGGGTGTGCCGGGCAACGGCTGTGGCCACGCCACGCGGATGCGCCGCGCCACCGACACGACGTGCCGTTTTTCATCGACCGTGTACAGCGTGCCGTCCGGCCCGAGCGTGGCCTCTTCGATACCGCTCGCCACCGTGTCCACGCGCGCGCTTCCCAAGTCGAGGCCGAGCACGTCGTACTTGGGAATCGAATCCGTCTTGGGGGTCTTGCCTTTCTTGCCCTTCTGAACAGTGGTGTCTTTGGTGGGCGTGGTGACGTAGAGGAACTCGGCTTCGGGGTCGAGTCCGATCACGCGTCCGACCGGCGGGAGCTTGCCCCGCAGCGCGGTCGGGAGCTCCGTCAGGGCCGGGAGTTTGTACGCGCGGGGCACGCCCCCCTTTGCCGGGATGCGAATCGCCACGCCGGTGGTGCGTGCGGCCGCGCCTGCGGCCTTGCTAACCGATTGCTTTGCTGGTGGTTGCGCCGAGGACGACGGAGATGACGATTCCGCGGGCGCCCGGGACCGACAGCCCCAGAGCGCCAGGCTGGTGAGCAGCACGTACGATCCGCGGGTAAGCAAATGGCCTCGCCGGACAAGATAGGCAACCGGCGAGGCCAAGACAAGTGTTTAAGCGATGCGGAGTTAGAACGTTGGGCCGAGGCTCAGTGTCCAGTACGAGGTATTGAAGTCGGGCCGGTTGAGCGGCTTGGTGTAGTCGAGCCGCAACACGACGAATCCGAAAACATTCATCCGCATCGATGCACCCCAGCTGCGGAGTGGTTCACGATAAATCTCCGGGTCCTGACCGTTCCGCTGCAAGACAACGCATGATCCGGGCGTTCCGTCGCAGGACGTGCCGTTCCAGGCGAGCCCCACGTCGTAGAAAAGGGCGGCCTCGAGCGGAGGGAACCCGACCGGCAGGAAGCCGAGCACCAGACTTCGCGTCAACGGGAAGCGCAGTTCCACGTTCGCAACCGCGATCTTCGAGCCGATGAGCTGGTCGAGCGCGGTGCAGCCTGTGAATCCAGAGTTCGTGTTACTCGTTGGGTTGAGGCACTCGTGGTTGATCAGCGAGCCCGACGTATATCCGCGGATCAGGTCCGGGCTGCCGAGGAACTGGGGGAACAGGTTGGCGTCTCTCCCGTAGCGTCCATAAAAAACACCGCGCACGGCGAGCGTAAATGGCCGCGCAAAGAAATAACGGCGCCAATCGGCCAGGCCTTCGGTGAAGCGCCACGAGCCGAACGTGGGCGAGATTTGGAACCGCCAACGCGAGCCTGCGAACGGTCCCACCCAGCCGAACAGCGAGTTGTCATGCACGAGCGCTACCTGCGGTCCGTAGTAGCTGACGGACGGGCCACCCACAGTGAACGGATCCGTGAAGTAGCTCCCTTGCGTAGGGCTTCCGAAGATGATGCTCTGCTTCAACGTGTCCACGGCGATGTTTGAGAAGTGGCCACCGAACTCGACACGCGTGAACCGGCTGAACGGATAGTAGCTCTGCGCAAAGACGTCCCGAATCACGAATCGGACAAGCTGATTCGTTTGCACGAGCGAATCCTGCTCTAGGGGGTTGGGAGGCCCGTTGGGGGGGGGCAGTTGGAGTAGCACGTCTGCTGCACGGTGGTCGGCAGATAGAAGTAGAGCGGTTGCTGCGACCCACCGATCGCCCAGTTCATGCGATGCGTCTGGTTGACATAGGCCGCGAGGACCTGCGCCTCACTCAATCGCCCGTTCACGGCGCCCGAGAACAGCAGCGTGTGGTTCCCCAGCATGTCGGATAGCGCGATGGCGGTGCCGCCGAAGAAGCCGCGGCCGAAATTGTCACGCTCGTAGCCGATCGTCGGCTGGGCGACATAATCCGGTGTGAAGCGGGTGTGATACGGCTTGAACGTGAACTCGCTCGTATCGGGCAGCGCGGGTGACGAGTCGATGAGCGACTTCACCGAAACCGTCGCGAGTGCCGACGTATCCGACGTGGGCGACGGCGTGCTCGACGAGCGGAACCCCCCCCCGGTTGGGGACCGGTAGATCGACCCGCCGGCCCGTGGCTCCGTGGCGGCGGGCGTGCCCTTCGCTGCACTTGCCTGCGCCGGGGTGTCGCCGGCGATGGCGCGGCGCTCCGCGGCGAGGAGTGAAGCCACGAGCGGAACGGCCGGGGCCTGATACGGCTGGCGCTTCAGCGAGCGGGGGTTGTCGACGGCGTAGACGTTGTATTCGCCGTCTTCGTAGTACGCGAATGCCAGGCGGTCGGCTTCGTGCGCCCACGAGAGGGCCGGCGACAGCGGCGTGATGCCGGACACGCCAGAGTACACGTTGGTGAGTTGATAGATGTCTTTGGTCTCGAAGTCGTACAGGAAGAGGTTGCTGATCCCGTTCCGGTCCGACACGAAGGCCAGGGAGTGGCCGTCGGGTGCCCACACCGGGTTGATGTTCTTCCCCACGTCCATGTGGCTGAGCATCTCGATCGTGCCCTTGTCGAGATGGTACAGCGCGAGCCGCATGTTGCCGAACGTCAGCTTTTCGAAGTCCGTGCCCGGCCCCCGGTCGGTGGCGAACGCGATCGTCTTGCCGTCGGGTGACCAGGAGGGCTGGAGGTCCGCGTACTTGTCGTTCGTCAGCCGGTGGAATCCCGAACCGTCGGCGTTCACGATAAACAAGTCCGAGAGCCCGCCATCGTAGCCGGTGAACACGAGCTGTTTTCCATCGGGGGACCACGACGGCGTGGTGAGCCCGCTCAACGGAATTCGAATGCGACGCTCCTCCCGGTCTTTCTTGATGTCGAGAATGACCAGGTCGTCGCGATCGTTGTGCTTGGCCGCGATGGCGAAGTACCGGCCATCCGGCGAGAACGAGCCGGCCGAATTAATGAAGCGGAGACTCTCAAAGTTCGAGTTCAACGTGGACTTCACGAGCCGCCGCAGGACGCGGCCCGTCTCCGCATCCGCGAGGTACAGATCCACGAAAAAGTTGTTCTTCTCGCTGAAGTACGCGATCTCCCGGCCGTCGGGGGTGAGCGCCGGGGCGATGTGCAAGGTGCCTTCGGAGCGTTTCTCGGTGAGCAAGGGCTGCGCGATTCGCCGGGCGCGGTAGTGATCCGCGAGCTGGGGCAGATACGTCGTCTGCACCGCGTCGCGCCACTCGCTGACGAGGTCGTCCAGCGTGATGCCGAGCGTCCGCTTGAATCCCCCTTCCGCGCCGGTCTGCACCGACGCCTGGAGAATCTGCCCGATCGACTCGTCCCCCCACTTTTCGCCGATATACGCCCAGATCGCGTGCCCGAAGTAGTAGGGGAACACGCGCTCGTACGTCAGCTCCTCCAGGGTGGGGAGGTGTCCCTCCAGAGAGGCGTCGCGCAACCACATCGAGGTGTGGGGATCGATCGGGCCAACCGAGAGGTACTCGGCCATCCCTTCGATGAACCAGAGCGGCAGGTTCGCGTGGATATACGTCTGCATGCCGGCGCCGATGCGACCGCGACTGATCACGTCGTACTGGAACTGGTGCACCATCTCGTGCCCGATGACGTGCTCCAGCTCCGCGTACGATCCCGTGAACGGCAGGAGCATGCGATGTTTGGCGAACTCCGTCACGCCGCCCAGGCCTTCGCCGGTCGCGTCCAGAACGTTTGTCTGCTGGAAATCCGACTGCGACGCGTAGAGGATGATCGGCTTCCGGCCCTGGAACTGATGGTGGAGGATGCGCGAGAGCCGGGCGTACCAGCGCTCGGCCATCCGCGCCGCGTCCAGCGCTCCGGTGCGCTCGGCCGGATAGTAGTAGACGTCGAAGTGCTCGGTTTCAATGATCCGGAAGTCGAAGTTCGAGTACTGGACCTTGTTCTGGCCGAAGTACTGCGCCACGAGCGGCGCCGCGCTGAACAGCACGAGCGCCGCCGCCATCCCACCGATGCGTCGCATGAACGTCATCCTTTCGACCCACTCTCGGGGGTGCCGGCGGCGAGCACCGGGGCGTCGCCCCACAGGCGCTCGAGCTGGTAGAACTCCCGCAGCTCTGGATGAAAAACGTGCACCACGAAATCTACGTAGTCCAACAGTACCCATCGCCCCTGCGTGAGTCCCTCGACATGATGCGGCGTGATGCCGCGAGGCTCCAGCGCGCTCATCAGATGCTCCGCCATGCCCCGCACGTGGGCATCCGATGTCCCCGACACGATCACGAAGTAGTCGGCCGCGGCGGTCAGTCCGCGCAGGTCCAGCACGATCGGATCGATCGCCTTGCGGTCGGCCAGGGCCGACGTGACGAGCCGGAGCGCCACCTGCGCCTCCCCTCCCCCCGTCGCCGACCCGGCGCGGCGCCCGCTGCGCTTGCTAGTCATAGCGGGCCCGTCATCCGTTTGTTCCGTCGTCCCCCTGAAACAGGACGCCCCGCCCGCCGACCCGGCGTGCACGGCGACTGACCGGCCCCCTCTCTAGTATGGCCATGGTCGCCATGATGTTGAAGCTCGGTGCCGAGCCATCCCGTCCCCCGACCCCCCGCCCGTTGAGATCGCATGTCGGCAGGCGCCGCTACTCCTTGACGACGCTCACCTGAATTTCGGGACGCACGTCGGGGTGCAGCTTGATTCCCACCCGGAAGTCGCCCAACTCGCGGATCGGCTCGGGCAAATCGACTTTCCGCTTGTCCACATGGATGCCGAGCTCTTCGAGCTTCCGTTGGATGTCGCTCGAGGTGATCGAGCCGTACAACTTGTCTTCTTCGCCCACCTTCACGTCGAAGCGCAAGTGCACTTCGGCGATGCGACTCGCCTCGGTCTCCGCTACGCCCTTCTCCGCGGCACGCAGCTTGGCGATCCGCGCGGCCTCGAAGGCGATCTTCTTCTTGTTCGCCTCGGTGGCCGGATACGCGAGGCCCTTGGGGAGGAGGTAGTTGCGGGCGTAACCATCCTTGACCTTCACCACATCCCCCGCCGCTCCCAGATGCTGAACGCTTTCTCTCAAGATCACTTCCATATCCCCTGATCTCCTTATGTGTTCAAGACGGCGACGGGAGAGAGCGGCGCGGGCGTCAGCAATGCGCGGCCCCGCCAGGCTAAAGCCAGCCCCGCCACGGTTTCGAGCACGAGCCACAGCGGCCAGGCCGCGAACAGCCGGACGGCCGGCTCGAACACCGGGTACAGGCCCGGCGCGACCTCGACCACGTACCGCATCGCTCGGCTCGCGTGGCGCGTGGCCTCCCATTGCACTTCGGTCCAGACCGACGCGGCGGGCATGCCCGCTCCCCCAATCGCGCGAACGTTCACCACGAGCAACATGCCGACCACGGCGTACAGGCACGCGCGGAGGGCCAGGTGCCAAAACACCGGGGGCCGAAACTTGGCGCCGGCGGCGAACGCCACCGTGACCAGGACGATCCACCCGCGGCTCACCGCGTCGAGCGACCCCTCACCTGGTGTCGCGAGGAGCGCCAGCGCCGCGCCGCCTGAGACGCCCAGGGCCACCCACTCCCAGCGCGATCGGGGGCGCGCCGTGGTCAGGAGCGCCGCGAACGGCAGCACCAGGAAGCTCACCGGCGCCACGGCGGCGAACAGCACGACGCCGGCCGCCAGGCGCCAGCGTGTCAGCCGACGTACCCCTTGATGTAGGGCAGCAGGGCCAGCTGGCGCGCCCGCTTGATCGCGGTCGCGAGCTGGCGCTGGTGCCGCGCGCACATCCCCGACAACCGGCTCGGCAAGATTTTGCCGCGCTCGGTGAGAAACCGGCCCAGGGTGCGATCATCCTTGTAATCGAGCACGCGCACTCCGGACTCACACACGGGACAGGTCTTGGCGGGCCGTCTCATGCCTCATCCTCCTCGATTTCGTCCACGACGTCCGCGGTGATCACCGCCGGCGCCGCCTCGGGCTTGACCGGCAGGCCCTCCGACACGACGACCAGGAACCGGATGACCCCCTCGTCGAGCTTCACGGCCCGCTCGTATTCGGGAAGCAGATCGGCCGCTGTTTCGAACTGCGCCACCACATAGTAGCCCGTGTCCTTCTTCTTGATCGGGTAGGACAGGGCGCGCTTGCCCCACTGGGCGAGGTTCGTGATGGTGCCCTTGCCGTCTTTGGTGAGGAGCGCGTGAAACCGATCCAACCGCTCGGTGATAGCGGGTTCTTCCAGCGCGGGGTCGAAAATGTAGACGGTCTCGTAGCGACGAGCCATGCCACCTCCCTTTGGTCGTTGGCGACCCGGCGCTGGTGCGGCGCCGAGTAGGGGATCTTTGAGGGGAGAAAGATAGAAGGGCCCGCGAGGGGTCGGTAGAGGCCACCAGTTGCTGACGATCCGAGCGGAACTCGGGCCGCTCGCAGTTGCGTTCTCCAGAGGTATGAGCGCGATGTGCCGTTACGGACACGGGCGACGCATCAACACCGGTGACGTGCCTCACACCATGGCGCCCGGCGAAATGCCTTGTTTTGACGCCGGCTTGATGAGACGTGATTACCATCACGCTACGGTATGCGCGGGCTAGTCATTCTTAGGGGTAACGAGTTGTCGACGTCGGCGGTTGGGCGTCGCGGGGATGGCACCTCTCTTGCCCTCCATGACGGCACATGGCAATCGGACTCGATGATCCAAATTGGCATTGGCAAAGGACGGACGGATGCACGGTTGGGGCGGGAGCGCAGCGATGTTCTCGCGCGCGATGCGCGTGCTGGCGGCGGCGACGGGACTGATGGTCCTGCTCGCGCTGCAGCCCGAGCCTGCCCGCCTGATCGAGGCGGCGACCATGCGCAGTGGGTCGCACGCACGCGCCCTGATCCTGTCTGATCAAGCGCGCCGCTATCTCGCCCTGCAATACCGCTCCTTCCCCACGGAGTTCATGGGCTGCATGATCGGCGAGGTCCACGGCAACGCGGTGCTCGTGAGTCGCATTGCGCCGGCCGACGTGGACCCGGCCCAATCCACGGCGACGATGGTGCTCCCGAAGCAGACCTGTGAGGACGCCGGATGGAAGGGGACGGTCGGCATGATCCACAGTCACCCGACTGGTGAGCGCTGCTGGTACCACTTCCCGGGCACGCAGGTGCCCACGTCGGACGCGGAGTCGTTCGGGCGCCAGCCCTACCCGGTGGACGCGATCATGTGCGGCGACCACGTGGTGTGGATCAGCCGCGATATGGTGCAACAGCAGGTGCGCCTACCCGTTCGGGCTGCAGCTAGACGTTGAACCGGAATAGCAGGATGTCGCCGTCTCGCACGACGTAGTCCCGTCCTTCACTCCGAACGAGGCCCTGCTCCCGGGCCACCTTGTAGGATCCCGCGAGGACGAACTCGTCATATCCGACCGTCTCGGCCCGGATGAACCCGCGCTGGAAATCCGAGTGGATCTCGCCCGCGGCATCGAAGGCCGTGCCGCCCCGATGCATGGTCCACGCGCGCACCTCGTTCTCCCCGACCGTGAAAAAGGTTTGCAGCCCTAGCAACCGATAGCCCGCGTGGATCAGCCGGTCGAGCCCGGGCTCGCTCACCCCAGCGCTGGCGAGATACTCCTGCCGCTCGGCACCTGAGAGCTCGCCCAGCTCGGCCTCGAACTTGGCGGAGAAGGGAACGATCTCGGCTTCCTCGTGATGGGTCTGCACCGCGGCGCGCAGCTTGTCGAGCCACGGGCCGCCACCGCGCGCCAGGTCGTCCTCGTTCACGTTGGCGGCATACAAAATCGGCTTCGCTGTCAGAAGGCCCAGCTGGCGGAGAAACTTCACGGCGTCGTCGCTCTCGCCCGCCTCGCGCGCCCCACGGCCCGCGTTGAGCTCGGCCACGACGCGCTCCAGGACGAGAAGCTCTGCCTGCGCGTCTTTGTCGCCCGCCCGCGCCGTCTTCCGGCTCTTCTCGAGGCGCCGTTCGACTACCGCGAGGTCGGCGAGCGCGAGCTCGCTCGTGATCACGTCGTGGTCGCGGACCGGGTCCACGGGTCCCATCACGTGCACGACGTCGGGGTCGTCGAAACAGCGGATCACATGGACCACCGCGTCGACCTCCCGGATGTGCGACAGGAACTGATTTCCCAGTCCCTCGCCCTGGGATGCGCCCTTCACGAGGCCGGCGATATCCACGAACTCGACCACCGCCGGGACTTTTTTCTTGGGCTTCACGACTTCGTTCAATCGCTCGAGCCGAGGGTCAGGCACCTCCACCACGCCGACGTTCGGCTCGACCGTGCAGAACGGGTAGTTCTCCGCGGCGGCGGCCTTGGACGAGGTGAGGGCGTTGAACAGCGTGGATTTCCCGACGTTGGGGAGCCCGACAATGCCGAGGCGAAGCATTTAGCCGTTTCCGCCCTCCCCGTGGACCCACTTCGCGACCGCGTCGATCAGCTGCGGCATGATGGCTTCCACCTGCTCGCGCTGCTCGGGCGTGAAAGGCGCAAGCACGTACTCGGACCAGTCGCTCACGCCCTCGGGCAGGGGACCCACACCGATGCGCAGCCGGGCGTACTGCTGGGATTGGAGCGCGGCCTCGATGCTCTTCAAGCCGTTATGCCCACCCGCGGAGCCTTCGGCGCGCAGGCGAAACGTGCCCGTCGGGATCCGAAATTCATCCACGAGGATCAGGAGGTCGGATGCAGGATTGAAGGTCGGATCGCCGCGGAGCGACGCCAGGGCCGCGCCGCTCGAGTTCATGTACGTGGTTGGCTTGAGGACACGAACGGCCGTACCGTCCCCGACCTGACCCTCACTCACACGCGCGCGCTCGCCGCGGCGAAAGGGGGGAAAGCCCCAGTGCGCGACGAGCGTTTCGGCCAGCCAGTAGCCCGCGTTGTGACGCGTCGCCGCGTATTCTGGCCCCGGATTGCCGAGGCCGACCACGGCGCGCAAGCGTCAGCTCTCTTTGCCGCCCTTGGGCTTCTCCGCCTTGTCGGCCTTCGCGGGCGCCGCTGCCGCCCCGCCTTTGGCCTCGGGCTTTGGCGCCCCCCCCCTCCCCCACCCTCAGCTGCGGCCTCGCCTTCCTCTTCTTCGCCCTCGCGCACCTTGCGGATGAGCTCGGGCTCGGCCACTTCGGTCGCGGCCTCCGGTGTGGGCGTCGCCACTTCCTCGGCGCGAGGCGGCACCACGGTGGCGATCGTGAGATCCGTGTCCGTGAGGATCCTCGCGTTGGGGATCGTCAAGTCGCGCACGTGCAGCGAGTCGCCGATCTTGAGGGCGGTGACGTCGAGCTCGACGCGATCGGGGATGTTCGCCGGCAGCACCTCGATCTCGACCTCGCGCGTGACCTGATCGAGCACGCCGCCGGCGTTGCGCACGCCGTCGGGGTTGCCTATCAGGTGAACCGGCACCTTGAGCTTGACCTTCTCGCTCGCGTGGATCTCGAAGAAATCCACGTGAATGATGTCGGGCCGGATGGGGTGACGCTGGATCTCGCGAATCAGCGTCTTGGCGGTCTTACCGTCCACCGAGAGCTCGATGATCGTGCTCGCGGGCTCGATCCCATGCAGCGCCTTCTCGAGGGCTTTCGCTTCGAGCTCGAGCGACTGCGTGTCCCGCCCATGGCCGTAGATCACCGCGGGCACTTTCCCGCGGAAGCGGGTCTGGCGCGCGCCGCCTTTTCCGTTGGCCTGCCGGGTGGTCGCCGAGAGAGAGACAGTCTGGGCCATAGCGTCAGTCGTCCGTTATCCGTCGTCCGTGATCAGTCAAACAATGAGCTTACCGATTGATTCGAATGCTCATAGCCTATGGCCTTCGCCATCAGGCCCGCGATCGACAACACCTTCAACCTCTCGAAGCAGCGCTCCTCGGGGATGCGGATCGTGTTGGTGACCGCGACCTCGTTGATGGCCGATGCCCGGAGCCGCTCGACCGCGGGGCCCGAGAGCAACGCGTGCGAGGCGAACGCATAGATGTTGCGCGCGCCGAGCCGCTTGAGCGCCGCCGCTGCCTCGGTGATCGTTCCCGCCGTGTCGACCATGTCGTCGGGAATGAGGCAATCTTTGTCGGCCACTTCACCCACCACGTTCACGACCTCGGCCACGTTCGCCGAGGGGCGTCGCTTATCGATGATCGCGAGCGACGCGTTGAGCCGTTTGGCGAACCCGCGCGCCATTTTCGCCGAGCCCACATCCGGGGCCACCACGACCGGGTCGTACAGCTGCTTCTGGCGGAAGTGGCTCACGAACACCGGGGCCGCGTACAGGTGGTCCACCGGGATGTCGAAGAACCCCTGCAGCTGATGGGAATGGAAGTCCATTCCCAGCACGCGGTCCGCTCCCGCGTGGGTGATCAGGTTCGCCATGAGCTTGCCGCTGATCGCGACGCGCGGCTGATCTTTCCGGTCCTGACGCGCGTAGCCGAAATAGGGCAATACCGCCGTGATGCGAGCCGCGCTGGCCCGCCGTGCCGCGTCGATCAGCAGCAGCAGCTCCATCAGGTTTTCCGCCGGTGGGTTGGTCGGCTGGATGATGAATACATCCCGACCGCGCACGTTCTCGTCGATCTTGACGAAGATTTCCCCGTCGGCAAAGCGCCGGATCGTCACCGCACAGAGCGGCTGCCCCAAGTCCTGAGCCATTTCCTCAGCGAGCGGCCGGTTGGCCGTCCCGGCGAGGAGCAGTAGCTGGCTCCGCGAGAGCGAAAGGTCCGCCATGTGAGCCCTGCAAAATAGACGCCAAACTGCACGAAGCCAAGGGGTTACTTCTTGGTGGGAAGCAGCGAGCGGCTCGCGGGTGTCAGGCCATCGACGTCCCATGTGTTCATGCGGTACACGGTCGCGCCTTCGCCCCCGGTGCCGGCCGCGTGACGCACCACGAAGGCTCCCGCCGTCGAATCGAACGCGAGCGAGAGTAGCACACTCCCCCCCCGCGCGCCCCGCACCGTCAGGCGGCGCCCGGGACGCGCGGCGCGGGTGGAATCGATCTCGTTCTGCGTGGCGAAGCCGGCGGCTGTGATCGTCTTGAGGCGGTCGAGGTAGCGCGCGACGGCGCCCGAATCAGCGGCGGCGCCGTTCACCTTCCACGCCTTGCCCGCGCGGGTCAACGCGTAGCGCTCCTTGCCGCGCACGACCTCGAGCGCGGCCACGCTATCGAGCGCGAGCGCCGCGATGCGCTTGTCGCGCCAGTCATCGAGCGTGCGGTCTACCGTGGAGCCCAGGCGCCCGCGCCAGAGGTAGACGCGCGTATCGCCGGGTCGCCGCAGGTAGGCGCTCTCGAAGTCCGGGCCGCGGCCGCCCACGACGAGTTCGAGCTGGACTTTCCCGCTCCGGCGCAGGCGCAGCCAGCGGCCGCCCGCGCTGTCGACCTGCAAACGCCTGAACGATGAAGAGTCCTGCGCCACGAGCTCCGGCGGGGTGGTGTCCCGCAGGGCCTGGAACAGATCCGTCACACTCGCCAGCGCAGCCGGGTGACCGTTGACGGTCCACGCAGTGGCGAGGGCGGGGGGGGCGGACTGTCGTGCCAGGGCGATCGTGTCGGCCCCCTTCACGATCGTAATCGCGTCCACGTCGGCCATTGCGGGGGCATGCAAGTCGAGCGACCCGCGCACGGAGTCCGAGCCACGCGAGAGCAGCGCGCTCGCGCCCCAGAGCAGGAGAAGGAGCGCGAGGCCCGCGGCAATGAGCTTCAGGTTGTGCGGGCTCATGCTGCCCCGGCTGCCCCCGCCGCGCCCGCCGCACTCGCGAGCGGCCGATAAACGCGACGAGTGGTCTCGCGGCGGCGCCACAGCCGGATGATGCCGAGACCGATCAAGAGGAGCGGCACGCCGATGACGTTGCCGAACTTCACGGCGCTGCGCGTGGCGGCGCTCGTGAAGACCAGCGGGGCCGGCGCGCGATTCTTCGACCGGATGCCGATGAGGGCCTCGTCCTGCGCCAGCCAGTCGATGGCGTTCTGCGCGAACACGACGTTCTCGGGCGAGTTGCGCGCGTAGCGGTCGCTCGCGAAGTCGGCGTTCCCCACGACCACGAGCCGGCCGTGCGGTCCCGTCCCCGACGGGGATGCGCTCACCGCCAGCGCGACGGTGCGCGAGCGCAGACTGTCCTGGCTGAACGGTCGATCCGGACTGATGAACGCCGTCGTTTCCTGCGCGCCTCCCGCGCGGCTCGTGACCAGCAGTGGTGTGACGGTGCCAGGCTGCGCCTTCGCGGTATCGACCTCGCTCGTCCACGGCAGCAGGACGGCGTTCAAGTCGGCGTTCACCGGAGAATTCCTAGTGCTGAGCGCGCGCAGCCAAAGCGGGTACTGGACGGACACCTGGCCGAACTGCGCTGGGAGGCCCACCGCGGCGTTCGACCTGAGGTCGTACACCATGTTCGACGCGATCGACACGCCGTACGGCTTGAGGAGCTCGTTCCAACCCACCACGCGGGAAAAGGCGAACGGCCCCTGAGGCGAGAGCTGCATGCCACTCGCCATGAGGAGCAGGCTCCCGCCCCGGTCGAGGAACGCGCGGAACCGCGCCGTCATGGCGCTCGTCAGCGAATCGGGCGTGCCCGCCATGGTGACGACCTTGACCTCGGGCGGAATCACGCTGTCCTGAAGTTGGAACGGCCGAACCGTGTAGTTCTGGCCGAGCTGATCCCGGAGCGCGTTGAAGGAACGCTGGGTGCGCACCGAGACCTGGTCGTTGATTTCCCCAAGCGCGACAGCGGGCCGGTCTCTACGTGTGAGCGCGCGGATGTCCGACGTGAGCCGGTACTCCAAGTCTCCGGTTTCCTGCACGAACGGAATGGTCTTCACGCCATCGGCGTAGCGGACCGCGATACCCAGGTAGCCCTGCTTGACCTGGAGCTCGCCCTTGCCCACGACGTTGAACTGCACAGGCTCGATGCCCAGCGTGCGGGCGTCACGGCTCGCGGCACTGTCGGACGCGGGGTCCGATATGACGAGCCGGACTTTGCCGCGGGAGGCCGCGCGATAGTCCCGCAAGAGATCGTCCACGTCCCGCTTGAGGAACGCGATCTCCGATGGCAGCGCGCTCGACACGAACAGCTTGATCGTCACCAGGTCGGGGAGGCTCCGCAAAACCTTCCGCGTCGCGGGCGAGAGCGTATAGGCGCGGCCGGGCGTGAGGTCGAGTCGCCCGCCGATGTTGCCGCCGAACAGGTTGATGACGACGACCGCGCCCGCGAGCAGCACCGTGCCGAGTCGCAAACGGCGCAGCGATTGGCCGTGGGCGGTGAGCTTGCGCGACTCGAGCACGAAATAGGCGAAGACGAGGAACAGCGCGGCGAGCGTGACGAAGTACACGGCGTCGCGCAAGTCGATCACGCCGCGGTCGATCTGGCTGAAGTGCGATAGGACGCCGAGGGACGCGGCGATGGCGCCGAGTCTGGGCGGAAGACCGACGATGAGCGGATCGAGTCCCACGAAGATCAGCACGAACATCACGAACACGCCCACGATGAACGCCGTGATCTGATTGCGCGTGACGCTCGAAGCCCAGATGCCTACGGCGGCGAGCCCGGCGGCGAGCAGGCCCGCCCCGATGTATTGCGCGATGACGATCCCGAGCTCGGGCGCGGTGCCGAGCGCGAGACCGAGCGGGATGGTCAACGTGATGGCGAGCGCGATCAAGACGAACACCAGCTGACCGACATACTTGCCGAGCAGGAGCTCCAGCTCGGTGATCGGCTGCGCGAGCACGACCTCGAGCGTGCCGGAGCGGCTGTCTTCGGCGAGCGCGCGCATCGTGACCGCGGGAACGAGGAACAGGAGCAGCCAGGGCAGGAAGTCGAGCATCGGGCGCAGCGAGGCGACGCCGTAGAGGTCCGCCTGCCCGAAGAACAGGTAGCTGTTCATTCCGGTGAACACCACCAGGAGGATGTACGCCGTGGGCTGATCGAACAGCGCCTTCAACTCGCGCCGGGCGATGATGCGAATTGCGCGCATCCGGATCAGCTGGTGAGCTGGTGGAACAGGTCTTCGAGGCTTCCCGCCTCCTGGTGAAGCTCGTACAGCGTCCAGCCCCGGGACTTGGCCAGCCCGAAGATCTCCGGACGTAAGTCCGTTGCACGATCAGCGGCGATGGTGAAGGCGACGCGACCGTCTCTGGCGTCGGCGGCGGGGGTCACCCGACGCACGCCGGGAAGCTTGGCGAGCGCGTCAGCGGCGCCCTCGCCCGCGAGCTCCACCGCGATCTCGACCGTGCCCTCGGCTTGTTGCATCAGGCGATCCACGGGACCGTCGGCCACGATCTTGCCGCGGCTGATGACGAGCAGCCGCGAGCACATGTTATGGACTTCGGAGAGGACGTGGGTCGACAGGATCACGGTCCGATCCCGGCCGAGCGCGCCGATCAGGCGACGGATTTCCACCCGTTGATTCGGATCGAGGCCTTCGGTGGGCTCGTCGAGCACGAGGAGATCGGGGCGGTGCAGAATTGCTTGCGCGAGGCCGACCCGTTGGCGGAAGCCCTTCGACAGCTCTCCAATCGGCCGGTAGTACACGGACTCGACTCCGGTCGCGGTCACCGACTCGTCGATGGCGCGATCCCGTGACGGCCCCTCGAGCTCCCGGAGATCCGCGATGAACGTGAGGTAGTCGGACACGAGCATGTCCGGGTAGAGCGGGTTGTTCTCCGGGAGGTATCCGATTCGGCGCTTGGCGGCGCGACCCGCCTCGGCGAGCGGCGTGCCATCCAGCGTGATGGTGCCCGAGTCGGGCTCGTAGTACTGGGTGATCAAGCGCATGGTCGTGGACTTGCCGGCCCCGTTGGGCCCGAGGAAGCCCACGACCTGGCCGGGGTCCACGCGGAACGACACCTGGTCGACCGCCGTGACGTCGCCGAACCGTTTCGAAACGGTATCGAGTAAGAGGAACGTCATGTGCGGGGAAATCCTAATCAGCCTGCGAGTGGTTCTTCAACCCCCTACAGAGACTTGAGGAACGCGACGACGGCCGCGCGGTCTTCGGCCGTCAGGGCCTTGAACCGGTCGCGCGCGCCCGAGGCTTCGCCGCCGTGCAGCTCGATCGCCTGATCGACGGTCGCGGCGCGTCCGTCGTGGAGAAAATGCTGGATGGCGCGGAGTCCGATGAGGGGCTCGGTACGGAAGTCGGCGGGGCCGGCCTGGCCAAGGCAGATGTCCGCCAGGTCCTGGCCCATGTCGTGGAGCAGCAGGTCGGTGTACGCCGGGAACTCGTGCCGGTCGAGCGCGAGGATGGGGCTCGCGCCGGTGCGGAGCGTGGGGAAGTGGCAGCCCGTGCAGCCGATCTTCGAGAAGAGGTCACGGCCGCGACGGCCGTTGCGGTCCAGCTTGGTGGGCGTCGGCGCCGCGAGGAAACGCACGAAGTCGTCCGTCACATCGAGCTCTTCCTGGTTGATCTCGGGATCGGCGGTCGAATCGACGCCGGGCGGGATGGGCTTGCCCCCGATGTTCTCCTCCGTGGGCTGCACCGGGTTCGTGATGCCCATTTCCGCGACGAACGCGCCGGCATTGAACTCCGCCAGCGTGGACACAAAGGCCTTTCGGCCGAAGCGGCCGATCCGGCCGTCCACCGAGCGGTTAGGTCGCCCGTGCACGCCGTCGTGGTTTCGGTCCTCCGAGTCGGCGTACGCGAGGATCGCCGAATCGGGCACGAGGTCCATCAGGCCGCGCGCGAAGACGACCGGCGTCGTGCGGGAGGCGCGCCCGTTCGCCGACGGCGGGAAGGGCTCGCGATCGATACCCAACGCCTTCTTCAGGGCCGGCGTGGTGTGGAGCTGGATGACGGGCCCGCCCTCCTGCACGAGCGGGTCACACATGCCGTTCTTGAACGCCGTCGCGTGGACCTCGACTTCGTCGCCCGTGCCGCCCACCATCGGGTCTTCGTGGCATTCGCCGCACGATGTCGAGTTGAACAAGGGGCCGAGGCCCGTGTGAGGCGTGAAGACGCTGTCGAAGACTTCTTTGCCGCGCGTGAAGCGCGCGAGCTGCTCCGCCGTCAGGCCGGGCAGCGGGTCGCCGGGGTTGACGGGTTTCTTGCAACTCAGCGCGAGCAGGGACAGGAGCACCGCGACCCACCGGCTCGAGACGGTCACCGCGCGGGCGCCTCGATCTTCTCGATCCGGTTGACCACCAACCCGGGCGGGGCACTCGTGCGACGGCACTCGGCTCGTACGGCGTCGCCGGGCTTCAGGTCGGCGAAGCGAAGGCCGCTGGCGGGTGAGCTCGGGCGCACCACGGGTCCCGCCGTCATGTGCACGAGTCGCAGTGACATCCCCACGCCCGTGATCAGGTCGAGCGTGCCGGTCTGCGCGTTCACTGCGTGGACGGTCCCCACGTAGGTGTACGACGTGGCCGGCTGCGTCGGGGGGGGCGGGGGGGGGGCTTGCAGCCGATGGCGGATCGGCGTCGACATGAGGAACGGGATGAGCAGGATGGTGCGAAGCATGGGGCCTCCCGGGTCGGGTCCCATTGCCATAGTGGCGACCCGGGTCCCGGGAGTCAACGTCGCGCGTTCGCGACAGCCTGCGCTCGCTAGGAGGCGAGCTTCTCCATTTGCTCCGCGGCCTGGCTGATGACACCCGCCTCGGCGGTGAGGACCTGCGCCGTGGCCCCGATCTGTTGCTGGGCTTCGGCCCAGTTCTTTTGCTCGATCGCCTCGCGGACGCCGGGCAGCGTTTTCACGCCGTACCCCGTGTAGAACCCGGGGGCGTAGACCAGATGACGGTACCACGGCCGCCGGGGCAGCCCCGTGGCGCTCGTCAGGGTGCGTTCGGCCTGGCGGAGCGTGCCGTTCAGCGTTCCCGCCTCGGGCTTCGCGAGCGACGCGCCACCATTTGCCTGGGCTTTGGTGAACGCCCGGTCGTAGCGCTCCGCGGCTTTGCTCAGCGCGTCCGTCGCATCGTCGAGCGGGGCGAAGTTCAAGTGGGGCGCCGCGGCCTCCCGCGCCGGCGGCACGAGCGGCTGCCAGGGGTCGCTCGTGGCCGTGAACACGCCGTCGTCGAGCTGGCGGTTCCGCTCCTGGATCTGGTCCCGCGTCTCGGTCGCCAATTTCTCGACCTCCTTCACGTAGCGGCCGACCGTCTCGGCGAAGTTGGTGAACTGGTACGGGACCACGTCGGCATCGGCGAGGCGCAGGACGGCGGTCCCGATGGTCTGGGCGAGTGCGCGTCCGTAGACGAACGACGTGTCGTCGTACGTCGTGTACCACTTGAAGTCATCGTAGATCGAATGGTAGATGCCGCCGCCGCCTTCGCCGCCGAAGCCCAGATTCAGGGTCGCGATGCCGACGTGCTGCAGGAACGGCGTGTAGTCCGAGCCTGAGCCGAGCGCGTCGATGCGCAGATCCGCCCGCTGGCGCGCCTCCTGGCGCTCGTCGGCTGTTTTCGCGTCTGCGACGGCCCGCAGCTGATCGCGCTTCCAGACGCTCAGCTTGGTTTCGGGATCCTCGATGTCGCGCGCCACGTCGTTGATGAACTGTTCGAGGGAGTGCGAGCCCTCCATGTCGAGGTATCCGCGGTTGTTGGTGTCGCTGTTCAGATAGGCCACGGCTTTGGAGGCGAGCTCGTCCGCATGCGCCTCGACCCATTCGGTCGAGCCGAGCAGGGCCGGCTCCTCGCCGTCCCAGGCGGCGTAGATGATCGTGCGGCGCGGCTTCCAGCCCTGCTTGAGCAGCTGGCCGTACCCGCGGGCTTCCTCGAGCAACGGTCCCTGACCGGAGAGCGGGTCCTCAGCCCCGTTCACCCAGGCGTCGTGGTGGTTGCCGCGGATCACCCATTCGTCGGGCGCAGTCGCGCCCGGGATACGCGCGATCACGTCGTACAGCGTCTTCAGGCTCCAATCGGATTTCACCTTGAGGTGGACCCTGGCCGGTCCGGGGCCGACGCGGTAGGTGATTCCCAGACCACCACGCCATTCGGGGGGCACGACGCGCCCGCCCAGCGCGGCAAGGAGCGGCTGCGCGTCACCGTACGAGATCGGCAGCACGGGGATCTTCGTGATGGTGGCGGCCTCGCTGATCGGCAAGCGCTTCGCGTCCTTCGTGGCGCCCACGCCCGGCGTCAGCGGGTCGCCCGGATAGAGAGGCATGTCCATGACGCTGCCCCGCTGGACCCCGTCCTTGGGGCGCCACGGGCCCTGAGGGTAGACGGCGCCCTGCGTGTAGCCGTCCTCGCGCGGGTCGGAATAAATGAGGCACCCCACCGCACCGTGCTCGGCCGCGACCTTGGGCTTGATGCCGCGCCACGAGCCGAAGTACCGCGCGATGACGATCGCGCCCTTTACCGACACGCCCATCCGCTCGAGCCGCTCGTAGTCCGCCGGCACGCCGAAGTTCACGTAGACGAGCGGGGCGGTGACATCGCCGTCGATGGAGTAGGCGTTGTAGGTCGGGAGCTGCTCGGCCTGCTGGCTCGACGTGGGATCGCCGGGAACAGCGGGCTCCTGGAGCTTGGCCCGGAACGTCGTGGGGCCGACGAGCTCGACGAGACGCTCCTTGGGCGTGGGGAACAGGACGTCGAATGTTTCGATGTGGGCGTCGAGACCGAAGCTCTTGAACTTCGCGAGGATCCACTCGGCGTTGTCCTTGTCGTACGGCGAACCGACGTGATGCGGCCGCGCGGAGAGCCGGCGCATGTACTCGCGCAGCGAGTCGGGAGACGGGATCGCGCGGAACTTGGCTTCCCACTCCCGCTCCGCCTTGGCGGACTCGGCGGTGAAGCCGCGGAGGTCGTCAGCGGGGGACGGCGCGAGCCCAAGCAAGAGGACTCCGGACGCGAGGATCGCCAGGGGACGGGGACGGACGCGCAGACGCATGTGACCTCAGAGTGAAAGGCGCGAGACATTGACCGCGAGATGGCGTATACTACGCGCTCGTGTCGTCGCTCGCGAGACTCAGGTGAAGAGGAACGTCATGGATACGAAACAGGGAGCGTGGGCGTTGGCCGTTGCGTGTTGCGTGATCGCATCACGCCTCGCTGCGCAAGGAGCGCCGCCGGTCGATGTGGGCTCGCGCGTTCGCGTCACGCTCGCCGGCGCGGAGTCGCGGCGGGTGGCGGGCACCGTCGTTCAGGTTGGGAACGATTCCTTGTCGCTTGTGAGCGGGCGGGATACCACCGCCCTGGCGGTTCGCTCGATCAGTCGGCTGGAGCTCTCCCGCGGTCGTCGGTCGTTCGGCGGCGGGGTGGTGTTGGGCGGCGCCATCGGTGCCGGGCTCGGGACCGCTGGAGCGCTGGCGTGGGTGGCCTCGAGCTGCTTCAAGAGCGCGACGTCCACGGGCGGCAACTGCCCGACGGGTGTGTCGGCCGCAGGGATAGTCCTCGGCGGTGGAGCGGTGGGCGCGCTGGTCGGTGTGTTGATACGCCCCGAGCGGTGGGCGCGCGTGGGGTGGACCGGTTTGCGGGCGAGTGTCGGACCGGGCGCGGTGCGCGTGGAGGTCGGGTTTTAAGAAGATTGGCCCCGATGGATTCGAACCATCATTCCCAGATCCAAAGTCTGGTGTCCTGCCGTTGGACGAGGGGCCAGCGTGAGGCTGCGATCCGGCGAACAGAAATATACTGACGCTTAGGAGCGCAGCACACCGCATGTGACCCGACGTCGCGCCCACGCGTCCACTGCCCGTCTCCGAACGCAGCCGAAACCCTCGTGAGCACTGTCACTCGCCGGCCCCCCTCATCGGTGCATCTTGTTCCTCACCCCAGGGCACTTTCACGCCGCCCCGTGCGCCCGCACACCGGCTCAGGGAGACTCGCCGTATGGTCCCCAGAGCTCGCAACCGTGAAGCACGAGGAGGGCTCGTGAAGACCACATTCTCCTTAGCCGCGGCCTTGGCGGTCATAGCGCCCGCCGGGCTGTGTAGTCAGACCGGCAACGGCGCACCGAGTGGACCGCATTTCAATCTCAATATCATCGGAGTGGCCCACGACAAGAGCCCCAACATGGGCGGCAGCGGCAACGTCATCTTCGTGGGGCTCGGAACGAAGACCGACGCCGTGACGACGAAGATTCTGCTCAGTCAATCAGCCGACGGCGTCTTCCAAGTACTGGACAAGAACGGGACTGACGGCGAAGCATCGTTCGCCCTCCCCGTCCCGGGCACGTATACGGTCTGGGCGCGTGCGCTCGGCACGCCGGGTGGCCAGTCGAAGATCGCGACCTGCGCGACCTTCACCGACCCGACGACCGGCGTCGCCACGCTGCTGTGCTCGACGGACAACGAGGTCTTCGTGCGTGGGACCGGGAAGAGCAGCTTCCGCAACGTGACCACGGCGCTGACGACGATCACACTCGCACCCGGCAGCCCCGCCGAGCTGGCGTGTGGCACTCCGACGGTAAGCTTGTTCGCCGCCTGCCTGCAGGACTTTCTCTGGCAGTATGACAACAACGGGTTGAAGCTTCTGCAGATTCGCTTCTATCCCAACAGCTAGCAGGTTAGTGACGCTTAGCAGGAAGGGGCGCAGCATGCTGCGCCCCTTCGTGTCATCTTACCACGCGGTCCCAACGTCCGGGCCACACGCACGCAACCGAATCGACGCCAGACGGTGTCTCACCGTGGACCCGTCCGCCCGAGGTTTCATGCGATTGCCACTCGTCTTCCTTCTGTCAGTCGTGCTTGCCGCCCCGCTGCCGGCATCGGCGCAACAGGGCAGCGCCACGGACCTTGCCGGCCTGTGGGAAGCGAAGCTCCGCTTCGGTCCCGACATCCGCGGCCCCCTGGTCCTCAAGCATGTGGCCAGCGCCTGGCGGGCGGAAATCGCCGGGCGAAGCGCTGAGGCTCACCTCGCGGGTGACACGATCACGTTCGAGCTCCTCGACGCCGGTGGCGGCTTCAGAGGACATTGGACGGTGGGGCGTGGGCGCATCGTCGGCCATTGGATCCAGGCGACAACAGTGACGAACGGCTCCCGGTTTGCTTCGCCGGTGACGCTCACGCGAGCGCGCACGGCCGAGCAGTGGCAGGGCGACGTGGATCCCCTCGCCGACGAATTCACGATATACCTGAAAGTCGAGCCCGAGCCCGACGGATCCATACGCGCCTTCCTCGAGAACCCCGAACGAAACCTCGGCCGCTTCGTACGGGTCGCGACGCTCGAGCGCGCGGGAACCGCGGTGCGCCTCCTCGCGGCCCCGGCCAACGGGAAGCCGGGCAGCGTACTCGCGGAAGGCGTTTTGCGCGACGACGTCCTGTCCATCCCGCTCCGCGGGAGCACGTACGACTTTCGTCGTGTGGCCCCGAACGAGGCAAGCGATTTCTATCCTCGGGGACGTCCGGGCGTGGGGGCCGCGTACACGTACCGCGCGCCGACAGCCCTGGACGACGGCTGGCCAGTTGGCACGGCGGAGCAGGTGGGCCTGTCGCGGGAGGCGCTCGAGACCCTCGTCCGTACGATCATCGACGCCCCGATCGACAGCGTCAGCTCGCTCGAGACGCACGGTGTGCTCGTCGCCAGGCACGGGAGGCTGGTGCTCGAGGAGTACTTTCACGGCGAGCACCGCGACAAGCCGCACGACACGCGCTCGGCCGCGAAAAGCCTGACGGCCACGCTACTCGGCGCGGCGATCCAAGCCGGCGTTCCCGTCAGCCCACGCTCGCTCGTCTACCAGGTGATGAACGGCGGCACGCTGGCGAGCGACCTCGACCCGCGCAAGCGGGCCCTGACCGTGGAACATCTCCTCACGCAGACCTCGGGGCTCGACTGCGACGACTCGGACCCGAACTCGCCTGGCAACGAGGACGCGGTCGCCGAGCAGACCGCGGAACCCGACTGGTGGAAGCTCACACTCGCCCTGAAGATGATCCGCGATCCCGGCACGCGCCCGGTCTACTGCAGCGTCCAACCGAATCTTGTCGGCGGCGTGCTGCGTACGGCGGCCGGACGTCCTCTGGTCGAACTGTTTCACGACCTGATCGCGGAGCCGCTCGAGATCCGGCGGTACTGGATGAACCTGACCCCGACGGGAGAAGCGTACATGGGCGGCGGCGTGCGGTTCCTGCCGCGCGACTTCATGAAGCTGGGGCAGCTCATGATCAACGGCGGCACGTGGCATGGTCGACGCATCGTGAGCGCGGAGTGGGCGAAGCGGGCCACGTCGCCGCTCATCCAGTTCGGGAGTGGGCGGTACGGGTACCTGTGGTGGGTGATGGACTATCCGTACAAGGGCCGGACGATCCAGGCGTTTTACGCCGGCGGGAACGGCGGGCAGGTGGTGATGGGAATCCCGGCGCTCGATGTCGTGGTGGCCTTCTACGGCGGCAACTATAGCGATCGGGTGGGATTCCAGGTACAAGAGCGGCTGGTACCGGACTACGTCCTGCCGGCGGTCGTTGGGAACTAGCGGCCATCTGGTGGGCGGCCCTCGCCGCCTGTAAGATCGAGCACCCTCTGTCGCTCCCCGAGGGCGTGACGCCGTCCTAGTGACTTCGGACCGAGGAGACCCCCCATGCGAAGTGTCCTGCTGAGCCTGGTCGGGCTGGCGCTCATCGCCGCGCCCGCGCCGGCGCAGACCGCCGACGAGATCATCGCCAAGTACGTCAAGACGGTCGGCGGCATGGAAAAAATCCAGGCCGTGAGTACGCTGCGGCGAAGCGGCAAATTCCTCGGAGGCGGTGGCTTCGAGGCCGTCGTCCTCCAGGAGAACAAGCGCCCGAACAAAGTGCGGGAAGAGTTCTCGCTCCAGGGGATGACCGGCGTCAACGCGTACGACGGCAAGAGCGGCTGGAAAATCGAGCCCTGGTTCGGAAAGAAAGATCCCGAGGCGCTGAGCGAGGAGGAGATGAAGCAGATCGTCGAGGACGCCGACTTCGACGAGCCGCTCGTCAACTACCAGAAGAAAGGAAACAAGGTGGAGTTCGTCGGCATGGACCAGATTGAGGGCACGGACGTGTACAAGCTCAAGGTCACGCTCGCGAGCGGGGACGTGCGCTACTACTACCTGGATACGGACTACTACGTCCCCATCAAGATCGAGCTCAAGCGCATGATTCGCGGCGCCGAGCAGGAGTTCGAGACCTCACTGGGCGACTACAAGGAAGTCGCCGGGTGGTATCTGCCGTACGCGATCGAGACCCACCGGAAGGGAAGCGACGACGTTCAGAAGTTCACGTACGACAAGATCGAAGCCAACGTTCCGATCGACGAAGGCCGGTTTGCCAAGCCCGAAGCCAAGCAGCCCACCGGAAAGGAGGACTGAGCCATGATGCATCCATGGATTCTCGCGCTCGGCCTCATCCAGGGGCCCGTCACTCCGACCACCCAGCAGGCGCCGGTGCGGGTCGACTCGGAAACGATCTCCGGCTTGGGAGCCCGCAACATCGGCTCGGCGGCGATGAGCGGCCGCGTCGCCGCGATCGCGGCCGTCCACGAGGGGGCGCGCCTCACCGTGTACATCGGCGCGGCGAGCGGCGGCGTATGGAAGTCCGTAAACGGGGGCACGACGTACAAGCCCGTGTTCGACGAGCAGCCGGTGCAGTCCATCGGCGCGATCACGGTGGATCCGAAGGACCCCAAGATCGTGTGGGTCGGCACGGGTGAAGCATGGACGCGGAACAGCGTCTCCATCGGCGACGGCGTGTACAAGTCCACCGACGGCGGCGACAACTGGACGAACGTTGGGCTCAAGGGATCCGAGCGAGTCGCCAAGATCCTGGTCGACCCCACCGAGTCGAACACCGTCTATGTGTGCGTGCCGGGCAAACTCTGGAGCGACTCGGACGAGCGGGGCGTCTACAGGACGACCGACGGCGGCAAGTCCTGGACCAAGGTCCTCAAGGGTGCGAACCCCTCGACCGGCTGCTCCATGATCTCGATGGACCCGCAAAACCCGAAGACGATCTTCGCCGGGATGTGGGATTTTCGACGCAAGGGCTGGACGTTCCGCTCGGGAGGTGACGGGCCCAACGCGACGAGCGGGAGCGGCCTGTTCAGGAGCGGAGACGGAGGTGCGTCATGGACCGAGCTCGACGAGAACAGCGCCAAGGGGCTGCCCTCCAAGCCGTGGGGGCGCGTGGCCGTCACCGTGGCACCGTCGAAGCCGAACGTCGTGTACGCGTTCATCGAAGCGGCGGTGCCGAAGAACGCGCTGTACCGCTCCGAAGACGGCGGTAAAACCTGGGAAGCCCGCGATCGCAGCCAGGCGATGATCTGGCGGCCGTTTTACTTCGCGAACCTGATCGTCGACCCTAAGAATGAGAACCGGCTCTACAAGCCGGACCTGAACCTCGTCGTGAGCACCGACGGCGGGGGGAGCTTCAGCAACATCTCAGGCGGGGCACACGGCGACTTCCACGACGTCTGGGTCGATCCCGCCAACACCGACCACCTCATCACGGGCGACGACGGCGGCGTGTGGTACTCCTATGACGCCGGCAACAAATGGTGGAAGGCCGACAATCTGCCCATCTCACAGTTCTATCACGTGAGCCTGGATATGGACCGGCCGTACCACGTGTACGGCGGCCTGCAGGACAACAGTGCGTGGGTCGGCGAGTCGCAGTACCCGGGCGGCGTCACGAACAGTCAGTGGGAGAACATGTACAACGGGGACGGCTTCTGGATGTTCGTCGATCCCACCGACCCCGACTACATCTACGCGGAGTATCAGGGCGGGGAGATCGGGCGCGTCAACCGCAAGACGCACGAGACCCGTAGCATCAAGCCGCTCCCGCGCTACAAGGAAGGGAAACTCCGCTTCAACTGGAACGCGCCCATTCATATGAGCGCCACGCGCAAGGGCACGATCTACCTCGGTGCGCAGTTCCTGTTCCGGTCGCGCGATTTCGGCCAGACGTGGGAGCGCGTCTCCCCCGACCTCACCACGAACGATCCGGCCAAGCAGCAGCAGGAGCAGTCCGGCGGCGTGACGATCGACAACTCGGCGGCGGAGATGCACACCACGATCTTCGCGATCTCGGAGTCCCCGAGGAACGCCAACGTCATCTGGGTCGGCACGGACGACGGGAACCTGCAGCTCTCCCGGGACGGCGGGAAAACCTGGACCAACGTCGTCGGCAATGTCCGCGGGCTGCCGCCGAACGCGTGGGTGTCGTCGCTCGAAGCGGGGCATTTCGACGAAGGCACGGCGTACGCGACCTTCGATCTGCACATGTTCGGCGACGTGCGTCCCCATGCCTACAAGACGACCGATTTCGGGAAGACGTGGTCAGCGCTCGTGGCGGCGGAGAGTCCCGTGCGCGGATACGCCCACGTTGTGAAAGAGGACCTCGTCGACCGAGACCTCCTCTTCCTCGGTACGGAGCTCGGTCTCTGGGTCTCGCTCGACGGCGGGAAACAGTGGGCACACTACAAGGGCGGCGACCTGCCGAGTGTGGCGGTCCGCGACCTGGCTATCCATCCCCGCGATGACGATCTGGTGATCGCCACGCACGGCCGCGGCATCTGGATCATCGACGACATCACCCCGCTCCGGGCGCTGACCCCGGCGACGCTGGCGAGCAACGCGGCCTTCCTCCAGACCAAGCCGATCGTCCAGCGAGTCCCGGCGCAGGGCGGGTGGGCGAACGGCGATGCGACGTTCGTGGGGTCCAACCCGCCCGATGAGGCGGTGATCACGTACTACCAGCGGCGGCGCCACATCTTCGGCGACCTGAAGATCGAGGTGTTCGATCAGGCCGGGAAGCTCGTGGCCACGGTGCCGAGCAGCAAGCGGCGCGGCCTCTCCCGCGTCACCTGGTCGATGCGCGTCAAGGCGCCCACCGTACCACCAGCGGCGAGCGTGGCGTTCGGTGCGGCGTTCGGCGCGCGGGTGCTGCCGGGCGCGTACACGGTGAAGATGTCCAAGGACAAGGACGTGCTCACGACGCAGCTGCAGGTCCTGCCGGACCCGAGGGTGAAGCACACGCTCGCGGATCGTCAGGCGCAGTTCGCGCTCGCGCAGAAGCTCTCCAGCATGCTCGGGGACATGACGTTCGCAGTCGATCGGATAAACGGGGTGCGGCAGGGGCTCGAGGACCGAATCGCGAAGCTGCCCCCTGGTGATTCGCTGGCCGCGCGCCTCGGTACCGCATCCGTGGCCGTGGACGAGCTTCGCAGAAAGATCGTCGCGACCAAAGAGGGCGGGATGATCACCGGCGAGGAGCGCCTGCGAGAGAACCTGGCCGACCTGTACGGATACATCGTCTTCTACGAGGGGCGGCCGTCGCAGGCTCAGGTGGACCGGACGGATGCGATCGGGCGCGAGCTGGCCGACGTGGTTGGCGATTTCGACGCGTGGACGGCTCGGGAGCTGACCGGGCTCAACGCGGCGCTGACTGCGAGGCACGTCGACTCGATTCGGCTCCTGACGCGGGGCGAGTGGGAAGCAGGCAGCGCGAAGGGTGCGGGGGCGCAGGACTGATCGGGAGCTCGGGGAGCTGGGGCCATCAGGGCCCCAGCACTACCCCCTGCGTCTGGCCGTGCTTCGTCTCCACATCATAGGCGCGGTTCCGGGAGCGTCCGTCCGCCACGATGTCCTCACCGGTGCGCGACGCCTGCGAGTCGAGCTGGGCACACGTGGCCGCACGCAATCCCAACAGCGTCCGGTACAAGTCGGCGGCGTTTCGCTCGGCGATCGCGCGGTGTCCAGCCTCGTGCACGCGTACATGCTGGAGATACGTGCGCCAGGACTCCCGCAGGCTCGCGGACACTGAAGCCGGCGGCGTCCAACGCGGTAGTGTCACCGTCACGTTCATTGTGACCTTCAAGTCCTGCAGCGCGCAGTTCGAGTCGGCCGCCGACACCGGCACGGCCTTGTACGTCCACTGCAGATCCCACACGGTAAGTGCATCGAGGGAAGTGCCGCTCGCGTCCTTCGGACCGAGGCGACGGATGCCCTCGCGGAGCGCGCCCGCGCTCGTCCCGTCGATGTCGTAGTACTGCTCGCGACCGGTGATGGACACGCGAGGAAGCGCGGGGGCCGCGGTGGCCGCCGGAGCCGGCGCGGTCTCGGGCTCGGGTGAAGACCCGCCGCACGCCGACACCAGCGCGACGGCCGTGAGAATCGCGAGTCGTCGAATGGTCGTCACTAGGCCAGCGTGATGTCCTGCTCGATCACGAGATCGGTCGGCAACCCCTGAATCTCGAGCCGGGCGCGCGCCTTGAGCGTCTCCGTGCCTTTGAGCCGGCCGGTAGCAAGCGCCGTGTCGACGCTCTTTTCGATCTCGCGCTGCGCGGTCACGCCGAAATGCTTCAGGAACTTGCGGACCGATTGGTTGAACGCTTCTTCGTTCATGGTGTCACCTTGAAGACTTGATCGTGCTGGCGCACGCGATCCTTCACCTTGATGGCGACTTCGTCACCCACGTTGGCCTGCGAGACCTTCTGGTGATTCACTTCCATGGACGCGACCGGCTCGGTGAAGTCCGTGGTATGGCCGTGAAAGCGGAGGCTCTCGCCCACTGCGATTGTGCCCTCCGTGACACGCACGACGGCCACGCTCGGACCCTTGAAGTAGTGCACGACGGTCCCGATCAGCTGTTCGGGCATCCAGTCCCCCCCCGTCCCCGTGCAGTCCGTACCACAATATGATGCGGGGCGGGTATCGCTACGGCAACGCCCCGGTGGCGGCTCAGTATGCGCGCCAGCGTGCTATTGTACAACCGTGTCGGAGTCTTCCCCCCGCGTCGTCGTCGTCACGCCGGTCCGGAACGAGGCCTGGATCCTCGATCGGTTCCTCGCGGTCGCGAGCCGGTTCGCGGAGCGGATCATCGTCGCGGACCAGCGCTCGACGGACGACAGCCGGGCGATCTGCGCCCGGTATCCCAAGTGCACCGTGGTCGACAACCCCACCGACGAGTTCAACGAAGGGGCGCGGCAGCTGCTTCTGATCCGCCACGCCCGTGCCCTCGTGCCGCCGCCGCGCATCATTCTGGCCCTGGACGCCGACGAGATCCTGGCGGCGAATGCCGTTCAGGCTCCCGGCTGGCGCACGATGCTCGACGCGCCGCCCGGGACCATCGTGTGCGTCGAGCGCGTCGACTTGTACGGCACCCCGGACCGGTCCATGCGGCACGACCGTCTCACGCCCCTCGGATACGTGGACGACGGGGTGGAGCACACACCGCGCGACATGCACAGCGTGCGCGTGCCGATCCCCGAGTACGCCCAACGCCTGCTGCTGCCGGACGTCACGGTCCTCCATTACGCCGCGCTCCGGCCGCGGGCGCTCGCCTCCAAGCTCCGCTGGTACAGCGTGCTGGAGAACGTGCGCGGAACGTGCCCGTGGGTCTTCAAGCGACGCCTCCGCTACGCCATGCACGTGAACTTCACGGGCGCCGCCCGGATCGAGTCGAGCACGGAGGAATGGTTCCGCGGTTGGGAAGCGGTGGGCATCGACATGCGGACGGTCGTGGACGATGTCTATCACTGGTACGACGTCGACGTGCTCCGTTTCTTCCGGGAGTACGGCACGCGAAAGTTCTGGCTGGATGACATCTGGGACTTCGATTGGGAAGCGTGCCGTCAGGATGCGAAGCGACGCAACCTGTTCGGCATTCCCGACGCCGTGCATGTCCCTCCACGAGCGCTCGTCGAGGCGATGCGCGGGTTGAGCTTGCTGCACCGGGCGCAACGGCGACTCCGACACCGCCTCACCGGTCGAGAGGCTCCACGCTTTGCATGAGTGCCCCTAGACCCGCGCCGGACCCGCGGGAGGACCGGCGAGCGTCAGCGTCTTGATCAGGCGTTGGTGCTTGTCGCCCAGGACGAGCCTCGCGTCCTCGCAGCGGCGATCGTCGGCGTAAACGGCCGCCACCGCGCTGCCCGAGCCACACAGCCGCACCCAGTAGGGATGCGTTCCGGCGAGCCGCTCGAACAGCGCGCGCAAGGGAGGGTGCTTCCCGAAAACGGGAATCTCGAAATCGTTGCCGCCCAGCCGGCCGATGCTGCCCCACGACGCGAAGGCGTCGACGTCGAGCACGACGGGGCCTCGGGGGTGTGGCTCCAAGTTCATCTCGTCCCACCAGCGATAGGCATCGGGGGTGGCGACGCCGAGCGGCGGGGACGGCATGGCAATGAGCGCCGGGAGCGCGGGCGGGGGAGGGAGGCGGAACAATCGTTCGCCCCGGCCCCATGCCACGGCGCAGGGCGCGCCGCTCGCGAAGAACGCCACATCCGCGCCCAGCCGGGCCGCGAAGTGCAGCAGCTCTTGGGATGGGACGGCGTTGCCCGTGAGCATGTTCACCGCGTGCAGCGCGGCGGCGGCATCGCTCGAGCCGCCTCCCAAACCCGCGCGCACGGGAATCCGCTTGGTGAGCTCGAGCGCGACGCCGAACGTGTTCCCGGTGGCGTGGAGCACGGCGCGCGCCGCGCGCACCGCCAGGTTTTCTTCGGGCGGTCCCAGATCCGGCCCATGCACGGTCAGCTCAACGGTTCCCCCGGCCGTGCGCGTCACGATGAGTTCGTCCGCGAGGTCGACCAGCGCGAACGCGGTCTCGATCTGATGAAAGCCCGTCGGCGCCTCGCGCGCGAGAATGCGGAGGAACAAGTTCACCTTCGCATGCGCGGCTACCCGCACCGCGTCCGTCAAGGAGCGGCTCCTTCGTGCGCCCCGGTCTGGCGCAAGTCCCTCAAGTGCAGCCGCATGCTGGCGAGAGACCTGAGACCCAGCAGGGTGATCGGCAGGAACGTGGACACGTGATAGGCGACCCCGTAGGCGAGCGCGAGGCTCGGCGTGATGCCGTAGATCTGCAGTGTCAGTTGCGTCGCCTTCTCGAAGACGCCGAAGAAACCCGCCGACGCGGGCACGGCCACTGCGAACCCGAGGATGCCCTGGAGCAACACGGAACCCTCGAGCGGAACGTGGAGCCCGAACGCGCGGAAGCACACCGCGAACGAGGCCGCGTTCACGAGCCACAGCACGAGCGACCAGAACAGCATCGCGCCGAACCGGCCCGGCCGCTTGAGCACCTCGAGGCCGGCCACGAGTCCTTCCGCGAGGCTGGCGAGACGCTCCGCGAGTCGCGACGGCAGCACGGCTCGCGCGAACCGCTCGAACAGCGCGAGCCACGGCGCCGGCCGCAGCACGACGACCAGGAGAACGACGAATAGCCCGCCGAACAGCACCGCCGTCCGCCCGGCGAGGCGCGAGAGCGGCGTCCCCATCAGCGTCGATGTCCGAGGAAACGAAGGTGACGCAATCGCCAGCGCCATCAACCCCAGCATCACCAGCGCATCGAAGACCCGTTCCACGCCAATCGACGCGAGCGCGGTGGTGAATCGCACGGGCACCTGGCGGCTGGCGACGTACGCACGCGCGAACTCTCCCGCCCGCGCGGGCAGGATGTTGTTCGCCATGAAGCCGATCGCGACCGCGTGCCACAGCGGCCAGGCGGCCAGCGGGGCTTCGTCCTTGTCCCGCAGGATCACCCGCCAGCGGACCAGGCGGATGGGGAATGTCAGCGTCGCGAGCACGACCGCGAGCGCGAGGAGCAAAGGGTCGACTGCGCGCAGGCCCGCGAGGACCTCGGTCCAGTGCGTTCCGCGGACGGCCCACGCCAGGAACGCGACCGTGACACCCAGCCCCACGACCCAGGCCCCTCTCCATCGGGAGGACGAGGGAGGAGGTGGAGGTGGCGGGTGGCTAGGGACTTTGGGGGGGCTCGAGGGCGAGGGCAACGAGGTCGCAGACTTCGTCGACGAGGGCCCGCAGCGCGTCGCCGGACACCTGTTTCGCCGCCTGGCGCAGCTCCTGGGCCCGCTTGAGCGCTCGGTCGCCGCGGTACAGCAGCGTCCGCACGTCTACCGCAGCGGCGTCTCCTGCGCCTGCCGAACGGGAGGCGGCAGGGACAGGGGGAGCGGAGGCTGCCGCCGCCGGCGCGAGTAGCTCCTGGAGCGACGCGGCCCCGATGCCCGCCCCCGCCATCCGCTCGTACAACATCCACGACCCAATCAAGTCCGCGGTCTCGGGAACCGCCTCGGCGACCCGAGGTGGCCGGGCGGGGGCGGGGGCCGGGGCCGGCGCGAGTGTCTCGATTGGTACGACTGGCACGGGAGCCCTGGGGGGGGCTGGAGCGGGCGCACGCGGTGGTACCGGCGCAGGTGCGGGGGCTGGTGCTCCCGGCTTGAGGGTACGAACCGCGCTGGTCAGGCCATCGAGCTCGGCGGCGAAGGCCTCCTCGTCGCCCGCGCTCGAGCGGGCGAGCAAGTCACCTGCCTGGCGCAGCAGCGCTGCGAATCCGGCCGCGCTGCTCACCGCTACGCCGGACGCCACCGCCTCGCGCGCCGCGAGCGCGAACAGCGACACGCGGTCCGCCAAGGCGCCGCCGCCCGCATTGGCGAGCGCGCGAAATGTGGTGCCCAAGGTGTGGGCGCGGAGCTCGCGCTGCGTCGTGGACGGGGCCCGTTCGAGCGAGTCCGCGGCCTGCCGCAGGTGCTCGCCGTGGCTCACGAGCTCGAGCCGGCCGAGAGTGGAGGGACGCGCCGCGGGCACGCCGCGCGACACGATGTGCGGGCCCGAGTCGTTGTAGTAGAGCGAGCCGATCGATACGACGTCCGGCTCGCTCTCCATGAACTTGACAAGCAACCCCGCGAACTGGCGGAAGTCCGGGCTTTCGGGGTCTGGCCGGCCGCGCTCGGCCACCTCGCGCGCGGCGCGCGCAATGGCCTGAGCGGCCGTCTTGAACAGCTCTCCCGTATTGGCCGGTGGCTCGAGCCCCGATTGTGATAGCTCGCCAACGGCGCGTTCGATGCCTTCGAGCAGGTCGGGGAGCGGGGGCAGATCGTTCACCGCCGCCAGGCCTCGCAAGGGCTGGATCGTCCGCAGCACGAGGGGAAGCGGGTCCTGCGCCGCCGGATTCGCCTTGAGGGTCTGCGCCGCGCGGTCCAGCGCGCTGGCGATCGCGGCGCCCTCGCGCGCCACGAACGCCCGCACACCGGCGTCCAGACCCAGCGCCTCCGCCGCGCGGACCTGCGCCGACGGCCGGCCCGCCACCTGGTCGAGCTCCTGCGCCAGCGCTTCGGCCTTGGCGGTGTCTCCGTCGGTCCACGACGCCGCCTTGCGCACAAAGATCTTCAGGTCGTCCACGCCGCGCAGGGCGAGCTGCTTGGTCTGCGGATCCCAGGCGCGCCGGCCTTCGCGCACCGCCCGCGTCAGCGCTTCGAGACCGGCCGCGGCGCGCGCGATGGCATGTTGGTTGGCCATCAACGCGCTGCCCCGGAGGGCGCGCGCGAGCCGCACCAGCTCCTCAGTATTGGGGGTTTCGCTCCCGACCAGACCATCCAGCCGCTCGAGATACTCCCCCGCTTCCAACGCGAAGAAGTCATGCATCCCGAGCGGTTTCTGGGGCGGTGTCATGAGGCTCCCAAAGTAATGAATACCGGGGAGAAGGGAGAGGGGAGAGGTTCGTTCAGTGGAGCGTCCCTCTCCCCTCTCCCCTCTCCCTGGCTTCGTCCACCAATGCTCGCATCCGCCTCACCGCCTCTTCGATTCCCAGGAAGATCGCGTTGCTGACGATCGAGTGCCCGATATTCAACTCCTCGATCTCCGGGATCGCGGCGACAGGCTGCACGTTCTCGTACGTGAGGCCGTGACCCGCGTGCACGGCCAGCCCGCACGCGCGGGCGTGAGCGGCCGCGCGCTGGAGCGCGCGGAGCGCCGCGTCGCCCTTGCGCCAGGTGTGCGCGTATCGGCCCGTGTGCAGCTCGATCGCGGGCACGCCGAGCGCGGCGCCCTGGTCGATCGCCCGAAGATCGGGGTCGATGAAGAGGCTGACGCGGACGCCGCGTGCGACGAGGGGCGCGATGGCGGCGCGGACGCGACGGTTCGTTCCGCCGAGCGCGAGCCCGCCTTCGGTGGTGATCTCTTGACGCCGCTCGGGGACGAGTGTGGCCTGGAACGGCTTGAGGCGGGCGGCGATCTGGACGATCTCGGGCGCCGCGCCGAGCTCGAGGTTGAGGACCGTTCGCACCGCCGCGCGCAGTGCGCGCACGTCCGCGTCCTGGATGTGGCGCCGGTCCTCGCGCAGATGCACGGTGATGCCGTCCGCGCCGCCGCGCTCCGCGGCTTCCGCCGCGCGGACGGGGTCCGGCTCGTCGGCGCCGCGCGCTTCGCGGACGGTCGCAACGTGATCAATGTTGACGTAGAGCCGCATGCGGTCTTACCTTCGGTTCACTCCGTTTACACTCGAGGGATCGCTCGTGAGACCACGACTGGCCGTGCTCGTCGCGCTGGGCGCCCTTGCGTGCGGAGGTCATCCGAGCCAGGTCGCGCCGCAGTCGCCACAACAGACGCTCACGCAGTTCATGGCCGCGGTGAAGGCGAACGATCTCTCGCGAATGGGCGCCCTGTGGGGGTCGGACCGTGGGCCGGCGGCGGACTGGATGAAGGGCAACGAGCTGAAGGAGCGCCTCACCGTCATTCAGAAATACTTGAACCACGACGGCTACCGCGTGATCGAGGGACCACTCCCGGTCGCGGATCACGACAACACCATCAGCTTTCGAGTGGAGCTCCAGCGGTCGAGCGCGTGCACCATCGTCTTCCCCGTCGATCTGGTGCGAGCGAAGGGTGGCGGCTGGGTCGTGAACGACGTGCACCTGGCGAGTCTCCCTACACCGGGCGCCGCGTGCCGCCAGTGAGTCCGGGGAACGTTTCGGCCCCGCGACGCGTTACCTACTCCGTCAGCTCCAAGAGAATGCCGGCCGTCGCCTTCGGATGGATGAACGCGATACGCCGGCCGCCGGCGCCCCGCCGCGGCACCTCGTCCACCAGACGATACCCTTTCGCCCGGCAGCGTTCGAGCGCGCGGTCGAGATCCGGCACACGGTAGCAGACGTGATGGATCCCGGGCCCGCGGGCGGCGAGGAATTTCGCGACCGGCCCGGTCGAATCTCCGGGCTCGAGGAGCTCGACCTGGACGTCGCCCAGCGTCAGACCGACGATGCGCGCGCCGTCCGCCGTCTCCGGTCGTCCGGGCTCGAGGCCGAGGACGTCTCGATAGAAGGGCAGGGCGGCGTCGATCGATGGAACGGCGATGCCGATGTGCGCGACACGGGCGCTTGACACGGTCATGTCGACCGTCAACATAACGATTGCACGAGAGGGAGTGGAGAGGTCATGGCAGGGGACCATCTGACGGCGGTCACGGACGCCACGTTTGGAGCGGAGGTCGAAGAGCACAAGGGGCTCGCGATCGTGGATTTCTGGGCTACCTGGTGCGGCCCGTGCCACATGGTGGCGCCGATCCTCGATCAGCTGGCCGGCGAATACCACGGTCAGCTGAAGGTCACGAAGGTGGACGTGGACGCGAACCAGAAGACGGCGATGCGCTTTAACGTCCGGTCGATTCCGAGTATTCTATTCTTCAAGGACGGCCGGCACGTGGATACGCTCGTGGGTGCGTACCCGAAGGCGGCGTTCGAGCAGAAGATCAAACAGCACCTGTCGTAGCATCCTCCCCGGAGGGCCATGCGCGCGAGCACCGCTCGCCTGATGAACTCGCCGGTTCGCCTCGCGGAGCTCGCATTTCCGCAGGTCAACCGGCTGATTCATCGGACCCGCCTGGCCTTCATTCATCTCGACAATCTCCTCGCGTTCGCCAAGCGCGACCGCGACGGCCGCGTGGACGGCTACATCACCGCGTATCTCCCCGACGAATGCGTGCTGCTCTTCTTCCGCAGGGGCGAAGCGGTGAACGCCGCGTCGCTCCACACGGCGGGCCGGCAGGTGATCACGATTACCGAGGCCCTCAAACGCATGCGCGCCGAAGTCGAGCGGGGAGAGTTGACTTACGCCGCGGCGCCGATGGAGCAGCTGGCGTGGATGTACCAGGCCTGTGCGGTACCGGTGGACATGCGGGTCCTGGACGCCGCCCAGCCCGGTGCCTTCTTCGCGGCGTTCGCGCGGGACAAGGTCTCGGGCATCCTGGAGCTGACGTCGAACGGTCGCGTGTCGTACGTCCGATTCGACACGGGCCGCTACCACAGCGGCTACTTCTGCGACAAGCCGGACGTGATGGCTATCCCGAAGTTCCTCGAATCGCAGTTCAACGCGGGGCCGGACGGCCAGGCGCCCGTGCTCACGGCGGCGACGTTCCCCTACGTGGCGGAGCTACCGCAGCAGGCGCCCAACGCGCTCATCAACACCTACCGGGAGCTGTACTGGCGCATCGTCGACGAGGTGGACAAGGAGTTCCCGGGCGAAGCGAAGCGACGCGCGCAGAAGGTGAGCACCGGCATCCGCGAGGCGCACAAGGCGATCACCATCCTATCGGCGGCGCGCGGGGCGGAGACCCCCGAGGCCGTCGTGCAACCGGAGGAGTTGTCGAACGCCCTGACCGACTGGTCGCTGCAGCTGCTCGAGGGCGTCGAGGTCATGATGCCGGGCACCGCGCCCAAGATCCTGCGCGAAGCCACGCGCGAGCACCGGTACGTGCTGCAGTCGGCCGGGTTCTACACTCGCCTGCCGTGGCAGGTCTCGTGGTGAGATGTCCGGGACCCTGTACGTTGTCGCGACGCCGCTCGGCAACCTCGACGATCTCTCGCCGCGCGCCGCTGCAACACTGACGCGCGTCGTCGCCGTCGCGGCCGAAGACACCCGTCACACCAAGCCGTTGCTCGTACACGTGGGCTCCCGCGCGCAGCTCATCAGCTTTCACGCGCACTCGAACGACGCGGCCGTGCGCCGCATCCTCCATCTGCTCGGGAGCGGCAAGGACGTGGCGCTCGTGACCGACGCGGGCACCCCGGCGGTGAGCGATCCCGGCGCCGCGCTCGTCGCGGCCGCCCGGGAGCGCGATGTGCCCGTCCTGACCATTCCCGGACCCACGGCCGTCGCGGCCGCGCTTTCGATCTCGGGGCTCGTCGCCGATCGCTACGTCTTCCTCGGCTTTCTGCCGCGCAAGGGCGGCGATCGCCGCCGGCTGCTCGACGTCGTGGCGCGGAGCGAGTGGACCGTGGTCCTGTTCGAGGCGCCGGCGCGCGTCGGCGACTTGCTTCAGGATCTGATGACGGCGTGCGGCGGGGAGCGGCGCGCCGCCGTTGCCCGCGAGCTGACCAAAGTGTTCGAGGAGACCCGTGCGGGGACCCTGACGGAGCTCGCGGGTTATTACGCCGAAGCGCCGCCCCGCGGCGAGGTGACGGTGGTTGTCGCGGGCACCGGCAAGCCCGTTCCCGAAGATCCCGCTCCTCCGGATCCGGAAGAGCGCGCCCGCGCACTCCTCGCCCAGGGCATGACCCGCCGCGACGTCGCCGAGCAGCTGGCCGAGGAGACGGGGATCACGCGCAATACCGCGTACCGGCTGGTGAATGAACTATGAGACTCGCCCCGCTCGCTCTGTGTACGCTCGCTCTCACTGCGACGGAACGACGGAACGACGGAAAGAGCTTCCCTGCCATCCCCGTTCCGTCGTTCCGTCCTTCCGTCGCCTCTCTTACGATCGGCCGCCTGCACTACGACGGCGGCGGCGACTGGTACGCCGGTCCGTCCTCACTCCCGAACCTCCTCGCCGCCATCCGCCAGCGGACCAACCTGCAGGTGGCCGAGCGGGAGCGCGTTGTCACCCTCACGGGCCCTGAGCTGTGGGACGTGCCTTACCTCTTTATGCGGGGCCACGGCAACATCCGTTTCTCGGACGAAGAGGTGAAAATCCTGCGCCGCTGGCTCGAGCAGGGCGGCTTCCTGCACGCCGATGACGACTATGGGATGGACAAGTCGTTCCGCCGGGAGATCGCCCGGGTGTTCCCCGACCACCCCCTGGTTGAAGTTCCGTTGAGCCACCCCATCTATCACGTGGTGTACGAATTCCCCAAGGGGCTCCCCAAGATCCATGAGCACGATGGACTGCCGGCTCAGGGGTTCGGTATCTTTTTGGGTGACCGCCTGGTCGTGTACTATTCCTATCAGACGGATTTGGGCGACGGCTGGGAGGACCCCGAGGTCCACCACGATCCCCCGGAGCTACACGAGGCGGCATTGCGCATGGGCGTCAACCTCTTCACGTACGCCGTGAGCTCGACCCGGTGACCGACACCGCGCTCCGGCTGCGGCAGCTCGGCTCGCCGCACGCGCGCGCCCGCGCCGGAGCAGTCTTGCTCACGAGCGCGGGCGTCGTGCTTGCGCTCGCGGCCGCCGGTCTCGCCTTGGCGCCTCGCGTCGCGCCGGTCGTGGGCGCGTGGGTTCTGATCGCGGGTGTCGCGGGCGCGGCGGTGTGGCTGGTGCGGTGGGCGAGCCGCCTGGTCGCGCCGTCCGTTGTTGGGCGCTTGGTGGAGACGGCGGCGGGAGCAGAGACGCGCGCGGGCAGTGTGGTCGGGCTGCTCGCGCCGGGGCGAACGGCGGGCGCGAGCCCCGAGCTGTGGCGACTGGCGGATCAGCGTGCCGCGCTGGTCGTCTCGCGCGCGGGCCCGGCGGTGCGGCGGATCCTGGCGCGCGACACGCGGGGCTGGGTGGTCGGAGGTGCGGTCGTGGCGGCGCTCGGTGCCGTGCTGTTCGTCGCCGCCTCGCCTGCCGCGGGGCGCGCGGCCGCGTTCTGGCATCCGTTCCGCACGCTCGCCGACGCGCGCGCGCCCGTGCGTCTCGACGTCGATCGCGCGACCGTACGGCGCGGCGACAGCGTGACCGTCACGCTCGAGGTCCCGGCGGCGACCCGTGCCACGCTCTGGACTCGCCGGCCGGGTGAGGCGTGGACGCCGGCACCGATCTCCCTCGATTCGCTTGGTCGCGCCACGCGCCGCGTGGGACCGCTCGAGTCCGATCTCTATCTCCGGGCGTCGAGCGGCACCCGCCGCAGCGTCGAGCGCAGAGTCACCGTCCAGATTCCCGCCTTCCTCGCCGGCCTGCAGCTCACGGCCCGGTACCCCTCCTACCTCGGCCATCCCGACGAGCCGCTCGTACCCGGTCCGGACACGATCGCGATTCCGGAGGGCGGCGCGATCCTGACGAGTGGCGCGGCGAGCGTGCCGCTGACGACAGCAGCGTGGCGGCACGGCGGCAGGCGCACCGGTCTCGAGGTCAACGGCGTGAAGTTCGCCGGGCGGCTTGAGCCGACCGGGTCCGGCGTGTGGGCGCTCGAGCTGGGCACGGCGGATGGGACGCCGGTGGAGGGTGAGGCGACCGAGCTGCGGCTTCGGGTGATCCCGGATTCCGCGCCGGTGGTGACGCTCCCGGTGCCGGGGCGCGACACGATGCTGCCGCTGTCGCTCAAGCAACCGCTCGTCGTCGACGCGCGCGACGATCACGGGCTTTCGCGGCTCGAGGTCGTGAGTTGGCGCGTGAGCCAGACCGGGAAGGTGGGACAGGCGGTCCGCGACTCGCTCGACGTGTCGGGTGCGGGCGAGCGCGCGATCGTGCAGAGCGAAATCGACGCGGAGCGTCGCGGCCTGCTCCCGGGCGACACGCTCCGGATCAGAGCGGAGGCGTGGGACAATGCGCCCGTTCCGCACGTGGGGCGGAGCGCCGAGATCGCCTTGCGCCTGCCGAGTCTCGAGGAGCTGCGGGCGGCGACCCGCGCCGCGACGCGCAACGTCGCGTCCGCGGCGGATTCGATCGCCGCGGCCGAGCGCGACTTGGGCACACGCACCGGTGACCTGGCGCAACAGCGCCCGCGCGATGCCTCGGGCTCGCGGCGCCCGGGAGACGCCGGGCGGGGGGCGGACGGTACGCTCCCGTTCCAGGCCACCGAGCGGGCTCAGGCGGTCGCGCGCGAGCAGGAGGCGCTCCAGGAGCGGGTGCGCGAGTTGTCGCGCGCGGTGGAAGACATCGCCCGCGCGGCGCAGGCGGCCGGGCTCGATGACACGGCGTTCCAGGCGCGGTTGCGCGAGGTTCAGGAGCTGCTGCAGCGCGCCGTCACGCCCGAGCTGGCGGCGCGGTTGCGCGAGCTGCAGGAGGCGCTGCTCCGGCTCGATCCGGAGGCGATGCGCCGCGCGCTCGAGCGCCTCGCGGAAGCGCAGCAGCAGCTTCGGGCCGAGCTCGAGCGCAGCCAGGAACTGTTCCGCCGGGCGGCGGTCGAAGGAGCGCTCGCGACCCTCGCGGCGGACGCCGAAGACCTGAAGCGCCGGCAGGCGGAGTGGAATCAGGCCGACGCGCCCCATCCCGACAGCGCGGCGGCGGAGCGCCAGCGCGCGCTTGCCGATCGCACGGACTCCCTCGCACGCGGCATCGAGCGCGTCGCCACCGACCTCGGCGCCCCTCCCGCGAATGCGCTCGCGTCGCCCCGGCAGGCGGCCCAGGACGCGGGCGCGTCCATGCAGCGCGCGGCACAGTCCGCGGATCAGGGCCAGGCCGCCGGGGCGGAACAGGCGGGCACCGAGGCCGAACGCCAGCTCGCCACCGTGCCGGATGCGCTGCGCGGCCGGCGCGACTCGCTCGCCCGCGAATGGCGGCAGGAAACGCTCGCGGCGCTCGATCGGGCGCTTTCGGAGACGGCGGCGCTCGCGGAGCGGCAGCAACAGGTGGCGGAGGCGCTGCGACGGGGCGAGGCGGGGGCCGCGACGCGCGCGCAGCAAGCCTCGGTCGAAGAGGGGACCGATGCCGTCGGGCGGCAGATCCGCGAGGCCGCGGGCAAGCACGCGCTCGTCTCGCCTCAGCTCGACGCGGCGCTGGGGTACGCCAAGCGTCAGATGGCGGCGGCGCGGGGCCAGCTCGAGGAAGCCGATCCCAATCCGTCCGAAGCGGCCGGACCCGCGGAAGAGGCAGTCGATGCCCTGAACGCCACGGCGCTGGCGTTGGCCCGGAGCCGTAATCGCGTGGCGGGCGCACAGTCGGGCAGCGGCTTTGCGGAGGCGGTCGAACAGCTCGCGCGCCTGGCGCGCGACCAGCAAGGCTTGAACGCCCAGGCCGGGGGACTCCTGCCGATGATGGGCGCGAGCGGAGACGCCATGGCGCAACAGCTCCGGGCCCTCGCCGCGCGCCAACGCGCGCTGGCCGAGCAGCTCGAGCGCGTCCAGGCGGGTGGGGCCAACTCGGCTGCCGGGCCGCTCGCGCAGGAGGCGAAGGAGCTGGCGCGCCAGCTCGAGGCCGGACGACTCGACCGCGCGACGATCGAGCGTCAGCAGCGACTGTACCACCGGCTGCTCGACGCGGGGCGCACCCTCTCGAACGACGAGCCGGACGAGAACAAAGAGCGCGTCAGCCGTGCGGCGACGGGGGATAGCATTCATCTGCCTGCGGCATTGAAGGCGGGCGCCACGGGCACGGGCCCGCGACTCCGGTATCCCACGTGGGAAGAGCTGCAAGGGCTGAGTCCGGAGCAGCGGAGACTCGTGCTCGAGTATTTCCGAAGGATCAATGCGCCGCAGCCTTGAGGTCGCGCTGGTCGTGCTTGTTTCACCGCTCTCCGCCCAGGCCATCGGCCAAGGGTTCGAGCTCGAGCGCGCGGGCCACTACGACCAGGCCGCGAGTATCTACTTCGCGACGCTGCGCGCCGAGCCTGCGAACGTGTCGGCGCTGCTCGGCCTCGAGCGCGTGTTGCCGCCGCTCAATCGGCTGTCAGAGCTCTTGCCCGCGGCCCGCCGGGCCACGGCGGCGAGCCCGGCGAACGTCACGCTGCGCGGCATCCTGCTCCGGACGTACGTTGCCCTGAACGAGCCCGACAGCGCCCGAGCGGTCGCCCTGCGCTGGGCCGCGGCGTCTCCGCGGGACGAGGGTCCGTATCGGGAATGGGCCATCGCGCTCGAGGACGTGCATCGGCACGCCGACGCGCGCGCGGTGCTGCTTTCGGGGCGCCAGGCAATCGGCCGTCCCGGCGCGTTCGGAATCGAGCTGGCCGAGCTGGACCGGCTCACGGGCGACTGGCAGGGCGCGGCCCGCGAGTGGGCGGCGGCCCTGCCCGACGCGCCCGCGCAGCTCACCAACGCGGTGAGCGAGCTCGCGGAGGCGCCCGAGGCCGAGCGTGAGCGCATCGCTCGCGTGCTCACGGGGGAAGGTGCCGAAGGGAAGGAGGCGGGGGAGTCGGCGATGCTCACGCGGCGCCTCGCCGCCGAGCTGCTCCTCGGCTGGGGCCAGGCCGCGCGGGCGTGGATCGTGTTCGCCCCGACGGTCGCCAACCCGTCGTCCGATGCGTTGTTCGCCCTCAAGCGATTCGCCGACATGGCGGGCGCGCGTGGCACACCCGATGCCCGTCGCGTGCGGGGGCTCGCGCTGGCGCGCTACGGTGAGATGGCGCCCGAGCCCGAGGCGGCCCGCGCGTGGGCGGATGCGGCTCGTGCGTTTGTCGAGGCGGGTGACCGCGCCGCCGCACGCGAAGTGCTCGAGCGCGTGGCCCGGGACTCGAGCGCGCCCCCCGATGTCCAGCAGCTCGCCCAGAGCGCCGTGGTCGAGGCGCTGATCGACGGGGGCCAGCTCGAGGAGGCCGCCCGCCAGCTCGCGAGCGACCACCGGCTGTCCGCGGACGATCGCGCGGGTCTGTCGCGCCGTCTGGCGCGGGCGCGCATCGCCGGGGGCGGGGACGTTGACGGCGCCGAAGTGGCGTTGGCGAACGACTCGAGCATCGAGGGCCTGGCGGTCGCCGGGTGGATCGCCCTCTATCGAGGGAGACTCAAGCGGGCGCTGGAGCTGTTCCAGGCCGCCGGACCTTATGCGGGCGACAGACGGGATGCCACGGAGCGCTCGGAGGCGCTGGCGCTGCTGCAACAAGTACCACGCGACTCGTTTCCGGAGCTCGGGAGCGCCCTCCTGCTCGTTGCGCGCGGAGACTCGACGGGCGCGGTCGCCGCGTTGTCGCGCGCGGCTGACCGGCTCGACCCGGGCGCGGGGGGAGGACGGACCGACATCCTGCTCGTCGCGGGCCGGATTGCGGCGCGGCCGGGCGGAAGTCTCGAGCAGCAGCGCACCGCGCTCGCGCTGTTCGATGAGGTGGTGCGCACCGGCGGTCAGGGAGCGGCGGCGCCCGCGGCCGAGCTCGAATGGGCGCGGCTCCTCGTGCGCCAGGGACAGAGCGCCGATGCGATTCAGCATCTCGAGCACCTGATCCTGTCGTATCCGGGCAGCGCCCTCGTCCCCGAGGCGCGGCGGGAGCTCGAGCGCGCGAAAGGGGCGATACCGCAGTCGTGAAGCGGAGAGAATTTCTTCAGACGGCAGGGTGGCAAGGCGGCATGATCGTCGGAGCGCATTTGCTCGGACTCCGTCTTCGGTTCCGCCCTGCCGCCCTGCCGTCTCTGCTCATCCCGATGGACGACGCGCAAACGGACCACCTGAAGGCCTACGGCGTCACCTACCGCGTGGTCCAGGCCGGCATCACCGCCGAGTGGCTGCTCAACTACCGCGGCGGGTCGTTCCTCATGCCCGATGGTCCGGCGATCCGCCGCGACGCGAACCTCGCGGGTGTGCGCTTCGAGCCCGTGGACGACGCGCAGGTCACGTCCATCCGCGGTGAGATCGAGGCGAGCAACATGGACGCGGTGCCGCTCGAGAAAGCGCCCAAGGTCGCGGTGTACGTACCCCCCAACGCTCCGCCGTGGGACGATGCCGTCACGATGGCCCTGCAGTACGCGGGAATCCCCTTCGACAAGGTGTGGGACTTCGAGGTCTCGGCCGGGAAGCTCTCGACCTACGACTGGCTGCACCTGCATCATGAGGATTTCACCGGTCAGTACTCGAAGTTCTACCTCATCTACGCCGGCGCGCCGTGGCTCGCCGAGATGGTGCGGTTCAATACGGACGCGGCGAAGCGATTGGGCTTCACCACGGTGCCGGATCTCAAAAAAGCGATGGCGCGCCGGATCCGCGACTACGTGAGCAACGGCGGGTTCCTGTTCGCGATGTGCACCGCTACGGAGACCCTCGATCTGGCGCTCGCGGCGGAGCACGTGGACATCGCGGCCGCCTTCGCCGACGGTACGCCGATGGACCCCGATGCCGATCGCAAGCTCGACTGGTCACAGGCCCTGGCGTTTACCGGGGCACACGTCGAGCCCAACCCGCAGATCGCGAGCTTCTCCGACATCGATGGGCATCAGGTGAACGCCGGTCCGCGTCGCCAGCCGCTCGGCGCGTTCAAGCTCTTCAACTTCAGCGCCAAGATCGACCCCGTGCCGACCATCCTGGTGCAGAATCACCGCCAGGTGATCACCGATTTCTATGGACTCACGACGTCGTTCCTGCGCTCCCGCTTGAAGCCCAGCGACGTGGTGCTGGCAGACGAAGAGGGGGCGCCGTGGGTGAAATACATCAATGGGGATCACGGGAAGGGGACTTGGACGTTCTTCGGCGGGCACGACCCGGAGGACCAGCAGCACCAGATCGGTGATCCGCCCACCGACCTGTCGCTCCACCCGCATTCTCCGGGCTACCGCCTCATCCTCAACAATGTGCTCTTTCCCGCGGCCAAGAAGAAAGAGCTCAAGACGTGAGCGCGGAGCGCCTCGCGCCGGCGGTGCGCGAGCTGCTGCGCGCCGAAATCGCAGCCGCGCACGGGCGGGAGGTCTCGTTCGTGGCGCGACCCGATGCCAACGGCCTGATCGTCGAAGCGCGAGTCGTGGCCCGCGGCACGGTCGATGCCGTCCTCGCCCTGCCCGGCGTCGCCGTGCGCGGCGAGCTGCTGCTCCACAACCATCCGAGCGGCGTGCTCGAGCCCTCGGGCGCCGATCTCACCGTGGCGGCCCGGCTGCACGACGGCGGGGTGGGGTTCGGGATCGTCGACAACGACGTGACCGACTGTTACGTAGTGGTGGAATGCGCGCGGCCGCGCGCCACCACCCGCATCGATCCGATCGATGTCGCGGCGCTGCTCGCGCCGGGTGGATCGGTGGCGCGCGCGCTCGGTACGTTCGAGGACCGGCCCAGCCAGCGCGACATGGCGGCCTACATCGCCGACCTGTACAACGACGGCGGCGTGGGCATGCTCGAGGCGGGGACCGGGGTGGGGAAGTCCTTCGCCTACCTCGTCCCCGCGCTCGTCTGGGCGCGTGAAAACGGCGAGCGGACCGTCGTCTCGACCAACACGATCAACCTGCAGGAGCAGCTGGTCGGGAAGGACCTTCCCATCCTCGCGCGCGCCCTCGGCTCTGGTGACCACTCGCCGAGCTTCGCGCTCCTCAAGGGCTGGCGGAACTACGTGTGCCTCTCGCGGCTCGAGCAGGCGCGCGAGCAGGAGGACTCGCTGTTCGCGGACGAGCGGCGCGCCGAGCTCGACGCGCTCGCCGGGTGGGCGGCCCGCACCAGCGACGGCTCCCTCGCCGACCTGCCGGACGAGCCGAGCGGCGACGTGTGGGATGCCGTGTCGGCGGAGTCGGATCTGTGCACCCGCCTCAAGTGCCCGCACTTCGACCGCTGTTTTCTGTTTCAGGCACGACGCCGCGCGGCGGAGGCGGACGTCGTCGTCGTGAACCACCATCTGCTCGCGTCGGATTTGGCCGTGCGCATGGCGTCGGACAACTGGCAGGAGGCCGCCGTGCTCCCGCCGTATCGCCGGCTCGTGCTCGACGAAGCCCACCACCTCGAGGACGTGGCGGCCATGCACCTCGGCGCACAGGTGAGCCGGCTCGGCGTGGATCGGCTCCTCTCGCGGCTCGAGAAGAACGGGCGTGGTCTCCTGCCCACTCTCCGATCGCTGCTGTTCGGTCGCGACGACCTCCTCTCGGCGGCGAGCCGCGACCTCGTGCAGCAGAACCTCGTGGATGCCCTCGCGGCGGCGCGGCGCGCTGCGGAAGACGTCTTCGCGCGCCTCGCCCGCCGGCTCGATGGCGAGCCCGGACCGGCACCGGTGCTGCGCTTACGCGACGAGTTCCTGCATGACGCCGTGTGGGACGAAGGGCTCGGCTTCGCACTCGACAACCTGCTGCTCGCGTTCGCGCGCCTCTCGGAGGGCACGGCGACGATCGCCGACCGGCTCGCGCTCGACGATCCGTCGGAACGCCGCGCCCAGCTGTTAGGCGAGCTGCGCGGCGTGGTGCGCCGGCTCGACGCGGCCGCCGCGGGACTGACCGCGACGCTGCGCCCGCCGGCCGGGGGGCCCGCCGCCGTCCGCTGGGTGGAGCGGCGCGGGCGGAAGGTCCCAAACCTTTCGCTCGCGACCGTTCCGCTCGACCTCGCACCGATCCTCAAGGACAACCTGTTCGACCGGATCGAGACGGTCGTGTTGACGAGTGCCACGCTCGCCGCCGGCGGCGACTTCAGCTACCTCGAGGAGCGACTCGGCCTCGACCTGCCGCCGAGCCGGATGAAAGTGCGCGAGATCCACGCGTCGCCGTTCGATTTCGCCGAGCAATGCCTGTTCGGGATTCCGACGGATTTCCCCGAGCCGCGCGACGACGAGTCGGGTCATGGCGCGGCCGTGGCGCGCGTCCTGGTCGAGCTGGCCCACGCGTCGGACGGCGGTATGTTCGCGCTGTTCACGAGCCACGCGGCCTTGCGGCGGGCGGCGGACGCGGTCCGGAACTCGATCGCCGGCCGCTGGCCCCTGTTCATCCAGGGTGAAGGACAGCGCGATCACCTGCTGCGGCGATTCCGGGAGGCCGGTTCCGGGATCCTGCTCGGCACCGACTCGTTCTGGGAGGGGGTGGACGTCCCGGGTCGCGCGCTCAGGGTCCTTATCCTGGCGAAGCTCCCGTTCAAGGTCCCGAGCGAGCCGCTCACCGCCGCGCGCCTCGAGCGGCTCGAGGCGCGTGGACTGAACGGATTCGCCCACTACCTCGTGCCGAACGCGGCGCTCAAGCTCAAACAGGGGTTTGGGCGCCTGATTCGTAGCCGGAGCGATGTGGGCGCCGTGGTCCTGCTCGACCGGCGGGTGGTGACCAAGCAGTACGGGGCCCTCATTCTCCAGGGGCTCCCGCGGGCGAGTCGGGTGGTGGGGCAGTGGGCAGACGTGCTCGGTGCCTGCGAGGAATTCTTTGCGCGACATGGGATTGGAGCGGAAGAAAAGGCGGTAGAGGGGGGTAGAGGTCGGTAGAGGTCGAAGTGGTCGGTAGAGGGAGAAAAGCGGCTGTAACGGGTTGCACCGCCAAAGAGTAAATTCCGAACGTAGCTCGCGCGTATTTTGGTGGAGAGGACCAGGCGTGACTCAATTCAGCAAGCGGTTGGCGGCGCTGCCCACCTATCCGATGGCCGAGATCCCGACGATCAAGCGTCGGCTCGTCCAGGAGGGGGTCGACGTCATCGACGTGGGAGCCGGGGACGCGGACTTCGCGCCACCCGAGGTCGCGGTCGACGCGCTCAGCCGGGCCCTCCGCGATCCCGCGATGAGTCGCTACGCGTTCCAGATGGGCCTCCCCGCGTTCCGCGAGGCCGCGGCCGCGTACATGAAACGCCGCTTCGGCGCGCGATTCGATCCGTTCACGGAGCTCCACCCCCTCATCGGCTCGAAGGAGGGCATCGCGCACCTGGCCGTCGCGATGCTCGATCCGGGTGACGTCGCGATCGTCCCCGAGCCCGGGTACGCCGTGTACGAGGGCGGCACCGTGCTCGCCGGGGGAGAGCCGTATCGCTACGCGCTGACGCCGCGAACCAACTTCCTGCTGGAGCTGGACGAGCTCCCGCCGGACGTCGCCCGCCGCGCCAAACTCGTTTACTTGAACTACCCCAACAATCCCACCGCCGCGATCGCTCCCAAAGACTACCTCGAGCGCGCCGTGGCGTATTGTCGCCAGCACGGTATCGTGATCGCATACGACAACCCGTACTGCGAGATCACGTTCGACGGCTACGTCGCGCCGAGCATCTTCGAGATCCCCGGGGCGCGCGAGGTCGCGGTCGAGTTCCACTCGCTGTCGAAGAGCTTCTGCATGACGGGGTGGCGGCTCGCATGGGCCGTGGGACGGCCCGAGCTCATCGCTGCGCTGGCGCGCGTAAAGAATTACGTGGACACGGGCGCGTTCCTCGCCGTGCAGGCGGCTGGGGCGGCGGTGTTGCCGCAGGCGGAAGCGCTCTCGCGCGGCTACGTGGAGCGGTTCAAAGAGCGCCGCGACGGCGTCCTCCCGGTGCTTCGAGCCCAGGGCTTCGAGCCCGAGACGCCCGTGGCCACGATGTATTTGTGGGTCCCGCTCCCCGAGGGTGTCGAGTCCGCCACGTTTGCGCGCCGCGCGCTCACCGAAGAGGGGGTGGTGACGTTGCCGGGGACCGGGTTCGGCGCCGGTGGAGAAGGGTTCTTCCGGATCGCGTTGACGGTCGGCACGCCGCGGCTGGTCGAGGCCGCCGAGCGGCTGGGAAAGGTGCTCACCGTTGTTTGAGCTGCGGCGGAGCTCGCGCGAGGTACGGCGATTCACCTGGATCGCCAGCGCCGTGTTCCACGGCGGGCTCATCGTATGGGCGATCACGTCGTCATGGCAGATCGACCGGCACCAGCGGCTGATCACCATCATTCGGCCGCAGAGCCCGCAGTTCATCGAGCTGCCCCCATTCGGCGGGACGCGTCGGGGGATCGGCCCGAGCGGTGGCCTGGGGCGGCCGCTTCCGAACGCCGCCGTGCCGGACACGACGCCGCCGGTGCCGGCGCCCGTCGGGCGTCCGGATACGAACCTCGCCACGAGCTCCGAGGCCGTCGGCCCGCATATCATCTCGCCACCCCAGGTCGGCGACGGGCGGCTGTGGGTGACGCCCCGTCCCGCGCTGCCGTCCGAGGTGGCGGACGCGCTCTATCAGCCGCAGGCCGACCGCGACACGGCGGTGGTGCACCGGCTCCACGCGATGGTGGACTCGCTCAACGTGATCATCGACCAGGACCAGCGGGCCCGTCAACGCCCGACCTGGACCACGGAAGTCGCGGGCCAGGTGTTCGGCATCGATTCACAGTTCATTCACGTGGCGGGGATCAAGATTCCCACGGCCGCCCTCGCGCTGCTCCCGATCACCTTGCCGCAAGGGAACTACGACGAGCAGATGCGCGCGCGTCAGCTGGACGAGATGCGACAGGATCTGATGCAGGCGGCGCGGCGTACCGAGACGCTGCATCTGTTCCGGCAGTACGTGCGCGAGCTGCGGGAGCGCAAGCAGGAAGAGCGCGACGCCGCGCGGCGGGCCAAGCCGGATTCGACGAAGGCAAAGGCTGATACGGTCAGCGGAGTTCCCTGATCGGATCCCCACACCTCCGAATTTCCGTTTTCGTGTTATTCGCGCCCTGAGAGGGCGCGCTCGGCTCGGAGGGCGTCCTTAAGGACGCTCCATCTGCCGAGCGCGGGCTCTCAGCCCGGGATACTCATCGATGCGGCATCTCGTAGTCGCTTCAGCGCCGCTTCCTTTCCCACGACGTAGAGTAGCTCGTTCACGGGCTCGGATACCGTTCCGCCGCTCAGCGCGATGCGGATCGGCTGGAAGATTTTCCCCGCGGCGACGCCGCGCTCTTCGGCCAGTGCGCGTAGCCGCTGCTCGAGGGCCGTCGTGGTCCACTCGGTGCCCGCGAGCGCCGCGAGGCTGGCCTCGAGCGACCCCTTGTAGCCCGCCGGATCCTTGGCGATCTCCTTTTTGGCCTTCTCATCGAACTGCAGGTGCTTCGCGTCGAGCCGGACCGCGACCTGGCGCGCCACGTCGAGCGTCGTGCGGGAGCGGGTCTTCACCGCGGCGATCGCCCTGAGGATCGCCTCCCGGTCGCCTCGCACGCCGTACTGCGCGAGGTGCGGCGACACGAGGGGGTAGAGCGCCTCGGCGAGGGTGGCGGACAGGTACTGGCCGTTCATCCACTCGAGCTTGGTCATGTCGAAGATGGCGGCCTTCTGCTGGATGCCTTCGAACGAGAACAGCTGGATCATCTCGTCCTGCGTCATGATCTCGCGGTCGCCCCCCGGGCTCCAGCCGAGGAGCGCCAGGAAGTTGCGCATGGCGGCGGGCAGGATTCCCATGTGCTGGTAGTCTCCCACCGCGGTCGCCCCGTGGCGCTTGGAGAGCTTCTTTCCATCGGGGCCGTTGATCATCGGTACGTGGCCGAACACCGGCAGCGGCGCGCCGAGCGCGCGGTACAGCGCGATCTGCTTGGGCGTGTTCGAAATGTGGTCGTCGCCCCGCAGCACGTGCGTGATCTGCATGTCGATGTCGTCCACCACCACTGCGAAGTTGTAGATGGGGGTGCGGTCGGACCGCAGGATCACGAAGTCCTTGATGTCCTCGCCCTGAAACGAAATGCGCCCGTGGACCGCGTCGTCCCAGGCGATCTCGCCCGGGGGCAACCGAAACCGGATCGCGCCCTCCTCGACATGGGCCTTTCCCTCGGCCAGCAGGCGGTCCGCCACCTCCTGATGCCGCGCGAGCCGGGCGCCCTGGAAGACGGGCTCCTCGTCCCAATCGAGCCCCAGCCACGTGAGGCCATCGAGGATCACGCGGGTATGCTCGTCGGTCGACCGGGCCTTGTCGGTGTCCTCGATGCGCAGCAGCATCTTGCCGCCCACGTGGCGGGCGTACAGCCAGTTGAACAGGGCCGTGCGCGCACCGCCGACATGCAGGTAGCCGGTGGGAGATGGGGCGAATCTGACGCGGGTCATGCGAGAGGTGTCTGGTGTCAGGTGTCCGGTGTCCGCTGGGCGCCCCTGACACCGGACACCAGACACCGGACACCCGTCTTTACCACGGAGAGGGGGGGATTCGAACCCCCGATAGAGGTATTAGCCCCTATAACGGTTTAGCAAACCGCCGCCTTCAGCCACTCGGCCACCTCTCCAACGTTGCAGCGCTCCAACTTAAACCTCGACGAATCGTGATAGAAGGCCCCTTCACGGCGCGCCAAGTGCAAGTCTTTCCCCTGCACTATATAACTCCTTGATGTTATACCAAAGATATAGTATACTACTTGCAGTTGTTATAACCGTTCAGGAGGGATACCATGGCGCAATACCGGGGTCAAAAGATTCGCTTTCGCCAGCGGGGGGCGGTGCGGTTACGCGTGCGGCAGCTCCTGGAGACGCGCGGCTTGTCGCCCTACGCCCTGGCCAAGTTCACCGGCCTGAGCCTGAACAGTATTTACCGCCTCACCAGCGCGAGCGGCCGCTTCCGCCTCATTCGCGCGGACACGATCGAGCGGCTGTGCGGGGCCCTCAGGGTAACCCCGAGCGAGCTGTTCGAGTACGAGAAGCGGGCGTAGCGTGCTCATCTTCGCCGCACACCTGTCACGGCGCGGCCACAAGACTGGCGCCGGCGCCCTCGACCCGCGGACAGGCCAGATGGCACCGGCTTTGCCCCCGAGAGGGGGTATGCCCAGGATCCTTGTTATGCTGCTCGCCGCGACGGCACTGACCGGCATGGCTGCACCAGCGACCGCCCAGGAGGCCCTCAAAGGCGTCAGGTTTGGGGAGTGGGCGCACGTCGACCGCGGGCCGAACCCATTCTTGGGATCTCTGGCGGTCGGCAGCCGCGTGTCTACGGGCCTTCGCGTGAACCAAGACGCGATGCGCATCGTCGCTGTGACCCAACCAGCGCGAGTGTCGTTGAGCACTTCGACGATCACCGACATCCCCGGGCGCGTTTCCTGGAACCAGACGCACACCGTGCTCGCAAGCGCGTTCGTGGTCACGCTGATGATGGATGCTGCGCAGACCCGCGAGCTCGCGCGTCACGGCTGGTCCGGCTTCCGTGAGGCGAACCCGCTGCTGGGCGACCGGCCCAGCGTAGGTCAGGTGAATACGTACACGGCCATCGCCGGCCTCACGGTCCTCGGCGCCGCCGCCGCCCTTCCACCCAAAGTCCGGCCGTGGCTGCTCGGCGCCGCGATCGCGGTGCAGGCGTTCACCGTCGCCGGCAGCGTGCAGAACGGTCTCCCGATTCGGTTCCCCTGACGCGTCTCCCAGGTCCGTAGCACCGTAGAGGATCAGCGCTCGCCCGTCGTGACTGCCGCCGCGACGCTCGTCGGCCGGACCGTCCACACCACGGCGTGAATCGGTGCGTCCAGGTGCAAGTCACCTGGGGAGCTCCACCCCGCGATCTGACCCCTCCCGTTGATGGCCAGCGCAACGCTGGGCCCACTCCCCAGACTGCCGAGATCGCTCATCGTCGTGCCGTTCCAGAGGAACGCATGACATCCGACCTCATAGTTGTAGCAGGTGCTCGAGGGGAGGGCGGCTTGGCCCACCACCTGGCCGCGGCCGTTCATGGCCATGGCATGGCTGTCCGCGCCGCCCAGGGTGCCGAGGCCCTGCATGGTCGTCCCGTCCCAGAAGAACGCCAACTCCTGCGCGGGAAGGAATCCCGCCGAGAAGCCCGCGACCTGTCCTCGCGCGTTGAGGGCCGTCGCGCCGCTGAACCAGGACGATGGATCCCCGGACCAATCGTCCCCCCCCACTGCACCGAGGTCCTGCATCGTGGCGCCGTCCCAGAAGAACGCGTGTGACGTGCCGGAGGCGAGACTGCTGACGCCCGCGACCTGTCCCATCTCGTTGATGGTGGTTCCGAAACTCGTGCTGCCCCCGAGGGTCCCGAGGTCGCTCAGCGCCCTCCCGTCCCAGAGGAACGCATGCGATGCGCCGAATCCGGTCACCTGACCGCGGGCATTGATCGCCAGCGCCCTGCCGGGCCCGAGATCACGGAGCACGCCGTGATCCCACACGACTGCGTGGACGTCGAACCCGCCGGTGATGCGGCTGAAACCGACCACTTGGCCGGCCGCGTTGAGGGCCGTGGCTTCGCTGTAATCGCCGCCCAGCGTGCCGAGGTCGCGCACCGTCGTGCCGTCCCAGAGGACCGCGTGCCGTTCACCGGAGGCAACGACACTCGTGAACGCCACCTGGCCGGCGTCGTTGAGCGCGATGAACGGCGCACCGAAAGTGCCGCCCGCGAACGCGCCGAGATCGCGCATCGCGCCGCCGTCCCAGAAGAACGCGTGTCGCTCGCCGGTCGCGGTCGTGCTGAAGCCCGCCACCTGGCCTCGGACGTTGATCGCCAGGGCTTCGCTGTGGTTGCCGCCCAGGGTGCCGAGGTCCGTGAGGGCGACAGGGGTGACGACGGCGAGCTCCGGTCGCCACGATTCCATCGGATTCGGCGGGCTGCTGCAGCTCGTGGTCAATGTTGTGAATAGAGATACGGACAGAGTGGCGATGGCCGAACGGCAGAGCCGGACGGGTGTTGCAGGGCGCATGAGATACCTTCTTCCTGACAGGACATGCGCTGCCGTGTCGTAGCACATGCGCTGCGGTACGGCAGCGCGGGTGGGCTGCACTCCTCAGCGCGACTTTCGCTGCAACGTTCGCGCCCCAGACGGCGATGGTCCTCACACGGGTCCCTTGACTTGCCGCGGCGCGGGCCGATGGGTCCCTTCCGCGGCTCCGCCGCAGCGGCCCTGTTCACCCCTGCCGCAAACGTGTGGGGCGTTCGTTACAGATTGCGACGGTCCGCGGCACCCTAAATTCCCGGCATGTCTCCCGGCGCCTTCGCGACCGTCGCGGGCGTCAATCGCGCCATCGTCTCGTGCGCCCGCTGCTCCCGACTCCGTGCGTACTGCCGCCGTGTGGCGCGCGAAAAAAAGCGCGAATTCAGGGAGTGGACCTATTGGGGAAAGCCCGTGCCCGGATTCGGCGATCCGCGCGCACGGGTCCTGATCGTCGGACTCGCGCCCGCGGCGCATGGGGCCAATCGGACAGGTCGCATGTTCACCGGCGATTCGAGCGGGCGGTGGCTGTACGAAGCGCTGCACCGCTTCGGGTTCGCGAGCCAGTCGGACTCGCTCCGGCGGGACGACGGCCTGCGGCTGATCGACTGCTATATCACGGCCGCCGCGCGGTGCGCGCCCCCGGGGAACAAGCCGCTCCCGGTCGAGCTCGTCCGCTGTCGGCCCTTTCTCACGGCCGAGGTGCGGTTGCTGTCACGCGTGCGGACGGTGGTCACGCTGGGCCGCGTCGCGCATGAGGGTTGGCTCAAGGCGACCGGGTGGTGGGAGCGGCTCACGCCGCGCGCCCGGCCGCCGTTTCGTCACGGAGCGGCGAGCGCGTTGCCGGACGGCACGATCGTCATCGCGTCGTATCACCCGAGTCGGCAGAACACCAACACGGGAAAGCTGACGCGGGCGATGTGGTACGAGGTGTTTCGACGGGCGCGGCAGTCGCTCGACGCTACTGGATCTCGAACTCCGCTTTGACGTCGTACTCGTCCACGGCGCAGATCCCCACCGATGCGACGTAGTGGCCGGGACGCGGGGCCGCCTCTCGGGGCAGGCGGATCTGATCGCGAAAGACGCCGGCGCGCTGCACGGCGAAGCGGCGCGCATCGGGATTCGGGACCTGGGTGGTCGAGTCCCACAGCGTGACGTTGTCCCTCGTCTTGACCGAGATGCACACGAAGTCGTTGTTGGGGAGGATGAACCAGATCGGCGCTTCGCGCCGATTGAGGATCGAGTACAGCACGATCGGGTTCACTCCGGTCTCTTTCCCGGTCGCATCGATCCAGCTGAAGCGGTTGGGGATCACGGACAGCGTGACGTCCGCATGCTGCGTCATCCCGCGGTCCATGGTGGCGTGACCGGTCCCGGGGGGCTCGACCTCCTTGGCCTTTTCGATCTCCATCGCGATCGGCGGATCGCCGCGCTCGGGAATGCGGGTGACGCGTCCGGTCGCCTCGATGTAGCGGTTGACGTACCGGCTCCAGCGATCCTGGTTCCCCACGATCGGCACCACGTACGTGCGCGCGCCCAACGCGCGCAAGGGAAGGGGCACCACGATGGTCCACAGTCCCACCTGATCGTCGTGCTGGAGAAAGCCCTGCGCCGTCACCGTCGTGTCGACCGCTTGCGCGGAGGCGAGGGTGGCGGACGCGACGAGCGCGGCAAGTGCGGTGACGGTCCGCATGCCTCAATACTTCACCGTGGAACGCCCGTCCGCTAGGGCGTTTTTGCGGCACGAACGGATGGAGATGCGACAGGGGCTCTGGTTGAGGTCGGGAGCGGTGGGTATTGTAGGGAATCCCGCGTCGGAGGTCCCTCCATGATGCATTCGGTCGGTTCGTTTCGATCGTCGTCTCCAGCCTCACGCTCTTCTTCTCCTCTGTGGTGCACGCGCAACGGTTCGGCGCAGTCGCGGTCGGTACCAATGTCGCGCAGGGACCGGCGCAGCAGCTGCAGAGCCTGAGTGCTGGATTCGCTACCACGGGCTGATGAACGCTCCGGCCGACGCACGGTGGCTCGTGCCGGTAACGGTGGGGATGCGATTCTAAAGGCCGGTGATCGGTGACCGGTGACCGACAAACCGGCCGCACGAAACGTCACTAGTCAAGACGACGCCCGACGCCTATGCTAGATCGCCTTTGGAGGTCGCCGTCGGCCATATGCGTCGGGTGATGTGGTCCATCCTCCTGCCCGTCGTCTGTAGTGGCAGCCTGTGTCCGGTCGCCGCTCAAACGTCGTCGTACGACCACCTGGAGACGGCGCGCGTTCATTTCCGCGGCGGCAGGCTCGACAGCGCGGTCGTGCACCTGCGCTCCTCGCTTGACACGTCGGGTCATCCGACGCGGGACGATCAGGTCCAGGCCTGGCTCCTGCTGGGCGTGATCGCCTTTTACAAGGGGGACGATTCGGGAACGAGCGCCGATTTTCGGCGCGCGTTGGCTCTCGACCCGGTGCTCAAAGGGGACGGGCTGGCCCGCTACGATTCGGCGCTCGTCGTCCTGTTCAACGCGCAGCGGAGCACGGCGGTGGTGGACACGGGGCCGCCTACGTCGCGAAGCAACGCGGTGGTGGACTGCACGAAGACATGTCCCAGCGACGTGGTGCTACCGCGCCTTTACGACGTCTCGGTGTTCGGAGTCGGGCCGGATCGCTTTGAGGCGGAGCACGATCGCTGGGGCATGATCACGTTTCAATTCATTGTAGACACGGCCGGCCAGGTGGCCCCCGCATCGGTGCGGCTGATCAACAGTACCCTACAGATGAAAACGCTTGAACGCGACCTGCTTCTCGGACTCGAGCGGGCCCGGTTTCTCCCCGGCCAAGAGAAGGGGCATCGCGTTCCGATCCTCGTCGAGTGCAAGCTCCAGTTCCGCAGCGGCGCTCTGCACGCTGAAGTTCCCGTGTCGCCGAGGCGACGTCCACCTTCATAACCCTACTGAGAATCGTCCCCTTACGCCGCCCGCGGGAGTAGGTAGCCGCTCCACCCCACTCATGCGCGCCGCTCTCGCGTTCGGTCTCCTCTGCGTCCTGTGCCTGACCCGGCTCGCGGCCGGTCAGGAGATGACCGGCTTCGATCGCGAACGGGACCGCCTCATGCTGCGCGCGGTCGAGAAGGATCTTCGCCAACACTACTACGACACGACCTTCCACGGCCTCGACCTCGCCACCCTTTTCGATTCCGCGGAGGCGCGCATCAAGCGGGCGCAGTCCAATAGCGAGGCATTCTTTACCATCGCGGTGACACTCAATTCATTGCAGGACTCGCATACGTTCTTCCTCCCGCCGCAACGCACCACTGACGTGGAGTACGGATGGAGCCTGGGGACGGTCGGCGATTCCTGCTACATCGTGAAGGTTGACCCCAAGAGCGAAGCGGCGGCGAAGGGGGTGAAGCCTGGCGACCGCGTCGTCGCCGTCGACCAGTTCGCAGCGAACCGTACCGATCGATGGAATCTTGAGTACGTCTATCGCCGCCTCGTTCCCCGCATAGCCGTTCGGCTGGCCCTTCGCAGCCCCGGCGATACCGTACGATCGATCGTGGTGCAAGGGAAGGTCGTGCCACGTCCGTCAATCATGGACTTCACCCACGGCGACGACATCTGGCGCGTGATTCGCGAGGCAGAAAACTTCGAGCGCAGTCAGCGCAGTCCATACGTGGAGTTAGGCACGGACATTATCGTCTTGCAGCTGCGCACCTTCAGCGTCGAGGATCGCGAGATCGACCGCTTTGTAAAGCGCGCGCGGGAATTCAAGGCTCTCGTTCTCGACTTGCGCGGCGATCCCGGCGGCGACGAGTCGACGTTGCTCCGCCTCGCCGGTGCCCTCGTGGGCGTCGACACGTTCGGCGTCCGTCATCAGCGCCACAAAAACGAGCCACTCAGCACGCGCGCCGACGGTCCCCGATTCACCGGCACCGTCGTGGTCGTCGTCGACGCGCAATCGGCGTCGGCCGCAGAGATGCTCGCCTACCTCGTCCAGATGCGGAAGCGCGGGCCGGTCGTGGGCGACCGGACGGCGGGCGCCGTGATGGAAGCCGAAGGGTACTCACACGGGGTAGGCACCGACATCGTCGCCCTCTACGGAACGCTTGTGTCGGTGGCGGATATCGCCTTCGCGGACGGAACGCGCCTCGAAGGTCGAGGGGTCATTCCGGACGAGATCATACTGCCGAGCGGCGCGGATCTCGCCGCCCACCGCGATCCGGCGCTCGCTCGCGCGCTCGCGCTCGCCGGACGCAACGTCTCGCCGGAGGAAGCTGGCTCACTCGTTCCGATCGAGCGGTGACGCGGCGACCTAGGGGAACCTGAAGCCCTCAGGCGGCGTCCGACGTTCCGCTCGCGCGCGCCGCTGGTCGCCGGATCGGCGATCCGTGCCGCTGCGGCGGTCCACGTGAACCGTGATCGCGTCACGACGCCGGTCGCGCGTGATGCGGCGGCCGGCGTCTCGTCGCCGGTCCTGACCGCGTCGCCGGGGATGCTCCCGCTGCGTCGTCTGTGTGCTCATGTCGTCATTGCACTGCATTCCCGGGGCCACGTCGAGTGCCGCTCGGGAAACCTGTTCCCTTACCTGAGCTTGAGATGCCCTTTTGACGGAATCCCTGAGTCAGCGACGGGCCCCCAGGCTGTTGCGGCTGGTTCAACCGGTGAGGAAACGACGCCTCAGCATCCGAAGGATGGTGCGTTTGGACACCAGGGTCCGCAGCACCGACCGGTCGCTGAGGCGGTGTACGGAAATCGTTGTAGGACTTAGCGGAGGGCACAGGACTCGAACCTGTACGGGCTTGCGCCCAGCGGTTTTCAAGACCGCCGCCTTACCAGTTAGGTCTAGCCCTCCCGATTGCTACCACTGAACTTACGCTGCGGCGGCCTGGCGAGAAGGCCGTCTTGAGGCGAGATCGGCCTCGTCGAGTCTTCCATCCGCAGAGCTTCGTGATCTCAATCCTCGGACACGCCGGCGCGACGGCAATCGCGAGCTGCCGGTCCTCAACCGCTGCCCCGCTCTCCCGTTTGGCGCGCGCCCCATCATGAGGTGACAACAGTCACAGCCTGCCCTGGCCCGGACGAACAAGCTCAGGACCTCATGATTCGGTCACCCCGTATCGTCTTCTGGCTGCCCGCGCTCGCTCTGGAGAAAAACCATGCCATACCAGGCCGAAATCAGTCGTAAGAACCCGGGCTGTTTCCTGTTTCTGGTCGACCAGTCCGAGTCGATGGAGGACTCTTTTGCCGGCGGAGACAATGGCAAGAAGAAGGCCGAGGAGCTGGCGACCATCCTCAACAAGCTGCTTCATAATCTGTGCATCCGTTGCGCCAAGTCGGACTCCATTTACGACTACTTCCATGTCGGTGTGCTGGGCTACAGCGATGAGAGTTGTAAACCGGCGCTCGGCGGTGAACTGAGCGGGCGCTCGTTGGTCCCGATCAGTGAATTGGCCGGCAAGCCGTTGCGCATCGAAGAACGCACCAAGCAATCGGACGATGGCGCCGGCGGCGTGATGGACCAAACTGTGAAATTTCCCGTCTGGTTCGACCCCTATTGGAAAGGGGGCACGCCGATGTGCGCCGCGCTCAAGGACGCCACCAAGTTGGTCGAGACGTGGTGCCAGGAGCATCCGACGGGATTTCCGCCGATCGTCATCAACATCACCGACGGCGAGGCAACGGATGGCGATCTCGTCGCCGAGGCGCGCAAGTTGACGGCGGTCAGCGGCGAGGACGGTTCGGTGCTGCTCTTCAACATCCATCTGTCGTCGACGGCCGGGCCGTCGATCGAACTACCGGGCAATGCCAGCAAACTTCCGGATCAGCATGCCAAAGCGCTGTTTGAAGCCTCATCGACGCTCACGCCGTTCATGGTGGCACGCGCGACGGAGCTGGGTTTGCCGGCCGGGGAAAACTCGCGAGGATTCATCTTCAACGCGCAACCGTTGCACGTCATCCATTTTCTCGATATCGGCACGCGGCCGGCGAATGTTCGCCTGCGTTGAGCACCGCTGCGGTGAACCACGCCACGGCGGCCAACGAGTGCGACATAAAGGTTTTCTGCTGCCCGAAGTCGGGCAACAGTGTTGAGGAGTACGAGGATGCATGGGCGCATCGGCACACTCGCACCCCCGCCGGCCAGCGCGTGGCGGTGGCCGATGGCGCCACCGAAAGCAGTTTTGCCAAGCTCTGGGCGGTGCTGTTGGCCGAAAGCTACGTGCGCAGTGAGCTCGCCGGGGCAGAGTTTTTTGCGCGGTTGCAGCCGGCGCGCCGCCTCTGGCGGCGAAGATTGGCGGGTCGGCCGCTCCCTTGGTTCGCCAGCGAAAAGGCCGACCAGGGCGCGTTCGCGGCTTTGCTCGGTCTCCAGATTGACGCTCACACGAACCGGTGGACGGCGCTGGCAGTTGGTGACTGTTGCCTCATGCAGGTCGATGACGTCGGTAAAGGGATGCGGGTGATCACGGCGTTCCCCTTGCAGGAATCTTCGCAATTCACCATGAGCCCGTATCTGATCGGCTCTAGGTCGGACGGCGAACCACCGCACGAACGGATACACATCAGCAAAGGCAGCCTGCGCGATGGCGACATGCTGCTCCTCGCCACGGATGCGCTGGCCGCATGGCTCTTGAAACAGCATGAAGCCGGGCGACCATTGTGGAAGTGGCTGTACCGGAAGCTGCGTACGCCAGAGAGCTTCGCCGCGATGGTCGCCTACGGCCGCACGCATGGATTGCGCAACGACGACTTTACGCTGGTTCGCGTCATTCATCACGATTCACCGGTTGCCGCGAAGGAGCGATAGCGATGGGGGGGGGAGCCTGGCCGGACCTGACCGAATACCATGAGGCGGTGCAGCACCCGCCGAAGGCGTTTGCTGACCCAGGATTACGAGTGGTCGCCCTCGAGCTTGATCGGTTCGGGATGCCCAAGCCGGCCACCGGCGGCAACGCCGTGGTCTACAAGGCCAGGCAGCCGGGCGGCTTCTTGTCATTCAAGAAGACCTGGGCGATTCGCTGTTTCTTGCGCCCCATCAGCGACCATGCCGAACGGTACGAGGCGATCTCGAGACGTCTTCGCGCGGTCCGCCTGCCCTACGACGTCAATTTTCACTTTCTCAAGCAGGGCATCCAAATCCGCTCCAGCTGGTTCCCGATCGTCAAAATGCAATGGGCCGAGGGCGACCTGCTGCACAGTCATATCGAGAAGCAGCTCCGCTATCCCGGCTCACTCGCGACCTTGCGGGCAAAATGGGTGACACTGGTTCGCGACCTCGAAGCTGCTCGGGTCGCGCACGGCGATTTGCAGCACGGCAATATCCTGGTGCGCGGCGGATCGATCCACTTGGTCGACTACGACGGGATGTGGGTGCCGGCCTTGAAGGGCCGCCACGCTACGGAAATCGGCCACCGTGCCTACCAGCATCCCGAACGGAGCGAGCAAGACTACGGGCAGGAGATCGATCGGTTTTCAGCTCTCGTCATCTATCTCTCGCTGGCGGCGCTGGAGCAGGATGCCACCCTCTGGGAACGGTTTCATACCGGCGACAATCTGATCTTCGTGCGCGAAGATTTTCAGCGGGTGGGTCGATCGGAGATTTGGCAACAGTTACGGCGTATCGGATCGGCGCACATCGACCAACTCGTCGCTGCCATGGCAGCCATGCTGCAGCAGCCTCCGATGAAGGTCGGCACGCTCGATAGCGTGCTCACAAATCTGGCGAGCTTCAAATTTCCTCCCGCGACTGCGGCGTCGCCTCCGGCCCAGCGAGTCGCGTCCAAGCCGCCGGCCAAGTCCACCCCGTCGCCAGTGCCGAGTTGGATCAAAAAGGGCGGTTACCGCAATTCGGATGACTGAGGCAGTGAGCCTGAATCCGCTGCGTCGCCTTAGCGCTCCGCGGGCGGATTAAAGCCGTAGCTCGTGTTCTTGAAGACCGAATCCGCGACCACCAACGCCTTGCTCGCGAGGTCCGGCTGCTTGGCCCGCAATACCTGACCGAGCGACTGATACAGCAGCCCGTAGGTCGCGAGAATCCCCTCTGAGGGCTTGTCCACCCAGCCGCGCGGACGGTTGCGCGCCGCGCTCGCCATGTGATACACGTTGAAGGCGAGGTTCTCGGTGCGCGGCACGTTCACGTAGCCGAACACCGAAATGATCTTGATGCTATCCGACTCGGCGAGCGCCTCCGTATGCAGCTTGCGCGCGAACCCTTGTCCCTCGAGGTCGGCGGTGAGACCGAACTGGTCGGCGTACGGGCCCACGGTGCGGGAGAAATAGATCGGCCGCCGGCCCATTTGATCTTTGATCGCCTGGAGCACGATCACGTCCGCCCGCTCCAGGTACTGGCGTCCCAGTTGCTGCGGATCGAGCGTGATCGCCACGCCGCCGAGGTTCACGCCCTGCTTCTCGCCGAGCCAGTACACCGGCAGGAGCGAGTCGCGGACATACGTGTCCGAATAGCTGAGCAGCCGGCCCTCGGGCTTGGGCCACGAGCGCCCACGATAAATCGCGGGCGCGTTCGTAGGATCGAACGTGGCGAGCGGGCGGCGCTGCAGCTGCCGGATGTACCAGTCCGTGTTCGCGAGCGACAGGTTGACGACGGTGACGTCCTGCCGGATGTGCTCCACTTCCTGGGCGTACCACAGGGGGAAGGTGTCATTGTCACCCGCCGTCACGAGCACCCCGTATGGCTCGACGGACTGCAACAGGTCCGAGGCGAAGTCACGCGCGAGCGTCTCGCCCTTGCGGGACGCCGTGAGACGGTTCCCAAAGAACGGGACGAGCGCGAGCAGCAGGACCGGGGTCGCGAGCACCCAGCGTCGCTCCGCGTTCGGCTCGCGGTCCGCGAACGCGTCGCTCGCCCACTCCATGAGGGTGGCGAGCCCCATACCCACCCAGACCCCCCAGAGCGCGAACGACGCAATGAAGAAGTAGTCCCGCTCGCGGACCTCGCGCTGCAGCTGCGGATTGTCGAGTGCCCACGAGTAGCCGTACTTGAAGTTCAGATAGAAGATCAGGAGCAGCGTGAAGGTGGCGATGAGCGAAGTCATCGCGATCGCCGTACGGAAGTCCGCCTTGAAATGCCGGTACGCGCCGAGGCCGCCGATGATGAAGAACAGCGTGGCGAGCCCCGCGCGGAACTGCGTGGGCAAGTCGCGTCCCCACTGCCACGAGAAGTATTGGATCCACATCCCGATCTGGGCGGTGAGGGACGCCTGGCGCTGCCACACCGGCGGCTTGCCATATTGCTGGCGCGTGAGCACGTCCCACAGCGCCGACCAGTTGGTCGGCTCGCCTTCGTTGATCGCCGGGAAGTGCGCCGAGCGAATCGGCAGGAACAGGTAGACCGAGATGCCGACCACCGCGACGAGCAGCACCGCGACCGCGAAGTCCCAGTTCCCCGCCTGCAGGATCGCGTAGAGCAACGCCAGGACGAACAACCCGGCGGCGAACGCCAGGGGCGTGGCGCTCTCGAGCCCACTCGCTACGATCATCGCGTACACGCTGCAGAACACGAACCACTGCGACCACTCCACCCGTCGCGCGGCGGGATCGCTCGGCCGCTGCGTCTTGAGCTCCGGAAACAGCAGCACCACCACGACCGGTCCCACGAGCACGCCCATCATGTGATTGGTGGACGTGAGGGCCAGGAGGTAGACGATCATCAGCAGGTGATGATCGTGTGCCTCGCCCAGGGGCTGGTCGTCCCAGCGCACGATGAGCCACAGCACCAGTGCCACGGAGAGGAGCGAGAGCGTGTAGACCTTCTCGTTCACGACCGACTGGTTCCACACCGTGAACGACGTCGCGGCGACGAGCGCGCCAGCCACGGCGGCCAGTCGGCGCGGCCAGCGCGCTGGCACCCAGCTGCGCATCCAGCGCTCGCCCACGAGGAACCAGCATCCCGCCGCGATCGCGCTCGTCACCGCCGCGAGCAGGTTGATCCGCTCCGCGTAGTGCGCCACCCAGGGGATGAGGCCCCAGGTGTGGGCGATGAGCACGAACAACGGGTTGCCGGGTGGGTGGGGGATGCCGAGCACGTAGGCGGCCGCGATGTATTCCGACGTGTCCCAGAACTGGGTGGTCGGCGCGAGGGTCGCCACGTAGATGATCAGTGCCCCCAGAGCGACGAGCCCCGCCAGGAGATACGGCGGTCCCTCGACGGGCTCGAGGGTGCTGGCGTACGACGACGGCGTCGGTTGGTTGGTCATGCTCCCCGTCACGAGTTAGTGCCGGAACTGCCGAATGCCGGTCAACACCATCGCGAGATCATGCTGATCGGCCGCGGCGACGACCTTCGCGTCGTTCACGGAGCCGCCGGGCTGGATGATCGCCCGCACCCCCGCCTGGGCCGCTTCTTCTACCCCGTCGGGGAACGGAAAGAACGCGTCGGAAGCTAACACGGCCCCGGAGGGGTCGTGCCCCTCCTGACGCGCCTTGTGGACCGCCAGGAACGACGCGTCCACCCGCGACATCTGGCCCGCCCCGATCCCGATCGCTGCCTCTTCACGGGCGAGCAGGATGGCATTCGACTTGACCGCCCCCACCGCCGCCCAGGCGAACCGCAGGTCGCGCCATTCGGCGTCGCTCGGCGCCCGGGAGGTCGCGACCTTCCACGCCGCCTCATCCCTGATTCGGGCCCCACGCGGGCGCTCCTGCACCAGGAATCCGCCCCGGATCCGTTTCCAGTCCCAGCCCGCTGCCTCGCCGGTCGGGAGGCGGATCACGCGCAAGTTCTTTTTCTCCCGGAAGACTGCCAGCGCATCGTTCGCGAACGCGGGTGCTACCACGACCTCGACGAACAGCTCGCGCATCGCTTCGGCCGCGGCGCGGTCGACGCCGGCGGTGAACGCGATCACTGAGCCGAAGGCCGACGTGCGATCGGTGGCGAGCGCCCGTTGGTATGCTTCGGCTCCCGAGCGCCCGAGCGCGATGCCACAGGGCGTGGTGTGCTTGATGATCGCGCACGCGACGCGGCTCGAGCCCTTCTCGTTCGCCCACCAGGGCGTGACTGCCATGAGTCCCGCGTCGACGTCGAGCAGATTATTGAACGACAGCTCCTTACCGTGAAGCTGCTCGAGATCGCGAATCCCGGGCTCGGACGAGGCATACAGCGCCGCGGGTTGATCCGGGTTCTCGCCGTAGCGAAGCTCCTGACGGCGCTCGAGGGCGATGGTGATGCGCTCGGGCCAGCCGGTCTCCCCCTGGGACAAATAGGCGTGGATCGCCGCGTCGTACGCGGCGGTGTGGGCGAAGACTTTGGTGGCCAGGTCCCTTCGTAACCCCGGGCTTGCGCCCGGGGTGAGTGAACCCGATCTGAGGGCATCCAGTACCACGGGGTAGTCATCCGGATCCACCACGACGATCGCGTCCGCGTGGTTCTTTGCGGCCGAGCGCAGCATGGATGGGCCACCGATGTCGATCTGCTCGATCGCCTGCTCGAACGTGACCCCGGGCTTCGCCACCGTCTCGCGAAACGGGTACAGGTTCACCGCGACCAGGTCGATGGGTACGATCCCGTGCTCGGCCAGTGCGGCGCGATCACCCGGATGCGCCCGACGGGCGAGCAGGCCGCCGTGCACTTTGGGGTGCAAGGTCTTCACCCGGCCGTCCATCATTTCGGGGAATCCTGTGACCTGCTCGATCGGAATCACGGGGATGCCGGCGGCGCGCAGGGCTTCGGCCGTGCCTCCGGTGGACACGATCTCCCAACCGAGCCCCACCAGGCCGCGGGCGAAGTCGACCACCCCGCGCTTGTCCGACACCGACACCAGGGCTCGCGCGGTCACCAGCTCTCGGCGACCGCCTGGATAATGTCCGCGAGGCTCGCGACGTCCCTCAGGTCCACGACCTCGGCGGGCGAATGGGAATAACGGAGCGGCCAGCCGATGGCCACATCCACCACGCCGTACGGCGTGAACACGGAGCCGTCGTTGCCGCCATTGGTGGTGCCCACCTGCAGGGCGATGCGATGGGCGCGCGCGACATTCACGAGGGAGTCGACGTAGGCGGGGGGCGTGACGGACGAGTTGTCCACCGACCGGGCCACGGCACCCCGGCCGATTGGCGCGACGGCGAAATTGGGCAGCTCGAGCGGCGAGTCGGCGGAGACGAAGGTATCGATTGCGTGCACCCGTCGGATCGTGGTGCCGAGCGTCGCGGCCACGGCTTTCGCGCCCTCGAGCCCGATCTCCTCGCGCGTGCTCCAGACGAAGATCACCGGGCGCTTGAGTAGGGCGCGGTTGAGATGGCGGAGCGCCAACACCTGCGCCGCGTCGCCGACGCGATCGTCGAACGAGCGACCCGTGGCCCGCGTCCCGGCCAGCCGGACGAAGTGCTTGGGCATCGTGATCGTGGAGCCGATCTTGATGCCGAGTGCCTCGGTGGCCTCGCGCGACGTGGTGCCCACGTCGACATGGAGGGGCGGGGGATTGTGCCGAGTGAACGCGGAGTCGCGCGGGGCGAATACGCCCGGCACGTCGCCCTTCTCGGTGTGCACCAGCGCCGGCTGTGCTTCGAACAGCGACGCAAAGAACCCACCGCGCGTCTCGAGCTCGAGTGAGCCGTCGTCGTGAATCGCGGCGACGCGGAACCCGATCTCGTCCAGATGCGCTACGAACACGACCGGCGTGCCGCTCGGCCCCACCCGCGCCCACAGGTTCCCCGCCGAATCGGTTTCGGTCGTCACCCACGACGGCAGCAGTCGCTTGACCGTTTCGCGCACGGGGGCCTCGGACCCGGAGACCCCATAGGACTCGACGAGCTGGGAGAGGACGGATTGGGTCTCGGAGATGCGGGGGGAATCTTGGGCGGCTAGGTGGCTAGCCGGGTAGACGGCTAGAAAAAACACCACAGCCGTCCTTACCCTAGCCGTCCAGCCGTCTAGCCCTCTAACCGGCTTCATCGTCCCCCCATCCACGTGACCAGCTCCTTCACAAGGGCCTCCGCGGCGCTGAGATCAACCGTCTCCACTGCGGTGTCCGGGTACTTGGCCGGCAGGCTCACGGTCTTGGTCTCCTCGAAAGGTCCGAGCAACCGGCTTACGGTCTCCAGACCTGCGTTGCCGGCGTACAGGCTTTGGGTCGTGAACGCGACGACCACCGTGCCCTGCACGCTCGGTTTCGCTCGAACGGCGGTGGCGAGCGCGGCACAGGCGGCGCGGCGGCCCGCGGCAGGTGCGGCAAGGAGACGATTGCCGTAAACGTGTGGCTGTTTCGTCAACGATACCGGCGCGAGCACGGCGACACCGAGCCGTTCGACTTCGGCCGCTGAGGCGGCGCCGACGTCCACGTACGCGTTGTCGACGGTGAACACAGGATCAGGTGAACCCGGCCCGCCGCGCCCCCGAGTGAGGTGGGTGGATCGCACAGCGACCACTCCTGACACCGGACCCCGGGCACCAAACACCGTGACTCTTTCGCCCTCGAGCTGCTGATCGAACAGCGGATATGCGAGGCGTGCCCCGCCACCGACGCGTCGCAGGAACAAATACCCGTCGGGCAGGATGTTGCCCACGACGTAGCCCACCTCGTCGAGCGGGCAGGTGAGGAGCCGCTTGGGCGCGCCCTGACCCAGGGTGAGCGTGACGCTGCCGGCGCGGTCCCGCGTACTGCCGGGCAGCAGCCTGAGCAGCGAGTCGCCCATCGCCTGCTCGAACCCGGTGACGGCGGTCATGGAAGCGAATCGGAGCGCGAGACCGTCGAGGGGGCTTTGCGCAGAGAGGCGACGGAATGACTGAATGACGGAAAGTAAAAACAGCGCGAGCCGGAGTCTTGTCATGCATCCTCTTTCCGTCGTTCCGTCGATCCGTCGAAGTTGGTTTGTTGCACGGACACCTTCACTGGCCCCTGGGGCACCCCTTGCCGCGCCAGCTCCTGTACCACGAGTGGCAGCAGCCGATGCTCCACCTCGAGTACCCGCGCCGCCAGCGATTCCGGTGTGTCTCCGGCCTGAACCGGCACGGGCCATTGGGCGATGATCGGCCCTCGGTCGAATTCCTCATCGACGTAGTGTACCGTCGCACCCGAGACGTGAGCTCCACTCGACAGCACCGCCTCATGGACCCGGCGACCGTACATCCCCCGCCCGCCGAAATCGGGGAGCAAAGCCGGATGGATATTAATCAGGCGCCAGCGAAACCGCGCGACCGCGGCCGGGGGCACGCGCTTCAGGTATCCCGCAAGGACCGCCAGGCGGGCATCGCCCAGCGCACGGACGAGCTCGTCCGCATCGTCGGGATCTCGGAGCACGACGGTGGGGACGCCGGCGCGCCGGGCGCGCTCGAGCGCCCCCGCGCCGTCTCGGCTCGAGACGACGCGCGCGATCCGCGCGAGCGTGGATCCGTGGAACGCGTCGAGCAGCGCCTGCAGATTGGTCCCGCCGCCCGACACCAGAACGGCGACAGGGACCGGGGCGGGGGACGACGCCATCGTCACCGTGTGCAGGGTGCGAGCGAGACGGGGCGGGAGCCCGACGTGACGGTGAGAACGAACGGCCCGGTGGCAAGGCGATCGCTCGTCGTCACGACAATGAAATAGTCGCCGGTCTTGGGAAACCGCACCGTGAGTCTCGCATTGCAACGGCCGCCGGAGTCGTCGTCCTGCGGCGCCGTCTTCTCGAGCCCAGGTCCAAGCAGAAACACATACGCGTCGAAGGCGTCGGATGCGAGATCGATGGTCACGGTCGTGCCCCCACGGCCCGCCAGCCGCCACTCAAGCGCATAAGTGTTTTCGGTCCGGAGCAGCACGTCGCGTCTGGTCAGAGAGTCGCGCACGGTGTCGCCCGGGGCGATGGTCCCGCGGACCGCGGGGGGCGGGGGCGGGGGCGGGGGCGGGGTGGACGCAGGGGCAGCCTTGCGTTGTGCCCCGAGTGCCGTGGGGATCACGACCGCGAGCAACGCGGCCACTCGATGCGGTCTCATGGCGACCTGGTAGGGGGTGGGGCGGGCGACGAGCGCAGGATGGCCGCGGCCGCAGCCGCGAGATCAGGAACGACGGTGAAGCCGAGGGCGCGCGCCTTCCCCACCTGCATCGCACCGCGCCCGGTCTCGACCAGCAGGCCGCGCCCGCCGAGCGTGTTCGCCGGCGACAGGTCGCTGACCCGGTCCCCTACCCAGTACGAGCGACGCAGGTTCAAGCCCAGGGCGGCCTCCGCGTCCCGGAACAGCTTCACCCCCGGTTTGCGGCATTGGCACGGACCGGTGAAGTCGGGGTGATGGGGGCAGAAGTACTCCCCGTCCAGCCGCGCGCCGCGCTCCGCGAGGAGCTCCGACAGACGACGTTGTACGGCCGCATACGCGGAGGCGTCGAACAAGCCGCGCGCGATCCCACCCTGATTCGAGACGACCACCACGGACCAGCCGGCGTCGTTCAACCGGCGAATCGCCTCTCCCGCACCCGGGAGGAGCCGCACCTTGTCGGGCTCGTGCAGGAATCCGGGCGGCGGATCGTCCACGATCGTGCCGTCGCGGTCCAGGAACACCGCCCGCCGCGCGTGGTCACCCATCGAGGGCGGCCCGCACCGCCCGCGCCACCGTGTCGAGCTGGTCAGGAAAAATCGTGCGCGGGTCGAGGAGCACGTGGTCGTCGGCGATGCGCGGGACGATCGGTGGAGTGCCACCGCGCAACCGTTCCGCGAGTGTGGTCGGTGTCAGGGTCTTCGGTGTGAGCCGGAGGAGCCACGTCTTGAGCTTGGCGCCCGGGAATGACCCGCCGCCCACCTCGGACTCGCCGTCGATCACGTCGGCGTCCTTGCCGAGGGCCTTGTGGAGCGTTTCGGCTTGGCGACGCAACTGGGCGATGTCCTCGGTCAACATGCGCAGCACCGGAATCTCGCGGCGCCCGGACTCGGGATCCCGGTAGAGCGCCAGCGTGGCCTCGAGCGCCGCGAGCGTGAGCTTGTCGGATCGCACGGCTCGCGCAATCGGATCGGTGCGGCACGCCTCGATTGCCGCGCGCGTGCCCAGCAGAATTCCCGCCTGGGGGCCGCCGAGCAGTTTGTCACCCGAGAACACGACGGCGTCGACACCGCTCCCCAGCGCTTCCACGACGGTGGGCTCCCCACGCAGCCCCCACGGCGCGAGATCGAGCAGGAGCCCGCTGCCGAGGTCGTAGAGGCTCACGACGCGGGCCTCGCGCGCCAATGCCGCGACCTCACCGGCCGTCACCTCCGCCGTGAACCCCGTCACCTGGAAGTTCGACCGATGCACCTTGAGCAGCAGCTTGGTGTGAGGCGTGATGGCGCTCTGGTAGTCGCGCCCGTGCGTGCGGTTCGTGGTGCCGACCTCGACCAGCTTCGCTCCCGAGCGGGCCATCACGTCGGGCACCCGGAACGCGCCGCCGATTTCCACGAGCTCGCCCCGCGAAACAATCGCTTCGCCGTCCCGCGCCAGCGCGGAGAGCGCGGTGAGGAGGGCGCCCGCCGCGTTGTTCACCACGAGCGCATCCTCGGCCCCGGTCAGCTCGACCAGGAGATCGCGGCAAAGCGCGTGACGCGAGCCGCGCGTCCCCGTCGGGACGTCGTACTCGAGATTCGCGTAGCCCGCCGCGATCCGCTCGATCGCCTGGCGAGCGGCGCGCGCGAGCGGCGCGCGACCGAGGTTCGTGTGCAGCACCACGCCGGTGGCGTTGATCACGGGCGCGAGCGAGGGGGAGCCGAGCCGCTGCACGCGCCCGAGGACCGCAGCACCCCAGCCTTCCGGTGGCGCGCTGCCGCCGCGGGCGCGCGCGCCGGCGATCGCGTCCCGCACCGCGCGTACCACCAGCGCGCGCGGATGCGCCCCGAGGAGTCCGGCGATGTCGGGATCCGCAAGCAGCGCGTCTACGGCGGGGAGCCGGCGGCGAAGATCGGTCATGGGGGGGGCGGTTTCGGGGGGGAGGCCTTTTTCTTGGTGGTGTCGGCCGGCGGCTTCGGAACCGGGACGACGAGCACGCCCTGCGCATTGCCGCTCACGCCGCTCAAGTTCGTGCTGTGCACGCGGACCAGATACTTCGCCCCGGCGGCGAGCGGCTTCTCGACCTGGACGACCACGCGATCGTACGGCACGGGGCGCTGTGCCAGCAGCTTGCGGACGCGCGCGGTATCGAGTTTGGCGGTCGTGTCGGTGGCACCGCGACCGCCGCGCCCCGGAGGCCGAGCAGGGGGGGGAGGGAGGGGGGGGGCCGGCCGGGCTCGCGCGGTGTCTTTGCGCGCCGTCGTATCGCGATGCGTGGTGTCCTGCAGTCGTTTGAGGGAGTCCTGCAGCCGCTTGACCGAATCCGCGACGGCGCGCGCACGCGCCTGGATCGAGTCAAACTGCGCCGGCCGGAACAGCGCTCGCACGGGCACCGGCGACGTGTCGGGTAGCGCAAAGAGGTGCACGGAAGATGTGTCCGGCGGCCGTGCGGGATCGAGCGATTGGGTGAAGTTGACGCGGAAAGTGACGGAGTCGACGGGATCCACCTGTTTCACGCGCGGTCCAACCGTGTCGTGCACGAAGACCCAGAGCAGGGTGCCCGCGGTCGAATCGACCGCGACGGTCACCGTGTCGAACGGCTCACGCCGGTCCCGCCGGCGATTGTTGTTCTGGTCCTGGATGGCCCACACGCGATAGCGTCCGGGCGGGATGTTGCGCAGGCGAAAGTCTCCGGTCGAGTCGGTCAGCGTCACATACGCAACCGTGTCGGGCAGCAGGGCAGCGCGGATCACCGCCTGCGGCAGGGTCCGCTGCTCGACCCATGCCAGCGCGGTACCGGTCAACGAGGCCGTCGGCACCGCGCTGTCGGTCGAGAACACGATCGTGGTTCCCTTCTTCGTAATGTTACGCCGCAGGTCCGCGATTCCGGGCAGCACCTCCAGGTGGTAGACCCGGTTCCGCTTCCATCCTTCAGCGGGGTTCACGTGAATGGCGTCGCGATGCCAGGACACCTTGACTTCGCCGTTCACGGGCGAGAGCACGATCCGCGCGGCCAGGCCCGTGATGGCGCCGCCCGACGACGACCCCCCCCCCGCGGGTGCCTCGTCGATGACCTCGTCGAACTGGACCACTGCCGCGCCGTGCAGGTCGGGCACCACGGCACCCGATTCGGGAACCGTGCGAAGGATCGCGGCGGGCGTGGTGCGGGGCGGCCCACCCGGTGGGTCGCCCGTTTGCGCGCACGCGAGCGCGAGGATCCCTAGGAGCAGCCCAGCGACTTGAGCTTGTCGGCCAGCACGTGTCGCTGCTCGCGCCACGCCCGCTCCTTCTCGCGCTCCTTGGCGACCACCTCGGCGGGCGCCCGCGCGACGAACTGCTGGTTGGTGAGCTTGCCGGCGAGGCCGGCAAGCTGCTGGTCGAGCCGGGTCAGCTCGCTCGACAGCCGCCGGCACTCCTGTTGCACGTCGATCGCGCCCGCGAGCGCCACGAACACCTCGGACCCGTCCGCCAGCACGGCGTGCGCCCCGGCGTCCGACGCGCGCCGGCCGTCGAGCCGGAGCGCCTTGATCTGCGCGAGCCGCGTGATCGTCTCGCGCTCGCCCTCGAACGCGCGCCGGGCTTCGGCGGTTCGGCCGGTGACAACGACGCCCACCTGCGCCTTGGGGCTCACGCGGTATTCCGCGCGGATGTTGCGAATCGCCGAGATGGCGTCCTGCACCATCGTGAAGCGAGCTTCGGCGTCCGCGTCGATGAGGGCCTCGCGCACCTCGGGCCATGCCGCTACCGCGAGGAGCTCGCCTTCCTCACGGCCCGGCAGCTTCTGCCACAGCTCCTCGGTGATGAAGGGCACCACGGGATGCAGCAGGCGGAGCGCGACATCGAAGCAATACGCGAGCACTGCCTCCGCAGCGCCCCGGGCCGCTCCGGCCGGCGGCCCGCCGGTCTCGGCGGCCTTCGCGGCCCGGGGCCCCGCGTCGGACTCAAGTCGCGGCTTCACAGCTTCGACGTACCAGTCAGCCAGCTCCTTCCACACGAAGTCGAAGCACCGCTTCGCGGCTTCGTCGAGCCGGAACTGCTCGAGCGACGCCGTGGCCTCCTGGATCGCGCGCTGCGCCCGCGACAGGATCCAGCGATCGGCGAGTGGCAGCCGCTCGACGTCGAGTGACTCGAGCGCGGGCACCTGCTCGGGCAGCTGCCCCAGGATGAAGCGGCCGATGTTCCACAGCTTGTTGGCGAAGTTCCGCCCCGGTGCGAACGTCGTGGCGAGATCGTTCGGGTCCAGGATCAGGTCGGAGCCGAGCGAGACTCCCGCGATCGCGGTCCAGCGCAGCGCATCGGCGCCGTAGAGCCGCACAACGTCCAGCGGATCGATCCCGTTGCCGAGCGACTTGGACATCTTGCGATGCTGCGTGTCCCGCACGGTGCCGTGGAGGTACACGGTCGAGAATGGACGCGCGCCTCGAAAGTGATACCCGGCCATGATCATTCGGGCGACCCAGAAGAACAGGATCTCGGGTGCCGTGACCAGCGTGTGTCCCGGGTAGAAACGCTTCAGGTCGCGCGTCTCTTCCGGCCAGCCCAGCGTCGCGAACGGCCAGAGCCAGGATGAGAACCACGTGTCGAGCACGTCGGGGTCCTGCTCGACCGGACCGCCACACTTCGGGCACGTCGTCGGATCCTCGCGGTCGGCCCACCGATGCTCGCACCCGGTGCAGGTGAAGACGGGGATACGGTGACCCCACCACAGCTGTCGCGAGATGTTCCAGTCGCGGATGTTCTCCATCCAGTTCTGATACGTCGCGCCCCAGCGCTCGGGCACGAGCACGATCTCCCCCGAGCGGTACGCCTCGAGGGCGGGCTCCGCGAGCGGCTTCATCTTCACGAACCATTGATCGCTGAGCCTGGGCTCGACCACCGTGCCGCAGCGGTAGCAATGGCGCACGGAGTGGCGGTGGGGCTCGATCTTCTCGAGGAGCCCCCGCTCCTTGAGGAGATCCACGATCTTGGCGCGCGCGTCGAACCGATCGAGGCCCGACAGCGCCTTCGGGACCCGCGTGGGGTGCTCCAGGCGGGCGTCCTCGGTCATCACGATCGGCATCTCGAGCTTGTGACGCAGGCCGATTTCGAAATCGGTCGCGTCGTGCGCCGGGGTCACTTTCACAGCGCCCGTACCGAACTCGGGCACCACCGCTTGGTCGGCGAGGATCGGGATCGGGATGTCGACAATGGGGAGCCGCGCGAGCTTGCCGACGAACCCGGCATAACGCTCGTCGTTCGGGTTCACCGCAACCGCGGTGTCGCCGAGCATGGTCTCGGGGCGCGTGGTGGCGACCGTGAGGTAGGGCTTCGGCCCGTCTTCGACCGGATACCGGATGTAATACAGCTTGCCGTCGGTCTCCTCGGCCTCGGCTTCCTCGTCCGAGAGCGAGGTGAGACAGCGCGGGCACCAATGGATCACGCGGTGGCCGCGGTAGATCAGCTCCTCCTCCCACAGGCGGACGAACACCTCCCGCACCGCGCGCGAGTA